>Ga0182012_10003104_pt1 | contig 17761 bp, 22 predicted proteins | sample 612S2SmetaG_FD_120486 | JGI IMG/M metagenome (GOLD analysis project Ga0182012, IMG submission 120486) | Permafrost microbial communities from Stordalen Mire, Sweden - 612S2S metaG | ecosystem: Environmental > Terrestrial > Soil > Wetlands > Permafrost | place: Sweden: Stordalen | collected...
ACGTTTTCTGCCGTCACCTGCCATGCCTGGTCGTCTCGGAGACGCTTATGCGGCAACGCTGTTTGGCACCATCCAGCGTAGAGAAAACCGGTTCCAGCATCCTCGTCGGCCATAAATGCGGCTGCGGCTTCGACCACCTCCCGGCGGACGTCGCCCTTCAATGCGCCTTGCTTTCCCTCCTGGGTGATCAGGTCGTGGATGGCTCCCATTCCCCATGCCTGCCACTTTCTGATCGGATTCGGAAGTGTGGCGTCTTGTGGGGGGAGCTATTAGCAAAGCTATTTGAAGACTCTATTAGCTTATCCCACAAGAAGCCACGGGATAACTCTCGTAACCCATTGATTCGCTGCGGTCGGCAGATCGCGCATCACCCACAAGACGCCACATTAGATCCCACAAGACGCCACACCTTGGGGGCCGCTGGCTCCCACAAGACGCCACAGTCTGGTTGGTTATCCACAGGGCGGCGGTCGCTGCGACTCGGCCGCGGCCACGTATGCCCGACAAGCCCTATTATCAGGCATACAGGAGGCGGGAGGTGCTTACCGCGCCTGAGGGAGGGTGCCTTATTCGGGAAAATGGCCGAATCGCTGGCCATTCTCCAGCGCCTCCGCCAGGGGTCCAGCTGAGCGGTCGGAAGGGTGTCGGGAAACATCAGAAACCACCTCCGCGAGGTTTTCCGTACACTGGTGCGTGACCAACCTCCTCGCGGGGCTACGTAACAGACCCACGGTTCGTTAGGTCCGGCCCTGAAGCCGGTGTTTCAGCCGTAAGCGTCAAATCGGATATTCGGTTCGTCGCTCCGTCCAAACCATGCGGCTGAAGGACGTTGCTCCGAACAGGATGCAAACGAACCACAAGAAGAACAGATGCCGGTAGATGAACCGCTCGTGAAATCCGCCATGATTGACCATTACCAGCAACCATAGCGACGATGTCACGAGGCCAACGCCGTAAACGAGGTACCAGTGCATACGCAAGGTCTCGACCTCCGGACCGGGACGGAGTTTGTTCCAGACGAGGAGCCCCGCCGTGACGACCACCCACCACAGCCCCAGACTCATCCCGAAGAAGCGATACATCGGCCAATGCCCGTCGAACACTGGATCCGGGATGATCGAGGCGAAATCGACCGCGGGTGCACCGACGAAGTACTGCACCAGGTTTTCCAGAGCCTGCTTGATATGCCCGACAAGGCCGCCGGAGGCCGTCGCACCGGACCGGTAGACAGCTGCGCCGCCGAGATCGTTCAGCGCCGCCTGGACCGACCCAAAATAGGCACAGACCTCCAGAAAATGCAGTCCATGGGCCAGCACGAAGCCACCGCCGACCATGAAGGTGCGCTATAGCCCGACGTTCCACCGGGACCGATAACCGGGATCCATCGCCGGCGTCACGAGTTCTATCGCTAGGGGAATGAATGTCACCAGAAACACCTGGTCGAATGACAGCCAGCCCTGCAGGAAGCCAACGATCGCCAGAGGCATCAGCCGCCGTTCGTACGCGAGCGTCATGCCAACCTCGAACATCGTCAGCGCCAGCGCGAACCCCTGATCATGCAGCCCGATGAAGCCGCTGGTCACCGATGGCGTCAGGACGAGACAGGCTGCCACCAGCCAGCCTGCCTCGGCGGAGAACCGGCGCCGGACCGCCAGGGCCAGGAACAAGGTCGCGGCGAAGCCGACGGCGATCGGCAGAAGCCGCAGCCGCCAGACCGGCGTCAGGCCTAGGACACGCGCCGCCGCATAGATCAGATATTCCGAGCCGGGCGGGTAATGGGTGTAGACGCCGTCGGAGTGGACGACGTGCTCCCGGACATACGCCGTTTCCGACCGGTCACTATCGGGATTCTCAAGATAGGACGGAACGATCCCGGCGTCGTCGTACATCCCCGGATAGTTCAGATCGCCCAGGCCATAATGCTTCGCCACACCCTCTTCGAGGAAATGACGCACCTCCCGCAGGACGTTTGCCTCCGACCCCGGATCAACCCACGAAAGGCCGTCGCCTAGGTCACTGACCTTCCAGATCATGGAAATCGAGCTCGAACCGCAGAGCAGGACGAACAGAGAGAGCATAGCGTTCCGGCGGATGAAACCGGTCATATCGGGATAATACCGATCATCCCCTGCCGCCGCCTCCCTGTTGGTGCCGGCGAAAAATGCCGAGGGGCCTCTCCCTCCAGAGAACGTCCACGCTCTCCGTCGCCCCCCAGGCCGCCGCCACCCCCAGCACCAGCAATCCGTCCTCCGCCGTCGCCAGGTAGTTCACGTGATGATGCCCATGCACGATCAGCCCACGCCCATCGCCCGACGACCTTTGCGACTCGCTAATGCCGTCACGCTGTCGATCGGTGGCGCTGTGAGGCGCCCACTGACCCCGCGTTTGCGGTGACGACATACTGCGCCCCCAGAGGCAGCCAACCGAATACGTCCTCCACCGATTGCATTGCCAGGCGCGGCGGCGTGAACATAATGTAGCGCGTACGCAGGTTGGTTGCGCCTGCGGTATTGAGCCCGCGCATAACTTCTCTCGCTCGCAACAGGAGAGCACCTTGATCGATGAGTGTGTGCGCGACCACGTAGCGTGTCACCGGATTCAGGGGGTTGTGTTCAAAGACGACAATCTTCCCGCCCGGCCGGGTCACGCGACAGAGTTCCTCATAGACCTGAACACGTTGCTCCGGGGGGACGTGATGAAGCACAGCACTGATCACCACAAGGTCGAAGTCTCCGTCGGGAAATGCGACGCGCACGCCCGTCTGCAGCCGCAATGTTGGTTTCGCGCCCGAGGCATGTTCGTCCCACCGGCGGACCGCTTCCTCCAGCATTCCCGATGAAATGTCACAACCCGAGAGGGCCGCTAGAACCCCGGCCTCCGCCATGAGGCGCAGCAACGTGGCTGTACCACACCCGTAATCTAGGATTCGAGTGTTCCTCGTAAGCAGGAAGGGGAAATGGCGCAACAGCCAACGCAGCTTCAGTTTTACGTACTGCTCGGCGTTTTCACCAAGCAGCGCCTTCAGTGAATTATCCATCCCTGCCGTGTAGCCCTGCGCGTAGGCATCGAACTCTGCCTGCGGCACCTTGCTGGAATGATCAGATTGTTCGAAAGAATTCACTTTGGATTGCGACACGATTTACCTCACACCGCTTTGAATAGACCAATCAGCCCCCGGCTGCCGGCCAAGTGTAGCGCCCGTACCGGTCCTGCCTCCCGACCCGTCATCGGAGTTGCGTCGAATTAGGTACAGGCGTGCAAAACCCTCATCGGCCAGTAATTCCAATCCAGGTGGCAGCGATGCCTGCCCTTGAGCGTGCGACAGGTCCTCGTTTACGATAAGCAAGTAATCAAAGCGGTTCCGCCAGTCTGCGACATAACCAAACATGTAGATAAGTGCGGGGAGTGGCCTGAAGGACACAAGGTAGTCGATAGGAGCCGGTACACCCTCGGCCACGGCAATAGAGTTCCATGGCGGCAGGACTCGCAGGGGTTGCTTGCCACGGGCCGTGAACAGCGTCGGCACGAAAGCGTGACGCCAGGGGATCGCAAGGACGGGATAGTGCCAATAAGTAGGCAGACCCCCGAAGAGATAGCGACCGCGTGGCGCCAGCTTAACATCAAGCGCAATATTCACTGCGGGAAGCACAGACGCGCCAGCCGGCACCAGTGACAGAGCGCGTTCGACCGCAGCAACGTCCGCTTGGCGTTCGCGCCATATATCGGTAATCCAGGCAGTGCGGACGACGGCAAGAATCAGCAGGGTAACGGCCACCACTGATGCGGCGCGCGATGAGCGGATGCCCGGCCGTAGTGCCGCGGCGGCGGTCAGCACCGCCATGATCGGAAAGCGCCAGTCCACGAAAGCTGTGCCGCCAAGTACTGAGGGCACGAGGAGCGCCATCGTGAGAAGGCCAAGAGCTATGATAAGCAGCCCTGTGTGGACTCGCAGCAACGCCCCTGAAGCCACGATTCGGGCCATTACCCAGAGGGCGGCGACGAAGGCCACATCGACGCGTACGTCGTAAGTCGCGATCGCGGAAATCATGGTGACAATCTTGTTCGCCAGCGTGTACCCGGCCCAGATATGGTAGACTCCCGATGGTGCCTGTCCGCCTGGGACAACTGGGGCGAACAGCAAAAAGACGGTCAATGGAACCGCCAACGCGAACCCGCCGGCCATAGCCGAACGCAATGTCGCACGAGCAAAAAGCCGCATGCTCGCAAAGGGCGAGCGATCGGGCCCGAAGGCCAAGCCTGCGAGTAATGCAGCGTAGAACGATGCCGCAAAGACATGGAAGACGAGCAGTCCGGCGCACAGGCCTATGCGGGCGGCTATCCCGCCGACGGGGCCGATCCTGCGAGTGAACGTAAGATCGGCCGAAGCCGCTATCAAAGCAAGTCCAAGTCCAATTTGAAAACTCAGGAATCCTGCAAGCAGTGTGCTATTCCACGCGAGAATGGGGAAGCCCACCTGCCACCAGTGCCAGCCGCCGAATACAGCGCGATTCAACAGGATTGCGCCGAGGGGCGGTAAGATCAACGCTGCTGCAACCAGTAGGTGGCCGAGCAAGTCCGCCCCGATGACGCGGCCCAGCGTTGCCGCGATCAGGTCCACGCCAATGTTGGTTAATGCCACGGACCAATCCACTGCGTACATTGCTGATATCGGTGGCTGCTCAATTCCACCCGCCAGGAGCCAAAGCCGCGCGAAGTGGTTCGGGTAATCAAGCAACGGCGGCACGTGCACCAGCGCGACGGGCAACGCGAGCGCCGCAAGCGCCGCAAGCACACAAGCTAAGGTTAAGGGGAACGGCGCCAAGAATGGGCCTTCATTCGCTGGCGCCTAGAGTTTTGGCGTAGACGATCGCGTCGTACGATTTTGGCACGATCGGCACGGACGCGCCTTGCGCAGCCTCCCAGAAATCACGTCGAGCGGCGGAACCGAGATTTGCGAACTCCAGTGGTGGGGAACGACAACAACCGCCTGCCACCACGCTGTCGATAAGAAAAAGTGGGCGATGCTTCGCCTCTTGGAACACCCGCCCGACATACTCACCGAGTATGCCGAGCACGATCAGCTGCACAGCGCCGAAAAAGACGATCACGGTCATCAGGCTTGTCCAACCTGTCACTGTGTAGCCCATCGCCCAAGCCCCAAGCGTGATGCCGAAGAGACCTATCGCGACAAAGGCCGAGCCGAAGCCGATCCAGGTCGCAAGCCGGAGCGGCATTACCGAAAAACCGGTGATCGCGTCGAGCGCGAACCGCACCATCCTTATAAGAGGATACTTGGAAGCGCCAATGTACCGGGCTTGGCGTTCATAAAGAAGAGCGACCTGTCGGCCGCCGAGCCAACTCACCATGCCGCGAATGAAGCGCTGCCGCTCCGGCATTGCGACCAACGCGTCCACGATTCGGCGCCGCATGAGGCGGAAGTCGCCCGTGTCGGGCGGAATTGGTACTGACGCCAGACGAGCGAGCAGGCGGTAGAAAACAGCGGCGGAAGCTGTCTTGAACCGCGTCTCGCCCTTACGCGCGGTCCGTTGGCCGAACACGACATCGGCTTGTTCGTCATCCATGATCGACATCATTCGGCCAAGCAACTCAGGCGGATCCTGAAGATCGGCATCGATCAGCATTACGCGGTCTCCGCGCGCGAGGGCGAGGCCGGCGCTGGCTGCCGCCTGGTGACCATGGTTCCGCATAAGACGTACGCCAACGACGTTGGGATCCACGGCCGCGAGGCTGCGAATCACATCCCAAGTGCCGTCGCTGGACCCATCATCTACGAGCACGATCTCATAGAAGGCGCCGCAGAACTGCCGGCAAGCGGCAGCGGCGCGCCGATGGAACTCGACCAAGCCGATCCGCTCGTTGAAGCAAGGGGCCACGACGGAGACTACTGGGGTCGGCTCGGGAGCAAGAAGCTGTAGCACGATCCACCCCATCCATTGGAACGCGCAGACGGCACATCCGGGCGTTAAACCGGAACGAGCCATCCGAAACCACCATCCACGTAAAAGCTGACCGGGCAACACGGCTGCCCCATAGCTTCTTCCGGCCCAAAGATCCCGGCGCCGAGCGCGGCCTGACCCGGGGGATGTGACCGGTTACCGAAAGCCGCGGAACGTTCTGGATGAACACTCAGGAGCCGGTGACCGGATAGCAGGAGACCACGACGATGCTGCCGCTCTGATTTGGCAGAAAACCGGCAATTGGGCTGGTGAATGACAAGGTCAGCATCACCTCGACAAAAGAATTGCTGCCGGGCAGGCCGCAGGCGATGGAATCGGTTGTTGTTTTGACGATTGACACGCCACTGGTCGTCAGGCCAACCACGCCAAAGGATTGTGCGGTGCTGACCGCATAGGCCGGAGCCAAACTGCAGTCGCTGGCGCTGGCACAGCAATCGCTGGCGCCGATTGCGACGCAACGGGCAGTCTGCAGGGCGGTCGCTTGCATCACTTGTTGTGTAAACAACCTCAGGCCGAAGCCGATAATGCCCAGCAGCATAAGAAAAAATGCGGATCCAACGATGGCGAACTCTACCGCCGTGGAACCGCGGCGATCATGAGAAAACCGACCGAAATAACGGCGGACGCGGTCCTGGTTCATTCGAGACGTTCGATAAGGGTGCTATTCATGACCGAACCAACCAGATAGGTATCAGCCGACAGCAGCGGGGTGAATGGCGCCGACCCGACGATCGTGATGTAAATGCCGGGGGGTGACCCATCGCTGCAGGGCGGGGTAGGCCACGTCGTCCTCCCGCTTGTCGTGATGCAGCACACGTTGGTCGACGACGTGCCGTGTAGGGTAACGGTGACAGAGGCACCGGCGGCGGTTAGCTGGCCTTGCGACTGCGTCAACGTGGCAGATCTGGCGTTGGTCGAGAAGGCAGTGTCGATTGTGGTTCCTTGCTGGGCAGCGAGCACCGCGAACTGGGCGCCGGCGGAGACGGCGCCGATAATGACGGTGCGTTGGTAGACGAACAGGCCGGCATCAACGATAATCACCAGCAGCACTACGAGGATGGGCGTTATCAAGGCAAACTCCACCGCCGCGATGCCTCTGCTGTTCCCACGAAACAATCGCCGCCGCATGGCTTGCTGTAGCCGTGAGAAGAAATGGTGCGACATGTTCATCCTGTCATGCGGCGCCAAAAGAACTGGAACCCGGGTGCTCCCGGACTCCCTGAGGTTTCCCACAGGCTTCCGGAAGCCCCTCGCCGCGGCCGGCACGGGCCGGATCTTTGCCCCCATGGCCCGGTAACTGAGGCTCTGTTCATTTCGCTAGGCTCACGCTACCTCCGGTGCAACCACCTTGCGGCAGGGTGAACGTCGCGCCGCTGTTGAAAGTAATCCAGGCAGCGACGAGGTAGGTGCATGCGCCTGCGTTCCAGGTGCTGGTGTCGAACGTGAGGCCGCCACCGGCAGAATCGGGCGCGTAGATGGCGCCGTCGATATTGTAGCTAACGCCATTATTAAAGTCGATACCGCCGGTTTTCAGGTACAGCGCGATCCCGGCATATGACCCGGATGTCGGGGCGGTCAGGGTGATGTTACCATCCAGTGCAAGGCCAACATCTGACACTACCGTTACGCTATCGGTACCGGTAACGCTCCCGCCGGCCTGCGCTTTAAATCCACCTACCATGTAATACACGCCAGACGATAACGTTACCGGTTTGATAAAAATCGGGCTGTTCCAGCAACCAGGGCTCAAGGCAGACGTACCCAAGTAAGTTAAAGGCTGCGGGCAGTTATCGAGCCCGGTGTTAAGCGCCGTCCGCTGCGCGGTATAGGGATCGTTTATTGTACCGTTGACCATCGTCGCGTGGATGTTGCTTGGGTTGCTGATGTCGGCGGGGGAATTGAGTGTGTACAGCTTGGCGGCGTACAGGGCCTTGTTGTCCCTCACGCCGGTGGAATTGGAGGCGACGTTGCAGGTCTCTGCGTGCACCACCACATTGAACGTCAGCGTATTAGAAAGTGAGATGATGCAGGTCGTCGGACCGCCAAGGTTTGCCCGCGAATAGACCGTGAGGTTCAGGTTTCCGCCTGAGACGATTGCCGCGCCGAACCAGAGTGGCGATGTTGCCTTAAGGGTGACCTGAACGGCGTTGGCGCTGGCAAGGTATCCGGAGGGATCGATAACAGCGGTACTCAGCCAGCCATTGGCCATAACCACATCGCTGATGGTCGCTGTGGTGGCCGTGGTAGAGGTGGTTGATGTGTAAGCCATGGCGCCCGCCAGGGCGGCGCTATCGGCGGCTTGTTGCAGGGCGGCGCGCTGCGAGAGCGCAAAGCCGCAATCGACAACAAGGGCAGCCAATCCGACAAGGATCGGAAGCGTCAGCGCCGCGAGCACCGACACGCTGCCGCGCCGGTCTTTGCAAATGCCGGCGGGTTCTTCCGCCCCTCGGAATTTCTGGAACCCAAATAAAATCATATACCACTCCACTTTGTGGCCCGGCCGGCAGCCAGGGCCTCAAGTCAGGGTTGGAACACGAGAACTCCCGGTGGCTACGCGCCCGCCACGGTTGCGAACAGGGTCGGAAACTACCCAGGCGGCTCCATCTCGGGCTCGCCATCGCCACCCGCGTCCCTGGCGGCGCAGATCGCGGTCACGTCGGCCATGGTCCAGGGCGAGTTCTGAGGAGCATGGGCGCCGTGCCGCCGGCGAGGAAGGTAAATTTCAGCCGGCCCCTATATCCAAGACTCGGACGCGCTGCGTGGCCTTTCCTTACGGCAGTCTGCGCATCAGCGACCAAGGATGACATCTTACAAAGGATCGGGGCCCAAGCGCCATGTTTTTGTACCTCTTTACCCTCGTGCAGTGCCTGAAAAGTGACCGTAAGGGCGTCACCGCCCTTGAATATGGCCTACTTGCAGGCTTGATTGCCATTGTGGCCTCTGTTGGGGCCACAACTTTGGGAACAAGCCTCTCGGGCAAGTTCACCGTCCTTGCCGGCAGCCTCTGACGCGCCCTGCCAACCAAACGAAGCCGCCGGTTTTGCCGATGCCGAAAAGATGATTCCTCGGGCCCTCACACTCTCCGTCTTGGCGCTTCTCCTGATTGCGGCGTGGTATGACGTCGCAGTCAGGATCATTCCAGACACGATCAGCCTGCTCGTCGTTGCTATAGGCACGTTGGTTCGGGCGCTGGAGGGAGCGTCGGCGCTCACCCTGTCGGTCGGTACCGCCTTGCTGCTCTTCATCATGCTGCTGCTCGTGTATTCGCGCGGGATGATCGGTGGTGGGGATGTGAAAATCATGGCCGCGCTCGCCGTCGCTCTGTCGCCGCTCGACAGCTATCGCTTCGTCGTTGCGACAGCGTGTGCAGGCGGTTTTCTGGCTATCGCCTACCTTCTGCTGTCGCGCAAGTTGCACGCCATTCCCAACTTAAGGCCGAGGTCATTGCTTGGTCGCATCGCAGCCATCGAATCCTGGCGCATCCGGAGGCGCGGGCCGCTTCCATATGGGGTCGCCATCGCCGCCGGCGGCGCGTTCGTGCTGCTCTTCCCAAGGAGCTTCTGAGCAGATGCCGCTCCGTCTTATGCTCGCCGGCCTGCTCCTGCTCACCGCTCTCGGCCTGGGTCTGGTTGGCTATCAGGCGACAAGGCCGCCCGTCACGATCAGGGTCGCCGCGGAGGCGGCCGTGCCCCCGCTCACCGTTGACATACTCGTGGCCGCACACAGCCTGCCTGCCGGCACCCTCATGAAGGAAGAGGACTTCTCGCAACGAGCAGTGCCGCCGGCCGATGTTCCGCCGGGCGTCCTGACGAACAGTCCAGAGGTCCGGGCCGGCCTGCATGGCGCTCTGCTGCGCCGCTACCTCGATTTGGGGAGCAGCCTCATGGCGGGTGATATCCTGCACCCACGAGACCGCGGCTTTCTCGCCGCCGTACTAGCGCCCGATGCCCGTGCCGTCTCGGTTGCCGTCGACGCCGTCACGGGCAACGGCGGCCTGATCTGGCCAGGCGACAGGGTTGATCTGATCCTGACGCAGGAATTGGGTGAAAAGAACGTGCCGCCGTCAAGGCATTTCGTTGCGGAGACTGTGCTGAGCGACGTGCGGGTCGTTGCGGTCGACCAGAGTATTATCCAGGGCGCCGTTGCAACCGGTGACAACGCCACCGGCCGCCTGGCGCGAACGGTCACGCTGGAAGTCACTCCGGAACAGGCGGAGCGCGCAGTCGTGGCGGAACACCTCGGCAGGATCACCCTGGCAATCCGTGCGGTGAACGGGATAGCAGATGCCCCCGGCCATCACCCCGCGGTCTATGGCGGGGACGTTTCGGCCGCACTGGCCGACAGCGCCCCCCATATGCGGGTGGTTGAAGGCAAAGACGACCGCGAGGTGACGTTCCAAAGGCCGCCGGCATCCCCTCTCATTACGCCCTCATGGGGCTCCGCCAATGCCCGACCTCAACCCCTTTAACGCGGCTACGGCCCTCCCGGAGGCGGCCCCCGCGGCGACGATCAGAGAGCCGATCAGAGACTCCTCGAACGCAAGGACCCCACTTCTGGCCTTCGTGGGCGATGACGAGACCGAGGACGCGCTCCATGGCGGGCTCGTCAATATCGTGGAAGGCATCGATATCCGGCGCGGAACGATCCTGCATGCCATCAAGTATCTGGCCAAGGAGCCGACGCCTCGGACACTCGTCGTGGACATCTCTCAGGTGGCAAATCCGGCAGACGAACTCGAGAACCTAGCCCGTATCTGCACACCGGACGTCAGGGTGCTGGTGATCGGCAAAGAGACCAGCATCGGCTTCTACCGCGAACTGGTCCACAACCTGGGGGTAGCTGAATACGTCTACAAACCGGTGACCCGTGAGGGCATTGCGCGGCTGTTCGTACCGCACATCGCGGGCGTCACGACAGGTCCCAACGCGTTACGCGGCGCCAGCGTGATCGCCGTCTGCGGTGCACGCGGAGGGGTCGGCACCACGACCGTCGCCGTCAACTTGGCATTGCTACTTTCTATGGCCACGCGCGGCCATGTCGCCCTGCTGGACTTGCATCTTCAACAGGGCACAGCGGCGCTGATGCTCGGCGTAAAGCCGATCGGCGGCCTGCGCATTGCGCTCGAACAGCCGGAACGCGCTGACGCCCTGTTTCTCGACCGCGTCTCGGTGGAAATCAACGAGCGCTTGCGCCTGATTGCAGCCGAGGAATCGCTGGACGGGACCCCCACGCCCACCCCGGATGGGATCCGTATCGTGTTGGATCTGCTCCGTCGGCGGTTCAATTACGTCGTCATGGACCTGCCGATTCCTGTCACCGGCGCGGAGCTAGGGGCGCTCCGCGCTGCGCGTCACCTTCTGGTAGTGATGGCACCGGACCTCGCCGGCATCCGCGACGCCGACCGCCTGTGCCAGTTGGCAGCAGGGCTCGGCACCGTTCACGCGAGCATCGTGCTCAACCGTGTCGGCATGCCGGGCGGCCTGACGACGGCGATGATCGGGCAGGGCCTCGGCGCTAAGCCGACGTTTCTGATTCCCGATCTTGCCCGACAGTTGGGACGGGCGGCCAATCTGGGCAAGCCCGCCTTGGCGGAGTGTACCGCGTTCAGGAAGGCGATGGCCTTGGTAGCCCAGGAGATATCCGGGGCGTCGGCCGGTAAAACCCGGCACCCGCGCGGCCAGTCGCTCCTCAGCCGAATGTTGGGGCGATGAAACCGTTCGGCCGCCGTGCGGAGGAAGCTGGGCCGGCCCGGATCGTCCCGCCACCACGTCCGGTGGCCGCCACAGCTGCGCCCGATACCGGAATTCTGCTTCGGCTGCGCGCCAAGATCATGGAACGTCTCGATTCGGCTACCGTCGCCGAGATGACGCCCGAGGCCCTGCGCGTCGAACTGGAGCCGGTGATCCACGCGATCGCCGGGCAAGAGCGCGTGCAGCTCTCGGCACTGGATCAGACGCGGCTTGCGCAGGAACTGACCGACGACATGGTCGGCTTCGGACCGCTGGAACCGCTGCTGCGCGACGACTCGATCAGCGACATTATGGTAAATGGACCGGATGCGGTGTTTATCGAGGTGCGCGGCAAACTTCAGAAATCAACAGTGCGGTTCCGTGATGCGGAGCATGCCGCCATGGTGGCGCAAAAGATGGTGGCGACGATCGGCCGCCGCGTTGATGAATCTAGCCCGCTCTGCGACGCGCGCCTTCCCGATGGCAGCCGCGTCAACGTCATCTTCCCGCCGCTGGCGCTGGACGGTCCTTGCATCTCGATCCGTAAATTCACCAAGAAGAAGCTGGACCTCGCGGCGATGGTGGCTAACGGCAGCATGAATCCCGCTGTTGCGCGCCTGCTGGAAATCGCGGCGCGATGCCGGCTAAATGTCCTTGTCTCCGGTGGCACGGGCTCCGGCAAGACCACGCTGCTGAACGCGGTTAGCCGCATGATATCGCCCGGAGAACGCATCGTCACCATCGAGGACGCCGCCGAACTGCAACTGCAGCAGCCGCACGTGGTCCGGTTGGAAACACGGCCCGCCAATCTGGAAGGGCGGGGCGAGATCAGCCAGCGCGAACTGCTGCGCAACGCGTTACGAATGCGGCCTGACCGCATCATCGTCGGCGAGGTCCGTGGCACCGAGGCTTATGACATGCTGCAGGCGATGAACACCGGCCACGACGGCTCGATAAGCACCGTTCACGCCAATACCACGCGCGACGCGATCAGCCGTGTCGAGAACATGGTGCAGATGGCGACCGTCAACCTGCCGGCCCGTGCGATACGCATCCAGATCGTCAGCGCGCTCGATCTGGTCATCCAGATCGAGCGTATGCGGGACGGAGTTCGTCGCGTCACACGGATCTCCGATATCTACGGCATGGAGGGCGAGGTGATTACGATGAACGACGTGGCGTCGTTCGAATTCGAGAGCGAGGACACGGGCGGCGGAATCGTCGGGCATTACCATTCGGCGAGGACTCGTCCCTCCTTCGCCGCCCGGCTGACTTACTTCAATCTGGAAAACGCCTGGACGGATGCATTGCAGGCCCTCTCTGTAACCCTGCAACCCCGTCGTTCAGGCTCGGAGCAATGAGTAATATGCCTCCCATCAAGGCGCAAGACGCCATCTACGGCCGAGCTGGCCGGAAGTCACGCCTCCCGGGAGAAGGTGAGACCTGCCGGGTTTGGCCGGTTCCGGGTAAAAGCCCCGAAACCCAGTGGGCAATCTCGATGAAGCAGGAAGCAGCTGAAAGAAAGCCTTTGGGAACCCTCGTCCTTAAGGCCGGGGTGCATGCCAGGTGCTGACCCTGTTCGCCCCCGCCGCGGTCATTCTGGTCCTGGTGGCATCTACGTGCGCGACGCTGCTGTTCCGAGACATCGACGCGGGCCGTCTGCGGGACCGAATCGAGGCCATCCGCGCCCGGCCGCGGGAGGAAGCCATGCCGGCGCCGCCGGTGCGGACACTCAACCTTCGGTCGGCTCGCGGGCGCAGGGAGCCGGCGGCACGGCTGATGCGCCTGCTGATGCTCAACCCAGAGATCACGCAACAAAACGTGATTGCCTGGAAGCTAGTGATCGCGATCGCCTGCGCCGTGGCCCTGATAGGTTTCTTCTGCGGACGGACATTCGTGGGCTGGCCGCTCGCCGCCCTGGTGACGCCAATCGAGGCGTTTCTCGTGGCGCGGTTCGTTTTTGGGTGGGAACGCGCACGCTACCAGAAGGCGCTCTTGGAGCAGATCCCGGATGTGATGGCCATGGTCTGCCGCGTGGTGAGTGCCGGCATCCCGCTGACCGAAGCCCTGCGCAGCGTATCGCGGGAAACGCCCTCGCCCTCCCGCGGGGAGTTCGTAAATGTGGTCAACGAGGTGGCGATTGGGCAGACGCTGGAACGGGCGCTGTGGAGGCTGCACGAACGTGTGGGGCTCGCCGAGTACGCGTTCTTTGCCGTCACGATCGGTCTGCAGGCGCAGACCGGCGGCAACTTGGTCGAGACCCTGCAGAACCTGCAGGACCTGGTGCGGAAGCGGGTGGCACTGTCGAAGCGCGGCAAGGCGTTGGCGGCTGAAGCGCGCATGTCCGCGTTGGTTCTGGGAGTTCTACCTTTTGCCATGGGTATTATTATGTCCTTTATTATGCCCGGCTTTTTCGACTTCTTTTTTTATACCCCTTCCGGCAACCATTTGCTGCTGACCGCCTGCGGAATGATGGGCTTGGGCCTCATGGTGATGCGCCAAATGATCTGCCGGAGCCTCGCGCCGTGACCCACGGGCAAGTTTTTGTATTGTCCATCACAGGAGGCTTGGTCCTGGCGCTGGTCGCGGTCGCATTCCTGATGCTGTTTCGAAGCGCAGGGGACCACAAACTTACAATCCGGGTAGGCGGACTGCGCCGGGACGCTGTGATTGCGCAACCCCGCGCACCGCGTTTCCCGCCCTTCCTGATTTCGGCGCTGCAGCGTCTGGGAAATGTCATGCGCGACAGGATGCTGTCCGCTCGTGACTCCGAAGCCCTAGGGCGTACCCTTGCAGCGTCCGGCTTCGAGGCGTCGAAGGCAATGCCGATCTTCATGGGCGCGAAGGCGGTCTGTCTGTTCGTGGTGCCTGGCATCGTCTATCTGGGTACCGTTGTCCTGGGCTACACATCTGGCAAGCAGATCGGTTATTTGGTGGCGTCGATAATAGTCGGGATGTTGCTGCCGAACTGGGTAATGGGGCGGATTCGCGCGCCCTATCAGCAGGCGCTGCGGCGCGGCATTCCCGATGCTCTAGATCTGCTGGTGGTCTGTGCAGAGGCCGGTCTCGGGCTAGAATCGGCCCTGGAACGTGTAGCTCAGGAAATGAAGAGGTCGAACCGGCCGGTCGGCGTCGAGTTCTCGATCCTAAACCATGAGATGTGCATCCTGCCAGACCGAAGGATCGCTCTGGAGAATTTGGCCGAGCGCACCGGCCAGCCGGCGCTCAAGCGCCTCGCGGGAACGATTTCTCAAACCATTAAATATGGCACGCCCCTGGGTCCGGGACTACGCACTCTCGCCGCTGAGATGCGCACCGAGCGGATGACGCAGTTCGAGGAGCGGGCGGGCAGGCTTCCGGCGCTGCTCACGCTGCCGATGATCCTGTTCATCCTGCCCTGTCTGTTCATCATCATCATGGGGCAGCCGGCCACCCGGCTTATGGCTTCACTGGGCAGCATAAGTCACTAGTACATCGTTTCCGAGGAACGGCTCCTATCACGCCGCTTCGTCAATCTTGTAGGTCCATGTGTGGAATGACGGGTTCCTTGTTGAGGTGAGTGAGGTGCGCGAGGATCCTCGATTTGAGTTCGGCCTTGGATGCGACGCGGATGCGGCGGAGCAGGGACCGCGCCAACTTGGAGAAGAAGCCTTCCACGAGATTGAGCCACGCTTCGGGGTAAACACAAAGGTGAAGCGGCCCTCGCCCTGGGTCGCGAGCCAAGCCTTGGTCTCCTTGGAAACATGAGCCGAGTGGTTATCGAGAATCACCTTGATGGCGGTGTCGGTCGGATAGGCAGCGTCGAGCTTCTTGAGGAAGCCCACGAACTCCCGCGTCCGGTGGCGATCTTCGACGCTGGCGTGCACCGTTCCAGTGCGCAAATCGATTCCGGCGAGCACGCTCAGCGTGCCGTGGCGCTTGTATACATGGTCACGCGCGAAGCACGAGCGGTGTTGCCGATCGCCTGAATGCCCGGCTTCTCGTCGTACGAGTTGTAGTTGAGCCAGGTCGTCGTCTGCGATCGTGATCTCGATCACCCGTCGTGGTGCTGCCTTCGTGCCACAGATGGACGAACCTGGCGCACGCACGCAACGCTTGATTCAAGCGGGCCGACCCGGCAGCGCGAAGTATTGGGATTAGGCAATGATGTTCAGACGAATGCGCACTTTCCTGCTGGCGCTGATCTCCGGCCGACCGAGGACAGTCGGGTCAATCGAATCATCGAATAGCAGCTTTCTCCGATGGGGACCAGGCCAGCGAAAAACCGTTTATCTTTCCGCAATCATAATTGGGTTTTGTGTTTTGTTTTTTGCAATCTACGCTCAGAGGATATGGGCCGAGTACGGCAACCAGACTCCTGGACACCCACCCCGTTTCGTCGATTTCTTTGCGATCTGGTCCTACGCGAAGCTTGCGAGCATGCATCCAGCGGCTGAGCTCTATAATTCAGCTCTCCTTCACGCTAGGCAAGTTTCGCTCGGAATGGATCCAAGAGATCAAACACCTTTTCCCTACCCAGCGACGTTCTTGTTCATGCTTTGGCCCCTGAGCCTTCTACCCTACGGATTTGCCTATCTTGTCTGGGTCGCTGGTACGTTAGCGCTGTTTGTTTGGGCCGTTGTGGCAACCTGCTCCCGGTTGCCACTTTGCGTGCTTGGCGCGATCGTCGCTCCGGCAACCACACTTACAATAGTTGGTGGACAGAGCGGGTTCCTTGCGGCGGCCCTGATGATCGCGGGGGTCCGGCTTGCAGGCAGCCGACCTATCCTGGGCGGAATCCTGATCGGCCTTCTCAGCTACAAGCCGCAGCTCGGCCTCCTGGTCCCCATAGCTTTCGTCGCTGCCGGGTGGTGGCTCGCTTTCGCTGCCGCATGTGCGACGGCGATCGGGCTGGCCGTGGTCGCCACCTTAGCATTCGGCTGGGCAGTCTGGCCGGCCTGGGTCGCGATGTTGCCCGCCTATGCCGAAATGTTCGACCGGTTTACGGCGACGTTGCGTTACAGGCCCACCGTGATGGCCAATCTGCAAATGGCTGGCTTTACGCTGCCGGTGGCGAAGGGCGTCCAGGCCATCGCCACCCTTGGCGTGGCAATTCTCGTCTGGCGTTGTTTCCGGCGGTATCCGGGGAGACTTGCCGCCGCCGCGCTGCTGGTTGGAACCTTTTTGGCAACCCCCCACGCATTTTTCTATGATCTGCCCGTGGTTACTGGCGCTTTGGCTTTGCTCATCGAGGCACGTATCGAAGCGGGCGCCGCGTTCAGCCTGGCTGAGGTCCTTATCCTGATTCTTGCATTCATCTTCCCGGCGCTCATGATGATGACGGACGTCACCCTGCCACTCAGTACTGTGGCCCTTATTCTGTTATTCGGCCTAATACTTTGGTGTGAGCGTGCGCGATGGGCTGGCCGGGGTGTAGCGGCCCGCGACCTGCGGACCGACGCCCGAGCCGCGTATCATCGGGCTGCAGGCGCGCGAAAACTTTGAGGCCCTGCAATCTGCTCGCCGACATCAGATGACGGATGAGTTTCAGAAAAACTATGCCGCGCGCGCCGGGATCGAAGGCACGCATGCGCAGGCGATCAGTCGCTGCGGATTGAGGAGATGCCGATACATTGGCTTGGCTAAAACACATCTGCAGCACATCATCACAGCCGCTGCCGTCAACCTGATCAGGATCGCGGAGTGGCACAACGCAAGGCCCGGATCGTCTGACGGCGGATCTCTCGTTCGGTCGGAAGTAGATAGCCGTGGTCGATCAGCCAAACCCGGGCTTTGGCGGCGAGATCCATACTGTTGTAGATATCGACGGCTTCCCGGCGCAAAAACGCGGTCAGTCCCCGCAAACCGTGCTCGGACACCTCGCTCCGCCGTAACAGCGCGCGTGCTGCGGCCTGATGCTCGAACAAAGTCCGCCGCCGCCGGTAAAACGCACCCCCGGGTCAGGCCGCGCTCGGCGCCGGGATCTTTGGATGTGGCGTGCCGGTCCGCGCTGCCGCGATGAGGTCACGGGCGTAGGTCCAGGGATCGACCTTCCGCTTCCGGCAGGTTTCGACG
>Ga0182012_10003105_pt1 | contig 17760 bp, 10 predicted proteins | sample 612S2SmetaG_FD_120486 | JGI IMG/M metagenome (GOLD analysis project Ga0182012, IMG submission 120486) | Permafrost microbial communities from Stordalen Mire, Sweden - 612S2S metaG | ecosystem: Environmental > Terrestrial > Soil > Wetlands > Permafrost | place: Sweden: Stordalen | collected...
CATCCGCCGCATAGTTCACCTCGGCATTCACCCGCCCGTTGGTTCCGACTTTCGCCGGAATTGCAGCCCCAATCGGAATCGTCTCTACGTGACCAACCGCCTCGCCGACTTGTCGCGTCCAGAACGCAACCACCGGAATACCACCCCCATAGCCGCCTTTGACCATGGTTCCCATCAAGTTCGGCTGCGAGGATGTCGGCGTCAGTTTCACGACATCGTCTTTCCCCCAGTCGTAGCTCGCTCCGTGAAACGACCACATCTGCCACGGCTGCGCCTTCGCGTCTGATAGCTTCGCATTCAATCGCCGCCGTTGGTTCACGCTCTTCTCAATTTGCAGGTCGCGTCCGCCAGTGTTCTTGTATTCCACCGTGCTCAGCAAAATATTAGGAAATTTGTCGTACACCTCCAGCGCCAGCACCCGCTGTAAGTCCGTTCCTGACGGTCCCAGCGGACGCGCCGGTATCTCGATCCGCTTGCCCGCGCCCATCTTTCCAATCGCTTCGTGTACCTCCGCTCCCGCAAAATCGAGGGTGAAATGGACATCTTTTCCCGCCACGCGCACGAAGTCGCTATCCGCCGGAGCACCCACATTCGGATCATCTAGCGAGAGCTTCTTCCCATCCTTCAGCAGGAATGCCTCTACGTATCCATCTGTGCGGACTACAAACTGCGCAGCGCTTGTGGTCAGCACGACCGGGCCGCCGCCATTCACATCCACATTAATAGTGGAGGGTTGCGTAGGTTCTGGCTTCGTTTTCGTCGTCTTGAAAGGCAGCTTTTCAGACAATTTCGGCGCTTTCGAACAAGCCGTAAAGCCCAGGATCAAACCGCCCACCACGACGATCGCCCCGCGCATCATTGCCAGAATAATTGTCATTCTCCGCTTTCCGTGCCTCATTCATCCCCCTTGAAATGCTGCTTTCGATCTCGTGCCGGCCGCAAGCTTTCCCCCGCCCGCAATCCGCATTTTTGTTGCCTCGCAACAAAATAACGCAGTTGACAAACGCTATCAAACGAAAGTAAAAGTAATAGTTCGTAATATTACACCGAAAGCGTCTGAATCCAACAACCGAACTTTCGCTGCGTCAAACCCGGCCCAGACGACCTGTTCGGGACTTCGTGCCCAGGAGCGCCACCATGCTCACCCACCGCCATCGCTTAAACGTTGTCTCGGCATTGCTCTTTTCCCTTATCATCGCCTTTGCTACGCCGCTCCGAGCACAAAAAGATGCCGGCGCCATTGTGGGCCTTGTCCGCGATCCCAGCGGTGCCGTGGTCGCCGGCGCCAAAATCACCGTCACCGATGTCGATCGCGGAGTTGCCATCGATCTCACCACCAATAGCGACGGAGAATATGTTGCCAGCCCGCTAAAAATCGGTCGCTACCGTGTCACTGTCGAAAAAGAGGGTTTCAAGAAATCCGTCGCCGGCCCGGTTGAAGTCAACATCCAGGACCGCGTCGCCGTCGACCTGAAACTCGATCCTGGCATGGCCACGGAAGTCGTGAATGTCACGGGCCAGCGTCCCCAACTCGAAACCGAAACCTCTGAACTCGGCCAGGTCGTCGATAGTCAGCGCATCAATGCCCTTCCCCTCAACGGACGCAACTACGCGCAACTCGCCCTACTCGGCACCGGCATCGCCGCCGCCGAACCTGGATCGCGCGTTGAAACCACCTACGGCTTTAGCGCCAACGGCGCCCGATCACTGCAGAATAACTTCCTGCTCGACGGCATCGACAACAATGCCAACCTTGGCGATGTTCTAAATGGCGCGGCCTACGTCGTTCAGCCCGCCGTCGATGCCATCGCCGAATTCAAGGTCGAAACAAATTCTTACAGCGCCGAATTCGGGCGCGGCAACGGCGCCATCATGAACGCCGTCATCAAGTCCGGCACCAACCAGATTCACGGTGACGTGTGGGAGTTTCTGCGCAACGAAAAAGTCGACGCCACCAACGCCTTCGATCAGTTCGGCCAGCAGCCCTACAAACAGAATCAGTTCGGCTTTACCCTCGGCGGACCAATCATCAAGAACAAGTTGTTTATCTTTGGAGACTACGAAGGCTTGCGCATCCGCCAAGCGCTCCCGCAATTGTCTACCGTTCCGCTGCCCGCCTACGTCGCCGGGGATTTCTCTTCGCTACTGAATTTGGCTACTCCCGTCCAGGCCGTCGACTCCAATGGCAATCCTACCAACCAGAACGCCCTCGATTGCAACGGCAACTACACTTACGCGGGCGAGATTTTTAACTCGCGAGTTGCGCAAACCGGGACCGCGGCGGCCAACGCCAATCCTAACGGGCTCTGCGGCGTTCCAATTGGCGGGTACCAGACAGGCGGCACCTTTCCCAACAGAGTGCCAACGAATATGTTCCCCGCTGGCAGCACCGACCCCCTCGGACAGGAACTGGCTAATTTATTTCCCGCACCCAATGACCCTGGCTTCGGCCTGCAGGCGTTTCTTTCCGACCCCAAGCGCACTGAAACCGAGAACAAGTTCGATATTCGCAGCGACTACACCTTCAGCCAGAAAGACAACGCCTTCGTCCGCTACAGCTACGGCAATGACAGTAACTTCTTACCGTCGCCCTTCCAGAATGTCCTTGATGGCGGCAGCTTTCAAGACGGATACAGCAACAACACAGCCGATGGCCTCGCGGCCAGCGAAATCCATGCCTTTCGCAATAATCTGGTCAACGAATTTCGCTTCGGCTTCAATTATCTGAATTCCCATCGCTACAATCTCAACTACAACACCAACGTCTCGCAGAATCTTCCCGTCCCCTTCCCCGGCGTTCCGTACGTCGCCGGAGAAAACATTGGCGGTCTTCCCTCCCTTAGCTTTGCCGATGGAACGACCGCGATTGGCAGCTCCGGCTATCTACCCGCCATCGAAAAACAACACAGTTACGTCTTCACCGACAATCTCAGCTGGACGCGCGGTCGCCACTCGACCAAATTCGGCGCCGAACTTCGCTTCGAACAGTTCACGATTCTGGAACCCGCATCGCCGCGCGGCTCCATGAGCTTCGGCAGCGACTTCACCGATAATCCCGCTTCCCCTGGCACCGGCGGAGAAGCCATCGCCACCTTCCTGCTCGGCGTCCCCGATGGCGGCACTATCACCAGCGTCAATCCGAATATCGATTATCGCCGCCAGATTTACGCCGCCTACGCTCTTGATGACTTTAAACTCACACCGCGCTTCACTCTGAATCTCGGCCTCCGCTACGAGTTCTTCTCCACCATCAAAGAAGGGAACGACGATCAAGCGACCTTCGATTTCAACACGCTCTCGCTCATCGTTCCCAGCGGAAACACCGTGCAGTTGACGCCCACCCTCGGCACCGAGCTCAATATTTCCCGCAACGGCTCGCCCGGGCTGATCTCGCCCGACCGCAACAACTTTGCCCCGCGCATCGGGCTCGCCTATCAGATCTACGACAAGCTTGTTCTGCGCACCGGGTACGGCATCTTCTACGGCGGGCAGGAAAACGGCCCGTTCTCGAACCCAAGCCCCGGGTTTAACCCGCCCTTCATGTCGTCCGAGGCCTACACTACGCCGTGCACCGCGGCTTCTGCGAATCCGAATGCCAACCAAACCGATTGTTCGATCTCGGCCGCAAACAATGGGGGATTAGCGCTGAACAATCTGTCTCAGGGCTTTTCCAACAACACGCTCACCGGCCTGAGTCCACTCGCCGATCCCAACGCTCCTGAGCTCTATTCGCTCAATCCTCATCTCGTCACTCCCTACACGCAGCAATGGCATCTTGGACTCGAATACCAGTTGCCCGCCGATACCGTTCTCGAGCTCTCGTACGCCGGTTCTCGTGGATTGAAACTCTTCGCCTTCTACAACGGCAACCAGGCCGTGCCCGATCCGAATCCTTCCGACGCCACCGCGCCGCGCCGCCCTGCAAACGATGAAGCTCCAGGAGCCTCAGGCCCGTGTACCTTGGCGAATCCGCAAAACTGCAATCCCGCACTTGATACCACGATCGCCACTCTCCGTTCGAATACGCAATCGAATTACAACTCGCTGCAAGTCCGCATCGAAAAACGCTACTCCCACGGCCTGCAATATGAAGCCGCCTACACCTTCGCTCATGCTTTGGACAATGCGTCCAGCGCCAGCCTCGGCTCTGTCAACAACGGCGACTTCCAAGATCAACGCTTCCCCAACCAGAACTATGGCAACGCCGATTTCGACGTCCGCCATCGTTTCGTTTTCAGCTACATGTACGACTTGCCGTTCGGTCACGGACAAAAATTTGCCGGCGGCTCTTCCGGAGTCCTAAATCAGATTCTCGGCAACTGGCAAATGAGCGGCGTCTTCTCCGCCGCCACAGGAAACTACTACACCGCGACCGATATCGTTTCTGTCGCGAACGCTGATTGCGGCGGCACCGTCGGATTCAACTGCGCACGCCCGACCGTAGTGGGCAATCCGAACGCTTCACCGTGCGTCCCCGGCACCCTCTTCAACACCTGCGCATTCGTTCACAACACGGTGGAGGGCACTTTTGGCGACTCGCCACGTAACGACATCGAAGGTCCGGGCTACAAGACATGGGACACTTCACTCGCCAAACAATTCCCGATTCGCGATCAAATGCATCTCGAGTTCCGGGCGGAATTCTTTAATATCCTCAACCACGTAAATTATTTATTCGGGCAGTTTGGAGCCATTAGCGCCGAGCCCACGCCGCTCGAACTCGATCCAAATAACATCAATACCGCCGCAAATCCGGATGCCAGTCAGTTCGGACATCCTCTCGCCGCCCGCGCCCCGAGGCAGATTCAGTTCGCGCTGAAGTTCTATTTTTGAAGTTTTATTTACCACGAGGGATGGCCGACATAAACGCCCCCACGCAGAGACATGAAGGAATTCCTGGTTCTTCCGTGTCTCTGTGACTCCGTGGTGGGTTTAGTTCTTGCTCGAAGGAATGCTCTAGCTAACCTGCCAGATCGTATCCAGCACCGTCCCATCCACCCACTTCACGACCGCACAGGGACGATCACCGAGCTTCGGACGCGCCGGCTTACCGCAAATCCGTTCGACTTCAGCCTTAATATCCTGAATCGGACGCACCGGCAGCTTCGACTCCTTGACCGCGTCCAGCAAGTCGGCGCGCCGCGGATTAATCGCAATCCCCCGCTCCGTCACCACCACGTCAATCATCTCGCCCGGACCCGTCAAGGTCGTCACTTCGTCGACAATCACAGGAATCCGGTCGCGAAACGAGGGCAGAGCCAGAATCGTGCATCCCGCAAAAAGGCAGTTTTGCCACCCGCCGATTCCATGCAACAGGCGCCCGTCCGAATGCGTCACCACGTTCGCGTTGAAGTTCACATCCACTTCAGTCGCGCCCAGAATCACCGCATCCACTAGCGAAGCAAAATTTCCCTTGCCGTGATAGTTGTACGAAGTAAAAGGAGAAGTCGCCACATGCCGCGGATCATTCGCCATCGACCGCACGCCATCCAGATCGAAGGTCTGCCCATCCAGGATGTACTCCGTCAGCCCTTCCTGCAGTAACTCCACCAGAAACTTCGTCGAGCCACCCCGCACGAAGCGCGCCTTCACGCCATCTTCTTTCATCATCTGCTTCAGGTACTCGACAAACGCCAGCGCGATTCCACCCGCTCCCGCCTGAAACGAGAATCCATTTTTCATGATGCCCGCAGCCCGCAGAAACTGCGCCACCATCTCCGCGATCCGCAACCGGTCGGGCGAACGCGTAATCTGCGTTGTGCCCGAAACAATTTTTCCCGGATCCCCAATCGAGTCCACTTCCACCACAAAATCGACGTTATTCCCTTGAATCTGCCACGGCACACACGGGAACGGCAACAGATTATCGGTAACGACAATCACGCGATCTGCATAGGTCGAATCCGCCAGCGCAAAACCGAGCGACCCGCAAGCTGACTTGCCATGCGATCCATCCGCGTTGCCAAAAAAATCGGCGGCGGGCGCAGCGATAACCGCAACATCAATATGAACTTCACCATCTTGAATCGCCTGGTAGCGCCCGCCATGCGAACGCAAGACGCCCATCCCGCGCATCTTTCCCTGCGTGCAATAATCGCCGAGCGGCCCATTCATCGAACCTTCGATGTGATGGATCGTGCCCTTCTGCATCAGATCGATCGCAGCCTTTTGCGACGGAAACGACGCGCTCGGAAACCACATCAGGTCCCTCACACCGATCCGCGCCGCCGCTTCCAACGCCAGCATCGCCACTTTGTCGCCATCCCGCAGATGATGATGATTGGAAATCACCATCCCATCGCGCAGCCCGCACTTGCGCAGCGCCGTCTCCAGATCGGCCACGCGCTTATCTCCGTTATCCGGAAAATCTTTGCTCGACGCAATCGCCGGCGCAGCTTTCCGTCCCCGTGGCTGATATTTCCCTGTACCTAGAAATGGAATCTGCGGCTTGCCATTCACCATCGTCGGTACCGCGCGTCCCACCGCGTTGTGCGCCAGTTCTACGCGTTCTGCGCTCACCAAATCGCCCCCATCGCCTTCGCCCGATCCACAAGTTTCACCGCCCGCTGCACTACCGGAGGATCGACCATCTTCGACCCCAGACTGACCACCGCCAATCCCTTGCTCTGCGCCTCCTCAAAAGCGGCAACCACCCGCATCGCCTTTTCCACCTCGGCCGCCGGTGGTTGAAACGCCTCATGAATCACCCGAATCTGTGCCGGATGAATGCATCCCATCCCTTCAAAACCTTCCGCCCGCGAGCGTTCTCCCCAAAACCGCAATCCAGCCGTGTCGCCCACGTCGCTGAATACCGAATCGTTCGCCTGCACTCCCGCCGCGCGTGCCGCGTTCACCACCCGCCATCGCGCGTATTGCGACTCCTGCCCCTCCGCCGTTTTCACCACGCCGAGATCGGCCGTGTAATCTTCCAACCCAATCGTCAGCGCCACCACATTTTCACTAGCCGTTGCAATCGCGAACGCGTTTTCAATCCCCAACGCCGACTCCAGAATCGGCATGATCCAGATCGGACGAACAATTTCGTGCCGGGACTTGATATCGCCGATCACCCGATCCACTTCGCGCACCTGTTCGGGCTCTTCCGTCTTCGGAAGCAGAATCAGATCTGGGCTCTCCCCGACGATCTCAGCCAGATCTTCGAGTCCCAGCGGCAACTGGTTGATCCGCACCATGCGTTCGCATGATCCAAAGTCGATTGTGTGCAGTGCGTTGCGCACCAGAATACGGGCAGCGTCCTTCTCGTCACGATGCACCGAATCTTCCAGATCCAGAATCACCGCATCCGGCCCGTGCAAAGCAGCATTGATGAAATATTTCGGCTCCAAACCCGGCAGATACAGACGCGATCTCCTTAGCCGATCCTTGGCTGACGGAGCTGGCAAGGGATACTTTTCCGGCAGCGATCGCTTGCCCGAAGCGACTCCAGCGCGCCGCGCCGCCGTCTCAATCCGCGCCGCAATGGCGAAAGGCAGAGCGCCCTCGTCATGAACCATCACCCGCGCGTTCTTGACTTCCAGTTCGCTCAGCACCCCCCGCGTCTGCTCCAGGATCGCCGACCCATAATAAGGCGCGACTCGCGACTCTAGCGAGATCTCGACGCCGCCGTTATCCCGCGCCTCGAACGCAACATGCACGTCCGATCGAATCTCTTTGCCCCAATGGCCTGCTTCGGCCGTTCGAAGAGAATTTTGCTTAGCAGCGCTCATATTTTCTCAACTTGGCCCGCATGCTCTATCGCAGCTTTTCCAGAATCGCGTCCGTCATCTTCACCGTAGAAGCCGCGCCCTGGCTGATCGCCTTCTCGCCGCCCGCCAAGCGCATCATATCGTAAGTCCGCACTTTCCTTTCGCGCACCACCTCCGCAATCGCCGTGCGTATGCGATTCGCCTTCTCGCCTTCTCCGATGTGATCAAGCATCATCGCCGCCGACAGAATCATAGCAATCGGATTGACAATCGGCGGATTCAACTCCGCGTACTTCGGAGCCGATCCATGCGTCGGCTCAAACACCGCAACCTCGTCCCCGATATTGCCGGACGCCGCAAATCCCAACCCGCCCACCAAGCCTGCGAACGCATCCGACAAAATATCGCCGAACAAATTCGAAGCCACGATTACGTTGTATTCTTCCGGATTCTTATTCAGCCACATCAACTGCGCATCGATGTTTGTCGACCACAACGCAAACCCCGGATACCCCTTCGCCACTTCTTTGGCAACCTCTTCCATCATCCCCGAGGTCTCGCGCACCACATTCGGCTTCTCGCAAATCGTCACACCCTTGAATCCGCGCTTCTTCGCATACTCGAATGCCGCAGTCAAGATGCGCTGCGCCGCCTTGCGCGTAATAATGCGGCAACTCACCGCAAGTTCCGGCCCCGGCACATTCGCAAAAGCCTTGAACCGCGGATGACTATTCAACGCCGCCCGCACAATCTCAGGAGGATTCGTCCATTCGACTCCAGCGTACATACCCTCCGTTCCTTGCCGGAACACAGTCGTATCGATTTTGGGTTCGTCGAACCCACCCGCAGTATTCTTGCGAATATAATTCAGCGGATTGCCAATGAACCCAACACACGGCCGCAAACAAATATCCAGGTTGAATTTCTGCCGCATGATGACAATCGGCGAGTAATAGACGTAACCTTTTCCCTGCAACTCTGGCTTCAGTTCCGCCTGTGCCGCCTTGTTCGGCTTGGAAGTGATTGCACCGAATAATCCCAACTTATATTGAGTGAGTAACTCAATCGTGCGATCCGGCAAGGCATTCCCCTGCGCGCACCAGCAATCCCACCCAATGTCGGCGTGTATGTACTCCGCATCAAACCCCACCGCCTGCAAAACCCGCAACGACTCCGGAAGAACCTGGTTCCCAATGCCGTCTCCTGGCATGGTAACAACCGTATGTTTAGCCATGATTGCTCCTGAAACACAATTTCTTAGAACCGACTTCTACCGCCGAGATGCAAAGATCGCCGAAATAACTCGTTAGTCTTCGGTTTTCACGACATTAGCGAGAACCGTCGCCAATTTTCTGAGCGCAGTACTGGGCGAAGTCGCTTTCACTTGACGAATATAGGTGCCTCCACCGATTTCGAGGATTGCAGTGAATTTCGCCATGCGTCTCTCTGCGCACTCAGCGATCTCCGCGGTTACACCGCTAGTCGCTTCGCCACTAAATTCTCCACGCCCCCCGCAATCACCAGCGACTGCGGCACACTCCCCAGCGCCGGAAACACGAACTTCTCTCGCCGCCACGAAATGGTGCTCGAAGTAAAGTCGATATCAACCTCTTCCCCGGGGACAATCGTCTTTTGCTTCGCCGCAATCTCACCCGCAAACTGCTCCCCCAGCCGGGCCACGAATTCCGGTACTTCAATGCACAAGAATCCGTTATTAAAAGCGTTGCGCAAATACGTTTGCGAAAAACTGGCCGCAATTACCAGTGGAATCCCCTTCGCCTTCAAACAAGTCACCGCCTGTTCGCGGCTCGACCCCGTGCCGAAATTAAACTGGCTGACGATTACATCTCCCGCTTTCGTCCGCGCCGCAAATTGCGGATCGTAATTCTCCATCACAACCTTGGCCATCATCTCAGGGGTCATGTCGTCGCGATAGGTGTAGTCCTTCCCGTAAATCGCATCCGTATTCAGGTTATCCTGCGGCATAAAAACGAGACGGCCCGTTACGCGCTGCGGAAACCCCGCCAGAATCTGCACCTTCTCTTGTGTGGGGCGGGCATTCTTGCCCGGCAACTCCGTGAAAGCCCATGTGGGGCGTGCATTCTTGGCCACCGACTCCAAGTCCGGACCGCAAATGTATCCCGCGACCGCCGAAGCCGCTACCACCTCCGGACTCGCCAGATAGCACTTCGCATCCCGCGATCCCATCCTTCCCTTGAAGTTTCGGTTCGTCGCAGAAATCCCAACCTCGTCTGCTTCCAGCAATCCCACGCCGAGTCCAATACAAGGGCCGCAGCCCGAAGGCAACGGCAGGGCCCCCGCATCCGTCAGCGTCTGCCAGACCCCGCTTTGCTCCGCATTTTCCTGCACCCATTTACTAGCCGCGCTCAAATAAAACTTCACTCCCGGAGCAATCTTCTTCCCGCGCAACACCGAGGCCGCTGCTGCCAAATCCTCCCTCCGCGAATTCACACAAGAAATCAAATAAGCCTTCTGAATCGCCACCTTATTCTTCTGCATCTCTGCCAGCGACTGCATCGCCTGCACCGTATCCGGACCCGAAACATGTGGCGTTACCTCCGCGAGATCCAGCGTAATCCGCGCCGCATAGACCGCGCCGCCGTCGGGTGCGGACGGACTTTTCTCCCATTTATCGATATCGCTTTCCGTAAAGCGCTCAACTCCCAGCGTCTTCAGCCTGGCGTGCACTCCCCGCATATACGCGATCGTCACCGCATCCACCGGAAACCATCCCACCAGCGGACCCCACTCCGTCGTCATGTTCGAGATCGACAGCCGCGCATCCATCGAAAGCGAGTCCACGCCCGGCCCCGTAAATTCCACCGCCGCGTTCAGGCATTCATCATGGTTGTAAAGTCCGCACAACGTAATGATGACGTCTTTCCCCGTCACGCCCTCGCGCAACTTGCCTTCGAGCACCACCTGAATCGACCGCGGAATCTGCCACCAGAATTCTCCCGTCGCCCACACCGCCGCCGCGTCCGTACGCACAATCGGTGTCCCAATCGCGCCCACCGCGCCATACATATTCGAGTGCGAGTCCGACGCCACCACGAACGAACCCGGCACAACATACCCGCGTTCCACCATGATCTGGTGGCCGATACCCGATCCCGCCGGATAAAAATCCACGCCCTGTTCTTTCGCAAACGCTTCGATCGCGCGGTACTTCTTCAAGTTCGCCTCATCCTTATTCTGGATGTCGTGATCGAGTGCAAAAACAAGTTGGTTCGGATCCTTGATCTTCTTCGCACCGATTCCCTTGAATTTGCTCATCACCGCCGAGGTATTGTCGTGCGTCATGCAGCGGCGCGGGCGAATCGACAGGAAATCCCCCATCCGCAGCGACCGCGACGGCCCTTCCGTCATGTGCGCTTGCGCAATTTTTTCAACAATGGTCTGACCCATAACAACCTCTTGATTTCTTTGTCATCCTGACCGTCGAAAGAACTTCGCAAAGCGAGTTCATTCGAGTGGCAGGACCCCTACCTTCACACTGTCCCAAGCCGGCGCCCTAACCGCGCCCCTTCCACTCAAATCCCAAGTACATCATCTGCCCAATGTGATGATGCAAATGCGTTACACAGGAAAGCATCATCCCAAATCGATCCGTCGCGTCCGCGCCTCTGCCCTCGTAAGGCTTCGCCCAGTCTTCCGCCGACTGGCTTTCGATCGTGCGGACAACCATTCCGACCGCGGCGTCGAAATTCCTCAGCGCGTCAGCCTTCGAAGGCGGTGTCGCATCCGAAAACTCTATCGGACGATCGCGCACATAACCCGTCGCTGCGATCTGCGCGCCAATGTAGTAATTCAAATTGCCCGTCAGATGCAGCACCAGATGTCCAAAGCTGTTGCCAAAGGAAAGCGGCTTGTCCCAAAACTGTTTCTCGCTGAGCGGCGCGGCCAAATCGTGGACAACTCCCGCGAGCTTTCTGTATCGCTCGATTAGGTCTGAAGCAATGGTCGATTCCAGATTATTCATGAGTTCCTCTGCGCGTGAAAATAGACGCCCTCGGCATGACCGGGACGTACGAGTCCGAAAATCCCCGTGTGGCCTTATTCTAGCGGCGCCTCTTCCCAGCCTTCTTCTTCACTCCCGCCTTTGCACTCTTCTTTACATCCGCCTTCATCAGCAGCATCAACTTCGAGACCGACGCAAGCTTCTCCAGGTTCCAAATCGCATCGATCAACTTTCTCTGTGCCCGCTCCGAGAGTACGCCCTCCGCCAGCGCCTGGAATTTCTCTTCGATCTCCGCATCGCTCAGCGGATTTCGCGGATCCCCCTTCGGATAATCAAGCTGCTTCGAAAACTCCCGGCCATCCGTCGTCGTGATCTTCACAATCACCCGCTGCAGCGCCGGAAAAACCTTCTCGATCTCAGGATCGCCAATCACTTCCACCTTCTTCAGTTGTGCCCGTATCGTCGGATCCATAATCTTCTTCATCTCGAACTGCGTCGGAGTAACCTTCCGCTCGACCAGCGCCGCCGCGATCACATATGGCAGCGAATGATCTGCCGTCTCCTTCGTTCGCGGATCGTACTTGCTCGGATCCGAAAGTATGTCTGCCGCCCGCGCCAGCGAACGGATCTGAATCTTCTCCACCTGCTCAGGACTCAGGTCGTTGGTTTTCACCAGATCCAGCACCGCAGAAATCGGCGCATGCGTCAGCGCTTCCGTCGGAAAAAATTTCATTCCGCATTGCGTAATGCGCCACGATTCGCCCAAACCATCCGTCAGCAGACCCTGCTTCCACTCCGGACCAAAACAATGCACCAACCCTTCCTTGCCATCGATCACGTGCTCGGGCCCGCTGTATCCTTTTTCGGCCAGCAACGCGGCCAGCACGCCGCTTTGTGTCGCCATCGGATCGACCGTGTTCTTCATCATCGTCAACTTCCCCGCCGTCACCGCGCCCATCGTGCAATGCCGAGAAGCCGAAATGCCGATCGCATGCTGAATCTGTTCCCAACTCAAACGCAAAGCGCGCCCCGCCACGATCGGGGACACAAACGCCGTCAAAGTCGCGTGATGCCAGCCGCGCTCGCGAATTCCCGGAAACGCCGCCTCGCACAAGCGCATTTCAAATTCGTGCCCGAGTACAAATCCAACAATCAGTTCCTTGCCGTCGCTCTTCGCGCGCTCGCAGCACGCCATAGCCGCCGGAAAAATATCCGAGGGATGCGACGGATCCTGCTTCCAATAGATATCGTTGTAATCCATGCACCGGATCATCAGCGCATTGGCCAGCGACGCCGAAACAGTGTCGATTTTTTCGCCTGTCCCAATCACGGTTGCCGGACCGCGTCCCGCAATCTCTTTCAGCACCGCAAGCGCAATTGTCACGTCATGCTGCCGGTACCCGCCCAGCGCACATCCCGCCGAATCGAGCAAGAACCGTTTTGCCTGATAAACCGCATCCTGCGAAATCTGCCTGTACGTAAGCCCCGCAGCCCACCGGGACATCGTCGCGGTAATCGATTCTTTGGAAGCTGTTTGTAATGTCGACAAGGATATCTCCTGTATGCAGTCGTCAATTTTCAGTTCTCAGCCGTCAGTAAAACCTCAGGCCCTGGCAGGTAAGCCCTGAGACCTGACACCTATGACCTGAGACCTGCTTTCACATTCTTCGGATTCTTAAACGGCAGAAACGCCATGAAATCCGCGTGATGCACGATGAACGCCTCGGTCGTACGCTTTACCAGGTCGCCCTCGGCCGCATGTGCCGCGATAATGTGGCACACCGCATCCGGAACGCCGCATTCCATCGCCAGCGCTACGCCCGTAAACGGATGTCGCAACGCTTCGCCGCGCTCACTTTGCCGGCTCTTTCCATCCGGACCAATCTCATACTCCAGCAATTTTCCGACATCGGCCAAAATCGCGCCCGCAATCACAACATCGGTATCAATGGGAAGCGCCCGTCCCATGAAATCCGTCATCACTTTCGCACTGTCGCGCGCAATATGCACCACGCAGCGTTTGTGCTCCATAAATGTAATCGGGCAATTCGGAACCAGCAACGTAAAGGGAATCTGATTCAAATCGTCCGCTTTCAGAGGGCTCCGCTCCAGCGCCTTGATCCACGTCTGCGTCACCTGCTCGCGTAACTTAGCGTTGCCGATCCACTGGATCTCCGGCCACAGACGTTCCACGGCCTCTCGCATTCGAGACCCTCCAAAAGAAGCTTTGATGAAGACCAAATTAGCTTAACGGAGCAGGCATGACGGAGTCGAGGCGGCAACGCACACGTAGGTGTGATTTGAGAAGCCGTCGAACCCAAGGAAAATGAGCCAGGTCGCTCCCACCGCAACTGCCGCCGAGCTGATACAGACACTCCCCAAATACCACGAGGGTTTACAAATCTCTTCATAACTTCTCCTGCGTTTGGGGGTTAAATCGGATTAGGACATCTGTTCTCGATGAGCAAATCTCTTGTCTTCGAGTTGCACGTTCAAGCTTTCACACCGAGCAGCACGTTCGTGTCCATTATGAAGGAGATCCGATGAAGGCCAGGCTTGTACTTTCTCTGATTGCGCTGTGCGTTTGTATCATCCCGGGGAGTGTCTATGCCTTCGGACAAAAGCTCTACCCTGTACAAGGCCCACTCGCAGCCCAGACACCCCAGCCCGTATTCACCGGCCAGATCAGGCGACCTATCTTCTCGGCGGGACCTGTGTTTCTGTTACTGAAATCTTGGACCGTCGCCAATGCAGAGGTGCTTCAGGGGAAGCCAAAGACAGTGAAGGCGTCCTCGGTGACCAAAATACCTGAAGCCGGGGCGATCGTTCTTCCGCAACCCAATCTTGCTTTTGCTTGGGATGCAGTCTACGGCGAGGGATTTTTCGTCGCGCATATTCTGGGTAAGAAATTTGGTCAGGGAGTGTTTACTGGAAATCAGGGAACAATTCTCCAGGTAGAGACGCTGGACGGGAAAAACGGCGTTGCGGTTGACAACAAGGGTAACACTTACAAAATGGTCTGGTAGCGGCTGAGCAAAGGAAGAACTTCCGGCTAAACGGTTAGTCTGGCCCGTGCCATCCGTTCTTCTGGCTGCACCGCTCACTTCGCTGGTGCTCCCGCCACCACCTGCTCGATCGGCATCAACTCCACGCTGCATCCCGCCGCCGCGCAACTCACCAAACCGCGTCTCACAATCTTCACCGACGACACATCCGGAAACCGCACCGCAAAATCTTTCTCGCGCAGTTGCTCGCCAGCAGGACGCAAGCCCTCGTCGCCATCCACAAACTCCGCCCGCTCCGGACGCGGCGAACTATCGAACACAAGATTGAATCGCGCCGAAACCGATTTCCCCGTGATCGTTCCCAGCTTCAACGTCCGCGTCTCCACCAACTCCGCCGCAGCCGCCGCAATCTCCTTCGCCGCAACCGAGTCGCCCGCGATCTTCGCCAACCGCGCCCGCGAATCCGCCACGTCGCTCCCGCCCGCTGCCACCGCGAGCGCGTAGATATGCCGCGCCTTCTCGCGCTGTCCCTGCTTTTCGAGCACCTGCCCCAGCCGGTTCGCAACCGTCCCCGACTCGCTCAAGAGCCACGCCGATTGCAGAAACTGCATCGCCGGAAGATTCTCCCCACGCTGAAATTTCGCCCATCCCGTTCGCGCCCATGCCAGCGCCACCAGCCGCATCGACGAAAATGCCGACGGCCCCAGCCGATCCATCTCACCCGAGTCGAACTGCCCTCCAATGTCATACAGCACCTGCTCCGCATCATTCTCCGTCTGTGTCGGATCAATATCATTCCGCAGGGCTGCCGCAAAAATATCCTGCCCCGAATCGCCCGCCGCGCTTCCCGTCAGGCTCTTCATCAATTCCTGCGCCAGCGCCTTCTCTCCCAACCGCCCATAAACCTGTGCCAGCGCCATCTTGATCTCCGGATCATCCGGAGGCATCGCGACCGCCGCTTCCAACTCCGTCCGCGCCTCTGCATCCCGTCCTACCTGCGCCAGCAACAAGCCGAGATTCTTCAATGTCGCCTTGTCATATGGAGTCTCCTCCAGCTGTTTGCGAAACGCCCCAATCGCCTCCTCGTTCTTTCCCATTTGCTGTAGTTCCAACGCCAGTTCGCCATTCGCATTTTTGCTCTGCGAATCCTCTTGCAACTGCTTGCGAAACGCCGCAATCGCCTCTGCGTGTTGATTCGCGTCCGCATAGGCGAGCCCCAGGTCGTACCATCCATCCTTCATCCCTGGACTCGCCAGATCCGCATCCCCCTCCGCCGCTCGTTTCAGCAATTCAATCGCAGTTCGATAATCCTTGCTTTGCAGCGCTTTCAACCCGGCCCTATGCAACTCCGTCGGAGTGCCTTCCATCTTCGCCGCACCTGACCGTTCCCCTTGTCCCGACGGCGCCAAAATCGTGCACGATAGCAACTGATCCTCATCACTGTGCGCCGCATTCCGAAACGATTCGTAATCCGACCGCCGCAACGCGCCAATCTCGTTCATCTTTACGACAAGCTTCCGCTCGCCCTCCAGAACGCCTTTGCTCAGCGAATAGGCCGACGAATAATCTCCGTAGTCGCGCGACATCTTCACCGGAATCGGCGTATGCACCGTGTAGTTCTCGGGGAACTGCAAGCGCACTCGGTAGTCGATTTCTCCCGCGGGACCAATATTCAACGGATCCGCACTTCGTTCCGCCGCGTGAATCGCCGGCAATCCCAGCGGCGGAATTGGACGGAAATTCACGCTCGCCGCCGGAACCACAAAATAACCATCCGCATGCAGGTGATACTTCAGATGAAACGGTTTGCTCGTATCCTCCACCGGATCGAGATGAATGTCATCGACATCGCCCGGCAGCCCCCAACTGGCCGAGAGCGCCTTCACAAAATCCTTCCACTGCGCCGCGGCCACACGCCGAAAATTCGCGCGCAACGGCCAGTCGCGATCGCCCTGCGCCGTCACTTCCAGCGTCGCATCGAGCGCCCCGTACTCGCTGAATTTTCCGTCCAGCACAAAGTGCAGATAACTTTTAATCGGAGAATCCGCCGGCGTTCGCTGCAATCCACCTTCACTGTCGTCCGAGGCGAGCACCGCCTGCTTGTTTCGCAACTGATACAGAATCAACCCAAACGGAGTCACCTCAGGCGTCGTATCCAGCCACGTCAACGCCGTTCCCGGCCCCAACCGCGCCGCCGTAATCACGTGATCAAACTGCGCGGGCGAAGGAACATCCGGGTCCAGCTTGCGCGAACTATCAATCAGCACCGGATAACTCTGAATCCCCTCCGCCTTCAGCATCGCCGAGAACAACGTATGTTTATCCTTACAATCGCCATATCCATTCGCCAGGACGTCCCCGGCCGCATGCGGCTGGTATCGCCCGATACCGAGCGAAATGCTCACATAACGAATATCCAGCGCCACAAAATCGTAGAGCCGCCGCGCTTTTTCCGTCGGAGTCGCCGCTCCTTTCGTCAGCTCGTCCGCCTTTTTCCGCACGCTGTCATCAACCGTCATGCGCTCACCTTGCAACTTGGCATACCACTGCGCCACCTGCGTCCAGCTAGTAAACGTCGTCAGCTGGACGTCCGGCCCCGTGTCTTCCTCATCGCTATCTTTATTCTTGTCCCGATCCGGCTGGATGTCTTTCACGACCCATGTGTAAACGCGGCGATCGCCCGTCTCTCGAATCTCCGGAGCCCTTGTCGGCGTCTTCAACTTGATCTCACGCGCCTTGGGCAAATTGAGTTCAAGCCGGTCTTCATTCACCGCAATGCCCTTTGGAAACGTGTACTCATACCAGAAATTTCCCGCCGCCAGCGGAGTCAGAACACGCGTCACCGTGCGATATTCCAGCACGTCCCCGGGCGCCAGCGCCGCCACCGAAATATGCCGCTGCCGATAGTCGCTGTACATCGGAGCTTCCCGCAGCACCTCCGGACCAAAATCCTGCGCCGTCGATTCCGGCGTCGCCACAACCGTTCCATCGGGCTTGCGCACCCGCACATATTCCACTTCCAACTTCTCGGTCGCCGAGGAATACCCAAAAACTAGCTGCCCAAACG
>Ga0182012_10003107_pt1 | contig 17758 bp, 8 predicted proteins | sample 612S2SmetaG_FD_120486 | JGI IMG/M metagenome (GOLD analysis project Ga0182012, IMG submission 120486) | Permafrost microbial communities from Stordalen Mire, Sweden - 612S2S metaG | ecosystem: Environmental > Terrestrial > Soil > Wetlands > Permafrost | place: Sweden: Stordalen | collected...
AACCGATTGAGTATTTCAAATTGCCCTGCCAGTGATCACTAAATGGCAAATCTCCATCTACACTCCCGACGTAACCCCTATTGTCAAAGTTTAAATACCCACTTAACAAGAAAGGATAGAGCCGAAGCTTCATATCTTTCTCCTGAGTGTTAAGTGCCGCAGTGCCGTCGTAAGAAGTGCCGTGTTTTTGCCGAATTGCGGTCATAAAATCGGGTGAGTTTACGATGGCAATGTGGGCGAAGTGCCGTCAGTGCCGTCCTGTCTTTTCTCTCGTCCTGTTGAACCGAGTCCCGCCGTCAGGAAGCGCCGTCAAAAAAGCTCGACGCGAGCGGTGGTTTTCGGGCAACCAGTCTGGATGTTTCACCGGCCCTTTCATTTTGTGCGCAACGATCAAGCGTTGCAGTCCCGCCTTTTTCACTCAAACAGCAGCGCTGCCCCCGCTGCGGTCAAATGGAATCGCTGAACCGGCACAGTATTCTTCGCGGCAATGACCTGGCGCAAGCCAGCGGCCAAACGGTCCGCGGCCAGCGGGTGTTTTGCTCCAATCGCGGGCAACGCGGTGGTTGTGGCAAAACATTTTCCCTTGTGTTGGCGGACGTTTTGCCGCGTCACACGGTGAGCGCTGCGCTGGTGTGGCGGTGGTTGGTGGCGCGGCTGTCCGGGCTTTCGATCAAAGCCGCCGTGGAAAAGTTGCGGCTGCCATTTGCCTTGGAAACAGTCTATCGCTTGCGCCGCCGGTTGCAGCATGGGCTGGATCAGGTGCGAACGCGACTTTGCCGGGAACAGTCGCCACCGGTGAGCCGGCAAGCACAACCGCTGTTACAGACCATGGAGCATCTGCGGGCAGTTTTTCCTGACAGCGCCTGTCCGCCGGCGGCCTTTCAACTCCATTTTCAGCATCCGTTTCTGGGCTAAAGCGGTCGGCACGAACTCTGATTCTTGCCGAACTACCATCGTTGAATTTTTTCGCCATCCCTTTCGGGCCGGCGGCAACACGACAATGCCATCCCTTTGGCAGGCCGGCCTCCGGTAGCGTTGCCACGTGAATATGAACTCCAACTCCATCCCATAAAAACATGCGAAATCCCACAACTTACCTGAAAATGCGGGTGCTCGGGGCCATTGACATGGCCGCGGGCAACTCGATCCAGGCCCGGATCCGGGCCGTCAGCCAGATGACCTTCACTGACGAAGAGGGCCTTCCCCGCCAGTTTACCTGGCGCACCATCCAGACCTGGTATTCGCGCTACAAGAAGGACGGCATCACCGTCATGCAAAACAAGCCGCGTTCCGACAAGGGGAAGGTTCGCAAGGTGGTGATCGAGGATGTGCTGGACGCGATCCGCAAAGTGCGGCCCAAAGTTCATGGCAGGACCCCGACGGTCGCCTTGCTTTACCGCCTGTGCATTGAGGAAGGTTTGCTCACGCGCTCGCAAGTCGCCCCCAACACCTTCAACCGGCTGGTCCGGCAATATGAACTGCTCAAACCCGACGAGGAAGCGTCCCACAAGTTGCGGCTGGCCTTCGCCAAGGCTCATGCCAACGAGATGTGGCAGGCCGACACGCTCTGCGGCCCGTTTGTCAAAATCAATGGCGTGCCGGTGCAAACCCGGCTCATTGCTTTCATTGATGATGCCTCGCGCGTCTGTTGTCACGGACAGTTCTTCCCGGCCGAGAACGTGGACACGCTGATTGAATCGTTGCGGGCGGCCTTTTACAAACGCGGGGTGCCGCATTCACTGTATGTGGACAACGGCTCGATTTACATCTCCAAGGAAATCCTCCAAATCTGCGCCCGCGTCGGCTGCCTCTTGCATCACACGCCGGTACGGGATGGTGCGGCCAAGGGAAAAATCGAACGGTTTTTTAGAACCGTCCGCGACCAGTTTTTAGCCCGCGACTTGGATTTGAGTTCGCTGGACGCGTTCAACCGGCAGTTCACACACTGGGTCGAGGAACAATACAACGCCCAACTGCATTCCGTGCTGGGCATGAGTCCGCTCGACCGCTACGCCTTGGATCGCAAGCGGGTACGCTTCCTGCCGCCCAATGAGGCCAACGACGAGTTGTTCTTTGTCGAGGAAGAACGCCATGTCCGCGCCGACAACACTTTTTCCTTCAAATCGCTCCGCTGGGAAGCTCCGCGCCATCTGCCGGATCGCACCATTCATATCCGGTTCCAACGTTCGCAGCCGGTCAGTCGCGTGGTGGTTTATTACAAGGGCGAACGCATGGGTGAAGCCCGTTTGCTCGACGCCATTGCCAATGACCGCAAACCGCTCAACCCGCCAACCGAAATTTAATTTATGATCCGCTCCCATTTTGGTCTGCAACGCAATCCCTTCGACCCGGAAGCCCTCACGCTGCTGGCCCACCAGCAGGAAATCTTCGACATCCTCCGCGTTCACGCCCAGCAGGGCGGCCTGTGTCTGGTGCTGGGCGAACCCGGCACCGGCAAAAGCGTTTTGAAACAGACGCTCCTGACGCACGACCCCAAACGCATGATCACCCCGGTCGTCAACCGCACGTTGCACACCTATCACAACACGCTCCGCATCCTCTGCGAAGCCTTTCAAATCGAGTTCGAAGGCCGCGACCATCACTGCGAACGCCTGCTGGTGCAGCAAGCCTTCAGCGTCCATCGCGCCGGCAAAATGCTCATGCCCATCATTGACGACGCCCACCTCATGCCGCCGGACTGCCTGCGCAAACTTCGCCTGTTGTGCGAGGACTTTCCCCGTTCCCATAACTTGGTGCTGATCGGCCAGCCGCCCTTGCTGCAATCCTTGTCGCTGTCCATCAATGAGGAAATCCGCTCCCGCGTCACTTACTCGGCACTGCTCTCGCGCTTGGCACCCGAAACGGTGGAACAGTTTATCCTGGATCAACTGGATCGCGCCGGGTTGGGTCACAACGCCTTCACGCCCGAAGCGCTGGCCCTCATTGTGCGCTCAGGCGAAGGGCTCCTCCGCCGCACCCGCAACCTCTGTCTCGGCGCGCTCATCGAGGCCGTCCGTGACCAGACCCGCATCGTCGACCTCAAACAGGTCAATCGCGTCCTCATTCAACCCCATTGGAGAAAAGACTGTGACCAACCCATCGCCTCATAAGGGTCGTGCGCCCGCCCCCCGCTGGTCGCGCGAGCAAATCCGCGCCGCCCGCATCGCCCTGCTGGCGCCGCTGCTCCAACAACGCGGCCTTGAACTCATCGCTCGCGAGGCAGGCAATTTTATTTTGCCCGCGTATCCCGGACTCATCGTCAAAGAAAGCTACTGGCGCTGGCCGGAACGCAACCTCGCCGGTAACGCCATTGACTTCCACGTCCAGGTCCTCGGCCTGTCCTTCCACGACGCCATGCGCCAAATCACCGGCGTTCAATAAAACACGATCTTACGATGTCAGTGCGGCAAAAGGCCGGCGAGCAGGACATAAAACCGGCTTTACGATGAGAGCGTGGCAAAGCAGAGCCCCAGCGCCCCAGTCTTACGATGGCAGTGTGGCAAGCTGTCGGAGGTGCTCTTTTACGACCGCAGTTCGGCAAAATCCCGCCGCTGAAATCCTAACCGATCCCGCCACATCATCGCTACGACCAGAACGTGGCAATTTGGCCGCAAAATACGATCCCAATGTGGCAAAACTTCAAAAAACCTTACGACGCCAATTTGGCAGTTTTTGCGATGTCAAATAAATCGGTAACACGCAACCTCGCCAGTAACGCCATTGACTTCCACATCCTCGTCTTTTGCCTGTCTTTCCACGATACCATGCCACCAAATCACCTACACATAACCTAGCCGCTGCCATCTTATGTTTATGATGCCATTGCAACAAAGTCCGGCGCATATTTGAAAAATAAACGAAACACCATCCGTATCACAACGCTATCATCGCAACGCGGCAATTTGGCAGCAAATGTGGATGCCAGTCCGGCAAACGTTCCCAAATCGCTATGACGCCAGTGCGGCACATTTTATGACGCTAATTAATTCGGTGACAATTTCGGGGTTTATTCCATGCAAAATCGTCAATTGTTTCTTGTCCGCCGAAGTATGATGGACTGCGAAATCTGTATGCACAATTCAACTAAATAGCATATATTATTTTTGCCAAAGTGGAAAGTACAACGGCAATTCCACGCGCTGGAATCCTAGAAGGGGAAGGCTTGGCGCGGCGGAAAAGTCAAGACAGGAACGGAAGCCACGACCCACAGCATTCTTGACGTTTCTGGCGCCGCCATATAATTGCCCCTCGTGACAGCGCGCTTTATCCGGCTGCCTAAGTTTTGAATTAGCGCGACAGATTGCTGATGATAACATCTTTGTCTGGATTGATTAGCTTGCCGCCAGCAAGCACGATGCGGCTGACACTCACCTTGGCTGTCAAGTTTGTCGTCGTGAATGGCTGCGTGCCGGTAATGACAAAATCGAAAGTTGTCTCGCTTTTTGGCTCAAGTTCTTGTTTGTTTTGACCAACTACCCATTTTGTCCCATGGCCGACCATTTTTCCTTGATCATCCATTAAAAAGCACACAGCACGCGCCGACTCCACCGCCTCACTCAAATTGTTTCTCATTTTCAGCAGTACGGTTGCTTTTTGACCAATGATCTTCGGCGGTATGAGTGTTACCTCGAGTTGCGCGGTCGTTATTAACGGATAACACAACATGGCTGTTAAAAAGAAACGCTTCATATAAAAATAAAGCGGCCAACGCCACCAACTTGAATAGCGATCTGACATGGCCGTAGCAAGACAGAAAAGGGAAGCATAAAGACAAATCTCACGATTGGTTAATTGTGTGTTTTTGCTGCTTGGTTCAGAAAAGCTAAGATTATTTCGCTATGCTGGAAGGTTGCCGGAACCTTGACCGTCTTCTGCCATTTCAGCCTCACCAAAAAGGCAAACCCATTTAAAGAGACTTCACTCACATCATCTGCGAGAAACTCCCAACGATCTCCACCCTCCGTATATGTGAACTTACCGCCAAAAATGGTTACTCGTGCGGTCAATTGTCGGTAGAGTAAAAATACGCCACCAAGGAAACAAAATACGCAAGCTATGTTGTATATTAAAATAGCCTCTGGATGAGGCGAGCCATACAAAACTCCTAGACCAAACATCGCACTTAATCCAAAGCAACCAATGGGGAAAAGGTAATACCACAACGCATACTTTAACACTATTTCCTTTGAATAATCAATTGAAACGCCTTCGCTGCTTTGTTTCAAATAGCTAGCACGCAGTAATCCTAAAAATATCCGACCTATGATTACCATGCCAAACCCTACAACTGTAACTGGAACTTTCATCTCAATGTTTTCCGCCCAGCGGTCCCGGCATATAAGCCGCGCCACTCCCATTCTGTTGACTCGGGCTGTTCAGTGCCCCATTTAGCTGGGGCGATGCCTGGTCTTTGCCTGTATCCGGCACATCAAGGAATGAATCAAGTGATCCGTCTCCGACGCTCATGCCGTATTCTGACGAAACCTGATAAGATATACTTTCACTTAATTCCTTAGGCAAGAAGCTTTCCACGGTTCCCCCGATAGTACCTTCTGCCGGGTTCATTACTGCTCCAAATAGTCCAGAAGCAAAAGATTCATTTTGATTATAATTGCTCCATCCTTTCTGAGCAACTTGACTTACCATATTTCCTGCGTAATTGCCGTCGAAGCCAGCCATAGTATTTAACGGCCACCTGACTAACGGACTAAAAGCCGGTGCAATCTCTCCAATCGGCCCTGTAATTGAGCCTGTTATCAATCCACCGGCGGCAGCTGGTAATGCAGGCTGATCTGTTCCGTAAGCTAGAGTGCCAGCCGCAGCAGCATTTACTACCGCGCTCCGGAACATAGCCGCCCCGACGCTTCCCCAAGTGATTGTGTTTTCTGAAATGCCCCCAATAGGTCCAGTGAGTAGAGAAAGTCCGGCAGCATCAACGGTTTGAAGGGTTGGCAACGCCACCGCGTCGAAAGGGCGTTGAAGTGTTTGAATATCTCCCATTGAACTGCCCGTGATTGGGCTTGCGCCGGCACCAATTGCAGTGGCTGGAAATAACGCTTGGAAAACAGTAACATTCTGACTGGATGATCCGAACGGAGACAGGGCTGGATTGTAACCGATTGGCTGATTGCCATCAGAATCAAAAGTGTTGATTGGGTCACCGCCACAAAAACTCTGGCCATTGGGATCACCTGCGTTCCAAGCGGGGTCATAGGAAAGCCATTGACCTGAATCCGGATCAAAATCACGCATCCCAAGATGGTAATAGCCCGTGACGTCCACCTCGCGCCCGCGCCAGGCTGCGGACTGCATCAAGTCCACACCGTTGCCAAACGCCACGGGACGGTAGCCGGGGACCGCGCCATAACCGCTGGGTCGGGCCAAAGCCCAGGAAGCCACGCCATTGGTCACCTCCGCGAGCACGTTTCCGCGGGCATCGCTGAGGACGGGATTGAACGTGTTGAGGTAAGGCGATACGCCCTCCAAACCGCCAGTGCCGTTCATGCCGCCGTAGGTGCCGTTCAAATCCGGCCCGTATAATTTCCACATCGTCTGAATGCTGGGTGAGGTCCCCGGCTCGAGGAATTCCACGTCCGGCGCAGCACTCAGCAACACCCCCAACTCCAGGAATTCCACCTGCGGGTCAAAATAGGAATACAAAACCTGGGGCTGAACCGTGGAAGGCACCCCGTTGGATACCAGCACAGTGGTGGTGGCCAGCCTCCGGTTCAACCCGTCATAAACCGCCGTCCAGTTGAAACCGTAATTATTTGCGTTGCGTGACATGACCTCGCGCAGCCGGCCTTTGGCATCCCAGGAAAGGGATTGGGTGCGGTTGGTAGTGCCGTTGGCGTTACGCCAGACCCGGTTGGTTATGTTCCCGTTGCCGTCGTAGGAATCGGCGGCGACCTGATACGGAATATTGTTGGTGAATGAGTTGGTCGCCCAAGCCGTGTAAAAACCGCTTGGATGCAGGGCGCTGACTTTCAATTGGTGCGCTCCCTGCGTCAGTTCCAGGAAAGTGCGCCACTGCATGGCATTGGTGCCCACGTCCATGATTTGAATGGGCCGGTTATCCAGCCAGGCGGACAGGGTGGACTGGCCGTTGGCGGCACCATAGGCAAGATAGCCAATGGCGTTGTTTGTTTCGGTATTGACGCGCGCGAACGCGTCTTGGAGGCCGCTCCACCACAAGCCGAAGCTGGCACCGACCGGCCCGGCGGTGGTCAAGGCTCCGGGGCCTTCCGCAACTCCTTGGTCATAAACAAATGAGTTTGTCCAAGTGGTGCCAGCGGCCAGGGTGAGCTGTTCCTGCGTCACCCGGCGGCTCATATTCGCATAGGAATACGAACGGTTGTCGGTGAAATCCGGGCGATAAAGAGTATGGGCAGAGAGCAGGCCGTCCCCCGACCAAGCCAGTGTTTCCCCCAATTCGGGCAGAAGGTTGACCGAATTGGTGATGGTCAACGGACGGCCTTCGCCGTCTCGCGAAATGATGGCCGTGTTGCGCCCTCCGGTGACCAACCGGTCTGTCAGCATCCCGGCCGTGTCATAACTGTATGAACCGCTGCCGGTGGGATCGGCAGCCGAGGTCAGCACATTGTCCGCCCGCCAAGCAAAGCCATAATTGGCATTCCCGATGTTCAGCATGGTACGGCGTCCGGCCGCATCGAAGGTTTGGCTGGCCGAGTAGGCAAAGGCACCCTCAGAGACCGACTCTGTCGCCAACAAGCCATATGGGTCAAACGAGCGTTGCACCGATGTCGTCGGGCCTGTGTTGGTGCTGGTGAACTGCTCGGAATAATTGGTGACATAGCCGCGCGGCTCAAATTGCCAGGATACCGTCAGATTTTGTTCCGGTAACAATCCGCTGTCGGCCTGATTCGTGACCCTGAGGAAATCATCGTACGAATAGGTTTTGGTTGTGGAGCGTCCGTCCACCATTGTTTGGAGCAACCCGGCAAACGGACTGCCGCTGGCAAAATAAGCGTATGTGTTGGTGCGCGTGCCAGAAGTTCCACCAAGGAGCCAGTCTTGGAGCTTTTGCCCGGCATTGTTGTAGGTTGCCAGCATCTGTACGGGAATGGAGCCCGGAAGGGTGCGATTGGTCAAGTCACCCAGCGGGTCATACGCGTAGGTGGTCAACGCCCCATCGCGATCAACCTTGGAGGTGATGCGGTTCAATCCGTCGAACGTATAGGTGGCGGTCGTCCAGTTGGTTATTGCACCGCTTGACGACGAATCGTGTTGGGAAGCGGCTAGGTTTCCGGCAAGGTCGTACTGGTTCAAGGTGAACTCGGTGGTACCGGTTGAGGGATAGGCGATGGACAATACGGCATTGCCTTCTGTATCGGTCCAAGTGGTGTGGACGATGGCGCTGGCTCCTGAGCCGTCGGTGACCGTCACACTGTTATGGTCGGCGGAATAGGCGGTGTAATGTTCGCGGACCAGCGTGCCGGCAGAACTAAAAATTAAATTGGTGGTGGCCCGGCCCAAAGCGTCCATGCAGGTGATTTTACTTTCGCCCAGGGCGTTGACATTGGTTTCCGCCCGTCCGGCGGCATCATAAAAATTGGTACTGATTTCTTGCAGCACGTTGGTGACATAGGTGATCGGTCCTTCGGGATTCATGCCCGTTTCGGCTTCAACAGTGACAATGGCCGGTCCGGCGTTTACTTTGACCCGATCCAAACCGTCATAAGAGGTGGTAAAAACATTGCCGCCCTCGTCCACGCGCACAATGACATTCCCGCGCCGGTCAAGTTGGACAGAATTGGTTGCTTCAGGCACACCCGCTGCCGAATAAAAAGTGCGGGTGGTGATGCGGTTGACATCGTCGTAAGTCGTCTGCCAATAAGCTCCATTCCGTTGAATCTCCTGGTAAATGCGGCCGTCAGGATAATAACGCCAGGCGTTGGTGGAGCCGTCCGCATTATATTGGGTCTCCGGTTTGCCGGTGCTGGTGTAAAATGTCGTGTTGACACCGCCCAGCGCATTTGTATGCGATTGCGGCAACCCGCCGGGTTCGTAGCTATATCCATCCGTGCTGAGAACGGTCAGTCCGTTGGTGTCGAGATACACGGTCTTCACGAGGCGGCACAAGGGGTCATATGCATTAGTCATCTCTGCTCCGCGAGGATCGGTTTTTACAAGCAAGTTGCCGAGAGGATCATATTGATTAAAGGTTTGGGCAAATTGGTTGTAGCCGGCAGGTGCTTGAACGCCTGTACCGCTACCATTCGCCTGCGAACGCCAGTGGATTTCCGTGGTCACGCGCCCCGCGCCATCGTGGTCGTAGAAAATATAAGCTTCGGGATTGTAACGCGGGCCGTCAATCCAGTTCACTTCACCATTCTCGTCATAATAAATAAATTTCCAATCCATCGGGGTGTCTTGACCAGTGTCAAAGGTCTCTTGCGAGGCAGGCCTGCCCATTGGATCAAAGGCAAACGTATAATCGGCCCCCACCGCATCGGTCCGTTGAATCAATTCCCCGCGTTCATCGTAGAAAAGCTGGTTGACAATATTGGGGTCACTCGTGCCGGTGTACTGAATAGTGTTGGTCGGGAATCCCTGACCATTGCAAAGCGAATCATTGGTGGCAGCGTCGGGCGAATCGTAAGCCCGTATCAGTCGCGTCAGGACGCCAAAGGCGATATTGGTCTGGGTTAAGCTGCCGTCAACCACCACATTAGTGGTATTGGCATAAATCATCAGATTGGTGCTGACAGGCGTGGTTCCGGCGTAACGAATGGTCTGGTCCGGCAGGAAATTAAACACTGGATCATAAACCACGACTGTGCTATTGCCCACAGCATCGGTAATTTGCACAGGCAGATTATTCGTGTTGTAAATCGCAGTATTTGTTGCGGTTTGCGTTGGAATGCCGGTGCCGGCGATGTCCCCGGAGATAATCGTGTTGGTCAGGTTGCCAAACGCATCGTACAAATAAATAGTTTGCAGCCCACGTTTGTCTGTGCGCGAGGCTAGACTACGCTGGAAGCCTCCCGGGCTATTGGTCTGATACCAAGTCTGCGCAATGGTTTGATTCAAGGGATCAACAATTAAACCTACAAGACTGTTGGTGTAAAAATAAGTGGTGGAATGATTTAACGCATCCGAAATTACCGTCACGCCCGTCAGTAGATTCGTCGGCGAGTTTAAATTATAATTATTGGTATAGGCAAATATGGCCGTTGTAATCGGCGCGAGACTGTCGCCTGCCGTTGAAAGCTGATTGGTGACCCGACGTTGGCTGTCATAACAATTTTGAAGGACACGGCCATCTGGCTTGTCCTCCTCGACAATCAAATGGGTCGAATAGATGTTGGTGATGCCGTTAGTCACTAAATTCGAGTGTTGGTAAAGATAGTCAATCTCACTTTCATCAGGCAGGGTCACGCTCAACAAATCGCCGTACTGGTCATAAACGTACTGCAACCACCGACCGTCGCCGGTATAGGCCTGGATGATGTGACCGTAAACGTCATAATAAAACCCAACATAATTTCCATTGTTACTCTGAATGCGGTTGACTTCACCGTAATCAGGCTGCGTCGGATTGGCGCCGAAATGGAAGGTGTAAAAATTGCCGCGACTGTCCTGCCACTTGGTTAAATATGGCCGTTCACGGGTAAAGGTCGAGATCGGGAATGATTCTTGGATGAACGTTCGGATGCTTCCATCCGCTCCCGTCAGTGTATAGGTATTGGTACCATTGACCACCGCCATCTGCAACCGGTTGTTAAACAGGTTGCCAATTGAGCCAATGCCAATGCTGCTATTGTTGTTCAGGGTGGGGTTATCCTGCGGTTGGGGCAACCACAAATTGGTATTCATCGTGGTTTGCCGGTAGGCGACTGTTGTGCCGTCCATTTCGTTGGCATAAATAAGGATCGAATTCGTCGCGACGCTCAGGAATGGCGTATCGCTCATTCTCCAGCCAAAGCCAAACTCGTTCTCGGCAAGATTTTGGCTGCCGTAATTGCGCCGGATTTGGAGTGGCATTGGACCTGGCAAGGTGATGTCAGGCGTGTCAATGTAAAATTCACCGGTCATCATATTCACCGGATCGCTCACACGTTGTGAACCGTCATTGTAGGTTGAAGGTTGTGTGCTCACCGTGCCAACATCGTAAAGCTGGTTATACACGCTGGCCGGGTCTTGCCCGACACCGTATTCGGCCAAAAGACTTGAGGCCGCCGAAGCCAGTGACGGGTCAAGCTGCTGCGCTCCGTTAGAAAGGGCAGAAGCGGCTTCCACCAGATCCCACGTCGTAACTTCTCCATTGACCAAATAGTCAGGGTTGTTGTTGTCGGAGGCAGTTTCCATGTAAAACGGTGTGACGGAATCATCGGGAGCCGGGGCGACTGTTAGATAGGGGGAATTATCTGGGGAAAACGTGCCGTCTGGAAACGAATCAGCGTAGCCACCGTTCAATCCTCCAACCAAAGCCTGAATTTCACCAATGCTAATCAAGAATGCTCCCACTCCCACGTAAGTCCCATTGGTCACAACGCCCGGCGTCATCAACACTTCCGAATCGAAGGAGTTGAAGGCAAAGAAATTGGATATGGATGCCCACGTTTTGGTGTCGGCGTTCATGAGTGGAATGCCATTATAAAGTGTTTGCCCCATCGTCAAATAGTTGTCGGCGGTCAGCGTCACCATATTTGGTCCCGCTTGTTGCAACAGTGTGATCGTGGAAATGGCGTTCGTTCCGTAATAACTCTGCAAGGCTCCCTGTTCGGCGGTTGAACCCTGAAGACCAAGCTGTATGAACCAGTCCAACAGCGTGGAGAAAAAGTCCTGCCCCGAAGTGGCCATTGTCGAGCCATTAAAAATAGTCGCAATGCCGTTGTAAGGCATGTGGACCGCTGGCGTGACGGGAATCACATTTCCGCCATTGACCAAAGTGCCATTGCTGTTGCGCAACGGACGTAATAATCCATAGCCCTGCTCATACCATGACGAGACAGTGACTTTGTGCAGTTGGCTGTCAAGATTGAGGAATTGGTCACGGTAATTGAAATAAGACATCCCCATCAGGTATGTCGTTTGCCCCAAGTAAATGTTGGCGTTGTTGGTGGCAGGATTGTTGGTGCTGGCGCTCTGATTGTATTGCCAGATTTCCTGGGCGTGGACGTTGAGCATGTTTTGCGTGACTCTGCCCGGATCAAAACAGAATGCAACCAAGTCACCCTTTCTGAAAGTGTCCTGCTCTTGATATGTTTGTCCTGCTGTCTCTTGACCCGGCTCGACGTAGCTATACGCCAAGGGATTGGTTGTGAGAATTGAAATGTCGCTGGCGCTGGACGGCAGGAAATTGTCTCGCTTGTGAGTGATTTGGAAGACAATCGCATCATCATTTGTGTTTAACTGATTCGTCGTGGACAATCCCCAACAGGGGTTGGCATTGACGCCGAAATTGGTCACGCTGGTATAATTTGTTGAGTAGGGTTCCAGCGACAGAATCATGTTGTGCACGTTGTTTGTGCCCACCTGTTGGAACTGGAGCAGCAACATCCGGTTGTGCAGATCGGCTTCGTACATCTGAGTCGTGTCAATGATTTTTGTGGGATTGGCCTGACTGTACACTTGGACTTCGAGTGTATTAAACAGACTGAGGTTGGTGCTTAAATTCGCAACAACCGTAGGGGACTCCGAAAGCGCAAAAGGCAGCGGAAAATCGCTCCATTGTGAATAAAGATGCTGCCGATTTACAATCTGCATCCCCAAATCACTGACCGACATGCCCAGATAATTCTGGTTGAGGCTGTTTTGAATGAACAACGGGAGCAACACCAGCGGCTGATCAGAACTGCTTAAGGAAAAGATGTTGGTGTCATTGGCAATGAAATGGCTCATCCACTTGTAGCCACTGTTGTAATTGGTCGGCATGTAGTCATAAAGATTGAAACCCTCCGTGATTTCGGTGTCCTTGATCCAGGGAAAAATCTGCACCCAATTGGTGCCAATGTAGGCCGCCACCCATGGGTAATTGACGTTGAGCAAGGTCGATATATTGGTTTGGCCCACACCATTCACCGCCCCGGTCAATTGCACCCGCAGGAGTTTGCTCATTTGCGAACTCAACATCTGCAAGCCACCATTGGTGGAGAAGACGTAAGTGGCAGGAACTCCGGCCTGCCGCAAGAGATAAACCAACAAGGCGCATTGCTCCATTGGCGAGCCCTGTCCCTCCTGAAAAGTGTCCAGGGCGCTGCGATTCACGCCGCCGAGATTGATGGTCGTTTGGTACGTGTAGTTGGTATTATAATCAATTCCATCCACCAGCCCGATTTGATTGATTACATAATTTGCCAACGCCAGCGGGTCATTGCCCATGTTTTGCACAAACTGGTCCAAAATCGGGTGCCGCCGTAATTCGGGGCTGTTGTCCAATGTCAAATAATTGGAGGGGTTTAGGTACGAGAGGTTGGGCAGCGTGGCCTCAACATTGGTTAATTCATCCAAGCTCATACCTTCATACGTGGATGGCATCGGCACACCATCGAAATGTGGTTGGGTGAGAAAGGTGGAAAGGTTGGCGGGATAAGGGCTGAATTCCAGCGCATACAATCGAGACCAATCATTACTGCCGTACTGGTTCAGAACCATGTAATTGTATGGGCAAGCACCATTTTCCTCGACGACGTAATAATAATTTGTGGCCGCGCTCGTGGCGGTATGCGTCAGCACATAATAGCTTCCGTATTGAAGTCCCCAATCACTCAAATCTGGTACGAGCATGGTGGTTTGCAATCCAAAGCCACCGAAACTTTGTGTGAATCCGTTGGTGGTTAAATTTATTAACTGACTGGATTGGCTGGTATTTGGAATCGGCAGGCTAATGGTTCCGGCCAGCGCCGAATTTGTGCGATAATACACCTTGATGCGCAGGGCATTTGTGAAGGTGGTTGGCTGGCCGCAAGCAATGCCGAATGAATACCCTTGATTGAGAAATAACGAGGAGCCACCCACGGTATCACCAAAAGCCACAATGGGATTTTGAAATGCAACCCTGCCATTGGTGCTGGTCTGGGAAACCAGATTGGTGGCGTTGTAATGATAAAGGGTATTGGTCCACTGATTGCCAGGGAACAAGTTGGTGGCATTTCCGCCGATGGAGCTTAACGGCACCCCCGTTTCCTGACCAATGGGAACTACAAAAGATTGAAAATCTGGTGCGGTGGACGTGCCTCGCAAGTAGCGCGCCGCCGAATTGTAGGTGTTGTGGTCATAAATTGTCACGGTGGCCGATCTTGGAAATCCATCGTTGGGCAAAATCGCGTAGTTGGTGCCCGTAACCATCGTCAATGTGACCGTCTCGTTGGTCCCGCTAAAAGCTCCGGGGATGCCATTGACTGGAATACTTGCATACCCCGTGAATGCCGGAATTGTCACGGAGTTTGTGATGTAATTGTAGGCCACGCCGTTGCTGGCTGTGCCGCTGATGACAAAATTGACGGTCAGAGGGCTGGTCAAGGATTGAGGGTATTCACCAATAAAGAAGAGTCCGACATCACCATCAAGGGAAGCGGTCGCTCCATAATTGTAAATCTCCAATCCCGCGCCACCATACTCAAACGCTCCGATATCCGGGCCGTTTCCATTCCGCGCAAAACCGCGCTGATCCGAAGGCGGCGCGGAAGCGCTGTTGGCAGCATCTATCGCCGGACTGGTTGATTGTAAACTGCATGTCAAGGTCAAGCCACCGTTGTAAGCGAGACTGTTCAACTCTGGATTGGTGTTGGCATGACTGCCCGACCCGCTTAGGGAAATGCTTGTGTCTGAACTGATGTTGTCTCCGTCATCCGTGATTGTCCCAGCACCATTGCCGGTGCTACCGGAACCGCCGGTGTCAGTTGAGTTGGCAATGATCGAATTGGCCAAAACGAAGGAACCACCGTTGTTTGCAATCGCTCCACCTGCGGCTACTCCAGTAGAACCGTATGAGCCGTAACCTGTATCTGGACCTGTTCCAGGAGCACCTCCCGCACCGCCGGTTAAAGTAAAAGTTGAAAAGGTGCAGTTGGTCACCCCAATAACCTTGCTGCTGTAGATTCCACCCCCCTCGGCGGCTCCACCACTTCCACCGTTCGAGCCGTTATAATAACCGTTGCCACTACTACCACCAGCACCGGAAGTGAGCGCATTATCGAAAAATGTGCAGTTGATCGTCGCATTTGTCCCAACATTGCAAATTCCACCCCCGAAAGCATTGCCACCGCCAGGCCCGCTACTGCCAGCAATTGAACCGAATGCGCCATTGCCGCTGTAACCAGCAGTGGCTTGGTTGTAGCAAAACGTTGATCGAACAACGGTGGAATTGCCAGATGTGTAAAGGCCCACACCAGACGCCTGACCACCGCTACCGGGATTGCCAGCAGTAGTATAACCACCATAATTTTCCCCGGTTTGGCCGCCACCACCGCCGTAGCCACCAGTGGCAGACCCACTGCTGAAAGTGCAGTCGCTAATGGAAATAGTATTGGCGCTGTAAATAGCCCCGCCCAAGGCAGAACCGCCACTACCGCCCCCGCCGCCCTGCGCGTCGATAGGGTCACCTCCATTGGCTCCCGTTCCTCCGTTACCGCCAGTCACGCTATCACCCTCAAAAGCACATAATTCCAATGCGGCGATACCGGCATTATAAATGGCTCCGCCGTTGGCGTTGAGCCCCGAGGAACCCGCTTGCCCCGCCGAGCTTCCTGAAGTTCCGCTTGTGCCGACGACCTTGTCGCTGCTGAAAATGCAGTTGCTCGCAGTCAAATTGCCGCTGTTGTAAATCGCTCCACCATTCGTTGTGGTGAAACCGTTGGCAATCGTGAGATTGTTCAAGGTCAAATTTGCTCCTGTGCTGACCTCAAAAATCTGCGAACTGTTACCGCCACTGAGTGTTACACTGTATCCACTTCCATCAACAACCGTGTTGTTGGTAATCACCTCCGCGTTGGTCAGCGTGATGGTGCCGCTAAAAGAAAACGTCACGGTACCGCCTCCAACCAACGCAGAATTCAGCGCGGCTTCAGTGGCGGTGGTCACAACGCCGGCACAAAAGGCGGGAAGAGGAATGATTAGAAGGACTAGTAAAATGGCGATGGTCTTCAAAATTGCATACTGCCTAGGTGTTTGATTGATTCTGAATTTTTCCATAATAATCCTTATTGCAGCACCGCCCCGTTGCTTGGGCCATAGATGTACACCTGTAAAATGCCGGATGCTGGATTGCCAGGGTTAGCCGCCTCCCAAAGTGGGACGGCATTGGTGTCCAAGACTGTTTCAAAAAAACCATCCGGATAACCCTGCATATTGAGGAGGAAGTTGGTCTGTCCCGGCGTTCCTGGTGCCGCCCAAGTCCACGGATAATCCGGGTTCGCCAACTCCGGCGTCCATAGCAAATCATACGTCGCCGTGCCGATGTTATTGGTGATGGCGACGGAAAATTGATTGGTGCCCAATGATCTGATGGTCAGGACCGGGACGGTTTGAGATAAGGTCGTAAGCACCATTGCGCCGACAAGGAAAATTCCGGTGAAAATTCCGGCGTACGTTTTCGAGTTTGCTTCTGATTTTCTCATAATATTATCGTGGCTGAATCTCAAGGCGAATGTATGACCATCTAATTACGACGATACGGTGAATTTTGATATTTCTTTCAGATTAATTCCCCCTGACTCGCAAAAACGGTTGCTGTAACGGATTTCCAGATGGTCAAGAAGTGGTCTTTTTGAATGTTCTCGTTCTTCACCTTTTCAAAAGGTGATTTTAATGGAACCCCCCAGAGCCATATTCCTGTTTTTACCAACACTGCAAAATTATTGCAAGAAGATAAACTGGTCGTTAACGACATGGCTGGTTTGCTTTGTTTCCTGTCTTCTGGAAAGTCATGTCGGCCAGCAAGCACCGCCGTCTCCTGGGCGAAGCAGTTCGGGCCAGACGAAAGAAAGCAGGTTTCAGCCAGGAAAAGCTGGCTGAAAATGCTGGTCTTTCGGCTGTTTTCATCAGCCGCGTTGAGCGTGGCAAAGAATCTCCCTCCTTGGATTCGCTGGTGAAAATTGCCCAGGCTTTGAATGTGAGAACCCACGAATTGGTGGGTGATTTCTGATAAAGTTGTAAACAAGCATCATGTTCAAAACCTTGGAAATCCTTCTGAAACGCCTGAAATGTGGCGTGTCAGAAGTTTTTGATGATCAGGGAAAGTGAGCGTCAGTGCCATAATTTGTAGCCAAGCAACACGCCGAACGCGACTGCGCCAGCCAAAATGACCAGTGAATAAATGGTGTCACGCCATTGAGCTCGTGTCTCCAAGTCCTTGCGTTCCTTTGCCAACTTCTGGCTTTCCGCGATGAAATCCTTTTTGGCCCAATCCCATTCAGCGCTGCCATTAAGGAGTTCTTTGGCGATCCGTTTGGCAACCGCTTCCGTCTCCTCCAGTTGATTGCGGACTAAATGCTCCTTGTTGGGGCAGTGGGCAGGGAATAGGAGTTGCTTCAACGGGGCCGCCCCCGCGCGGGGGCGGAAATGTAATTAAAGAACAGGCGCGGGAAATCCAATCATTAGCTTCAACGGGGCCGCCCCCGCGCGGGGGCGGAAATACCGCTCCAGGATATGTCTTAACTCAGGGTTGTGTAGCTTCAACGGGGCCGCCCCCGCGCGGGGGCGGAAATCCGTCGCCTCCACATCACACCCCACGCACAGCTGCGTGCTTCAACGGGGCCGCCCCCGCGCGGGGGCGGAAATATGCCAAGGATGA
>Ga0182012_10003109_pt1 | contig 17753 bp, 14 predicted proteins | sample 612S2SmetaG_FD_120486 | JGI IMG/M metagenome (GOLD analysis project Ga0182012, IMG submission 120486) | Permafrost microbial communities from Stordalen Mire, Sweden - 612S2S metaG | ecosystem: Environmental > Terrestrial > Soil > Wetlands > Permafrost | place: Sweden: Stordalen | collected...
GCGAAGCTGGCCAAGCTTGTCAGCGTTCCTCTCGCAGTCATTCCGAAAAGCGTGCCGCAGCCGCGTTTACAAGTCGAGTCACTCCCTCCATACAGAGTGGTGCCATATAAGTTGCCGTCGCTGGATTGCAGTAGCGGAGCAACCGGTGAATGGCCATCCCGGATGTCGAAGTTGACCAGCGTCGTGAACGTCTGCCCATGAATGGACATCGCGCCCGTCGTTGCCAGCACGATCAAGGAATAGAACGCTTTCCACATGGCCCGTGGCATAAAACCCTCCTTTGGCATAGAAGCGGAGCACTCGTAGCGGCTCTCTCTCTCAACTCGGCGCAACCGATCTCCCTTGGTTCGGTGACTGCGGCCCTGCAAGACCTCTCCAACCGAACCACCAAGTATTGTCCAACTCATTTCTTCCCGGGTTGCGAACGGGAAAACGGTACTACAAAGCCGAGACAGTTGTCACCCCCCAAATGGGTTATATCGCAAGAGAAAATGAAGGAATAACCGTTTGAAAGTGAGAAGTCTTGCCTACTCTGATCGGGTTCTTGTCAGACTCATTGTCTGGGCCGTTTCCAGCTAGCAAGGGCATTGTCCCGAAATTCTCGCATTGCAAGTTATCCACAGGCGGGAACCACTTCTGTTATTTTCCACAGGCGGTTGGGTTCGTTAGTGTGGGAACTCGCAAGGCAACCAGAAAAGGAAGTCGGCAAGACTAATCATGAAAAAAGCGGAAGTGCTTACTGGCCAGGACATCCACTTTCTTTCCCTGCAAACTGCCATATTCTGCGTGCAGTGCGAAATCATCAGCAAGAACAATACTCCGTATTGCATGGCATGCGGCAGCCAATCGCTACTGAGTTTGTCGCGGGTGCTGGGCGGCACGATGCTGGGACAGCAGACGGCGCACGTGATCGCAGACGCAGAGCTCGACCGGTTGGTGCGAGAGTTATTGCGGACGGTGCCTTCTGCGGCGGGCGCGGAAGAGCGGGTGCCAGCTTCGTTTTCGGCGCATGCGCCTTCGCGGCATCACGCGCGGGCGTCGGTGCATCCTCCGCAGTATGCGTTTGCGTCGTCGCGGGGTGAGATTGTTCCGGCGGAAATCGACTTGGAGCCGGCGATCAGCGTGATTGCGGAGCGGGCGCAAGCCTTGACTGGAGCGACCGGCGCGGCGATTGCGCTGCAGCATGGGCAGGAGATTATTTGTCGCGCGCGCACGGGGCGAACTGCTCCTGACTTGGGAGCGCGGTTGCAAACTGATTCCGGCATTTCGGCGGAGTGTGTCCGCACCGGTGAAGTGGTGCTATGCCACGATGCGGAAAGAAATCCTAAAGTGGATTTGGCATCCTGCCGCCGCTTGGGCGTGCGTTCGATCTTGGTTGCGCCCCTGCGGCATTTCCGGCAGACGCTGGGAGTATTCGAGGTGCTGTCGGGCGCGCCGCACGCGTTTGATCATCGTGACGTGGCGACCATGCAACTGCTGTCGAGCATGATGGTTGCAGCCATGTCAAGGTTGTCCATCACGCAGATGCACCACACACAGGTGCAGGCGTCCAAGATGGGTCTGGGAAGATCGGCCTAGGAGCCTAGCCTGGGGGACGTGAAGCCCATTCGTGATGTGTTGCCGGAGCGCGACGGCGGAGTATATTTGAGCATACCCGTGAGTGCGGCACCCACTTTCGAAGGCGGAAATCGTGATCCCAAGGCGGTGGTTCACGAACGGCGACGGCGCGTTCGGCACAATGTTCACTCTCCCGCGTATGCTTTGCTACCCAGCGAAGCCCAGGCTGCCAGCCGGAACGCCATTGTCGATCTTAGCGAAGAAGGCATGGCGATCCAGTGCTCAACGCCGCTGGAGAGGAATCAACGGCATGAGTTCGCGCTGAACTTTTCCGAAGCAAAGAGCCACGTTAAACTAGCCGGAATTGTTATGTGGTCGGATCGCTTTGGACGCAGCGGTCTCCGCTTCGTCGATCCTGCGTCGGGTGTTGTCGATCATATTAAGGAGTGGCTGTTCCTCAATGCCATAACGGCGTACGCACACTACGCGGCGGCGGTATCGAGCGTGCGGAAGCAGAGTGCGGTCAAGAGTGCTCAGCCAGCGAAAGAGGCAGCACTGTTCGAGGAGTCTCCCCCGCCGGATTATTCGACGACGCTGGCTGCGCTGGCAGCGGTGAAGCGCGAGGTGGACGGAAGGGGAGTTGACGTTGATGCCGCGATGCGGCTGTTGGCGGAGCGCGCGCTGTCGTTCACGCGGGCCAGTGGCGCGGCGCTGGCGCTCGCGGAAGACGAGCATCATGATCCCATGTATATGATTTGCCGGGCGCGAGTGGGCTCGGACGCGCCGACGCTGGGTGCGCGACTGCATGTGGGGTCGGGATTCTCCGGGCAATGCGTCCGGTCGGGATTAGTGCTGCGCTGCGATGATTCCGAGATCGACTTGCGCGTGGATCGGCAGAACTGCCGGGCATTGGGAATTCGGTCGATCCTCGCGGCCCCCATTCGGGTGGGCGACAAGATCGAGGGGTTGCTGGAAGTGTTCTCGCCGCAGCCGCATGCGTTTCATGCCAGTGACAATTCGGTCTTGCATCGGGCGGCGGAGATTGCGGGAGCTTTTCTGGATCGTGCGAGGACGGCTGAAATTTCGCCAGAAGAGCAGACGCTGGAGGTTCCGCAGGCAGGGGAAGAAGAAGATCTCTACATGCCGCTCGCGGCCGAGCCAGACCAGCGTCCGGAGGCGCTGTCGCGGTCTCGACGAATTCTGCTGGCTGCGGTAACCCTCACCTTATTGTTTGTTGCCGCGTGGCTGATTTTCGGATGGGAGGGATCGCGACTCTCGCGGCTGCGACCGCAACCTGTTACCGTGAATGCTCCAGCGACGGCGACGGTTGCGACGGTTGGCGGATTCGATGGCTTGCGCACTTTGGCGGAACATGGAGACGCGGCGGCACAGTTTGCCGTAGGGGTGCACTATGCAACGGGGGAGGATGTGCCGCAAGATTACTCCGAGGCGGCACGCTGGTTCTCTCTGGCCGCAAATCAAGGGCAGGTGATGGCGCAAGCGACGCTGGCCGCGTACTACTGGGCGGGACGTGGCATCCCGCAGGATTTACATAAGGCATACTTTTGGGCGGTGCTGGCTCAAGCGGGCGGCGATGAAGCCAGCAAAGTGCGTACCAGCTTTTTGGCGTCGCGCATGACGCACGCCGACTTGGTCGCGGCCCAGCAGGAAGCCGACGACTGGATTAAGCAACATCGGGCGCAAGCAGACACTTCTTCGGAATAGTAGAATTCTCGAATCCCACATGAGAATCCACCGGTCGCTGCATCTTCTCTTCTCTCTGCTATTTGTCCAGTTCGGGTTCGCTGCGGATAAGTCTGCTTCTAAACCAAAGATTGGCTTCGATGATTTTTTCAACTACGTTGGGTTAACCAAAGTCGCGATGGCTCCCGACGGACGAGCTTTGGTGGTTGGAACTGAGCGCGCCGATTGGGAGCGTGACAATTTTCGCGATGATCTTTGGCTGTATCGCGCGGGCGACGCTGCGGTTCAGCTGACGCAATCGGGACATGATACGGAGCCGCAGTGGTCTCCCGATGGCAAATGGGTTGCGTTTTTATCCGAGCGCAAGCCGCCGGACGCGAAGCCAGCGGACGACGACGAGGCCAAGAGCGATGAAACGGCGCAGCTTTTTGTGATTGCTCCGACGGGCGGCGAGGCCGTTCAGATGACCGAGGGCGCGGAAGAAGTTCATGCCTTCGCTTGGTCGGCGGATTCGCAGTCGCTCTACTATGCGACCCGTCAGCCCTGGACCAAGGCGCAGAAGGATGCGCACAAGAAAGAGTGGAAAGATGTAGTGCAGTATCGCTCGGACGAACGCGGCGACACAATTTTTCGCATCGACTTGCAACAGGCGATTCAGCACCACAGGGATGCTGGAGTCAAGCTTCCCGCGGACGATTCCGCTGACGAAGAGGAATCGGACGCGACGCCGGGATCGACGGCGCTGGCGAACACACCGTGGCATGTGAAGGAGTTGGTGACATCTCCCGATGGCGGCAAGCTCGCGTTCGTTAGCGAATCCGTATCGGGGCGACAGGAGAAGGTTGAAGAGTTCGAGATTTATCTGGTCGAGTTGGCCAAGACTTCTCCGAAGAGGCCTCCCGTGCAACTCACGCGCAACGAAGCAGTCGAGCAGGACATTCAGTGGAGCATCGACAGCAAGCACATTTTCTTTCAGGTAGACGTGGGGTCAGTCGAGGGCAAATATAAAGACACGCAGACGCGGCTCTACTGGCTAGATGTGGATACGAAGGAAGTACAGCGCTGGGCAGTAGACTTTGGCGGTGCGGTCACGCAGTATGCCGTGCGGCCTGATGGCGGAGTTGATTTCGCTGGGCGCTTGGGAACTGAGGTCGCGATTTATTCGCAGTCGTCTGCTGCTGGCGTGTTCCAGAAACTTAACGGCTGGGCGGGAACTTATGAAATGCCGGTGATGGCCTCCCAGGGGAAGTCTCTGGCGTTTGTGTATTCGACGCTGGAAAAGCCGCAGGAAGTATATCTGGCCGCAGATGCGTCGAAGCTGGATCAGGCGAATGCACTAACTTCATTCAACAGGCTCTTCACGGAGCGCGATTTGCCCAAGGGCAAGCCTTATCGCTGGACAGCGGATGACGGGGTAAGCGTTGAAGGCATGTTGATGTATCCTCCAGGCAAATTTGAGGCGAAGAATCTGCCGATGTTTGTGTTGATCCACGGTGGCCCGGCGGATGCTGACGGGAATCATTTTGAGGCCGATTGGTATCAATGGGATCGGCTCGCGGCAAATCAGGGATGGCTGGTGTTTGAGCCCAACTATCGCGGATCGAGCGGGTACGGCGATACTTTTCTGGCGGGCATCGTGCCGCAAATCGTGTCGCGTCCCGGCAAAGACATTTTGGAGGGCGTGGCCGCGCTGGTGAAAGAGGGCGTCGCCGATCCTGCACATCTAGCGGTCGGCGGATACAGCTATGGCGGTTACATGACGAACTGGCTGATCACGCAGAGTACACAGTGGAAGGCTGCGGTTACGGGCGCCGGATCGGTCGAACACATTGCCGATTGGGGCAACGACGATACCAGCTTTGACGACGTTTACTTCCTTGGCGGCCTGCCATGGGAGCAGGCGCAGCGCTATCTCGATGAGGCGGCGATTTTTCGCATGGACAACGTGCGCACGCCCACGCATATCGTGGGAGGGTCGGACGATATTCGCGTCGCCGTCGCAGAGGATTACCTGCTCGAGCGCGCGCTGCATGCATTAGGAATCCCGAGCGAACTGCTGATCTTTCCGGGTGAAGGACACTCGCTGACCAAGAATCCGTGGCATGGAAAGATCAAAGTGCGGCAGGAGTTGAAGTGGCTGGAGAAATACGGGGGAGTGCCGGGGGCCAAGTAGGGCAGCCATCGAACATACGGAAAGGAATCACTTCTATGAAGAGTCAGCAACTGAACCGAGTGAGTGGCGGCTTTCTTATCGCGCTATCTCTTACCGCGTTATTCGCGGTGATCGGCGGTTACTCTCACCCGCTCTTGCCCGACGAAGGCGCGGCGGCACATATCTTTCAACTGGCCATCCTCGCGCTGGTACCGATCACCATTATTTTTCTTGCGACCCACGATTGGACAAAACCGTGGCCTAGATTGCGATTCTTAGTGTTTCCAGCGGCCCTTCTGGCGATTGCGTTTGCGGCGCTGTATTACCTTGAGCACTATCGATAAGCTGCGCCGTCCGCGGAGACGACTCGACGGGGTTAGCCCATCGCAGCGATTACTGAGTCAGCGAACTCCGAGGTCCCGGCTGTGCCGCCCACATCGCGCGTGGTTTTTGTTTTGTCGGAATACACCGTGTCCAGCGCGGTGGCGATGCGATCGGCGGCGTCATGTTCTCCAAGATGGTGGAGCATGAGCAGCGACGAACGGAGTAACGCGGTAGGGTTGGCGATGTCTTTGCCTGCGATGTCCGGCGCGGAGCCGTGAACGGCTTCGAAGATGGCGCAACTCTCCCCTAGGTTTGCGCTGGGAACAAGACCGAGTCCGCCGACGAAGGCGGCGCACAAATCCGAGATGATGTCGCCGTACAAATTTTCCATCACCAGAACGTCGTACTGATAAGGATTCATCACCAGCTGCATGCAGGTGTTGTCGACAATATGTTCGCCGTAAGTGATCTCAGGATAGTCTTTCGCGATGTTGCGGCAGCAGCGCAGAAAAAGGCCATCCGAGAGTTTCATGATGTTGGCTTTGTGGATGGCGTGAACTTTCTTACGCTTGTTCTCGCGGGAATACTTGAAGGCGAATTTCGCGATTCTTGTCGAAGCTTTTTCGGTGATGATTTTCAGGCTCTCGACCACGCCCGGAACAACTTCGTGTTCGAGTCCGGAATAAAGGCTCTCGGTGTTTTCTCTAACAATAATCAGGTCGACGTTCGGATAGTTCGTGGTCACGTGCGGAAGATTCTTAATAGGACGGAAGTTGGCGTAGAGTTCGAACTTCTGGCGCAACGCTACGTTAATGCTGGAGAATCCGCCACCGACGGGCGTTGTGATCGGGCCCTTCAATGCGACGCGAGTGCGTTCGATCGATTCAAGCAACTCTTTCGGGATGTATTCCTGATACTTGGCGAAGGCTTCGGCGCCGGCGGCGAACGGCTCCCAGGCAAATTTCACGCCACTGGATTCGAGAATTCTTACGGTGGCTTTGCTGACTTCGGAGCCAATGCCGTCGCCGGGGATGAGAGTGACTTTGTGCGTCATAATTATTGAGTCTTGCGCGGTGGTTGTTTGGCTGCGGCTTCCTGCGTGTCTTTTGTCTTGAGTAGGTCTTTCAGTTCGGTCATGAATTCCTGCACGTCTTTGAAGTCGAGGTAGACGGAGGCGAAGCGCACGTAGGCAACTTTGTCGTAGCGGCGCAGGCGGCTCATGATGAGCTCGCCGACTTCGCTGGTTTTGCGTTCGCGCTCAGCGGACTCGATCACGAACGATTCGGCTTCATTCACAATCTGTTCCAGCTTGCCGATCGGTACGGGACGTTTTTCACAGGCCCGCAGCAAGCCGTTCAACACTTTTTGGCGGTCAAACTTCTCTCGGCGACCATCTTTCTTGACCACCATGTAGGGGATTTCGTCGATGCGTTCGTAGGTAGTGAAGCGCTTCTCGCACTTCAGGCATTCGCGGCGGCGGCGAATGGAATCCGCCTCTTTGCTCTCGCGCGAGTCGACGACCTTGTCATTGGCGAATCCGCAAAACGGGCATTTCATGGTGAGGAAGTGGAACTGCTGATTGTAACAGGGGTTTGCGGTTGAGACCTGCGTTCAGCCTGCGTCCGCGCAAACTTCGAATTATGCCTTCAACTCCTCAGTTTTTTCTGCTTGGGCCGTTTCTTGGGATAGTTCACGCAGAGACAATCGCTCGCGGTGCGCCAAGATCAGCCCGACGGGAACCACCGCCACGAACGTGACGAGCCAAAGCAAAATGCCGCAGCTCACCGCCAACTCCTGGGGAATGTCGAACACTTTGTGCAGGGCGCCGATGGTGGCCAACTGCGATCCGCCGCCAACACCGGGGAGTTGCAGCATCGATCCGACCATGCTGGATCCCATGAGCAAAAGAACTTTAGTGACGCTCATATCGTGCATGGGCGCGCCATAAGCGTGCGTGACTTCCTTGTAGGCGACCGCAATCAGCCACCATGCGGCGAGCGAAACGGCGGACAACTGCACAAACTCCCACACTCCGTGAATGGTATTCAATCCCGCAGCAAATTCGCGGACGCGGGCGGCCACTCGAGCCGCCAGATTTTTTGTCAGGTGGGAAAAACGGAGCTCGATCCAGTCCGCAACCGCAGGCCCTTTGAAATTAATCAGTAGCGTGACGGCAAACAGTCCGACCACCAGAGCTGTAAGTAGATATCCCGCCAAGTGCAGCCAGTGTTGGTAAACCGGCTGAGACGCTGCGAAGGCACGCAGCTTAGTGGGAAGAAAAATTCCTGAGATCATTAAGACCGTAAAGGCCGCAAGATCGAAAATTCGTTCCACAGTCCAGACCGCCATCTGCGACGAAAAAGTCAGACCTGTGCGGCGGGCAATTAAGTAAGGTCGAATGAGTTCGCCCGGACGACCCAACACCGCCAAGCCGGTAAAGCCCACGAGCGTGGGAGAGATGAGAGAAGCCGCGGAGACGTTCTTGCGCCCCGGCGGCAGGAAAATTTTCCATCGAATAGCCCGGCAAATGTAGGAGAGGTAAATCAGCACAACCCCGTGAAAAACATGCTTCCACGTGATGGTGCGCGCTTGCTCAAAGAAACGGGCCCAATCGAAGGTACGCCACTCCCGGAACTGCATGTAAGCAAGCAGCGCCAGAATCGCAAGGACTAGTGCATAGATGAGAAGACGTTTTCGATCCATGGAGTGAGGCTAAGTCCTGACGACCTAGAACCCAGCCATCCTCCACGTTATATGAGTGTGGCAGGTGGGTCAACGCGATGGCGCAACGCGATCTGAGTCCGCGGGCGAAAACTCAAATACCACTCCGCATCCAGGGATCACGCCGGTCGTGCAATCCTGCGCGCTACCGCCAGACCACGTTGTACCATAAAGATTTCCAGAGGCATCCCTGACAAGTTGGGCTGAAGATATGCCACCGTCGAGGCCACCAGTGAAATCATAAAGAATCTTTTCGTTATACGACGATTGCCCGGGGCTGAGCTCATAAATAATTCCGTACCCCAACTGTGCTCCGTTGTGCGTTGTGCCGTATAGATTACCGGCAGCGTCCATGACGAGGCCGCCCTGAGGAAACTGGCCGTCCACGTTGACTCCGAAGTAATAAAGGATCGTTTCGGTCCAGACCTTGGCGCTGAGTTTGTAGACCGTACCCAACTCGCCTTTCACGTTGCTTTGGCTGGTCGTGCCGTAGAGATTGCCCTCGGAATCGAGAATCACATCCCCGTAGGGGAAAATGGCATCCGTGCCAACGCCAAAAGCATGAAGAACCGTTTCGGCATAGACGCCCTTAGACTGCGGGCTCAGCATGTAAACCACACCTCTTAACGCGGATCCACCTAACACGCAGGTACCGTAAAGGTTGCCGGAGGCGTCGATGGTAACCCCGGAAAAAGGAAAGAAACCGTCACTCCCAGTTTTGAAGTTGTAAATCACCTGATAGGACCACTGTTCGCCGGATGGTGTCAGTTCGTACACCGTACCGCAGGACGAAGAGTAATCACCCTGCACGTAGTTGCAAACCGCATCGGTGCCGCCGGCGTACGTCGTGCCAAAAAGATTTCCGCTGGCATCCGCCGTTAGGCCGCTCGTTGGAAAGAGACCGTCTGTGCCTTCGCCAAAATTATGCAGGATGGTTTCGGTCCACTCTCCGCTCACATTCGGCGTGAGTTTGAAGATCGTACCGCCGTTGTATTCACCACCGTGTTGAGTTGTGCCATAGAGATTGCCGGCCGCGTCAAGAATCACCCGGCCCGCGGGATAAGCGCCGTCCCCGGCCAGACCGCCAAACTCATAGAGCACGGTCTCGCTCCAAACCCCGCCGTTGGAAGTCAATTCGAAGACCAGCCCCGCCCCCAATCCGCCTTCGCTGACGGTGCCATATAAGTTCCCTGCGGCGTCCATCGTAAGTCCGGCGAGCGACTGCGCGCCGTTCGAGCCGGAGAAGTTGTTCAACACCGTCAAGTTCTGCGCATTTGCAGCCGAAAGGGTTGTTAAAACCGCCATCATCCCAATGAACCGCTTTGTCAACATCGTTGTCTCCATAAATCTATGAGTGGACTGTCTGGCGCGCATAATCTAAGGGGTAATTGTGAACACAACTCCGCAGCCACTAAGAGCAACACCGCCGCAGGCCTGGGAGTTCCCGCCGTAAGTAGCAGTTCCATAAATTTTCCCCGAGCTGTCCTCTACGAGCGTCGCGGAAGAGTTTCCGCCGTCCGCGGCCCCGGTGAAGCTATGCAGTACGCTTTCGATCCAACTGCCATTTACCGGGGAGACTTCGTAGATCATTCCGTATCCGTAAGGGCCTCCGTTGTGGGTAACACCGTAGAGATTGCCTGCGGCATCGACCAGAAGATCGCCCTCGGGGAACTGGCCGTCAAAGCCAGTTCCGAAGCCATGCAAATTGTGTTCCAGCCAGCCATTGCCGCTCACAGTAAACTCGAACACCGAACCTAATCCTCCGTGGGCACCGCCTCCGGTGGAAACTCCATACATGTTCCCGGAGGAATCGAAAGCCATCCCGCCGTAAATATAGGTGCCGTCGTCCTTGTTCCCCCATGGATGTAGATATTTTTCGTTCCACACTCCGCCGGTACCTGGGGAAAGCTCATACAGCAAGCCTTTCAAATACTCACCGCCGGACACGCACTGACCGTAGAGATTGCCCTTGGAATCTAAGGTCAGGGTGGACCAGGGGTAGAATCCGTCCTCGGCGCTGGCACCGAAGTTGTGGATCACGGCGTAAGAGAGTTTACCGTTCGTCGATTCGCTCATTTCGAACGCCGTTCCGCAGGAGGTCTTAACTCCGAGGTAGGTGCAAGACTGATTGGTCCCACCGTAATAGGTTGTCCCATAGACGGTTCGGTTGCCGTCATAGGTCAACCCGTTGAGGGGATTTGCTCCGTCGACTCCTTCACCAAAGCTATGGAGGATCGTTTCCTTCCAGGTCCCACCGCTGGGCGCGAGCCGGAACACAGTGCCCAACCCGTAGGCTCCGCCATTTTCTGTCGTTCCGTACAGATTCCCAAGCTTGTCGAAAATCACCGCTCCTGTGGGGTTCAGTCCGTCGTTCTTGGCTTCCCCAAAGCTGTAGAGGACTGTCTCGGTCCAGCCGCCGCCGGTTTGTGGAGCGAGCTTAAAAACGGTACCGCTTCCCATGCCACCGTCGCGCGTTGTGCCGTAGACGTTTCCCGCTTTGTCGACAATGACGCCCGCGACAGGATGGGCGCCGTCGTTCCCGGAGAAACTGTAGATCACGCTAAAAGTTTGCGCTTGGGTGGGCGCGGTCGTGAAGCCTGTAAGAATGGCGAAGGCGATCAGAATGAAAGCACGGCGGTTCCTAGATAACACGAGGAGTCTCTCCTTAAATAAAAGCTTTCGAAATTGAACGCCCTTGAGGGGGAGCTTAACTTAGGACGGTCTTCTGAAAATCAATTCGCAGCCAATGCAAACGATGCATTAATGAATTCCAAAGTTTTCCGTTGTACTTCCTTGACCCACGAGCTCCGCGTTTTGCGGGCTGTTCGGGGCGTTGTCGACGATCTGCAGGGAAGCGATGCGCCCTCCAGTCGCGGTGGGTGTCATCGTCAGTTTCGTTTTGCAAGATGCGCCCACTGCCAAACTGCCGCTACAGTTGCCGCTTTCAGCAAAATCTCCGGGGTTTAGCCCCGTGATGGAAATCACCAATCCAGTCAGATTCGCGGTGCCAGTGTTCGTAATGGTCAAATACTCAGGCGGACTCGTGGTACCCACGGCTTGGGTCGCAAAGCTGAAACAAGGCGCACTCAGGGCGACGCTCACCGAAGGCGGCGCGCCCAGTATACCGAAGATATCAAGCTCGTTCTGAGTGCCAACGTACACCTTGCCATTCACCACGGTGGGGACGGCAAATTTATTTCCACAGCCGCCTTGATCGCGGCTGGGGTTCGCGGCGCTGTTGTAGAGCGGGGTCGTGACGTTGGTAGCGTTGTAAGCGTAAAGAATAGCTGGTTTCTCGCCGGGCTGAGCGTACAGAGGGTCTTGCCTCTCGATCACCCAAACGATTCCGTTATTACCGCCAGACGCCGTAAGCGAAGCGCTGTTTTCTGACACGGTGGGTGTTGCTCCGATGGGGAATACGTTCGTACTCTGCGAGACTGGAGATGTCGAGAGGACGCCAGCAGTACGGCTATACATTTTCAGGGGGTCGCCCCCTCCCCCGTGCGCGGCTGTTCCCGCATAATAGACAGCGGCTTGCAAGCCAGATTCCCAATATGCGGGACTGCTCCAGTAGCCGGTTGCGGAACCCGCGATTTCCTGTAGCACATCGTCTTGCTGAGGATTGTACTTACCTAAATTGTTACGATTCGTGACATAAATTGGGGCGTCTCCCGTGGGGTCGCAAGGGCTGCCACCCTTTCCCGCCATTACAACCTGGAAAGGATCGGCGCTACCACTCTGGGCAGGCAGGAGGACTGGGCTGCCCGAGGAAACGTCGTAATCGCTGGAATAACGGCATGCTTGATCCATGGGAGCGAAGTAATCTTCCACTTCAAGCGACGTATTAAATTTAATAAGTGAATCGCCGTAATCGGAACCGCCGGTATTGACATCGAAGAGCCCGTCCCCGGTCGCTGCGTAGATGTAGGTGCCGTCGGAAGCGATTCCGTTGCCGGACTGCCATACGCCGGCTCGGATCGCGTTCGGGCTGGTCGAGAAGATAGCGGTCTGGACCAGCGTCGCAGCGTTGTAGCCCATGATCCACCCGTGTTCTGAACCCGCCCATCCGATGTAAACCGTCCCATCCAAAAGAAGTAAGGCCGGTCTTTGGAGGTCATGCAATTCATTGAACGTGATTGTGCCATTGCTGCTGCCGGAGCCGGTTCCTGGAACAGACCCGGAAATCTGGACCGGCCCACCAAATTTTTCGGCGCCGGTCGTAATGTCGAGCGCGTGCAGCGTTTGATACGCGACTTCCGTGTTTATGTTGTATGCGCGCGAGACTAAGTACATCGTGTTTGTCGTGGGATCGATTACAGGTGTGCCCGTAATCCCGTAGATCGGGAAGACCGAGCAACTGACCTGAGCTCCTTGGTCGGCTGAGCTACAAGGCACCGGTTCGACACCCTGCGCCAGATCAATGAAGCTGTCCTGCCACAAGGGAGTGCTCTGCTTGCCGTCGGCATCGAAGGCATACACGCTGTCGAACTGCGTCTCCACGTACACCACATTGTGCGTCCCCTGACCGGGGATATTTAAGTTGTATACATAAAGAGGCTGAGCGTAGATTTGACCGTCCACCGAATACGAAAAGACCTTGCCGAACTTGCTTTCGGTCACGCTTAGCGGCGTCAGGACGGTCTCGTCCTTGTTTAATCCGGTCCGAGCCGGGTTGTAGCCCTGCGTGAAGACACCATACTCGTTCTGCGACAATGCGCTCTGAGACAATGCCGGCAGGCACACTAAGATGAGGATAATCCCCAGGGAGAGTTTCATGCTTTTTCGGTCCACTGTAAGCCTCGTGCGCAGAATAGCGTTAGCACATGATTCTCTACCCTGTCCTACACGTCGTCAAGGTGCCAAGGTTAGGGAGAACAAAGTCCCTAGTGCCGATCTTTTGAAACGACTCCCTTGCGGCCCTGTTCCGCACCCTGTGTATACTAGCGCCAACGTCTCAAAATGGCGATCAAACCCATGGCGTCAAGTCTGCGTTTTCTCCGAACGTTCGGCTTGGGGGCAGCGCTTTGCTTATTTCCTCCGGTCGCGATATTCGCCGCCCAACCCTCCCCTCCGACGTTCAACAACGACGTTGCGCCGATCGTCTTCAAGCATTGTGCGAATTGCCATCGACCCGGTCAGGTCGCATCGAACTCTTCGTTCTTGTCGTACGATTCCGCACGCCCTTGGGCGGCGGCGATCAAAGACGCAGTTGTCCGGCGCGAGATGCCCCCGTGGCCCGCGGCATCCGAGGGAAGTTTAAAGTTTCGTAACGATCCGCGCTTGAGCCAGAAGGAGATTCGTACGTTGGTGGCATGGGTCGACGCCGGCGCTCCGCAGGGAAAGGCTTCCGATCTGCCGCCGCTACCAAAGTTTCCCTCAGGCTGGCTAAATCCAAACGGTATTGCGCCCGATGCGATCGTAGCCATGCCGGAGTTTCATGTGCCAGCGACGGGCGAGATTCCTTATGTGCGCCAGATGATTAAAGTTCCTCTCTCCGAGGACAAGTGGGTCTCAGCCCTGCAAGTGCTACCCGGCAATGCCGCCCTGGTGCACCACATGGCGATCACCGAGGTCGAACTCGATAAAGGAGTCACTCCTGCCGATCTCGAGAAGCTTTCGTTGATTGCCAAGAGACTCGGACTTCCGGCTGACTTGGTCGCCAATCGCCCGGCGGTCGCGGATCCGGTCAATCCCGGGGTCTACGATATGCTGGCCGTCTACACACCTGGCACGACTTTCGAGGCTTATGGAGACGGCAATGCAAAATTACTGAAGGGTGGAGGAAATTACTACCTTAATTTTAATATCCATTACCAGACGACGGGGAAGCCCGAGACTGACCAGTCAAAGCTTGCTTTTTGGTTCGACAAAGGAACGCCAGAGCATCAACTCTTTCGTGTGCCAGCCTCAGGGAAGACGATCCTGGCCAACGGCAAGCAGTTGCTCACCGATGCACCGGGCGAGCGGGCCGAAGGCACGGATGTCGTCATCCCGCCCATTCCGCCGTACGCCGACAACTATGAACTGGTTGGGATTACGGCTTATACCGAGCCAGTCACGATCTATCAGTTCCAGCCTCATGCCCATCTTCGCGGCAAGGATTTTCGGTATACGGTTGTCTATCCGGACGGTCGCGAACAGAGTGTCCTGAATGTTTCGCATTACAGTTTTCACTGGCAGTTGGCCTATCAACTCGATACGCCGCTACGTCTTCCCGCAGGCAGCAAACTCGTGGTGACCGCGCACTATGACAACTCAGTAAATAATGAACACCTGATGCATCATGGCATGCAGGGAATGGCTGGCATGAGTCACGACGAATCGATGACTGAGAATTCCGATCCGAACGCACCGGGGCCGGAAAAAGAAGTTTACTTTCGCGAAATGAATCAGAGTTGGAATGAAATGTTCACCCCGTTCATTCAATATTCAGTCGACACTCCGCTCCGCTCGACTGGTGCCGAAGGACGGCAACATCTCCTGCCAGTCGTCGAGGCGGTGGGCTGTTTGAGGCAAGAACCATCCGGAACGTGGAGATTGGCTCGGGGTAGCGACGCCGCCTTTTCTTCTAGCGCCCAGTCGACGTCGTCGGCGGAATTGCAGACCGCCGCGGCTAAGCCACTGGGGAACCAGCAGTATCAGCTATTGGGGGCCGGCGTGTTCGCTCCCGCGAGCGATAAAGGACTGAAAGTTGAAGTCAAAGGAGTTCTGATCAAACGTGGTCAAGCAAGCAGCATCAATGTCACATCTCTGCAATCGACGGGAGAGCCTTGCTCCTCGGACGGCGTGCCTGTCCAGAATAGCTTGCTCCTATCGCCTCGATAAGATTTCTTGATTACTACGATTTCTGGTAGTTCCCCTCATCACCACGGCAACCTATCTGCATGAGAAATGGCCGAGATCCTTTACTCTCGCACTGCCCGAAATGCAAGGCAACCCTAAGTCGGGTAGTGGACCAGTTTCGTTTTCCACAGGGGCGGTGCTAGGATGCTGACTCCGAAGCCGCATCCCTTCCCGCGTCAGCCCCGGCCATCAGTCAAGCGGCTTCCACGGAGCAAATACGTGACGATAGCCGTTGGATTCTACCGGGGCGATGGCCTTGTGCTGTGTGCCGACACTCAAGAAACCATATCAGGATTTAAGCGCAACGTCCCGAAGATCGTATTCAGGCCGCATGTGGTTCCACAGGGAACGCCTTGCGCCGTTTTTGCCGGGGCTGTGGATGGGCCGCTCGTAGATCACATCATTGATAAACTTTGGGACAAGATGGCTGCAAACGCTGGCACCATTTGGAAGATGCCTAGATGCGATGGAAAGCGAACTCACTCGCATCTACAAAACGCTGACTCCGTGCTATCACCCCGGATATATGCCATTCCTGAAGATTCTGTTCTTCTGACACTTCAGCGGCTCACGGATGAACTGATTACAGCGAGAGAGACGTTTAGGCCGCCACGTTAGGCGCTCTCGCCTAGTGCCTTCCGTACCAGATCGCTTCCAATCGTGGACGCCTTGACGGTGGGTTTCGGCAGAATCGCGCACAGTTCTTCAAGACCCCAAACGTGATCGGTCAATCCGGCTTCCATCGCGGGCGTGACTTTCAACGTCTGGTGAATCCGGCAGAAGTTATAGAACATGTAATGCAGGGCCACGGAATGCGCGTGGTTCTCTACCTTCTTGCTGAAAGCATTCGTCAGGCGAGTAAAGCGGCGCATGTGCATCCGCATGGTTAGGTTCTGGCGCTCTACGAATGACGTGCTCACATGCTTTGGGTCTGGGTTCCCACTGACGACTTTCATATCGCAGCCGATGCACTTCGCGGGAGAATAACGTGTGTGATTCTCTGCCGGAGCACCGTAGATTTTTTGTAGCTGTGCGTAGTCGCAATCCATTCCGAATGCGCCTTCGACGGCTTCCAGATAGGCGCGGTGACCGTCTGTGGTGACTTGCACGCGGCCAGTGATCCGACTGGCGCAATCGTTCATAAAATCCATCGCCCATCCTGCATCGCGTCCGCCTACGAGGTACGAAACGACCATCTTGGTATCCGCGTCGATTCCCACCCACGTCCAAACGTCGCCCCAGCCTTCTTGCTTCTTTTCCGGGCTGGCGTTCTTTGCCTTGGCTCCGACGAACTGCCAAATTTCATCGGCCTGTAGACGTCGCACGCGAAGATTGCGGACGTAGCGGTCATGGTAGGCGGCGCACGCGGTTCCCAGATCGGCCAGCAGCTTAACAATCGTGGTCTTGGAAACTCCGGTCATGCGAACCGTGGCGCGAACGGAACAGCCTTCGATCAGGCAGCTAACGACTTTTGCGCGGGTCGCATTGTCTAGGCAATTCATACTTACTCTTATACGACAGCCGCTTTAGCATGTCAACGAAATAATACAGAAGGATGCGTGAAAGCTGTGGATTTTGATGGTTGAATGGTTTATATTTATTTTCGTCTTTTCTTCATATCCGTACGCTTCGCGGAGGCGATAATGAGTGCGAATCTTGGGGCGTTAGAAGCTGAGCGGATTCTCCGAGTGCGTCGGGGCGATGCTGATTTAGCTACACGGCAAGCCCGCGAGGACAGGATTTTGCAATCCGAACAGCCGCGCTTCTTTGACGCCATGGCCGATGATCTGGCAAAGACGGTTGAATCTTTCAATGAACGGCTGGGACTCGAAGGCCAAGATGCGGTTACGTTTAATCATTCTGGTACCCAAGTTCTGGTAGGAAAGAGAGCGAAACCATTTTTCTTGCGGAAAGTTATGCATTTCGAGAGGACCAACGAAGTCCTCGTCCGTACTGAGATCGTGAACGGATACCAGAAAGGCGTGAAAGAGGAAAAGTGGTATTTCGAGATTCAGGACGGAGAACTCCGCCTGGATCGCAAGAATTTTTCGCAGTGCGCCGATCTTCTATTCGATGGCATCCCAGACGCTTTTCGCTAAACGCCCGACGATGACATGCTGATTTCCACGCGGCAGTGGTCGCTTGGTCCCCACTCGCTAGGCTCGTTGATGGCTCGAACGTTTACGCAATCGGTCAGAGCCTTGGATGCGAATACGAAATCAAGCTGTCGGGTGGCTGAGGCTGGGTTTTGGTGAGAGGTGTAATACGTAGGGACATTGTTGCTTGTCTGTGGTAGTTCTTCGGGCCACGGCTCGCACCGTCGCCCGTTTGGCGCTTGTGGTCCGACAAAGGACAATCCAAGCGCCGTCATTCGATTAAACGCGGCATCATAGCGAGATGCCCAATAGGGGCTTCCGTGCTCCCCGTATCCGTACAGGATATTGAGATCGCC
>Ga0182012_10003112_pt1 | contig 17740 bp, 17 predicted proteins | sample 612S2SmetaG_FD_120486 | JGI IMG/M metagenome (GOLD analysis project Ga0182012, IMG submission 120486) | Permafrost microbial communities from Stordalen Mire, Sweden - 612S2S metaG | ecosystem: Environmental > Terrestrial > Soil > Wetlands > Permafrost | place: Sweden: Stordalen | collected...
CGCGAGCACGACCGTGTGGGCTCGCGCGGCGCAGAGCTTCTTGGTGATCGCGCGCGCGATGTCCGAGCTTCCGCCGAGTACGACGACGTTCTGGGGTTGTCCGAAGGCGTTTTCCATGCTTACTTTCCTACTAGTTGAAGACGTCGGGCGAGGTCGCTCGTCATCTGGTGGTGGGGGTCGACGCGGTTCTTCACCTCGAGAAACTCATCGAGGCGTGGGTACATCGCGCGAACCTTCTCGGGGGCGAGGCGGGCGTCCTTGGCGAAGTAGACGCGGCCATTCGCCTCGAGCACCAGGGCGTCGAGGTCGTCGAGCACCTGGGGCAGCGCGGCGGGGCCGACCGGCAGGTCGAGCGCGAGCGTCCAGCCCGGCATGGGAAACGACAGCGGACCAGGGTTCGCGGGTCCGAAGCGCTTGAGCACGGCGAGGAAGCTCGCCACGCCCGACGAGGAAAGGCGCGTGATGGCCTCGACGATCGTCTCGTGCGCGTCATCGGGAACGCAGAACTGATACTGGACGAAACCACGCTTGCCGTAGAGACGATTCCAGTCACGCACGCCGTCGAGCGGGTGAAAGAACGTCGGTAGTTCCTGGGGCTCGTTCTCCTGGTGCTTCGGGGCCGAACGAAACCAGAGTTCGTTGAAGGCGCGAACGCTGAGCGGATTCAAGAGCCCACTGGGCGCGTCAAAGGGTACGAAGAGCTTGGCCGACCGGGGGGCCTTCAGGGTGACTTGCTCGAGGTCGCTCGCCGTGGCGTGATTGCCCCTCGTGAGGATCGCCCGGCCCATGTGGGCGCCGCGCGTCATACAGTCCACCCAGGCGACCGAGTACTTGTAGAGGTGGTCGCGTTCCCTCATCGCCGTCATCACGCCGTCAAGGTCGGCGAAGCGCTCGGTGTCGACGAGGACCTTGTCGGTCTCGATGCGCGCCATCTGGATCGTGGCTGAGGTGATGACACCGGTGAGACCCATGGCGCCAGCGGTTGCCCAGAACAGGGCGGCGTCGTTGGTGGGCGAGACCCTGAAGGTGCCGCTCGGGGTCACCAGACGCATCTCGAGAACGTGCTGGGTGAAGGACCCGTCACGGTGGTGATTCTTTCCGTGCACGTCAGCGGCGATGGCGCCTCCGATGGTGACCTGACGAGTTCCCGGCGTGACCGGGATGAACCATCCCTCGGGGATCGACGCGCGGAGTATCTGATCTATCGAGACGCCCGCGCCCACCGTTAGCAGGCCGTGCTCGTCAATGGTGCCCAGCTCGTCGAGCGCGAGGTTGCTCAACACGAGGCCACCGCTCAATTGCGCGGCGTCGCCGTAACTGCGGCCGAGCCCTCGGGCGATCAGTGGGGTGCCCGAGGCGAGTTGTTCGGCGACCGCGAGTTCGCTGTCGGGGTTGGCGAGCGTCGCGACGCTGGGCGTCGTGCGGCCCCATCCGTAGAAGGTGGCGCGGGTCACCAGTAGATCCCCAGCCCCAAGAGCACCGCCCAGACCACCAACAAGGCCTGGACCGTGTGGTTCTTCAGAATGAGGTCCTCGGGCGACTGGCCGTTGGTCGATTCCGAGTTGCGCATGACAAAGAGGATGGCGAGCACCACTGGCACGACTGTGAGTCGGATGGGCACGATGTGGTGCTGGATCGAGGAGAGTCCCGTCGAGGACGTGTCAAAGGCCCAGAGGCAGTAGCCGGTCACCGCGACGGTCGCGCTCATGGTGAGAGCGGAATGGAGGAATTCGGCCGTGTACTCGCTCAGCACTTTGCGGGTTCCGCCCGCCCCGAGGTGGGACAGTTCGCTCGAGCGCTTGCCCACCACGAGGAAGAAGGCACCGAAGGAGACGACCACGAGGAACCAGGATGACACATATATATGGCACGCCACCGCGCCCGCGTAGGCGCGAAGGAAGAATCCGCTGGCGACCGAGACGAGCTCGATGACGGCGATCTCCTTGACCCAGAGCGAATAGAGCACTGAAATGACGACGTAGATCCCCAGGATCAGCAGGAGACCAGCCGGACGGTAGATGGTGAAGGGCAGGGCGAAGCCAATGATCAGCAAGGCGACGAGAGCCCCTTTGGCGAGCCCGGGGCGCAGCTGACCCGAGGCGATGGCGCGGTATTGCTTGGTGGGATGCTGACGGTCGGCCTCGAGGTCGCGCAGGTCGTTCAGGACGTACATCGCCGAGGAGACCGCACAGAACGCCACGAAGGCGACGATCACGTGACCAATGACGTTGTCGTGGCTCAGCACACCCGCCGCGCCGGGGGCGACGGTGATCAGCCCGTTCTTGACCCACTGGCGAGGACGCAGCGCCGAAAGCAGCGCGCGACCAGTTCCTCTGGAGGGGGCCGACAATGTACTCACGACCATCAACGCTAGTCTCGGCGACCAGAGCCAGTCTGAAGAAGGGACCTTCTGAGGGCATCTATGCTGAATTTACGATGGAGCGTACGTATCGAGTCGTAGTTGCGAAACCGGGCCTCGACGGTCATGATCGCGGCGCGAAAGTAATAGCGCGAACCCTGCGTGACGCCGGGTTCGAGGTCGTCTACACGGGCCTGCATCAGACGCCCGAGCAGATAGTCCAGGCCGTCATCCAAGAGGACGCCGACGCGCTGGGCCTCTCCCTTCTCTCGGGTGCGCACAACGTGCTGGTGCCGCGCATCGTTGATCTTTTGAAAAAGGCCGGACGCGACGACGTCCTGCTCATCGTGGGTGGCATCATACCCGACGCCGACATCGAATCTCTCGAGGCCGCGGGTGTCGCGCGCGTCTTCACGCCGGGTGCCTCACTCGACGAGATCGGTTCGTGGCTCGAATCCGCACTCGATTCTCGCGAAATACTGCAGTAATCAGCGCCGCTGTGCGGCACGACAACGAAAGTGGAAGTAAATGGATCTCTTTGAGTATCAGGGAAAGCAGTACTTCGCCCGTTTCGGTATCGCGGTCTCACCCGGTGACATCGCCGACACCGTCGACCAGGCGGTTGAAGTGGCGAATCGCGTGGGTTATCCCGTCGTCGTGAAAGCCCAGGTCAAAGTGGGAGGACGCGGCAAGGCGGGGGGCGTCAAGCGCGCCCACGACGTCGACGAGGTTCGTTTGCACGCGGGCAACATACTGGGCCTTGACATCAAGGGCCATGTCGTGCACCGACTGTGGATCGAGCGTTCGAGTGACATCGCCAAGGAGTACTACGCGTCCTTTACGCTCGATCGACCCAACAAGGTGCACCTGGGCATGCTGAGCGCCCAGGGCGGCGTGGAGATCGAGGTCGTCGCCGAGGAGAACCCTGACGCCATCGCGTTCTTGTCGATTGACCCGGTACGCGGTTTGGACCTGGCGACTGCTCGTCGCTGGGTCGACGAAGCCGAGTTGGACCAGCCGGCCCGCGAGCAGGCGGCCGAGCTCCTGGTGAAACTCTACGACTGCTACACCACGGGTGACTGCGACCTCGCCGAGATCAACCCGCTCATCCTCACGCCCGACGGCACGGTCCACGCGCTTGACGCCAAGGTCACCCTCGACGAGAACGCGTCGTTCCGTCACCCCGAATGGGAGGAGTTCCGCGCGACCGAGACGGAAGATCCGCGAGAGAAGATGGCCAAGGAAAAGGGCCTCAACTACATCGGTCTTGACGGCACCGTCGGCATCATCGCCAACGGTGCGGGCCTCGCGATGTCGACGCTCGACGTCGTCAACCAAGTGGGTGGCACGGCGGCCAACTTCCTCGACATCGGGGGTGGGGCGAACGCCGACGTCATGGCCTCGGCGATGGAGGTGATCAATTCGGACCCGAAGGTGAAGGTCATCTTCGTGAACATCTTCGGCGGTATCACCTTGGTCGACGAGGTCGCCAAGGGTGTCCTCGAAGCCCTGGGGCGAGTCTCGATCTCCTCACCGGTGGTACTTCGCCTCGACGGGACGAATGCCGTGGAAGGTCGCGCGATCCTCGCGCCGCACCTCAACGACAAGTTAATGATGGAACCGACCATGTTGGACGCCGCCCGCCGGGCCGTGGCCTTCGCGAACGCGTAAGGAACAGTAATGAGCATCTTCGTAGATGAGAACACCAAAGTCATCGTCCAGGGACTGACCGGAGGACAGGGCAAGTTTCACGGCCTGCGCAACCGCGACTACGGGACCAAGGTCGTCGGCGGCGTGACGCCCGGCAAGGGTGGCACCGACGTCGACGGCGTACCAGTCTTCAATTCGGTCAAGGAAGCGGTGGAGGCGACGGAGGCAACGGCCTCCTTCGTGGTCGTGCCGCCCAAGTTCGCCACCGCCGCGATCCTCGAGGCTGCTGAAGGCGGCATCACCTTCATTGTCTGTATCACCGAGGGCATTCCCGCCCACGATGAGGCCATCACGTACAACCGCCTCGTCGAGGAGTTCCCGGGCGTGCGACTCCTCGGGCCGAACTGTCCGGGGATCATCAGCCCCGGCAAGTGCAACATCGGCATCACCTCGGGCGACATCGCCCTCGCGGGCGGTCCGGTCGGCATCGTGTCGCGTTCGGGCACGTTGACCTACCAGGCGCTGCACGAGCTCAGTCAAAAGGGCATCGGCCAGACGACGTGCGTGGGCATCGGTGGCGACCCGGTTCCCGGTACCAATTTCATTGACTGCCTGAGGGCCTTCCAGGACGACCCCGAGACCAAGGCGGTGATGATGATCGGCGAGATCGGTGGTTCCGAGGAGGAGCGCGCCGCCGAGTGGATCAAGCTGAACATGACCAAGCCCGTCGTCTCGTATATTGCGGGTGTCACCGCGCCGCCGGGACGAAAGATGGGCCACGCCGGCGCCATCATCTCCGGCTCGAAGGGCACCGCCCAGGCCAAGATGGACGCGCTGGCTGAGGCGGGCGTGCACGTCTGCCAGAACCCCACCGAGGCCGGAGAGAAGATGGTCGAGATCGTCAAGGGTCTGTAACCAATTGGCCCAGGTCCGCCTCTGTGTGCTGGTCTCGGGTTCGGGCACCATCCTTGAAGCAATGCTCGCGGCCGGTTTGCCCGTGGCCCTCGTGGTGTCGGACCGACCGTGTCGGGCCCTGGAAGTGGCGAGCGGCGCGAGTGTGGAGGCGGTTTTGATCGACCGCGCCGCCTACGGCGGTTTCACCAAGGACTTTCAGCGCGAGGACTACAGCGTCGAGCTCGCTCGGGTGCTCATCGAGCATCGCGTCGACCTCGTAGCAATGGCCGGTTTCGGTACCATCATCACCGCTAGCGTTCACGCGGCCTACCCGGGCCGGATCCTCAACACGCACCCGAGTCTGCTGCCGGCGTTCAAGGGCTGGCACGCGGTACGCGCGGCGATCGAGGCTGACGTAACCGAGACCGGCTGCACGGTGCACGTGGCGACCGAGCAACTCGACGACGGACCGATCCTCGCCCAGCGTCGGGTCGCGGTGTTCCCCGACGACACCGAAGAGACGTTGCACGAAAGGATCAAGGAAGTCGAGCGGCAACTCTACCCGTTGGTGGTCGGTAGGGTTATGGCGTCACTCGACGCGGGTTTTGAACCGGCTTCGGTCGCGGGCACGATAGAGGAGAATTGAATGCGGGCGTTGTTGAGTGTGTACGACAAGACCGGGCTCGTCGAGTTCGCGAAGGGACTCGAGGCCCTGGGTTTTGAGTTGGTGGCGTCGGGGGGTACCGCCGCCGCTCTCGTCGAGGCGGGCGTTGCCCACCTCGACGTGGCTGAGGTGACCGGCTTTCCCGAGATGCTCGACGGACGGGTGAAGACCCTGCACCCGCGGATCCACGCGGGCATCCTCGCCGACCGCTCCAAGCCCGACCACCTGGCGGCCCTCGGGGCCCACGAGATCACACCCATCGATGTCGTGGTGAGCAATCTGTATCCATTCTCCTCGGATCCCTCCATCGAGTTGATCGACATCGGTGGTCCTTCGCTCGTACGCGCCGCCGCGAAGAACCACCAGTACGTCGCGGTCGTGACGAGTCCCGACCAGTACGACACCGTGCTCGATGAACTGCGACAACACGGTGGCGTTTCTGCGCCAACTCGGCACGCACTGGCGCGCGCGGCCTTTGCGCACACCGCGAGTTACGACGCCCAGATCGTGCGGTGGTTCGATCAGGGTGGCGAGATCGGTGAAGCGCCCAGCGGAGCCGACGCCGTACTCGCGCCAACGTTGCACCTGAGCCTCGAGCGCGCCGCACTGACGCGTTACGGCGAGAATCCCCATCAGGTGGGTGCCCGCTACCGAATCGTGGGCTCGACGCCGTGGTGGGACGGCGTCGTCCAGCACGCGGGCACCGCTTTGTCGTACCTCAACTTCTTTGACGCCGACGCCGCGTGGCGACTCGTGCACGAACTGCGCCTCGACGCGCCCGACAAGAAGGCGGTGGCGATCATCAAGCACGCCAACGCCTCGGGGGCCGCTCTTGGGACCTCGCTCGCCGACGCGTTCGAGAAGGCGTTGCGGGCCGACCCTCAAAGTGCCTTTGGAGGTATCGTCGCGGTCGACGGCCTTCTGGACGCCCGTCTGGCGACGTTGATCGCCCAGGGTCCCCAGGCCGACGTCATCATCGCGTCGGCCTTTGACGAAGAGGCGATTGCCATCCTCGTCAAACGTCGCAAAGCCACGCGACTGCTCAGCGCGCCGTCGCCCGAGCCGCTCGGTCTATCGGTGCGGACCTTCGGAGACACCGCCCTGGTGCAGAACGCGGACGAGTTCCTCGTGCCGATCAGTGAATGGCGATGCGTCACCCAGAAGAAACCCACCGCCCAACAGCTCGAAGACCTCAGCATCGCTTGGCGGGTCTGTGCGCGCACGACCTCGAACGCCATCGTGCTCGCGCGCGACGGCGTGGCGGTGGGCATCGGTGCGGGCCAGCAGTCGCGCGTCGTCTCGGCCAACATCGCCGCCGAAAAGGCTGGCGAGTTCGCTCAGGGCAGTGCGGCGGCCTCGGACGCGTTCTTCCCCTTCGCTGATGGTTTCGAGTCGCTCACCAGCGCCGGAGCGACGTCCGTCGTCCAACCCGGTGGATCGGTGCGCGATCAGGAGGTCATTGAAGCCGCTGACGCGGCCGGTATCGTGATGATGCTCACTGGTGAGCGTCACTTTCGTCATTAGGAGCCTCGTGAGCGCACAAGTACTCGACGGTGAACCCGTCGCCGCACGCATCAAGATGGAACTGGCCGACCGAGCCCACCGCCTCGGTGCGGCCGGTCGCACGCCCGGTCTGGGTACGATCCTCGTGGGTGACGACGTGTCGAGTGCGCGCTACGTCGCCATGAAGATCGCAGAGTGCGCCGAGATCGGCATCCGTTCCTTCGACGAGCATCTACCCGCCGACGTGAGCCAAGCGGAGATCGAAGTCATCATCGACCGGTTCAATGCGGACCCGAACGTGCACTCGATACTCGTCCAGCTCCCACTCCCCGAGGGCATCAACGAGCAGGAGGTGTTGTTGCGGATCTTGCCCGAAAAGGACGTCGACGGGCTGCACCCGACGAACCTCGGTCGCCTGGTGATGGGTTCGCCGGGTCCATTGCCGTGCACGCCGGCGGGCATCGTCGAACTGCTCGCCTCCTACGAGGTGCCCGTCGAGGGTAAGCACGTGGTGATCATCGGCCGCGGAATCACCATTGGGCGACCGCTCGCTTTGTTGATGGCCCTTCGACGGGCGAACTGCAACGCAGCGGTGAGCGTCGTGCACACGGGCGTGGAGGATATGGCCTCGATCATCCGCAGCGCCGACGTTATCGTCGCCGCCGCCGGGCGCGCCGGCATCGTCACTCGGGACATGGTGAAACCCGGCGCCGCGGTGGTGGGGGCGGGCACGACGTTCGAGGGTCGAAAACTGCTGAGTGACGTGTCCGACGACGTCAGTGAGGTGGCTAGTTGGGTGACCCCGCGTCTCGGTGGCGTCGGTCCGATGACCCGTGCAATGCTGTTACGTAACGCGGTGTTAGCTGCAGAGAAGGTGTCATGACGACCAAAGATGCGAAGGGACGCGAGTACGACGAGCGTCCGTGGGGCAGTTTCACCGTGCTCGACGACGAGATGTTCGACCACAAGGTCAAGCGCATCGTCGTGCTACCGGGCAAGCGGCTGAGTTACCAGACCCACGCGAAGCGAGCGGAGCATTGGTTCATCGTCGACGGCGACGCCACCGTCGTGCTCGACGGCAAGGAACACGAACTCGGACCAGGACAGAGCATTGACATCGAGATCGGTCAAGCGCATCGATGTGAGAACAAAGGCACGAAGCCGGTGGTCTTCATCGAAGTCCAGCACGGTTCGTACTTCGGCGAAGACGACATCGTGCGACTCGAGGACGACTTCGGACGGGTGAAATAGCGTCGTGCGAATCGACGAGTTGCTACGTGGCGGCACGACTCACTCCTTTGAGTTCATGCCACCCAAGTCCGACGAAGAGGCCGTGGTGCTCGAACGTACGTTGACGGACCTCGAACCACTCCATCCCTCCTTTGTGTCGGTGACCTACCGGGGTGGGCGTGAGTCGCGTCAACGAACCTTTGACCTGGTCACCCAGATCCAGCGGGGCGGAGGCCTCACGGCGATGGCGCACCTGATCTGTGTGGGCCACTCGCGCGCCGAGATGCGCGACAACTTGAAGAACTACGTGGACGCCGGCATCGTCAACGTCATGGCGTTGGGCGGTGACATCCCCGACGACCCCAATCTGGTCGTCTCGGAGTTCGCGCACGCCATGGACCTCGTGGAACTCGCGCGCGAAATCGGTGAGTTCTCGATCGGCGTGGCGGCCCACCCACTCGGCCATCCTCGCTCGACGGATCTGGCGAGTGATCGGTTCTACCTCGCGCAAAAACTCCGCGCGGCGGACTTCGCGGTGACCCAGTTCTTCTTTCTCGTCGAGGAGTGGACCCGTCTGGTCGAGGAACTCGGCGCGCTTGGTGTGACCAAACCGGTACTACCGGGCATCATGCCAGTGACGACCCTGGGCGGCATCGAACGCATGGCGACGATGGGTGGTCGGGTTCCCCAGGAACTGGTCGCTCGTCTCGTCGAAGCTGACGGGCGAGGTGGCCCCACGGCGGTGCGCGCCGAAGGCATCAGGGCCGCGGTCGAACTGTGCGAGCAGTTGCTCGACGCCGGTGCGCCGGGTCTGCATTTCTACACTCTGAACCGTTCGACCGCCACGCGCGAAATCTATTCCTCGCTGTCGCACTGACCCGTCGTTGGGACTTTGGCCCTTCGGTCAGCCCTTGATTTCGCCGTAGGATGAGCGTATGGCTGAGAAAATCACTATGGACGTCCATGGCGTCCTCAATGTCCCTGACAACCCCATAATCCCCTTCATCGAGGGCGACGGCATCGGCGTGGACATCTGGCCCGCGGCGAAGTTGGTCCTGGACGCGGCGGCGAAGAAGCACGGCAAGACCATCGAGTGGAAGGAAGTCCTCGCTGGCGAGAAGGCCTTCAACGAGACTGGTGACTGGCTGCCCGAGCAGACGATCCTCGATTTTCGCGAATACCTGATCGGGATCAAGGGACCACTCACCACCCCCATTGGCGGCGGGTTCCGCTCCCTCAACGTCGCACTTCGACAGATCCTTGACCTCTACGTCTGCCTGCGTCCGGTTCGTTGGTTCCAGGGCGTGCCCTCACCGGTCAAGCATCCCGAACTCGTGGATATGGTCATCTTTCGCGAGAACACCGAGGACGTCTACGCGGGCTACGAACTCGAGGCCGGCAGCGCCGAGGCGGAAAAGTTACGCGCCTTCTTGAAGGACAGTTACGGCTGGGACATCCGCGAGATGAGTGGGCTTGGCATCAAGCCGATCTCCAAGTTCGGTTCCGAACGGCTGATTCGAGCGGCGATCAAGTACGCGCTGGAGCACAAGCGCGACTCGGTCAACTTCGTGCACAAGGGCAACATCATGAAGTTCACCGAAGGTGCCTTCATGAAGTGGGGCTACGAACTCGTTCGCAATGAATTCGCCGACGTCGCCGTGAGTTGGGATGACTGCGGTGGCAAGCCCGGTTCCAAACTGCTCATCAAGGACTCCATTGCGGACATCACGCTCCAGCAGGTGCTGACGCGACCATCGGAGTTCGACGTGATCGCCACCATGAACCTGAACGGCGACTACCTCTCGGACGCTCTGGCGGCCCAGGTGGGTGGCATCGGCATCGCCCCCGGAGCGAACATCAACTACGTCTCGGGTCACGGCATCTTCGAAGCGACCCACGGCACGGCGCCCAAGTACGCCGGACAGGACAAGGTGAACCCCGGCTCCGTGCTGCTTTCGGGTGTGCTCATGTTCGAGCACCTCGGATGGACCAGCGCCGCCGACGACATCGTTCGCGCCCTGGAGGCGACCATCGCCGACAAGGTCGTCACCTACGACTTCGCACGCCAGATGGAGGGCGCCACCGAAGTGAAGTGTTCCGAGTTCGCCTCGGCCATCGTCGACCACCTGTAAGAACCAACAAGGAGCATCATGACTACCCCCGTCAACGTCACCGTCACCGGCGCCGCCGGTCAGATTGGTTATCAACTGCTGTTTCGTATCGCGTCTGGTCAGCTACTCGGACCCGACACGCCGGTCGTCTTGCGACTACTCGAGATCGAGCCCGCGATGAAGTCGCTCGCGGGCGTCGTCATGGAACTCGACGACTGCGCGTTCCCGCTGCTCGCGGGTATCGAGGCGACGAGTGACTTGAAACACGCCTTTGACGGCACAAACTGGGCACTGCTCGTCGGTTCGATTCCACGAAAGGCCGGTATGGAGCGCGGCGACCTGCTCAACGTGAACGGTGGGATCTTCAAGCCTCAGGGCCAAGCGATCGCCGCGAACGCTGCCAGTGACGTACGCATCCTCGTAGTGGGCAACCCGTGCAATACGAACTGTCTCATCGCGCGCTCGAACGCACCTGAGGTGCCGGCCGATCGTTGGTTCGCCATGACGCGTCTTGATCAGAATCGTGCTGAGACCCAACTGGCCAAGAAGGCCGGGGTCCCCGTCAAGGACGTGAAGAACCTCGCCATCTGGGGCAACCACTCCGCCACGCAGTTCCCCGATTTCACCAACGCGACCATCGCGGGCAAGAAGGTCACCGAGGCCATCACCGACCACGCCTGGCTCGAGGGGGACTTCATCACCACCGTTCAGAAGCGCGGAGCCGCCATCATCGAGGCCCGGGGTCTCAGCTCGGCGGCTTCGGCGGCGAACGCCGCCATTGACACCGTGGTCAGTCTCAGCACGCCTACCGCGAGTGATGACTGTGCTTCGGTCGCCGTGACCAGTACCGGTGACTACGGCGTTCCCGAAGGCTTGACGTTTGGTCTGCCCATCAGTGCCGACGGAAAGGGCGCCTGGCACGTGAAGGAAGGCTTCGCGACCAATGAGTTCGCCGCTGCCCGTATCAAGGTCACGACCGAGGAGCTACTCAGCGAGCGCGACGAAGTGCGCGCGCTTGGTCTTATTTAATCGGTAGTCCCTGTTTCAGGTTCGCCCGCGACCGGGTGGGCGTGTTGCATCCACTCAAGCAGCGGTACCAACGCGTTGATGTTGCCGCGCACCTTGACGCGACCTTCGCGTAGCGCGCCCGCGCTGTCGATGTCGCCACGAAAGAGGGCTCGCGCGTCCGCGTAGGTCATGCGAATGAGCGTGTCGGCGAGCAGGTTGTCACCGGGGTCGACCTTCGCCTCGCCGTCGCGAATGGTCAGGGTGAGCGCGTGTGGAGCGCCACCGGGTGTGTCGGTCATCTCGATCACGATGCGAAAGACCACGTCGGGCTTCACCGGAACCGGTCCGGCCTGGCTCAACGTCCGGTTGAGCCGATCGAACCAGGAATCGCTCAGGAAGTCGGCCACGACCTAGGGAGCGGGCTGAATGGCGGCGTCGGCGGCCGAACGGTTCGTCTTTCGACGGATCTTTCGCCCGAGCCACGCCACGGGGTCGTAGGCGACGTCGACGACGCGCTCCTTCAGGGGGATGATCGCGTTGTCCGTGATGTGGATGTGTTCGGGGCAGACCTCGGTGCAGCACTTTGTGATGTTGCAGTAGCTTAGACCCATCTCATCGTGCACGAGGTGGCGACGGTCGTTCTGGTCCAGCGGGTGCATCTCGAGTTCGGCGTAACGGATGAAGAAACGAGGGCCCGAGTAGTTGGCCTTGTTCTCCTCGTGGTCGCGGATGACGTGACAGACGTCCTGGCAGAGGAAGCACTCGATGCACTTGCGGAACTCCTGGCCGCGCTCGACGTCCTCCTGGAACATCCGGTAGCCCCCCTCGGGCATCGGCGGGGGTAGCAACGCCGGGACCTTCTGGGCCTGGATGAAGTTGAACGAGACGTCGGTGACCAGGTCGCGGATGATTGGGAACGTCTTCATGGGCGTGACCGTTACCTCGCCCTCGGGCAACTGGTCCATGCGGGTCATGCACATGAGGCGCGGCTTGCCGTTGATCTCGGCCGAACACGAGCCACACTTGCCGGCCTTGCAGTTCCAACGACAGGCGAGGTCCGGAGCTTCGGTCGCCTGGATCCGGTGGATGACGTCAAGGACGACCTCACCCTCGTTCTGGCTCAACGTGTAACTCTCGAAGGCACCGCCGCTGGCGTCGCCGCGCCAGATCTTCATTGTCACGTCGGCCATCAGTGGTCCTCCTCGAGCAGGGCTTTGAGATCGGCGGGCATCTCGAGCAGCGGCGATTCGACGGTGTCGAACGGGCTGTCCCAGTTGCCGCCCTTGGTCGAATGAGCGAAATTGAACTTCGCGAACTCCGGGTCGGGCTTGGGGTAGTCCTCGCGGGTGTGGCCGCCTCGTGATTCCTTGCGCAGCGTGGCGCCTCGAGTGACGCACCGACAGACCGTCAACATCGCTGGCAGGTCCGTCGTGAGGTTCCAACCCGGGTTGTAGGCCCGGCCACCCTTCACCGCGATGTTCTTCACGCGCTCAGTGAACTTGTCGAGTTCGGTGGCGGCGAATTCGAGTTCACTCTGGGTGCGGATGATACCGACGTTCACCTGCATCATCTCTTGGAGGTCGCGTTGGATGTCGTAGGGATTCTCGCCGGTGGTGCGATCAAAGGGCGCCAGCGCCTCTTTCACGGCGTCTTCCACCTCGCCCATGTCCAGGGTCGTCGCGGCCTGTCCGGACTCGACGTAGTCCGCCGCTCCCATGCCCGCGCGCTTGCCGAAGACGACGAGGTCGCTCAGCGAGTTTCCGCCCAGACGGTTCGCACCGTGCATGCCGCCGGCGACCTCGCCCGCGGCGAAGAGTCCCGGCGCGAGGGTGGCGGCCGTTTCGGCGTCGACCTTGACGCCGCCCATGATGTAGTGGCACGTCGGGCCGATCTCCATGGAGTCGGTCGTGATGTCCACGCCCGCGAGTTCCATGAACTGGTGGTACATCGAGGGAAGACGGCGACGGATGAACTCGGCGCTGCGCCTCGAGGCGATGTCCAAGTACACGCCGCCGTGGGGGCTGCCGCGACCGGCCTTCACCTCGGCGTTGATTGCGCGCGCCACTTCATCGCGCGGCAGCAACTCGGGCGGACGACGGCCCGCGGAGTGGTCGTCGTACCACTTGTCCGCTTCCTCCTCGGATTCGGCCGTCTCGGCGCGAAACATGTCCGCGACGTAGTTGAACATGAAGCGCTTGCCTTCGGAGTTGCGCAGGACGCCCCCGTCGCCTCGCACGCCCTCGGTCACGAGCAGGCCGCGCACGCTTAAGGGCCAGACCATGCCCGTGGGGTGGAACTGGATGCATTCCATGTCGATCAGTTCCGCGCCGGCCCACAGGGCCATCGCGTGTCCGTCGCCGGTCCCCTCCCAGGAGTTCGAGGTGAACTTCCAGGACTTGCCGGCCCCACCCGTGGCGAGGATCACCGATTTGGCGCCGAAGGTCACGAATTCGCCGCTCGGTCGCCAGTAGGCGACACAGCCCGCCACTCGACCGTCGGCGTCGTGAACGAGCTTGAGGACCTTGCACTCCATGTACACGTCGGTGCCCATGGAGACCACCTTCTGCTGGAGGGTGCGGATGAGTTCGAGACCGGTGCGGTCGCCCACGTGGGCGAGTCGCGCGTAGCGGTGGCCGCCGAAGTCACGCTGGAGGATCTTGCCGTCCTTGGTGCGGTCAAAGAGGGCGCCCCACTGTTCGAGTTCCCAGACCCGCTCGGGCGACTCCTTGGCGTGCAGTTCGGCCATGCGGTAGTTGTTGAGGTACTTGCCCCCACGCATGGTGTCGCGAAAGTGCACCATCCAGTTGTCCTCGGGATAGACGTTGCCCATCGCCGCGGCCATGCCGCCCTCGGCCATGACCGTGTGGGCCTTGCCGAGCAGGGACTTGGTGACGATGCCCACGCTCAGCCCGCGCTGCTTGGCTTCGATGGCGGCACGCAGTCCCGCGCCACCGGCGCCGATGATCAGTACGTCGTACTCGTGGTGTTCGTAGTCGGTCACGGTGTTCCCTTGTTCCTAGAAGATCTTGTAGTCGGTGAGTGCGCCCGAGGCGACGAGGCGCACGTAGACGTCGGTGAGCGCCACGAAGATGAGTGACGTCCAGGCGAGGTTCATGTGCTTGGCGTTGAGCGGCGTCAGCAACTTCCAGAAGCGGTAGCGCAGTGGGTGCTTGGAGAAGCTCTTGAGTCCACCACCGCACAGGTGGCGACACGCGTGGCAACTGAGCGAATACGCCCAGAGCAGCGCTGCGTTCACGCAGAGCACGATGGTGCCGACGGTGACACCCAGGCCGAGTCCGGGCTGGTCGAAGGCTCGCACGGCGTCGTAGGTGAGCAGCACGTTGAAGATCAGACCGGCGAAGAAGAAGTAGCGGTGCACGTTCTGCATGACGAGCGGAAAGCGCGACTCTCCGGTGTAGGTACCGTGCGCGTCGGCGACCGCGCACGATGGTGGCGACCACCAGAAGGCTCGGTAGTAGCTGCGCCGGTAGTAGTAGCAGGTGAGTCGAAAGCCCAAGGGGAAGATCAGGATCAGCAGCGCCGGGGAGAGTGAGCCGAGACCGAAGACGAAACCGACGGTGGATCCCGTGACGCAGTGGGTCGTGAGACAGGGCGAATAGAAGGGGCTGACCAGGTCGCGGTGCACGTTGGCGCCCACGAAGTAGTTCCGGTTCTGGAAGGCCGCCCAGGTCGAGTAGATGACGAAGGCGGTCAGTACCGACATCGTCACCACGGGCTGGAGCCACCAGCGGTCCTTGCGCAGGGTGGCGACGGCGGGGCCACCGCGCGTACCACCCAGCACCACCTTCGTCGAGCTCTCCATGACTGCCACAAGTACTCCTTCGCATGGTGGTGACGGGCCGAAAGGCCTCGTCACAACAACGTTTCCCATACTAGGCAATCGCCCCAAGGTCCTCGATCGACAAAAGTCCCTGTTTCGCTCTATTCATTGACCTTTCGTAGGAGTATCGCCCCCGACGCGACCGGTGCCGACGTCAAAAACCGCCCTCGACGCTTCGACCGAGGGCGGTTGTTGGTGGCGTCCTTATCGAGCGCCGGTTGGTCTCGTGGCGACCAATGCGGGCGGGTACGCGTTAATTCTCCAAGTGCGGTTGGGTCGTGCGAAACGTCGAACGACGCTCCTCTTCGATGAACTCGCGAGCGATGAAACCGAAACGGGTGCGCTCGTAGTACGTCAACCCGCTGAGCGGTGGCGAGTAGGCGTGGATGCTCACCGCCGGGTCACCGGTCTCGTGCACGACGTCGTGCACGTAGTCCGTGCCGAAGGAGCCGTAGCCTCCGGGGCCGAAGATCGCTGAGTCGACGCTGATGCTGTCCTTCGCGCGGTGGTGTTCGCGCAGTGATCCCTGGGTCACGCGAAACGCCCCCGAGGAGCCACCGTGGTCGTGCCAGTCCGAATTCTGATCGTCCTCCCACGTCAGTAGTTTCACCTCGTAACCGGGCGTGCGGTAGAGCAGGAGCCACCACCGGCTCTGGCGGTCGGCGACGATCAAGTCCTGCCAGAGGTCGGGGCGTGCGGCGATGGTGTTCACCACCAGCTCCAACTGCTCGGGGCTGAGGCGAGCGTCGGGCAGGTTCAAACTGTCCAGAAGCTCGTGGAGCTCCTCGACGCGTTCGTGTGGTGCTTCACTGGTTCGTTCGTCGAAACTGAGGGACACGGTGACTCCTTTGTCAGATATTTACTACTATTTCTCTAGATTAAGTAGTAATAGGGTGCAGGTCAAGGAGCCCGGGACAGTTCTCACTGTTTTCTAAGGTTTGCGATGCCAGGCGAGCCACGCACGCGTGACCGGACCGGGACTGCTTAGTATTTCCCGCCGCGTCGGCCTTCGGCGGTGCCGCCGAGCAACGCCCAGACCACGAGTCCCAGACCCGGGACGAGGAACCAGATGCCAAAGACGAGGGCGAGCACGACGAAGAACGCGCCCATGCCCAGGGTGAAGGGCCAGATTGAGGTGCCTGGAAAGGTACCCACGAAACCGGCCCCCTGGGCCTGGGTGGCACCGGGGTCGTCCTCGGGGCGGGCCCTCATGCGACGACTCCACCAGTAGTAGTAGCCACCCGGCAAGAAGCAGAGCAGCATGCCGGCGAACATCATCACGCCGCCCGCGTTCTCGAGGCTCCAGTTCCAGTAGACGGCGCACATCAGACCGAAGAAGAGGCCCAGGCCAAGCAGAATCTTGGCTTCTACCCTCATGAGGCGGGAACCTCGTGGTGCTCGTCGGGGTGCGCACCGTGACCGACCGATCGGTGCTCGGGGTGGTGGAAGTCCCACGTCGGACGCTCCGAGCGGATCTGGGGCAAACGGTAGAAGTTGTGGTGCGGCGGGGGCGAGGTGGTGAACCACTCGAGAGTCTGGGCGTCCCAGGGATTGTCACCCGCGGGGTAACGCTTCCAACTCACCGCGACGTTCACGACGAACAGGATCGTCGAGACGCCGATCAAGACGGCACCGAAGGTGCTCAGGTCATTGAGGAACTTCCACTGCGGGTCGTGCGGGTAGACCGCGACGCGCCGGGGCATGCCCTCGAGTCCCAGGATGTAGAGCGGAAAGGTGAAGACCTGAGATCCGATGAACAGGAACCAGAACTGAAGTTTTCCGATGCGCTCATTGAGTAGGTAGCCGGTGATCTTTGGTCCCCAGTAGTAGAGACCTCCCATGCCCGCGAGCACGAGGGCCATCACGACCGAGTGGAAGTGGGCAACTACGAAGTAGGTGTCGTGGGTGAAGAAGTCGAGCGGCGGGCTCGCGAGGTAGATACCCGTGAGGCCGCCAATAAGGAACGTGACGAGGAACCCAATGGCCATCAACATGGCCGTCGAGAACCATATCTCCCCTCGCCACATCGTTCCTATCCAGTTGAATATCTTGATTCCCGTCGGCACCGCGATCAAGAGACTCATGATCGAGAAGAACGGCAAGAGCACGACACCGGTGGTGAACATGTGGTGCGCCCAGACGCCCAGGGAAAGCGCGGCGATCGAGAGTGTCGCAAAGACCATGCCCTTGTAGCCGAAGACGGGCTTGCGCGAGAACACCGCGATTATCTCGGTCGCCATGCCGAAGAACGGCAGGGCGAGAATATAGACCTCGGGATGGCCCCAGAACCAGAAGATGTGCTGCCAGAGCACCGGGACACCACCTCCTTGGACCGAGAAGATGTGCGTGCCGAAGTGGCGGTCGCAGTAGAGCATGACCAGACCGGCCGTAAGGACCGGGAACGCTAGGAGGATCAGGATCGCGGTCACGAGCATGTTCCAGGTGAAGATGGGCATGCGGAACATCGTCATGCCCGGCGC
>Ga0182012_10003113_pt1 | contig 17725 bp, 16 predicted proteins | sample 612S2SmetaG_FD_120486 | JGI IMG/M metagenome (GOLD analysis project Ga0182012, IMG submission 120486) | Permafrost microbial communities from Stordalen Mire, Sweden - 612S2S metaG | ecosystem: Environmental > Terrestrial > Soil > Wetlands > Permafrost | place: Sweden: Stordalen | collected...
CGCGGTCGGTCAAGGAGCTGTACCGGGCAGCGCCCTACGGTGTGGGTTACTTCGCCGGTGTCTGGCAGCCGTGAGGCCGCTGGCAATCATCGGCCCGACGGGCACCGGCAAGTCAGCGCTGGCCCTCGACGTGGCCGAGCAACTCGGCGGCGCGGTTGGCGCGGAAATTGTGAATGCCGATGCGATGCAGCTCTACCGCGGTATGGATATCGGGACCGCCAAGCTACCCGTCGAAGCACGCCGCGGCATCGCGCACCATCAGCTGGACGTGCTGAACGTGACCGAGACCGCGACCGTCGCCCGCTATCAGCAGGCAGCGACGGCGGACATCGAGGCGATCGCCGCCCGGGGCGCGGTGCCAGTCGTAGTGGGCGGTTCAATGCTCTACGTTCAATCGCTGCTCGACGACTGGTCGTTTCCGGCCACCGATCCCGCGGTGCGGGCACGTTGGGAAGAGCGGCTCGCGGAGGTCGGGGTGAGCCGGCTGCATGCCGAGCTGTCTCGCCGGGACCCGGCCGCCGCCGCGGCGATCCTGCCAACCGATGGCCGGCGCACGGTGCGTGCGCTTGAGGTTGTCGAACTGACGGGGCAGCCGTTCGCCGCGTCCGCGCCACGCATAGGCCCTGCGCGGTGGGACACCGCAATCGTCGGATTGGACTGCGAGACTGCGATTCTCGATGAGAGGCTGGTGCGGCGCACCCAGGCGATGTTCGACGCCGGCTTGGTCGACGAGGTGCGCGCGCTGCTGGACGGGGGACTGCGCGCAGGCGTGACCGCGTCACGCGCGCTGGGCTATGCCCAGGTGATCGCAGCTCTCGATGCCGGTGGGGAAGCGAACCAATTGCGGGACGCGCAGGAGCAGACCTTCGTGGGTACCCGTCGCTACGTCCGACGGCAACGGTCGTGGTTCCGCCGGGACCACCGCGTGCACTGGCTCGACGCGGCGGACGGTCACATCGTCGACGCAGCCTTGCAGGCGTGGCGGCAAGTACCCTGAACTGGTGATCTTTACATGATCTTCTCGAAGGGCCACGGCACCGAGAACGACTTCGTGCTGCTGCCCGACGTCGATGCCGAGTTGACGCTCAGCGCTGCGCGAGTGACGGCGTTGTGCGATCGGCGCCGGGGATTGGGCGCCGACGGGGTGCTGCGGATTACCACCGCGGGCGCCGGCGTGCGCGCCGGTGTGCTCGAGCGCCTGCCCGACGGTGTCAGTGCGAATGACTGGTACATGGACTACCGCAACGCCGACGGGTCGACCGCGCAGATGTGCGGCAACGGCGTACGGGTATTCGCGCACTACCTGCGTGCCTCGGGCCTGGAGTCCCACGACGAGTTCGTCGTCGGATCGGTGGCCGGCCCGCGATTGGTCACGCTGCACCAGGTCGATGCGACCTACGCCGACGTCACCGTCGACATGGGCAAGGCCAACCGAGTGGGCGCGGGGGAGGCCGTCATCGGCGGTCGGCGGTTCACCGGTATCGCCATCGACGTCGGCAACCCGCACCTGGCTTGCGTGGATACCGGGCTGACTCTCGAAGAGCTTGCGGCGCTGGATGTGGGCGCGCCCGTGCACTTCGACCGCGCGCAGTTTCCCGAAGGAGTAAATATCGAAGTTCTCACCGCGCCGGTAGGCGGAGTGGTCCGGATGCGAGTGCACGAGCGCGGGGTCGGAGAGACCCGATCGTGCGGCACCGGAACGGTCGCGGCCGCGGTCGCCGCGCTGGCCAGTGCGGGTGCCGACACCGGAACGCTGACCGTGCGGGTGCCGGGCGGCGACGTCACGGTCAGCGTCACCGACGCCAGCAGCTTCTTGCGGGGGCCGTCGGTGCTGGTGGCCCGCGGCGAGCTCGCCGACGCGTGGTGGAGCGCCCAGGTTTGAGCGGGCACGGTTTTATTCGCCTGCGCGGGCGGTCGGAACGTGCCACCATCGGAGATACGCCATGACATATCCCGAATCGCCCGATATGGGCTTCCCAGATCCTGCTGACTCTCGCGACGCAGTACCGAGCACCGGCGAACTCGCGCTCGACGACCGAGCGGCACTGCGCCGCGTCGCGGGGCTGTCGACCGAGCTCGCCGACGTCTCCGAGGTCGAATACCGCCAGCTGCGGCTGGAACGAGTGGTCCTGGTGGGGGTGTGGACCGAGGGCACTGCGGCCGACAACCAGGCCAGCATGGCCGAGTTGGCGGCCCTGGCGGAAACCGCCGGGTCGGAGGTGCTCGAGGGCCTCATCCAGCGCCGTGACCGGCCGGATACGTCGACCTATATCGGCTCGGGCAAGGCGGCCGAGCTGCGCGACGTGGTAGTGGCGACCGGCGCCGACACCGTCATCTGCGACGGTGAACTGTCCCCGGCGCAGCTCACCGCGCTGGAAAAGGCAGTGAAGGTCAAGGTCATCGACCGGACCGCGCTGATCCTGGACATCTTCGCCCAGCACGCCACCAGCCGGGAGGGCAAAGCGCAGGTGTCGCTGGCTCAGATGCAGTACATGCTGCCGCGACTGCGCGGCTGGGGTGAGTCGATGTCCCGGCAGGCCGGTGGCCGAGCCGGCGGCAGCGGCGGCGGGGTAGGCACCCGTGGCCCAGGTGAAACCAAGATCGAGACCGACCGGCGCCGCATCCGTGAGCGGATGTCGAAGCTGCGCCGCGAGATCAAGGGGATGAAACAGGCCCGCGACACCCAGCGCACCCGCCGGCTGGCCAGCGACATGCCGTCAATCGCCATCGTCGGCTACACCAACGCCGGCAAGTCCAGCCTGCTCAACGCGCTGACCGGGGCTGGGGTGCTGGTCCAGGACGCACTGTTTGCCACCTTGGAACCGACCACCCGCCGCGGTGACTTCGATGACGGCCGACCCTTCGTGCTCACAGACACCGTCGGCTTCGTCCGGCACCTGCCTACCCAGCTTATCGAGGCGTTCCGTTCCACCCTGGAAGAGGTCGTCGACGCCGACGTGTTGGTGCACGTGGTAGACGGCTCGGACGTCATGCCGCTAGCCCAGATCAACGCGGTCCGGCAAGTGATCTCGGAGGTCATCTCAGACAGTGCTGGTCAGGGCGCCGCTGCGCCACCGGAGTTGCTGGTGGTCAACAAGATCGACGCCGCGAGCGATCTGGCGCTGGCCAAGCTCCGCCACGTGCTGCCCGGTGCCGTATTCGTCTCGGCACGCACCGGCGATGGCATCGACGCATTGCGGCGGCGGATGCAAGAGCTTGCGGCGCCCACCGACGCCGCGGTGGATGTGGTGATCCCGTACAGCCGCGGCGACCTGGTGTCTCGCGTGCATGCCGACGGGCGGGTGCAACAGGCCGAGCACACCTCCGAGGGCACCCGGATCAGGGCCCGGGTTCCGGTGGCGCTGGCCGCGAGCCTGCGGGAATTCGGTACCCCCTAGCCGGTTGCCTACCAACCGTTGGGTTGATATATCTTGAGCGGCAGAGACATCCATTCGCCGGATCGCCGGAGGTCGTACGCCCATGAGCAGTGCCGTCAAATACCAGCGCACTCTTTTCGAGCCCGAGCATGATTTGTTCCGCGAGTCATACCGGAGCTTCCTGGACCGCCACGTCGCGCCCCATCAGGACGAATGGGACAAGGCGAAGATTGTCGACCGAGGGGTGTGGCTCGAGGCCGGCAAACAGGGCTTTCTCGGGATGGCGGTGCCTGAGGAGTATGGCGGCGGTGGTGATCCCGACTTCCGGTACAACACCATCATCACCGAGGAAACTGCCGCCGGGCGCTACAACGGGATCGGCTTCGGCTTGCACAACGACATCGTGGCGCCCTATCTGCTGGACCTGGCAAACGAAGAGCAGAAGCAACGCTGGTTGCCCAAATTCTGCACCGGAGAACTGATCACTGCGATCGCGATGACTGAGCCCGGAACCGGCAGCGACTTGCAAGGCATCAAGACACGCGCAATCAAGCATGGCGATCATTACGTGCTCAACGGAGCAAAGACATTCATCACCAACGGAATCAACTCCGACCTGGTCATTGTGGTGGCGCAGACCGATCCCGACAAGGGTGCGCAGGGCTTTTCGCTGCTCGTTGTCGAACGCGGCATGGAAGGCTTCGAACGCGGCCGCCATCTGGACAAGATCGGTCTGGACGCGCAGGACACCGCCGAGCTGTCCTTCACTGACGTCAAGGTCCCGGCCGAAAATCTGCTTGGCGAGGAGGGCAAGGGGTTCATCTACCTGATGCAGAACCTGCCGCAGGAACGCATCGGCATCGCAATTATGGCCGCCGCGGCCATGGAGAGCGTGCTCAACGCGACCCTGCAATACGCCAAGGAACGCAAAGCCTTTGGCAAGCCCATCGGCAGCTTCCAGAACAGCCGTTTCGTGCTGGCCGAACTGTCAACTGAGGCAACCGTGGTGCGCATCATGGTCGACGAGTTCATCCGATTGCACCTCGAGAAGAAGCTGACGGCCGAACAGGCCGCAATGGCCAAGTGGTACGCCACCGAGAAGCAGGTGCACCTCACCGACCGCTGTCTGCAGCTGCACGGTGGGTACGGTTACATGCGCGAATACCCGGTTGCCCGCGCCTACCTCGACGCGCGGGTGCAGACGATCTACGGCGGAACGACCGAGATCATGAAAGAGATCATCGGGCGCAGCCTCGGCGTCTAACTTGCTTGACAGCAGTTCTTTCGGCCACTGAACAGAATGCAGAGCTGTCGCGCCATGCAGATCGGGACAATCGCGAAAGCAACACCGACTACCCAGCCCGCGGCAAACAATTTTGATAATTTTTGAAATGGTCGAATTGTCGGATCGATCGCTTGCCGACGGGTGGCCTCGCGTAGCTTCAGCACATCTATTCCACGCAAGTCAACGTCTGTAGACAAAACCGTGGTCGGCGCCACGGTAACTCGAACTTCGTGCGGGATGGGGCGTGATTGGTCGCGATACGGGTCGTACTCGGCAACAATTCGACATCGGCGAGGTATCCGTTTTCGCACGATGGGCGAAAACGCTTCGCAATTATCGTTGGTTGGCGCAAAGTTATGCGAGTCGGACGGTGATACGGACCACAATGGGGTAACTTCCCCGATAATCGCAATACCAACCACTCGCTGGGTCTGACCAAAGGCTTGGCGAAGGGGCAGGGAGGTCAAGTGCGCAGGCTGGTCAGGCGCGGGCTGGTCAGCTTGGCGACCACCGTGGCGGTAGCCGCATTGCTGGCGCCCACCGCTTTCGCCTCTCCTATCGGCGACGCCGAGGCTGCCATCATGGCGGCGTGGGAGAAGGCCGGCGGCGACACCTCACCGCTCGGTGTCAGGAAGGGCGACGTATACCCCGTCGCCGATGGTTTCGCTCTGGACTTCGACAGCGGCAGGATGTTCTACACCACGGCTACCGGCGCCAAATACGCTTACGGCCCGGTCCTGGACAAATATGTGTCGCTGGGCGGTCCCGTTGGCAGCGACCTGGGATTCCCGACCATCAACGAAGTTCCCGGCCTCGCCGGACCCGACAGCCGGGTAGCCACCTTTTCCGCCACCGACAAGCCGGTGATCTTCTGGACGCCCGACCACGGCGCGTTCGCCGTGCGCGGAGCGCTGAACGCCGCTTGGGACAGACTCGGCAGCTCGGGCGGCGTACTCGGTGCCCCGATTGCGGATGAAACCTACGACACCGACGTTGTCTCGCAGAAATTCAGCGGCGGTCAGATCTCGTGGAACTCGAAAACCAAGGAGTTCACCACGAACCCGGCGACGCTGGCCGACCAGCTGAAGGGCTTGCAGGTAACGATCGATCCCACCGTGGCCATCGGCATGGCGTGGCGTGCGGCCGGTGGCGCCAGCGGTCCGCTGGGCCTCAAGCAGGGTGCGCAGTATTCCATCGGCGGTGACGGGGTTGTTCAGGACTTCGCCGGCGGCAAGGTGTATTACAGCCCGGCCACCGGCGCGAGTGCCGTGGAGAGCGACATCCTGGCGAAGTACGAGTCGCTGGGCGGTCCGGTCGGCAGCGACCTCGGCTTCCCCGCCGCCAACGAGGCTGACGGAGGTATCGCACCTTCCAGCCGGATCGTCACGTTCTCGGCGGCCGACAAGCCGATGATCTTCTGGACCCCGGACCACGGTGCATTCGTCGTGCGCGGAGCAATGAAAGCCGCGTGGGACAAACTCCGCGTTCCCGGCGGAAAACTCGGCGCACCGGTTGGCGATCAGGCTGTGGACGGCGACGTGGTTTCGCAGAAGTTCACCGGCGGCAAGATCTCGTGGAATCGCGCGAAAAACACGTTCACCACCGACCCGGCCAACCTGGCGCCGTTGCTGTCCGGCCTGCAAGTGCCGGGGCAGAACCAGCCGAGTACTTCCGCGATGCCCGCGCATGCCAAGGAGTTCGCGTGGCGTTGGTGGTACCTGTTGGCCATCATTCCGCTGCTGGTGCTGGTTGCGCTGCTGGGGTTCGTGGCGTTCGGGTGGCGCCGCCGTCGTCGCGCCGCCCGTGCCGTCGGCCGTGAGGATGGCGCCGACAACCCTGATCGCGAAACGGACGGTGGCTACGAGCTGGCAGCCGACGGGCGCTGGGTACATGACGACGCCGAGTCCGCGGCCAGAATCGGCTGGTCGCGGGCTGGGGTCGACGACGTCGCGCCTGAGGATTTCGGGCTCGACGACGAAGACCCCGACGCGGTCGACACCACGACGATTCCTGTTGTGTCAGAGGACGATCTTGCTGACGCCGGGCCCGCCGCGGATGGCACTTACCCAGACGACGACTACGTGGACGACGGTTATCCGGACGTCGGTTATCCGGACGAGAGTTATCGGGATGTGGCGGTCCCGCGAACTCCTCCGGATGAGGGCTACGCGGAGAGTGCGGACGCCCCCTATCGGGATCTCGCTGTTCCTCACACCGCCCCGGATCCGGACGCCATTGTTTCCGATAGCGAGGCGAGAGCCGGGCGGCACGCAGCCCTGGAACCCGACGATGCCGAGGAGTTTGCGAGCGCCGGGCCAGTCGCGGCACGCCGACCGACGATCCATCCGCCGTTGGACGACCCATACGCGGCGCCCGACGGATATCCGATCAAGGCCAGTGCTCGCTTTGGTCTGTATTACACGCCCAGCAGCGCGCTCTACGACGACACGATCGCGGAATTCTGGTTGTCCAGCGAAGAAGTCGCACAAGCCAACGGCTTCACCAAGGCCGACTAAGCCACCCGGCGCTAGACCTTGCGAATCACCGTGACGATCTTGCCGAGCACGGTCGCGTCGTTGCCGGGGATGGGATCGAACGCCGGGTTGTGCGGCATCAACCACACTTGACCGCCCGCGCGTTTGAACGTCTTCACCGTGGCCTCGCCGTCAATCATGGCCGCGACGATGTCGCCGTTGTCGGCGACGTTCTGTTGCCTCACAACGACCCAGTCGCCGTCGCAGATCGCCGCCTCGACCATTGAGTCGCCGACTACCTTGAGCAGGAAGAGCGTGCCTTCGCCGACCAACTCGCGCGGCAGCGGGAAGATGTCCTCGACAGCTTCTTCGGCAAGGATCGGTCCACCAGCCGCGATGCGTCCCAGGACGGGAACATAGGTGGGCTGTGGCAAGGCATCCGAGCCCGCCAGGTCAGTCAGGGGTGCTGCTGCGGCCACGTCGTCGGCGCTGCGCACGTCGACTGCGCGAGGGCGGTTCGCGTCACGGCGCAGGAACCCCTTGCGCTCGAGAGTGCGCAGCTGGTGAGCCACCGAAGATGTCGATGTCAGACCCACGGCGTCGCCGATCTCCCGAATGCTCGGGGGATACCCACGGCTGGTCACGGAAGCACGGATGACGTCCAAGATGGTGCGCTGCCGCTCGGTAAGCGATGATTTCACGGGTTGCAAGGACCCGACCGCGCTAGCAGATGAAGTGTCGTTGCTGTCGCTCATGGCACTGAATGTAACCGCCCGCGACCCAAGAATCAAACATGTGTTCGACAGGCGTGTCGCGCTGAGTGAATCAGGGTGAATCACAAATGTGTAACTCGCGCGTCCGCCGGGTATTTGTGCCCCATGATGCTCCCTGTTCGGGGTAAGGACCGACGAATCTTGTCGGTGGGGTGCTCTAGCGTCTTGCTTATGCGACACGCTTCGCTCAAATGTTCGTACTTCGAACACACAGGCGATAGTATCGAACATACGAGCGAGAATTAGTCGACCGGAGGAACGCTCATGACAATCATTCACACAGTCTCGCCGCGCACCGGCGGCAATATCTACGTCGGGCGCCCGAGCAACGTGCCGGACCACACGCTCCGCGGCAGCCGCGACAGGCTGGCCGAGTCTCGCAGACCTGGTCCGACGCGGCCGGCCGGAACGCCACCGCGGTACCGCGGCACCGGCGTCGCGATGTCGGTCGCTCCGCACGGCAGGCGCCAGGTCACGCTCGCGACGACGGTCGGGCTTGGCCTGCTCGCGGGGATAATTACCCTCTGGCTCGGCATGGTTGCCCATCTCGGGCAGCTGGCGAACGGTGACCCAGCCGTCGCTTCGGCAGCTCACGTGCCCGACACCCTCGCCGTTGTGCGGGTCGAACCAGGGGAATCCATTCAGGATGTCGCTGCGCGGGTGGCACCCGATGCGCCCGCTCCCCAGGTTGTCCAGCGCATCCGCGAACTCAACGACCTGGGTTCGCCGGCCCTTGTCGCAGGCCAGACCCTAATCGCGCCGGTTGGCTGATGGGCGCCCGCGTATCGCGAAAACCGCTCTACGCCAAGGCTCGTCGGTTCTCCGGGCGGTGAGCGCGCCCGGAATCCCGGCAGTATTGGCCGTTCGGGGCGGCGCGCAGGTACTCTCAGGGGGGTTTGCTAAACCCGGGTGTCAGCGCGGCGAAGGAGCGGTCATGCACTGTCCGTTCTGCCGGCATCCCGACTCCCGGGTGATTGATTCTCGAGAAACCGATGAAGGCCAGGCCATTCGGCGCCGCCGGTCCTGCCCCGAGTGTGGGCGGCGGTTCAGCACCGTGGAAACCGCGGTCCTGGCCGTGGTCAAGCGCAGTGGTGTGACTGAGCCTTTCAGCAGGGAAAAGGTCATCAAGGGCGTTCGCCGGGCATGCCAGGGTCGCCAGGTAGATGAGGATGCACTGAACCTGCTGGCCCAGCAAGTGGAAGATGCCGTGCGTGCTGCAGGATCACCCGAGATACCCAGTCACGAGGTCGGCCTGGCCATCCTTGGGCCGTTGCGTGACCTCGACGAGGTGGCTTACCTGCGGTTTGCGTCGGTCTACCGGTCCTTTTCTTCGGCGGACGATTTCGAGCGCGAGATCGAGGCGCTTCGCGCGCACCGCAACGTATCCACCCGGAACTGACGGAGCGGACCACGAACCCCGGCCTGCACCCAGACCTCGAAGCGCTGGCGCCGATGCTCGGCAGCTGGGCCGGTCAGGGCGCTGGCAAGTATCCGACGATCCAACCCTTCGAATATCTCGAGGAAGTCGTCTTCGCGCATGTGGGCAAACCATTTCTGGCGTACGCGCAGAAGACGCGGGCGGCAGCCGACGGCAAGCCGCTGCACGCCGAGACCGGGTATCTGCGCGTGCCGCGACCTGGTCACGTTGAACTGGTGCTGGCCCACCCGAGCGGTATCACCGAAATCGAAGTCGGCACGTATTCGGTGACCGGCGACGCCATCGAAATCGAGATGTCGAGCACCGCGATCGGATTGGCCCCGACCGCCAAAGAGGTTACCGCGCTTAGTCGTTCCTTTCGCATCGACGGCGACGAGCTGTCCTACTCGGTGCGGATGGGCGCGGTCGGCCAGCCACTGCAGGATCATCTCGCCGCGGTGTTACACCGAAATTCATAGAAAAACGTAGCCGCAACCGTACCGTCAGGTTTGCAAGCTGTTTCGATCACCGCATCGTCGCACCGGGCGGTCAGGTAGCGCTGCGTTCGTCGGCGCCCATCGCGTTGAGGACCGCGACGCGGGTGTCGGCCGAGCCCGTGACCGATTCCTCGCCGCCGCCGTTGCGGAGCAGTCCGCGAAGCGCAGCCTGATCGTATTCGGCAGGCTTGGTGGTATCGATGAACTGCTGGATGACGTCGATAAAGCGGGCCGGGTCGTCGTGGAACGGAAAGTGGCCGGAGCCCTCGAAGATCTCCAGCCGGGAGCCCGGCATCGCGGCATGAGCCATCAAAGCGTGCTGTACGGGTACAACCACGTCCTTGGTGCCCCAGATGATCTGCACTGGGACAGCTTCGGTCAAATAACATCGGTCCAGCATGGTGACGATCTGCCCGCGCCAGTCCACCACGGCACGCAGCGTGCGACTGAAAGCAGCAGAGGCCGTCGGTTCCGGTAGGTCGTCCAATATCCGCAGCACATTTGACAGGTCGCTGCCCAAGCCGGTCGTTCCAAGAGCCATGCCCGCCAGCCGACCGGCCAAATGAAGTGCCGGCCGCACCAACGGGAGTCGCAGCAATGCGAGTGCCTCGCTGCCCATCGGTAACGAGGCACAGCGCAATGCGACGTTAACTTCCTTAGTGACGCCGCCCGCGCTCACCAGGATCAGCCGTTCGACGAGTTGAGGGAACTGGTAGGTGAATTGCATCGCCACCCCGCCGCCGAGGGAATGACCCACGATCGTCGCTCGCTCGATATCGAGCACGCTGAGCAGATCGCGCATCCCGTTGGCGTATGCCGCAACCGAGTAGTCGGCGCGTGGCTTGTCGGATTGCCCGTGGCCCAGCAGGTCCGGGGCGATTACCGTGTACCGCTGGGCGAGCTTGGCCTGCACGGTGTTCCAGGTAGTGGAGTTGTCGCCGATGCCGTGGATCAGCAGAATCGCCGGCCCTGAACCGGCGATTCGGAACGCCCGCTTATAACCATGGATGGTGCGGAACTCCAGCTGTGGCGTTGTCACTTCCCGAACGGGGCGAAGATTGCTCTTGCGTTTCCGCTCGGTCATCTCGCCAACCTCTTTGTCGGGACGGGTCAAGCCGGATCGTCGTCGTCGAACTTTTTCTCGGCCTGCTGGGCGAGGAAACGCTCAAACTCTGCGCCAAGCTCGTCGCCGCTAGGCAGGTCCTCGTCGCGATTCAGTAACGACCTATTCTCCTGAGCGTCGATGAAGGCATCGTACTGGCGCTCGAGCGCAGTCACCACTTGAGCGACTTCCGCACTCGCCTGGACCTGCTCATCGATCTTGCTACGTATCTCTGCCGCCGCTTCGGACAGCGAAGACAGCGGTAGCTCGAGCGACCCGGTCTTGGCCACCTGCTCCAGCAGCGCCTGGGCGGCGGCCGGGTAGTCGGTCTGGGTCAGGTAGTGCGGGACGTGCACGGTGAACCCGACAACCTCATGTCCGTGCTGGGCCATTCGATACTCGAGCAGATTGGATGCGCTGCCGGGGACCTGGATCTCGGTGATCCACGGCTGGAAATCGGCGATCAGTTCCCGATTGTTGGAGTGCGCGGTCAGCGTGACCGGCCGCGTGTGCGGAACCGCCATCGGGACGGTGCCCAGGCCGATGGTCTGCCGCACGTCCAGGCGCTCGGCCAGCAGCCGCACCGCGGTGATGAAACGTTCCCATTTCAGATCCGGCTCCATACCGGCCAGCAGCAGGAACGGGGTGCCGACGCTGTCGCGCAGCGCGTACAACGTCAGCTCTGGATCGTCGTAATTGGTGAAGTGATCGACCTTGAAGGTCATCAGCGGCCGCCGAGAGCGATAGTCCAGCAATTCGTCGATCGCGAAGGAGGCGACCAGCTCGGTGTCCAGCGCAGCCTTCAGGTGGGCCGCGGCCAGCCGGATCGCATGACCGGCGTCGGAGAAACCTTCCAAAGCGTGCACCAACACCGGGCCGCGGCCGTCGGACGTTACCAACTGGGGCGCCGGGAACTCCAGCTCATACATACCGGGCTGCCCTGGCTGGTAGTAGGCGTCGTCTGGGTCTTGATCGTGGGCCATCGGGTTTGCCTCCTTTCGCCAGTCTCCAGAGTGCCCTAAGTGGCGACCCCCGAGTCAACGGGCACCAGAATTGAACAACGTACGCCGCGGAGCCTTGCGCACGGAAACGCAATATCGCACGAACATAATCCTCGCGGAACACGTCGGATATCGGCGATTTTGGGCGTGCGCGTTTGGGCGCGCCGTGCCTCGTTCGACTCTTCTCGGCAGGGGCCCGTCAGGCATGATGTAAGTCGATGCGCGCGTCGACGTTATTGCTCTGCCCGCTGATCGGCCTGGCGACGTTGCTTACGTCGTGCGATCGGCCGGATGTTCACGCGTCGAATCCCAGTGTGTCCACAACGCGGATCAGCTATCCGGTACAGCGGCTCAGCGACCCCCGGCACGAGGCCGTAGCGGGTCCGGTGGACCCCGACCTGCGGGTGGGCGCGATCTTCCTGGACGGCGGCAACCTGCATGTTTGCACGGGCGCGGTAGTGCATTCCGCGCGCGGCAATCTGGTGATGACCGCCGCGCACTGTCTGGCCGGAGCGTCTCAGATAGCCTTCGCTCCCGGTTTCGGCGGTGATGCGCCGCCCACCGATCTGTGGACGGCTGACGCGGTCTACCTCGATCCGCGCTGGATCGCGAGTAAGGATCCGCGCGCCGACTACGCGATCGCGCGGGTCAACAGCGACCGCGGAGGCACGGTCGAATCGCACATCGGCTTAGCCCTGTCGCTGGGCATGGCACCGCCTTCCGGCAGCCGCGTCAGTGTGGTGGGGTATCCGTCCGGCGTGGGTGGCTCGCCCATCGGTTGTCAGGCCAGCACCGGGGTCACCGACACCGGCTTTCCTTCACTGGCCTGCGAGGGTCTGGTCGGCGGTACCAGCGGGGCGCCATGGGTAAGCGGTACCACGGTGACCGGGCTGATCGGCGGGCTCGAAGGTGGTGGGTGCGCTGAGAACGTCTCGTATTCCGCGCCATTCGATGAACGCACTGCGCAGCTACTGAACCGCGCCGATGCAGGCGGCCCCGGCGACACGGTGCCGAACGAGGTAGCGAACCCCTGCTAATTCCGGCTCGCCGGACGTTGGGGTCAGTGGCGGAACTGACTGAGCGCGCGCACCTTATTCATCACGTCGAGCGCGGCCACCTTGTAGGCCTCCGAGAACGTCGGGTAGTTGAACACCGCGTCGACCAGGTACTCGACGCTGCCGCCGCATCCCATCACGGCCTGCCCGATGTGCACCAACTCGGTGGCGTTGGTGCCGAAGATGTGTACGCCGAGGATCCTCAGATCTTCGGTGGACACCAGCAGCTTGAGCATGCCGTAGGAGTCGCCGGCGATCGCACCCCGCGCCAGCTCGCGGTACCGGGACACCCCCACCTCGTACGGGATCGAGTTTTTCGTCAGTTCCACCTCGGTGGCGCCGACGTACGAGATTTCGGGGATCGAGTAGATGCCGATCGGCTGCAGGTCGGTGATGCCGTCGCACGCTTCCCCGAATGCGTGGTAGGCGGCCAGGCGCCCCTGTTCCATCGAGGTCGCGGCCAGCGCCGGGAAGCCGATGACATCGCCGACGGCGTAGATGTGCTCCACCTTGGTCCGGAACTTGTCGTCGACGTAAATCCGCCCACGGCCCTCTACCTCGACCCCGGCATTCTGCAGGTCGAGCTGAGCGGTCTGGCCCTGGCGTCCCGCGGAGTACATCACTGTGTCGGCGGGGATCTGCTTGCCGCTGGCCAGGGTGGTGATGGTGCCGGAGTCTCCGACGTCCACCGCGGTCACTTCCTCGCCGAACCGGAAGGTGACCGCCAGGTCGCGCAGGTGGAATTTCAGCGCCTCGACGATCTCCGGGTCGACAAAGTCCAACATGTCGCTGCGCTTCTCCACGACGGTCACCTTGGTGCCCAACGCTGCGAACATCGAGGCGTATTCGATGCCGATCACCCCTGCGCCCACCACGACCATCGACGCGGGCAGCGACTTGAGGTCGAGGATCCCGTCGGAGTCGAGCACCCTGTCGTCGTCGAAGTCGACCCCGGACGGGCGCGCCGGCGTAGTCCCGGTGGCGATGACAATGTATTTGCCGCTGATGGTCAACTTTTCCCGGCGGCTGGGGTCTTCGATTTCGATGGTATGCGGGTCGGTGAACCGCCCGTGCCCCTCCAGTAAGTCGATTCGGTTGCGCATCAGCTGGTTTCGCACCACATCGATCTCTTTGATGATCACGTGCTGGGTCCTGGCCAGCAGGTCGGCCGGGGTGATCTTCTCTTTGACGCGGTAGCTGGCACCGTACAGTTCGCGCTGACTCATCCCGGTGAGATAGAGCACCGCCTCGCGCAACGTCTTCGATGGGATGGTGCCCGTATTGACGCAAACGCCGCCGAGCATGTTGCCGCGTTCGACCAACGCCACGGACTTGCCTAGTTTGGCCGAGGCGATTGCGGCCTTCTGTCCGCCGGGCCCCGAACCGATAACCACCATGTCGTACTCTTGCGTCGAACCCATGGGCTAGACAGTAGAACAGCACAACGCACAGTGCTGAGTTCGTGCACAGGGGGGCGACCAGGTCGCCCCGCGTGAGCACCTTCTGACGGTGGCTCTTGCCAGCGTTAGCCCTCATGACGACCTATCAACCTGAGCATCGACCTGACTTCCAACTGAATCGCCCCGGAGCTTTGATCGCCGCGTTGCCCGCCGTTCTCGGCTTTGTGCCAGAATGTTCACTGGTCCTGGTGTCGTTGGACAGCGGCGAACTGGGATCCGTGATGCGGATTGATCTCGGCGATGGGCTCGTCGACCGCATCGGGCATCTCGCGGAAGTTGCGGCCGCAGCCGAACCCGATGCCGCGATCGCAGTGGTTGTGGACGCCGACGGCGCGCGGTGTCCGGGGTGTAACGAAGAGTATCGGGAGCTGTGCGAGATGCTCCGAGATGCGTTGTCGCAGTGCGGCATCGTGCTCTTGGCGGCACACGTGGTGGATCGCGTGGCGTTCGGCGGGCGCTGGCATTGCGCGGACGGCTGTGGCGCCAGCGGCGAGGTCGACGATCCCTCGGCGTCGCCGTTGGCCGTCGCGGCGGTCGTCGACGGTCGGCGGCTCTACCCAAGACGTGCTGACTTGCAGGCTGTCGTCGCGGTCGACGATCCGTCCCACAGTGCCGGGTTGGCCGCCACGATCAAGCAACAGATGGTCACCCGTGAGGCCGCTTATCGCGCGGATCCTGAGGGCTGCTGCCGACGCGACTTGCACAGTGCGATGGCCGCAGCCGCCCGGGTGGTCAACGGACAATCGTTGTCAGACGCTGAGCTGGCGAAGTTGGGCTGCGCGCTCAGCGATGCGCAGGTGCGCGACGCGTTGTACGCCCTCGCGGTTGGCGAAGACGCCGGCGCGGCCGAGTCGCTGTGGGCGGAAATGGCGCGCCGGCTGCCGCAGCCGTGGCGGGTCGAAGCGCTGGTGTTGCTTGCGTTCAGCGCTTACGCCCGCGGCGACGGCCCGCTGGCCGGGGTATCGCTGGAAGCCGCGCTGCGTTGCGCGCCAGACCATCGGATGGCCGGCATGCTCGACATGGCATTGCAGTCCGGTTTGCGTCCTGAGCGCATTCGCGACCTCGCGATCACCGGCTACCGACTGGCAAAGCGACTCGGAGTGCGGCTACCGCCGCGACGCTTATTCGGCCGACAGGCGGGGTAGTCCCGGTTGGATTGCCCGTCAGACTTTTTCGACTTTGACGGCGTGCGCCATCTCGTGCGGCAGGGTCACGTTCTCGTGGCCCGGGATCAGGATGGTCACGCCGCCGCCGGGGGCGCTGGTCGAAACGGTAACTCGCGCGTTGGGCACCACGCCGGCGTCCTTAAGACGCGCGATCAGATCGATATCGCCCTGAACATGCTCAGTGAGTTGGCGGACCACAACCGCTACCGGCGAGCCGGCGGGCAATTCGGTCAACCGCACCAGGTCGGATTCGTCTTCGCCGAACTTGGGGCCCATGCCCAGGTCCAAAAGACCCGGAATCGGATTTCCGAACGGGGAGGTGGTCGGGTTGTTGAGCACTTTCAACAGCCGACGTTCGACGTCCTCACTCATGACGTGCTCCCACCGGCAAGCCTCGGCGTGCACTTCCTCCCAGGGCACCCCGATGACATCAACCAACAACCGCTCGGCGAGCCGGTGCTTGCGCATCACGGCGATGGCCAGTGAACGGCCCTTGTCGGTGAGTTCCAGGTGGCGGTCGCCGGCGACGTGCAGCAACCCGTCGCGCTCCATGCGGGATACGGTCTGGCTGACGGTCGGCCCGCTTTGGTCGAGCCGCTCGGCAATCCGGGCGCGTAGCGGAGTCACGCCCTCTTCCTCGAGGTCGTAGATGGTCCGCAGGTACATCTCGGTGGTATCAACCAGGTCGTTCATTCACCCACCCTCCATTGCCGATCAGTCTACTTGGCCAGCTGTGTGAATGGTGCTTCAACGCTCCCTAGGCAAGCAGTATGCCCGCCGCGGCGCGGCGGGCATACTTGTCCTGCTGTCTGGATTTGGTTGGCGGGCCTAGCTTGCATACGACCTGAGTCGGTCGGCGCGGTCGCCGTTGCGTAGCTTGCCCATCACGTCTCGCTCGATCTGTCGGACCCGCTCGCGAGACAGACCGAATAGCTTCCCGATCTGATCCAGGGTGCGCGGCTGGCCGTCGTCCAGACCGAAGCGCAGCCGGATGACCTGATGCTCACGCTCGTCGAGAGTCGCCAGCACGCTGCGGATGTCGGTGTGCAGCAGCTCGGCAATCACCGAGTTCTCCGCGGACATCGCTTCGGCGTCCTCGATGAAATCGCCCAGCGGAGCCTCTTCCTCGGCACCGACCGGCATATCCAGGCTCACCGGGTCACGGCTGTGCTCCAAAAGGTCGTTGATCTTCTCGACCGGGATGCCGGATTCGGCGGCGAGCTCTTCGTCGGTGGCTTCGCGTCCCAGGGTTTGGTGCATCTCCCGCTTGATCCGCGCCAGCTTGTTGACCTGCTCTACCAAGTGAACGGGCAGCCGGATGGTGCGGCTCTGGTCGGCCATGCCGCGGGTGATGGCTTGACGGATCCACCAGGTGGCGTACGTCGAGAACTTGAATCCCTTTGCGTAATCGAACTTCTCCATCGCGCGGATCAAGCCGAGGTTGCCCTCCTGGATCAGATCCAGCAACGGCATTCCGCGGCCCGTGTAGCGCTTGGCCAACGACACCACCAGACGCAGGTTCGCTTCCAGCAGGTGGCGGCGCGCTGCCTCACCGTCGCGCACGACAGCCGCTAAATCGCTTTTGCGGTTCTCGCCGAGGCGCTTACGCGTTGCCAGTAGATGCTCGGCGTAGAGCCCGGTCTCGATGCGCTTGGCCAGTTCGACCTCGTCCGCGGCGGTGAGCAACGCGGTCTTGCCGATGCCGTTCAGATACACGCGCACTAGGTCCGCAGCGGGGCTTTGAGCATCCAGATCGCGGTCAACCCGACTTGTGGTGGCGTTCGCCATAGCGACCTCCCAATAGGCTTCACTGTCAAGATGTACAACGACAGATTCGCCTACAGAGTTCCCACCCGATCGTGATCTCACACGCTTTGACGTGCAGAAATGTCGCAACGACCTGAGAATGTCCTGAGAAGTGCGATCAGCGGGGATCACCGGAAACCCGGCGTGGCCGAACTAACCCCGGCCGGCCGCCGCGTCCGGAGGCGAGTCCTGTCGCGGTATCGGATCACGTCGCGGCTCGAGCGCCGGCCGCTCAGCCGTAGGGAACAGCGGGGTGCGCCGCCTGGCATCGTCAAACCGCCGAGGTTCCTCGGAGGTCCGGGGCGGACGGTC
>Ga0182012_10003114_pt1 | contig 17713 bp, 19 predicted proteins | sample 612S2SmetaG_FD_120486 | JGI IMG/M metagenome (GOLD analysis project Ga0182012, IMG submission 120486) | Permafrost microbial communities from Stordalen Mire, Sweden - 612S2S metaG | ecosystem: Environmental > Terrestrial > Soil > Wetlands > Permafrost | place: Sweden: Stordalen | collected...
ACGGTCGCGGTGTCAGATGTGGCGTGTCGTTGCGTACCGACGTTGCAAACAGCGTGTCGAACACTGCGGTCTGGGTGATGTCCAGTTCGTCCGCGCCACCGGCCAGCATGACATCCGCGCTACCCCCGCGGATGCTCTCGAACGCATAGCCGATCGCTTGGCTACCGGAGGTGCAGGCGCTCGATGTCGGGATCGTACGGCCGGTCACACCGAAGAACAATCCAATATTCACCGCCGCGGTATGGCTCATCATCTGGATGTAGCTGGTGGCATTCAGTTTCCGCGACGCGCCTTGGGTCATCAGTTCGGCGAAGGCAACGTAAGGCTGAGGACTGCCGAAAGACGAGCCATAGGCGATGCCAGTGCGTCCCGAACGCAGGATAGGGTCATCGATCAGCCCCGCAACAGTCAGCGCACGTTCGGTCGCGTAGGTTGCCATGCGCGCAACTGCCCCCATCGTGCGGAGCTTCTTCCTTGGGTAATGGTCAGCGCCAGTGAAATTCTCGACCGGGCAGGCCAGTCGTGTGTTGATGCCCTCGAAGCGCGACCAAGCGTCGATAAACCGCACGCCGGTCCGTCCCTTGCGCAATGCGGCGCGGATTGTCGGCCAGTCCTCGCCCAGGGGTGTGACACCCCCCATCCCGGTCACCACCACGCGACGCATCAGGCGAGGCCTCCGTTCACAGAGATGACCTGGCGGGTTATGTAGCTAGCGTCGTCCGACAACAGGAATGCCACGATCCCGGCCACCTCAGCAGGGCGGCCAGCGCGCTGCATCGGGATCACGCGGCGTATCACGTCGGCCGGCACCTGCTCGGTCATTTGGGTCTCGATGATCCCGGGCGCCACGCAGTTGACGGTGATCTGCCGTTTGGCCAATTCGACGGCCAGCGCCTTGGTGGCGCCAATGATCCCGGCCTTGGACGCACTGTAGTTCACCTGTCCCCGATTGCCGATGATCCCGGAGACGGACGACAGCGTGACGATACGCCCACCCTTGCGAGCCGAAACCATCGGCATCACGACCGGATGCAACACGTTGTAGAAGCCGCCAAGGTTGGTGTTGACCACAAGGTCCCAGTCCGCGTCCTCCATGGCTGGAAAGGCCGCGTCGCGCGCGATGCCGGCATTCAGCACGACGCCCCAGTAAGCGCCATGCGCCGCCATGTCGGCCTCTAGCGCATCGAGGCAGGCCGCCCGGCAGGCAACGTCGAAGTCCAGCAGCCTGCCGTCGCTTCCCGCCACCCGGACCGCCTGCAAGGTTGCTTCGGCGCCCGCCCGGTCGCCACGGAAATGCACGACGATGCGATAGCCATCCCGCCCCAGCCGCTGCGCAATGGCCTGCCCGATCCCTTTGCTGGCGCCGGTGACCAGTACCGTTCTATGCGTCATCCGTGCCGCCCTGACCGCCAAGGAGCGCGGCAACATTGTTCGGTTCGGCCACGATCAACTGGGCTTTAGCGATCGCCTCGCCATCGTCGCAGATAACGCAATCGAACACACCCACCTCCTCGTCGCGATAAACGAGATCGCTCGTCACCACCAATCGCACGCCATCGGTAAACCAGGCACGAGTCGCCACATAACGCCTGGTGCCGAGGATGAGGCCCACACGGGGCGCTTCCCCCGCCCGCCGCGCACTGATGCCGCGGAACACACCGCATGCCTGCGCCATGTATTCGAGACCGACATGAGCCGGAACCCCGTGGCTCTGAAAGAATGCAGACTCCGAACCGATGGTCACGCAGGCTGAAAGACCGGTTTCGCTGCAGGCGACCACCTCATCCAGAAGCACCGCCGGCCCCTCGTGCGGCAACAGGTCAGCCACAGGCCAAATTCCGCCGGTCATGCCACCCGCCCGCGGCCAAGCACCAGCGAAGCATTGCTGCCGGCAAACGCAAAAGAATTGCTGAGCAGTGCAGACTCCTCGCCGAATCGAATGCGGTCGCCGATCGCGACCAGATTGAGCGGCGGCACGTCCGGCATCGGCACGCCATCCCACAGATGCGGAGGCAGCCGTCCCTGCGGGTTGTAGGCCGGCGACAGCGTCAGCCAGAGAAATGCCGCCTCGCAGGCGCCGGCCGCGCCGAGCATATGCCCCGTCATCGCCTTGGTCGAACTCGCCGGTACCGGCCTGGCGAACACCGACGCCATGGCATGGCTTTCCATCGCATCGTTCAGCGTCGTGCCGGTGCCGTGCAGATTGACGTAGCCGATTTCGTCCGGTGAAAGGCCGGCATCCGCCAGCGCTTGGCGCATCGCCGCCGCGGCGCCGGCCCCGTCCGGCGCGGGCGCACTGGCGTGATAGGCGTCCGAGCTCTCGCCGATCCCAAGCAACCGCACCGGGCCGTCCGTCGGTTCGAGGAGAAACGCTGCGGCACCCTCGCCAATGGTGATGCCGTCGCGGTTACGGCTGAAGGGGTTGCATCGCGTCGGCGACAGCGCCTCGATCGCGTTGAAGCCGTTCAGCGTCAGACGGCAGAGCGTATCGGCCCCGCCCACCACCGCGGCATCCACCAGGCCGGCACGGATCAACCGCCGCGCCGAGGCAAACGCCTTCGCCCCGGACGAGCACGCCGTGGCGATGGTGTAGGCCGGTCCGGTGACACCCAGATAGCAGGCCGCATGACCTGCCAGATTGCCCAGTTCCTGCTGGCGGTAGGTAAATCCGTCCGGCCAGGCGCCGGTGCGGCGATGCTGTTCGACCGCCGCGCCGCCTTCGGCGATGCCGGATGTGCTGGTTCCCAGCACCACCGCGATGCGCTGCGGGCCGTACCACCGCACCGCCGCAGCCACCGATTCGGCGATCTCGTCAAGCACGAGTTGCATCAGCCGGTTGTTGCGGCAATCGCTGTCGGCGGGCCGACCCGGTGGCAGTTCGGCATCGACCACGCCGACCGTCACCGCACGCCCGAACAGTAAATCGTCGCGTTCGGCCAGGCCCGCCTGCGAGCCGGCCAATAGATTGCTGGCCGTTGCCACCTTGCCGCATCCCAGCGGTGTGGCAACGCCGAGGGCGGTCAGGGCCAAGGGGGGCGTCATAGGACTTCTTCAGCTGACTGGATGTCGAGGTCGTAACCCCACCCGACGTTACGGTAGGTCCATTGACCGGACCAGCTACCCGGCACGCCCGCGATACGATCGATGCTGATCATGTCGCGCCCGTCAGCGACGATCACGCGGTGCGCCGGGTCCGTGTCGCGCATCGTCGTCCCCGGCTTCAGGCCGGCCTGCACCGCCGCCGCCGGCCAGTGCAGCATCATGATGTCCGCGATAACGTTCCGTGCGCGCAGTTGGGGCGGGACCCAAGGCGCCGCTTCGACCTTCAGATTGCCGCCGGTCCATTCGATCGTCATCGCGCGCCGCCCCAACATGTCGATGCCGACCACCAGCACCCGTGCCGGCGTCACGCTGATGCGGGTTTCGAACGCGAAAGTATCGTACCCATGCCGAACCGTGATGAGTTGGAATGCCTCCACCGAACGCTCCAGTGCAGCGGGAGATGGCAGGCAAAAAACAATGCCCGGTGCGACGGTTACCTGCCCGGCCGGCGAATCAGCCGGGTTTGGGCCGGCCGCAGTGCAACAGGAAAGTCCGAGACCAGCCGCCAGCACGGCGTCGCGCCATCGCAGCGTCGTGATTGCCGGGCGCAACGGTGCGGCGGCAGCGCGGATCTTCAGATCTTCAGGCACATTCACCATCACGGCGCCTTCCTGCCATGGACGCCAACAAGAATGCCAGCGCGACACCAATCAGCATCGTGCTGCCGACAGCATGCACCGCGGCGACCTGGCTTCGCGCCAGCAGCCCGAAGGACAATGCCGTCGAGGTCATCGCCATCGCGACGCCGAGCAGGGCGACGGGCTGATATGCGGCATCCGCCTCAGCGCAGAACACGGCATAATCCACCGCAATCGAAAGCACCAATACCAGCGCGATCGCATCGAAGAACGTAAACGGCTGGTCGAAAACGGCCTTCGCGAGCGGGACCAGCACGATGGTCATCACCGCCGGCAGCATCACACGCACCGCACCCAGCATCCGGTAACGCAGCGCCAGCAGGGGAAGCATCAGCACGACCGACAACGCAATCAAACCGACGGTGCGGCGCCGGTAACGGCCCAGCAGCCGGCTGAAATCCGCGGCCGGATCGACAAAATCGACGCCACCGATGCCCTCCGCCGCAATGCGCACGGCGTCGGACTGCCTGACATCGTCCAGCATCACGATATGGGCCACGCCGCCGCCGTCCTGAACGCCCTGCGGCACGACGAGTTCGCTCAGCAGTGTGCCAAGCGGTTGAACGTTCGCCGCCATCGCCAGCGTCAGGACACCATCCGCACCGGCGTCCGCTTCGGGTTCTTGCGCGAGCGCCGGCAAGCCGATCCTGGCCAGGTACGACGCAAGCAGCGGCGTCTCCAGGCGCGTTCGAACCAGGTCGCGGTTCTGCCGCTGACGCTGCGCCGAGGGAACGAACGAAGCCGGCGCGCGGTAGCCGCCCAAGGCGCCCGACAGGACCAGCTTATGCAGGCGGTCGAGCAAGCTCTCTTCGCTCCGCAGCGCGTCCTCCTCATCCGACGCCCGCACGACAAAGAATTGCGTGCCGATGGCAAGCCCGGCGATCTGCTGCATGCGCGCCTGGTCCGCCACCAATTCCGGCGACAGCGACTGCATCCGCCGCACGTCGTCCACGGCCCCAATACGCCATGCGCCGAAAATTGCCACGCCAGCCAGGGTCGTGAGCAAGGCGCCACGCGCATGGCGCAGGTTCGGGGCTCGCCAGAAACGCCACAACACCGTCATCATCGCCAGCAGCATCCTACCGTGGCGGGCTGGGCCGCGGCGGTCCAGCAACGGCAGCCAAAAGATAACGGTGGCGAAGGAGGCCACCAAGCCGGCCACCGAGAAGGCTGCGACCTGACGCAATCCCGGAAATGGAGCCAGCAGAAAAGTCGCATAGCCGATCGCGGTCGTGACCAACCCCAACGTGATGCCGGGCATCACCCGCGCCAGCCGCTGGCGTGGCGTTCGCTCACCCGGCGCGAAAATCTCGACGCAGTAATAAAGGCTATAGTCCACCGCGATCCCGATCAGGCTGAGACCAAGCAGCATCGACATGATGTGCAACTCGCCGAACAGCAGCAGGCTGACCGACAGGCCGGCCCCCATGCCGACCCCGATCGCCAGCAGGCTCAGCAGCAGCGGTGTCATGGCCCGGAACACAAGCAGGATGAGCAGAACGGTCCCCACGCTGGATACCGTACCCAGGGTCGACATGTCCGCCAGCGCGGTCTTGGCGCCCGCCGCGGCGAAGAACACGGCACCCGCACGCAGGACCTCAACCTCCGGGTCGGTGGTCCGCACCACGCGCAATGCGGCCTCGAACGCCGCATTCAGTCGGTCCTGGACGTCCAGCGCGTACGGATCCCCAAGCAGCCGAGCCGATACGAGGATCCAGGTCATGTCCGCATCGGTCGTCGTCGACAGCATCCCGTCCTCGACACCCAATCGGCTCGACGGCAGCGGCAGAGCAGCGAAGAACACCGGCAGCAGCATGAACGGGTCACGGCGCAGCAGTCCCGCATCGGCCATACCGGCAATGCCAAACACCTGCGACAAGGCCCGTATCGACAGCGCCTCGGGATGGCCGGTCAGTAGCCGTTCCCGATCATCCTCGGCCAGCAGGCCCGCGCGATAAGGGAAGTACAGCGCGCCGAGTGCGGCGAAACGGTTGCGCCCCGAAGGCACGTCATCGATCTCGGCCAGCGAAGAGTCGGCGAGTGCCCGCGCGAGGCGTGCCGCATCGCCGCGCGCATGGTCGCGCCCGCGATGGCCGACCAGGAACGCCACGCGGTGCGACAGCGACCCGGCGACACGATCATTGACGCGCTGCAACGAAGGATCCGCTTCGTCGCGCGGCAGCAACGCCATGAGGTCGGTGCGAAAACTCAGCCCCTGATGGACGCGCCACACCAGATTGGCACCAAGTATCACCACCACAACGAGCCAGATCACCGCCAGTGTCCGGCTCATTTCCCCGCCCTGCGCAGGGCCGCCGCCTCTGCGTCCGATAGGCCGCCGGTGCCGAGGGTCTGGCCGGAGAACGCCAGCCGGTCAGAATCGCCATCCAGCCGGACGATCCGCACCTCGTCAAGGAATTGCCCGCCGCGAAGCATAACGCTGCTGAACGGCATGCTCAGCTTGTCGGCGCCAGCTTGCGGCATCAGCGCCAGATCCCACTGCCTTGCATCGCCGTGCCGGGTCACCTGGAACTGGGTTTCCAGTGCCTCCCAGTCGCCCGACAGGGCGCCACCGAGCAGTTCGTACAGCCGGGCAAAGAATGGTAGCCGAACGGCGGCCAGTCGCGTCGTTTCGGCACCGTCAACTTCCTGGACCAGGCCCGCCGCCGTAATTATCGTGACGATGGCGAATGGCCGTTCGGTGCGCCAAATCAGCCCCAGACCAGATGCCAGCACGAAATCGCCCGCGGATACGAGTGGCCGCTCGAAGCCTTTGATCTGGCGTTCCTGAGTGAATTGGCCGCGCAGCACTTCGCCGCGAACCATAGTGCGAAACTGCGCGCGGACCCGGTGCCCGGGCGTGCCCGCCGCCGCCGCCAGACCGAACAGGAGACGTCGCCGCCTCATCCCAGGGCTCGTACTTTCTCGATCAGGATCAGCGGACTCTCTAGGCAAAGCTCGCCCGTATCGATCCTGACCGCCACTTGCGTCGTCCGTCCGCGGGTCAGCACGGCGCCCGACGCAAGGTCGCGCAGGAGATAATCGCACCGCAGGCGATGCTCGTATTCCACCAACGTCGTCACCACCGCAAAATCCTGGCGGAACCGTATCGGCGCGACGTATTTGAGCCGCATTTCGACGATCGGGAACGCAAATCCTGAAGCCTGCATCTGCGTATAATTGAAATCCAGGCGGTCCAGCAGGGCGCAGCGCCCCAGTTCCAGAAACCGCGCGTAGTTGCCGTGCCAGACGATGTTCATCGGATCGAGATCGAAGAACTGTGCGCGAATGGTAGTTTCGACAGATACCATTCTAATGTCCACCCGCCCAGAAATCGTAAAAATTATACCACTGAAAGGGATCGGCGATCGCATGATCCTGGAGCCGCGCCGCGTATCGCGCGGCATGGCCTGCCAGCACGGCATCGCGTCCAGCCCTCGGCAGATCAATCCGCTCGGCAAACCGCTCCACGGCCAACCGGTAATGACCATTCACCTTGCGGCAAAACAGCAGCCAGACCGGACATTCCATCAGCGCCGCCAGCACGTACGGACCCTGCGAGAACGGTGCCGGCGCGCCCAGAAACGGGACCAAGGAGACCCGGCCCTGGCTGCCGACCGGCGTACGGTCGCCCGCGATAACGATCCAGCCTCCGCGATCGACCTGATCGCGGAGGCTGATCGCGGTGTCAGGCCCGATTTCAGTCACCTGGAAGACATTTACGGCAGCATTCGGTGATACCTCGCGGAGCACGCGGTTGTAGTTTACCGCGTGACCAGTGTGCATCAGGATAAGCAAACGCGACCGGGTCGCCGGATCGAGCAAGGCACGCGAGACATCGGTGTTGCCGAGATGACCGACAATCAACACACCGCCGCGCGGATCGTGGACGAGCGCAGCAAGGGCCGCCGGGTCCTCTGCCTCGACGAAATCGGCCTTCATGCCCCCCATCCAGGCGATCAGCGTATCGAAAATGCGCTCGGCGAATTGCATGAAGTGCCGCAATCCATCAAGCGAATGGGGCCGCCGGTCCATGCCGGCGGCAGCGAACGCGCGTTCGAGGAAACACCGCGAGGCACGCCGCCGAGCGCCAGCCGTGAGATAGTAGTAGGTCACGACCGGAGCCATGACCGCGCGGCACCCGTACCGTCCGATCAGACGATAGGCAACGAGGCAGAAACGTATGCCGAAATGAGCGCCCAGTTCAGCCAGCGATGCCCAGTGGATGTTTGCCTCCGGATCGTGTGGACGTTTGAGACGACCGCTCAGCAGCCGGGCCAGCATGCCCGAGACAAGCCGCGTGTGCATCCAGGTGATAAGCAGATTGTCCTGCCACAGGCGGAAGTTCGACGTGTTGCCGGGCGGATAGCTGACATGAACCGGCACCATTACCACCGGCACGCCACGCCAGCACAGGCGCACCAAGATCGCCGTGTCGAAATCCATCCGGTCGCCGACCGAACCGGCATCGAGGACCCTGGCGACCTCCTCCACCGGATAGATCCGAAGGCCGCACATGCTGTCGGTGATCCGCAACGACAAAGTTTCGACGAAAACCCAGACATGCGTGATCCAGCGGCCGATCCGGCGACCAAGCGGCGCCGAATGATCGAATATGGCCTGGCCGCTGACGAGCGCGCCGGGATACCGACCGGCGATTTCCAGCATCCGCGGCAACGTGGCCAGATCGTGTTGTCCATCCGCGTCGACCTGCAGGACATGCGTGAAGCCGGCTGCGCGAGCGATCCGGAACCCCTCGCGGACGGCTTGCCCCTTGCCGCGGTTGATCGGCAGCCGCGCGACCCGAACACCGCCGGCCGTGTCGCCCAAAGCCGCCAGAACAGCGGCCGCCGCGGGGTCGCTGCCGTCATCGACCACGATCACCGGCAGACCGAGGGCGGTCAGGCGGGCGACAATCGTGCCAACGACACGGACGTGATTATAGCTCGGGACGACAGCGCACATTCGGAACGTCATGGATCGCACAGCAGGATCCGGCCCTGCGACGCTACCTTGGCGCCGCTGCGATAGACGAAGTCCAAACGGCGGCCGGCAACGTCGTGGCAAAGTGTCAACGTCAACGGGCTGCCCGGCGTGATAACCCGTTTAAACTTGATCCGGAAATCCGTCGCGGATGGATTCCCGCACGACAGATGCACCGCGCCGAGCTGCATTACCCAGTCAAGCTGGACAACCCCCGCCAGCACCGGAAAACCCGGAAAATGCCCCTGGAAACACGCCAGATCGGCAGGCAGGTCCAGATGCAGCACAACCTGTCCAGCCTCGGCCGCGACGCTACGCACGATCGGCGCGCACATCACGCCATTTGTCCATGCGAGGCCGCGAACAGCGCCGTCACATCCGCATCACGCCGTTTACCCATCGCACCGTGCGGCAGTTTATCGACAAACCGCCATGCCTTCGGCAGCCATGCAGGCTCCAGCCGCGGGGACAACTGCTGGCGCAGTTCCCGGCTCAGCCGGAACGTGCCCGCCGTGTCGAGCCGACGGCGGCCCTCATTGTTCAGCGCGACGGCGGCCGCAAGCCGCTCCGGCGACCCGCCCAGCACTACCGCGGCCGCGTCGTCCACCCACGGCAGCGCCACGAGTTCCGCTTCCAGCTTCGCCAGGCTGACGCGCTTGCCTTCGATCTTGGCAATGCGATCGATCCGGCCAAGGAAATGAAACGTTCCGCCGGGCGCCATTGCCACCTGATCGGCGGTGGTGAACGGTCCGCCGTCCGGCCCGAATGGCGATTGCACGATCATGCAGCCCCTATCGTCCGTCTCAATCCGGATACCGAACAGAGGTGTCCATGCTTCGTCGCCGACGGTCTGCATGCGGGTAGCGATCGCACCGGTCTCGGTGCTGCCAAAGATCTCGGTCGGTAGCACACCCAGGACGCAAGCGGCCTCAAGAGCCTGCCCCGCGCGCAAGGGCGCACCAGCCGTGAATATGCGTGCGAGCCGGCGACCCTCTGGCAATGGGTCGATACCGCTCAACCGCGTCAGATGCGCTGGGCTGGTGACCAGAACCGCACCTGCCACGTCCCGTGTCAGCAGCGTCTCCCATAGCTCATCGACATGGCTGGCGAAGATCCGTCCGCTCGCCAGGGGCCAAAGCAGGTGAAAGGTCAATCCGAAAATGTGCCGATACGGCACCGTCGCCAGGACCAGCCGGCGATTCGCCGTCGAACCCCAGAGCGCCTCCAGCGTGGCAATTTCGCGATTGAACATCGCCAATGTCTTGACGATCCGTTTGGCCGCACCGGTCGAGCCGGAGGTGAAGAACTCCAGCAGCGATTTCGCCGGATCGAGCGCACCGATCGTCGCGCTATCATCCTCGCCGTCCTTGATCGGTATCCACGAGACCTGGCCGGACGGGGCTTCGTCGCACAGTAGCACCTCAAACCAGTCGCGCAGATCTGCAAGCGTGCCTGGCGATCCATCCGGCAATACGACGACGGTTGCGCCGGCATGCATCATGCCGAAGAGACCAACCAGAAAGCGATACGGATCGGCGCACAGCAGGGCTCCGCGGGTCACGCCCGCCGCCCGAACAGCGTCGGCGGTATGCGCGACATCGGCAATGAAACGGCCAAACGGCATTGAAGCGTCACTGCGGATCGCCATCGGAACGTCTCGTTCACGCCCGGACACGAAAAGCCGGTCGAGCGGAACGACGGTCATAATGGTGACCGTTGCGATCTCCAGCGACGTACCACCACCTCGCCTGCGAACAGGAAACCAATCAAAAGGTAGGAAACAAAGCCAGTCCATAAGGTCCAGATTGCCATCGTGGCCCAGAGCGCACAGGCGCACGCGATGGAGGCGTTGGCCAGGAAGAAGATCATCCACACCTGGGTGACGCTGCGGGTATATCCGATGGCTTCGGCTGACAGATCTGGCGTCGACAGCCGTGCAATCCGCTCGATCGCGGTTGGAGGATGCACGAGCGACCAGCCGAATGTCGCGGCCAGGCAGATGCTGACGAGTGTTGGATAGGCCTGCACCGCCAGAACAGGCCGCGCGGCCAGCAATGCCAGTAGCGCACACGGGATCAACAGGAAGCCCCAGCGCGGCATGACGCCGCCTTGCCGGCGTAGCAAGTGAAAGGCGCCAACACCGACGGCAAGCGCTACCAGCAGAACCGGTGACAGATACGGCAGTCCGAAATACACCGCGAATGGATACAGCACGCTGCAGATTCCCGCGACGACGGCAACCAGACTAGGCATCAGCGCTGACGATCGCATCGCCGCCGCCTGCCAGGGTGGCTTCGACGCACAGGACCAGGTCGCCAACGGTACGGACTGCTTTGAATGCGTCCGGCTTGATCTTCCGGCCCGTCAGCTCGCCGAGTTTCACGATCAGATCCACCGCATCGATACTGTCGAGGTCGAGGTCTTCATACAGCCGGGCGGCGACGGTGACCCGGTCAGGCGAAATCTCAAACATCTCCTCGAGGTCGTCGCGAAGCCGCTCAAGAATCTCGTCCTGCGATAGTATCATCGACGCTCTCCCTGCTGGCTGCGGATGAATTGCGCCAGACTGCGCACATTGGCAAAATGCGCTTTAACTTCCTCAGTGACCGATTCAATTCGGATACCATAGCGCTTTCTCAGCGCAACACCAAGTTCCAGGGCATCAATCGAGTCCAGACCTAATCCATCCACAAACAGTGGCTCGTCGCTGGCGATAGCGCCGGGCACCAGATCCTCCAGCTTCAGGGCTTCGACGATCAGGATTTTGATCTCGGTTTCAAGCGCATCCATTCACCAATCTCCGAGTGTAAAATTCCTGCAGTTCTTTCGTCAGACGTCGAGCGCCCAAGCCTCTATGCTGAAAGGCGACGAAGCGATCTATATCGACCGGCTGACCAATTTCCAAGCGAAACGAAGGCCGTCGCGAGGGAATCCGGTACCATGGTTCACCCTTTGTAAGGGTCAGTGGATTGCAGGAAATCATCACAAGCTGGATCGTCGTCCGGGTCAGCATGGCAATGTTGGCGACACCGCGGTGAAAATGCATCGGCTCGCCGATCCTGGAACGCGTTCCCTCGGGGAAAATGATCAGGTTGTTGCCCTGGTCCAGCGCGTGCTTGCAGGCGGCCACGGTCGCGTCCGGCGCAAGATCGTTGCGAATGTACCCGGCCGCGCGGACCACCCCCTTGAGATACCGGTTGTCCCAAAGCTCATGCTTGACGATGCAGCGCACACGCGGCGTCAAAGCCATCAGGAACACCACGTCGAGCAGTGTAGGATGATTGGACACGATGATCTTGCCCTGGCAAGCTGCCAGCCGCTCGCCGCCGATGACCTCCAGCCTGATCAAGCCGAGGCACCGCAGCATCGTCAGGTAGAACCGAAAAATATGGTGGATCAGTTGCTGCGTGCGGTTCTCCCGCCCATCCTGCCGGATCGCCAGGATGGGAAACACCACCCCGGCCAGTACAGCACCGCCGAGAAAGAAGCAGGCAAACGCGAAGCCGGTGGCCAGCACGCGCCAAGTCCGCCCGATCAGGTCAAACATGCCGCCAGTCCCAGCGCATACGTGCCCCTGTCGCGCTGGCATGCGGCTCGGTGCGCTGCAGGAAGCGCAGAAACACCGATGCGGCCGCCTCCCCCGGTTGGACGTTGGAAACCGGGGCGGCCGCCATAACAACACGGCGCGACGCCTGATGTGGGGGCGCGAGCACCAATGCGAGTGCGAGCGTCGTCTCGGCGCGTGCCGGCACCATGTCCGGATAACCGGATGGCAGATCTGCGTCGTAGTACACCAGTACCACGGGTTGTTCCGGTTGCTCGAGTAGGCAAGCCGCTGACTCCATCAGCCCGAAACCGAAGCTGTCAATACCCGCCGCCAAGGCGATATGCCCGGCACGGTTGCGCGTGCTGACGGATAGAAGACCCGCCAGCGCATTGTGGACGCCCAGACTGAAATCGGCCGGAGAAGGGCCGTCCTGGTCCACAATCTGCTCAAGCATCGCAAGCGTGCGGTCGAACTCTCCATGACGCGAAGCAAAAACGAGGCGGGCGCAGTCGACCGACGGCAACGCCCATGCCGCTCGTAACGCCGCCTGACCGATCGGGCCGACCCGTCTCCGCAAAAGCATCGGCAGAGGTTTGGCCGCATCGGCTTGCCAAGGCCATCGGACTGCGGGCTCGTCGCCCGGTTCCGGGGCGCAGGCAGCAAATGCGGCGATGCCGAAAGCCAGTTCTGCCATGCGTGCCAACCTCCTCGCCCGGCGAACTCAGTGGTCGGCGAGTTGCACAACATCGCCGCGCAGAGCTACGCCCGCGATCAGAAAGCCCTTGTGGCATTCGTATTCAGTCTTGCTGGGAACCGCGTGCTTCCGGTAAAAACTTTCAACGTTCACCACTGCGTTGGCACCCACCGACTCGGCCCGGTCCTGTAATGACAACAGTGCGGACAAGAAGGCCCGCTCGCAGACCTTGTTCTGTGACTTGGCGAACGCGTTTGTCTTGGGATTGGCCACGAAGGTGCCGAAGTCCCTGATGCGTCGATTTGCGGGTTCCATGCCAAAGTAAAACCGAACCGAACTTTCCAACTTCTGCTGAGCCTCAGGCATGCTTAGTACATTAGCAATCGGCAGCATCAAGATATCGTCGCTGGCATAGGATGGTGCTATCGCTAGCACCAACGCCGACACGACGATCCCAAGCCGAACGTCTGGTACCATCGCTCCCCCTGTTTTCCGATACCGAAAAGTCCCGGCCCGATCAGCGACACGCATCTTTGAATCAGAGTTAGCATATGCCGATTGTGACACCAAACGAAATATGTTTCCGGGCAAAGCACACGCTTTGTGTCTTTGAGACAATTGGTTTGGTGCCATCATGTCTCTTGGCATGGGCTTTGCCTACGGTGGGTGCGCTGTCCGATGCCCATACTTGGCCCAAACTGAGATCGTCCAAAATATGGGGGCTGTGAACAGAAACGGAACAAATACCCAGCGCTAGGTAGGGATGGTCGTGGCGGCCCGGGCGACGAGAAGCCATGAGGAGCGACAATTTGTTCACCCCTAGTGCGGGTAACCTGAGGATACGTGTAAAAAGTTGTCACAAGGGCATTTTGAAGGGCAGAGGCTTTGGAAAGAGCGGGGCGAGCGTTTCCTCCATGTCGAGGCCGTATTTCCCGAATCGCCGAATGTTCTTGCGCATGTAGGGGCTGGTTGCGGCGGCGAGTTCCGCCGTGACGGGATGTCGGTCGTTGGACATGGATGTCTGCAACCGGGCACGTTGGTAACACTTTAGACCGGCCACGTTGGTAACAGTTTTCTTGCTATATTCCGTGTCGCTCCGCACTGGAAAAGTTGCGAATTCTCTCCGTGAGCACCGCCACCTGCGCAACGTGGAAACGACCCTCCCGTCGGCGGACACGCCTGTGCGAAATGGCATGTCAACCAAACGCGGGGCTGAGGGCGAGGGGGTCAAGGGCCACAGCCTAGCTGTGACAATGAATATTGGCCCACTTGTGCTGACGAATATTGGCCCACCCTCCGGTGTTTGACCTGCTGAGCCGGGCCGAGGCCCGGCTCAGCAGGTCAGCGGCGTTTTTCTGCCCTCCCTGTCATGATTTTCCGGCCTTCCGCTGTGCCGTGGTACGGCGGAACCGATAGGAGTCCGTCCCCGTCGTGATGATGTGCGCCTGATCGGTCAGCCTATCGATCAGCGCTTTGCACAGACGCGGATTGGGAATGACCTGCGACCACTCGGAGAACGGCAGGTTGGTGGTGACGATCACCGCCGCCTTCTCCGCCCGGTCGGCGATCACCTGGAACATCAGTTCGCAGGCGGTCTCGGCCAGCGGCACGTAACCCATTTCGTCGATACAGATCAGGTCGAGCCGTTCCCATCGGCCGAGCGCGCGGCTGAGTTGGTTGGCGTGGGCGGCCTCGGCCAACTCGTTGATCAGCGCTGTCGCTGTGGTGAACCGAACCCGGTGACGCTGGCGACAGGCGGCCACGCATAGTCCAGTCGCCAGGTGGGTTTTTCCGGTACCGGCCTCGCCCACCAACAGGATCGGTTCGGCCTTGGCCACATAGTCGCCCTCGGCCAGCGTGCGCAGTTGGGCGGCCGAGACGCTGGAACGGTCGAACTCGAACGCATCCAAGGTCTTCATCCGCGGCAGCTTCGCCTCATGCAGCAAGCGGGTGATCGCCCGGCTCTCGCGCTCCTCCATCTCGGCCGCCAGCAACGCCTCGAGATAGCCGACATGAGATTGACCTTCCCGGGTTGCAGCCTCGGCCAGCCGGGCAAACTGCCCGCCGATCGTCGGCATGCGCAACGCCTTGCAGTGGTGGCGAATGGCCTGATCCTGGAGATCCAGCATCACGCGGTCCCCACGCAGGGCGTGGAGATCAGCAACGTGTCGTAATCAGCCATACTTGTAGCGGCCCGATAACATAAATCGCAGGAACCGATTACATCCGATTTTCGGGACCAGATTAGCTGAGAATATCCGGGCGCCAGGAACCACATTAAGTGAGAATGAGACCACATTATCTGATAACGGCCCGATAACATCAGCCAGAACCCACATTAACCGAGAACAACCGAAAGCCATTGGAGCGATTGGATAAAGCGACGGCCACGGCGCGAAGGCGAGCGCCTGCACAGTGCAGTGAGTGGGATGGTACGGATGATCGGAACCTGCCGGCGGCAGATGCGGTCGTGATGCTGCCGGCGGCGGTGTCGGCATGACCGTCGCGGCGGCCCCGGTCCACGACAAACGAATTAAGGGTTTGTGCGGCGCGTAGCCGCCGCAGAAGCCCCGTTGGACGAACGCGTGGCGTTGCGCGGCGATCGATGGCTATGGAGATTTCAACCTGGGCGTTTGATGGCGAGGCCCAGGATCACCGGTCAGGAGGCGCTGCCCGAGGAGCCGGGCGGGGATATCGCGGGCCCAAGGCGCTGCGGTTGGCCCGGTCGGCGGCATCATCTGGGGCAAAATTCGGCGCATGGGTTGCGGTTGCGACAGCGGAACCCCTTGGCGTGGCGAAACGCGCAGCAACAAGACCAGGCAGCGGCAGGGTCGGGTAGTGCGGATCATGGTCCCATCGCCCGCTGTCGGGTGAGCCGACGGATGAAGATCATCCGCCCCTGGTGACAGTGCGGACAGATCATCGGCTCGATCGGCGGCACCGGCTCTGCATCGGGCGGCACAAGTGGCGGAACGATGGGGTCCTGCGGCGGATCGAGCTTGGGTGGCGCCTCGAGTTGCAGCATCTGGCGCACCCGCGCGGCGTTGGGGCGCTGCGCGGGATGCCACAGGCCGAAGTAACGAACCTTGTGGAAGCCACGCGGCAGCACATGCTGGAGGAAGCGGCGCATGAATTCCTCGCCGCTGAGTCGGCACGTCCGCGCCTGACCGGTCTTGCGGTCCTTGTATTGGATGGTGACCGTTTCGTCGTCGAGGCCGACGATGCGGGCGACCGAGCACGCGAGGGAGGGGTTGGTGAGAGCGATACGAAAGACGTAGCGGGCGAGGTAGTCGAGCACGGCCTGTTCACCCTTGCCCCAGGCGGTGACATGGAGGATCCAGGGCCTCTGCCACACCGCCTCGGGAATGATGAGATCGGGGCACTTTCGCAGTAGTAACGCCTTGAACTTGCCACGCACCAGTTTGGCGAGCGCCTTGATCGGCACCAGGAACTTCCGCCGCGCCGGGTGCCAGATGGCCGCGTCCTCGGAGATGCCGCCGCCGCTGACCAGGCAATGAACATGCGGATGCAAGTTTAATTGCTGGGTCCAGGTGTGCAGCACGGCGAGCACGCTGACGGTGCCGCCGACGTACCGCGGATCGCGGGCGAGTTCGATGATCGCCGCGGCGCTGGCCTGCATCAGCGCCCCATAGCCGTCACGCTGGTTGGCGCGCAGCACCTCGCGCAGTTCGGCGGGCACAGTGACGGTGATGTGGAAGTACGGAACTGGCAGCAATTCCGCTTGTCGGTACTCCAGCCATTCCTGGGTCTGTGCGGTATGGCACTTCGGGCAACTGCGATTGCCGCAGGAATGATAGGAGAACATCTCGGTGCTGCATGTATCGCAGCGCCAGACCTGGCCGCCGAGTGCCGCGGTCCGGCAGTCCAGAATGTCCTCGATGGCGCGCCGATGCGAGGGCAGCATCGATGCACCGTGAGCCGAGACGTAGTCCGCCGCGAAGCGGCGGAACACGTCGGCGATCTCGATCATGACCGCGCCTCAGAGGCCGGTCATCAACCGATCGAGCAGACTGTGCAGCGACACCCGGGTCGGCGTGGTGAGATGGGTGTAGATGGCGGTTGAGGTGATGCTGGCGTGGCCGAGCAAGATTTGGACGATGCGGATGTCGATACCGTTCTCGATCAGCCGTGTCGCGTAGCTGTGGCGCAGGCAATGCGGGGTGACCCCGCGCTGGATGCCTGCCGCAGTGACAGCGGCGGCGAAAGTATCCGACAGCACGCGCTTGTTGATTGGTGCATCACCGCGCCGGTTGGGGAACAGCCAGCGCGGGTTGCGATGCGTCCGCCAGAGGCGGCCCAACTCATCGAGAACGGGCTGTGGCAGCGGCGCCAACCGCTCCTTGTTGCCCTTGCCGATGATGCGAAGCACCTGGTTGGCCCGGTCGATGGCGCTGATTTCCAGCGTGGTGGCCTCGCTGATGCGCAGGCCGCACGCATACATGACGGCGAGGCACGTCTTGTGGACCGGGTTGCGGATGCCGCCGAGAAGCTGCCGGACCTGATCCTCCGACAGCGCATCAGGCAGCCGCTTCTGCCGTGGCGAGGCGATCCTTTTTTTCCCCGAACAGCCCCCAGGCACGGCCGAGCGTGTGGCGGTAGAGGAAGCGCAGGCCGTACTGGCTGGTCTGGAAGGTGCCGCGCGCCACGCCTCGCTGGCGCAGGTTGAACAGGTGGGCCCGCACCTCTTCCTCGCTGAGCTGATCGGGTGACCGGCGGTAATGCGCAGCA
>Ga0182012_10003115_pt1 | contig 17711 bp, 15 predicted proteins | sample 612S2SmetaG_FD_120486 | JGI IMG/M metagenome (GOLD analysis project Ga0182012, IMG submission 120486) | Permafrost microbial communities from Stordalen Mire, Sweden - 612S2S metaG | ecosystem: Environmental > Terrestrial > Soil > Wetlands > Permafrost | place: Sweden: Stordalen | collected...
CAAGACCCCGAAAGACCATTTCGACTTCTTCCCCTTGACGATCGACGTCGAGGAGCGGATGTATGCCGCCGGTCGTATCCCCGGATCGTTCTTCCGGCGCGAGGGCAGGCCGTCCACCGACGCGATCCTGACCTGCCGGCTCATCGACCGGCCGCTGCGCCCGACGTTCGTCTCGGGCCTGCGTAACGAGATCCAGGTCGTGGTCACGATCCTCAGCCTGGATCCCAAGGATCTGTACGACGTGCTGGCCATCAACGCCGCATCAGCGTCGACCCAGATTTCCGGGCTGCCGTTCTCCGGCCCCGTTGGCGGCGTGCGTGTTGCGCTGATCTCCACTCCTGAAAACAAGGGAGGCCAGTGGGTTGCGTTCCCCACCGTCGAGCAGCTCGAAGGTGCGGTGTTCGACATGGTTGTGGCCGGCCGCGTAGTCGGCGACGCCGAGAATAAAGATGTCGCGATCATGATGGTCGAGGCCGAAGCCACCGACAATGTCATCGATCTGATCGACGGTGGTGCCGGTGCGCCCACCGAAAGCGTTGTGGCCGAGGGCCTTGAGGCCGCCAAGCCGTTCATCGCCGCGTTGTGTACCGCACAGCAGGAGCTGGCTGATGCTGCGGGCAAGGAAACCGCCGAGTATCCGGTGTTCCCCGATTACCAGGACGACGTGTACTACTCGGTCGCCTCGGTGGCCACCGACGAGCTGGCCGCCGCACTGACCATCGGCGGCAAGGCCGAGCGCGACCAGCGCACCGACGAGCTCAAAGCCCAGGTGCTCGAGCGGCTCGCCGAGACCTACGAGGGCCGTCAGAAAGAGGTCAGCGCCGCGTTCCGTTCGCTGACCAAGAAGCTGGTCCGCCAGCGCATCCTCACCGACCATTTCCGCATCGACGGCCGAGGCATCACCGACATCCGCGCGTTGTCGGCCGAGGTCGCCGTGATTCCGCGGGCGCACGGCAGCGCGCTGTTCCAGCGCGGCGAAACGCAGATCCTCGGTGTGACCACGCTCGACATGGTCAAGATGGCCCAGCAGATCGACTCGCTGGGGCCCGAGACCTCCAAGCGCTACATGCACCACTACAACTTCCCGCCGTTCTCCACCGGCGAGACCGGCCGGGTCGGATCGCCCAAGCGGCGTGAGATCGGTCATGGTGCGCTGGCCGAACGGGCCCTGATGCCGGTGCTGCCGAGTGTCGCGGAGTTCCCCTACGCGATCCGCCAGGTATCCGAGGCCCTGAGCTCCAACGGCTCGACCTCGATGGGGTCGGTGTGCGCGTCCACGCTGGCGCTGCTCAACGCCGGAGTGCCGCTGAAGGCGCCGGTCGCCGGCATCGCTATGGGCTTGGTGTCGGACGACATAGAACTTGAGGGAGGGGGCACCGAGCGCCGGTTCGTGACTTTGACGGACATTCTCGGTGCCGAGGACGCTTTCGGTGACATGGACTTCAAATGCGCCGGTACCAAGGACTTCGTCACCGCGCTGCAGTTGGACACCAAGCTGGACGGGATTCCGTCACAGGTGCTCGCGGGTGCGCTCGCGCAGGCCAAGGATGCGCGTCTGACGATTCTCGAGGTGATGGCCGAGGCCATCGACGAGCCCGACCAGATGAGCCCGTACGCGCCGGTGGTGACCACCATCAAGGTGCCGATCGACAAGATCGGTGAGGTCATCGGCCCCAAGGGCAAGATGATCAACTCCATCACCGAGGAGACTGGCGCCCAGATCTCCATCGAGGACGACGGCACCGTGTTCGTCGGTGCCACCAACGGCCCGTCGGCGCAGGCCGCGATCGACAAGATCAACGCCATCGCCAACCCGCAGCTGCCCAAGACCGGCGAGAGGTTCCTCGGAACCGTGGTCAAGACAACCGATTTCGGCGCGTTCGTGTCGCTGCTGCCCGGGCGTGATGGTCTGGTGCACATCTCCAAACTCGGCAGGGGCAAGCGCATCGCGAAGGTCGAGGACGTCGTGAACGTCGGCGACAAGCTGCGGGTCGAGATCGCCGATATCGACAAACGGGGCAAGATCTCTTTGGTCCTGGTGGCCGAAGATGAGAACGGGTCCGCCGTCGCGAGTCCTGCTGATTCGGGCGCCGCGGGGGCTTCTGAGGAGGCCGCACCAGCCGATGCCGCGACGGCCAGCAGCTGAACCCGCCGCGACCGGGGCAAATCCCGGTCGCGCGGGCGCTCTCCGGCGGGGCAAGCAGACTGCCGAAGCGACACCTGAACACCGCCCCGAGTCATTTTCCAAGCTGCGTCGCACCACACTGCCGGGCGGTCTGCGGGTAGTCACCGAGTACCTGCCCGCGGTGCGTTCGGCCACGGTCGGTGTCTGGGTCGGGGTCGGATCGCGGGACGAGGGTGCCACGGTAGCCGGGGCAGCGCACTTCCTGGAGCACTTGCTGTTCAAGTCGACGCCGACCCGCACGGCTGTGGAAATCGCGCAGGCAATGGACGCCGTCGGTGGGGAGCTGAACGCGTTCACCGCTAAAGAGCACACCTGCTACTACGCGCATGTGCTCGACAGCGACCTGGAGCTGGCCGTCGACCTGGTCGCCGATGTGGTACTCAACGGTCGGTGCGCCATCGAAGACGTCGAGCTGGAACGCGACGTCGTCCTCGAGGAGATCGCGATGCGCGACGACGACCCCGAGGACGCGCTGGGAGACATGTTCCTGGCCGCGCTGTTCGGTGACCACCCGGTAGGCCGTCCGGTGATCGGCACCGCGCAATCGGTGTCGGCCATGACGCGTGCCCAGCTGCACTCGTTTCATGTGCGGCGCTACACGCCTGAACGGATGGTCGTCGCGGTGGCCGGGAATGTCGACCACGACGAGGTGGTCGCCCTGGTGCGTGAGCATTTCGCGTCGCGCCTTGTCCGCGGGCGGAGGCCCGTCGCGCCGCGCAAGGGTGCCGGACGGATCAACGGCGGTCCCGCATTGTCTCTGGGCAACCGAGATGCCGAACAGACCCACGTCTCGTTGGGGGTACGCACGCCCGGCCGCGGCTGGGAGCACCGCTGGGCGCTCTCGGTGCTGCATACCGCGCTGGGTGGCGGCCTGAGCTCCCGGCTTTTCCAGGAGGTTCGCGAGTCCCGCGGGCTCGCCTACTCCGTCTACTCCGCGGTGGACATCTTCGCCGACAGCGGCGCGCTATCGGTGTATGCGGCATGCCAGCCGGAGCGCTTCACCGAAGTCATGCGGGTTATCTGCCAGGTCCTGGAATCAGTGGCGCGCGACGGAATCACCGAGTCCGAATGCCGCATCGCCAAGGGCTCGTTACGTGGCGGGCTCGTGCTGGGCTTGGAGGATTCCAGCTCCCGGATGAGCCGCATCGGCCGCAGCGAACTGAATTACGGCAGGCACCCCAGCATCGAGCACACGTTGCAGCAGATCGACGAGGTCAGCGTGGAGGAGGTCAACGCGGTTGCCCGTCGCTTGCTGACCAAGCGCTACGGCGCCGCGGTTCTCGGTCCTTATGCCTCGAAACGATCCCTGCCACAACAACTTCGGGCGATGGTAAATTAGCCGCATGTCAGTGGCTCAGATGGTACTCGGCTTTTGGGATATCGCGGTGCCCATTGTGGGTGCGCCGATGGCTGGCGGCCCGGGCAGCCCCGCGCTGGCAGCCGCCGTGTCCAATGCGGGCGGGCTCGGTTTCATCCCCGCCGGATACTTGACGGCGGAACAGTTCGCCGAAGATATCGCCGCCGCGCGTGCTGCCACCACCGGTCCCCTCGGAGTGAACCTGCTGGTGCCCCAACCCAGTGTCGCCGACTGGGTACAGCTGGACTACTACGCAGACGAACTCGAAGAATTTGCCGATCACTACCAAGTCGAGATCGGTCGGCCCGAGCACGGACACGACGACGACTGGCACCGCAAGCTCGAGGTGGTGGCCGATCTGCGCCCGGAGCTGGTGTCCTTTACCTTCGGCGTCCCGTCACCGGACGTGATTAGGCGGTTGGGTGCGCTAGGACTGTTGGTGATGGTCACGGTGACATCGGTCTACGAGGCGGGGGTGGCTGTGGCTGCCGGCGCGGACAGTCTGGTGGTCCAGGGCCCGGATGCCGGTGGGCACCGTGGGACGTTTGCACCAGACATGGACCCCGGCACCGAGTCGCTGTACGAGCTGATCGCCCGGATCCGCAGCGCGCACAGTGTCCCGATCGTCGCGGCGGGCGGCCTGGGCACCGCTGAGGACGTCGCCGCGGTCTTGAACAGGGGAGCGGTGGCCGCACAGGTGGGCACCGCGCTGCTGCTCAGCGACGAAGCCGGCACACATCCCGCGCATCGCACCGCCATGAAGAATCAACTCTTCGGCAAGACCATCGTCACGCGTGCATTCTCCGGTCGGTATGCGCGCGGCTTGGAGAACGAATTCATCCGTCTACTCGACAACGTGGCGCCGCTGGGCTACCCGGAGGTCCACCAGATGACGTTGCCGATACGGGAGGCGGCGGCCGCCCTGGAAGACCCGAACGGGATGACCCTTTGGGCAGGAACGGCGTTTCAGGAGGCGCGGCCCGGACCGGCGGCCGACATCGTCGCCGGCCTCGCGGCAGATTACTAGCGCTGCGCGACCGATCGGCGAATTGGATTTGCAGCAAGCCGTTTTCGTCAGCTAGTCACCATGAGCGGAAGCGATACCACTCCGGCGCCCCCAGTCACCACGATCACCCAACGGCCGTCGACAGGCAGGGTTACCTCGATCCTGAAGAAAGCGAATCCGATTTCGCCGCCGGCGGCGGCTTCTGGCAGCTCGAACTCCAGGCTGAGCGACTCGTCGTCGGTCGGAGGCCTGATCTCGACATTAACCAGCCGCTCTGGATTATCCGTCTCAGCCTGCGTCAACACCACCAGCAGGAGTACGGCTTGCCGGTCAGCATCGACCATGAACCTGGACAGCACGCCGCCCGTCACATTGAGTTTGTTGTCCACCACGGAAGCCGATTCGGCGATGAAGGCCCCGGTGATCACCCCGCTGAACCTACAGCGTCGTTGGCCGTCGGCAACGATCAGGCCAGCATGACCGCCGGTTCGGTGAACGGCAAGCCCAGGTCGGTGGCCACCTGTTCAGACAGCAGTGCGCCATCGTGGGTGGAAAGACCTTGAGCCAGAGCGGGATCCGAACGGCATGCTGCATGCCAGCCGTGATCGGCGAGCTTGAGCACGTACGGCATCGTCGCGTTGGTCAACGCGAAAGTTGAGGTCTTCGGTACCGCGCTGGGCATGTTGGCCACGCAGTAGAACAGCGTGTCGTGCACGGCGAATGCAGGGTGATCGTGCGTGGTCGGCCGCGAATCTTCGAAACATCCGCCCTGATCGATGGCGATATCCACCAGAACCGCGCCTGGCTTCATCTGTGCGACGACCGAATTCGCAATCAACGTGGGGGCTTTGGCGCCGGGCACCAGAACGGCGCCGATCACCAGGTCGGCACGTTTGACGGCATCTTCGAGGTCGTAGGCCGACGAGTAGCGGGTGCGGACGCCGACGCCGAACTCCGCGTCCAGCGCGCGCAGTCTGTCGATGTTGACGTCAAAAATCGTGACTTCAGCGCCCATGCCGCTGGCCACCCGGGCGGCGTTGTAGCCCGCGGTGCCGCCTCCGATCACCACGACGTCGGCGGGCTCGACGCCGGGCACCCCGCCCATCAGCACGCCGCGTCCACCCTGGGTCCGCATCAGGTGATAGGCCCCGACCTGAGCGGAAAGTCGCCCGGCAACCTCGCTCATCGGGGCCAGCAACGGGAGTGCGCCGTCGGTGGTCTGAACGGTCTCGTAGGCGATCGACGTTGTGCCAGAGGCTAATAGCGCCTCGGTGCAAGCACGCGAAGCGGCCAAATGCAGGTAAGTGAACAGGATCTGATCGGGTTGCAGGAGTCCGTATTCGGCCGCCATCGGCTCTTTGACCTTGAGCAGCAGGTCAACGTCGGACCACACCTGTTCGGCGGTGCTGACCATTTGAGCGCCGGCCGCCTTGAAATCCGCGTCGGCGATCGCTGAGCCTTCTCCGGCACCTGCCTGGATAAGGACCTCGTGGCCGCGGTGCGTCAGCGCGGCGACCCCGGCCGGGGTAATGGCCACCCTGAATTCGTTGTTCTTGGTCTCGGTCGGAATGCCAACTCGCATAATCGCCCCCTGGTACGAGGTGTTTGGATTGCGACTTAAGTGTGAAGAAAGTGCGAGCAAACCGCAAACATGCTGATGATAATTCTGTATAGTCTGTATATGGCCGACAAGTTGACGGAATTTACGGGCCAGCCGGGTGACTCACCGAAGGATGTTCGGCCGGCCGACCTTGATCAGGTGGACCGCAGGATCCTCAGCCTGCTGCACGGTGATGCGCGCATCCCCTACAACGCTCTCGCGGAGGCGGTCGGGATCGCGCCGTCGACGTGTCATGGCCGTGTCCGGCGGTTGGTGGATCTTGGCGTCATCCGCGGGTTCTTCACCGACATCGACCCTGTTGCGGTGGGACAACCACTGCAGGCGATGATCTCGGTCAGCCTGCAGTCCAACGCCCGCGGGAAGATCCGTAACTTCATTCAGCAGATCCGCCGCAGACGGCAGGTGATGGATGTCTATTTCCTTGCTGGCGCAGATGATTTCATCCTGCACGTCGCTGCCCGCGACACCGAGGACCTGCGGTCGTTCGTGGTCGAGAACCTCAATGCCGACGCTGACGTCGCCGGTACGCAGACGTCACTGATCTTCGAGCATCTGCGCGGGGCGGCTCCCATTTAGTAACTGGTCATCGACACTCGACCCGAGAAAGCCGATAGCCCACGTGGGGCACGGTCACGCCAGGCAGCGGCTTCCAGACGAAGGTGCGGCCGTCAAGTTGGAAGTTGTTCTTTTCGTAGAACTGGCGCGCCTTGTGGTTTTTGTCTGCGCACCACAAGATCACGTCACCTGAGGGATTCGAGCGCACAGCTTTGTTGAGCAGGCGGCCACCGATGCCCAGGCGCTGGCCCTCCTGTGCTGTGTAGAGGGCGTCGATTTGAAGCTGATCAGGACTCGCACGGTCCGGTCCGAACATGGTCATCCCAAGTATCTTGCCGCCGGACTCGGCAATCCACATCGTCCACCCACCGCGACTCAGGTTTTCTGGATAAGTCTGCGTGGCCCAGTGTTTCGGCGTACCGAGAATGTCGAGCATGTAGTCGGCCAGTATTCCGGCCCAGGACTGTCGCCAAACCGGATAGTGCATCTCTGCAACCTTCGCGAAATCGCTCGGCTTGGCTTCACGGATCCTGATGTCGCTGGCCTTCACACGAGCACCTCCGCTGTTAGCGCCATCACAGCAGCTAAGCGTAATGGTCAGCCCACTACTCGTCGTCGAACAGGCGCTCTGGGTGGTGGTAGTCGTTGGTGCGCGCGCCGCGGTCGTGCTGAGGTGGTGGGATCCATTCGATGGTGCCGTCGGGACGTTTCTTTGTCCGCCAGCCTTTTTCGACCAGCTTGTGGTGGGCCGAGCAGGCGAAGGCCAAGTTGTCGATATCGGTTAAGCCGCCACCAGCCCAGCCATCCAGATGGTGGACTTCACACCAATAGCCCGGCGCGTCGCAGCCCGGGTGAGTGCAGCCGCGGTCCTTGGCATACAGGACCACACGCTGATCCGGTGAGGCTACGCGGCGGGACCGGCCCAGATACAGAGGGCGACTTTGATGCTCGTCGAACACCGCCAGGTAGTGGTATGCATGGCTGGCCATCCGGATCACGTCTTTCATCGGCAGCAGCGTCCCGCCACCCGTCACCGCTCGGCCAGCGCCCGACGTCAGCTCCTGCAATGTGGTCGACACGACGACGGTCACCGGCAACCCGTTGTGTACGCCGAGTGTTGGATCACCCAGCTGGCCTCGGACCAAGGCGTTGAGAGCATCGTGCTGGCGCTGGGCAGGGGTGCGCAGGTCGCTGCTTGCGGTGTCCGCCGGCGGCTCACCGTCGATGCACGGTTTCTGATCGTCCGGGTTGCACATACCGGGGGTGGCGAAACGGGCCAGCCACGCGTCAATATTGGCGCGCAACTCCGGTGATGCGATCAGTTTCCCGATGCTCATCCCGTCGGCCTGCTGACCACACCAGGTGAAGCCCCGCTTACGTGCGCGGTCGGCGTCGGAGAATTTCCCGTCCGGGTTGATCAGCAGCGCACATCGATGCGCCGCCGTTTCCAGCTGGTCTGGGCGCAATTCCAGTGCCTGCTGGGCCAGGAATCGTTCGGCGTGTTCGACCGCGTCGACCGGTGTGCTTTCGGGTAGGTCGCGAATGAATGTCTGAATAACCCGCAGGTGTTGCCCGTCCAGCATGCCGTCTCGCCAGGCCTGGGCCGTGGCGGGCAATTCCGGCGGAAGCTCCTGGCCGGTAAGCGTTATCCGCGGTGACAGTTGCGCGACGTCTCTGAGCCGACGGCGGGCCTCGGCGTAGCTGATCCGCAGCCAGTCGGCGATCACTTTGTGGACCGGGCCGCCGACGTCGGCGGGATCCTCTTCTGCCAGGCCGGCGATCACGTCGTGACCCAGTGCAATCTGGCGCCGGCGTGAGGTTTCCAGTTGCTCGAGCACGTGTAGCCGAACAGGGGCCTCGAGCCGGCCGAAGTTCAGCCCACCAATGGCTGCCACCGCAGTGTCGAGGGCGTCAAGCCTGGCAGCCACCTCCGCCGGAATACTCATCGAACGCATATTCGAATAATAGTGAAATCGGCCCGCTACCGGCCACGGAGCGGGCGGCCGTTGGGGATAAATCCCGAACTGTGGACAAATGCAGCCAAAGCCCTCCACATGGCCCCGGTCTAGGGTGAAGGCCATGCGGGTAGGGGTGCTGGGAGCCAAAGGCAAAGTCGGATCGACGATGGTGGCGGCTGTGCTGGCCGCCGAGGATCTGACCTTGTCCGCGGAAGTTGACGCCGGCGATCCGCTGAGCCTGCTGACTGAGCGCAACACCGAAGTCGTCATCGACTTCACCCACCCAGACGTGGTGATGGGCAATCTGGAGTTCCTCATCGGCAACGGAATTCACGCCGTGGTCGGTACCACCGGCTTCACCGCCGAGCGCCTTGCGCAGGTGGAGTCCTGGCTGGCCGATAGCCCCCACACGTCGGTGCTGATCGCGCCTAACTTCGCGATCGGGGCGGTGCTGTCAATGCATTTCGCGAAGCAGGCCGCGCCCTTCTTCGACTCGGTGGAGGTCATCGAGCTCCATCATCCGCACAAGGCCGACGCCCCGTCGGGTACCGCGGCGCGCACCGCGAAGCTGATCTCCGAAGCCCGAAAAGGCTTGCCGCCCAACCCCGATGCCACCAGCACGAGCCTGCCCGGTGCTCGCGGCGCTGACGTGGACGGCGTCCCGGTGCACTCGGTGCGGCTGGCCGGACTGGTCGCCCACCAGGAGATCCTGTTCGGAACCGAAGGGGAGACGCTGACCATCCGCCACGACAGCCTGGACCGCACATCCTTCGCGCCGGGCGTGCTGTTGGCGGTGCGCCGCATCCGGGAACGCCCCGGCCTCACGGTGGGTCTTGAGCCCCTGCTCGATCTCCAATGAACGACCTGCACATGAATCGCACCCTGGGCATCCAATTGCTCATCGCGTTCATGTGCTTGGCGATGCTGGCCTACTTTGTGATGCTGGGCCGCTTGGCGGTCGGGATGATAAGTTCGGGCCGGCTCGCCGCCGTGGGCCTGGGACTGGCAGTGTTGATCATGCCCGTCATCGGGCTGTGGGCGATGATCGCTACCCTGCGAGCCGGATTCGCGCACCAGAAACTGGCCCGGCTTATCGCTGAAGACGCAATGGAACTCGACACCAGCGGCCTGCCTCGACGGCCGTCGGGCCGCATTCAGCGGGACGCGGCCGACGCGCTGTTCGCGGCCGTGCGCACCGAGGTGGAGGGCGACCCCGACGACTGGCGGCATTGGTACCGGCTGGCCCGGGCATACGACTACGCGGGAGACCGCCGCCGCGCACGGGAAGCCATGAAGACGGCCGTCGAGTTGCAGCGCCGCCAGTGAGCAAGACGCTGCTGATCGTTCGGCGAACCTTAGTCACATCTCGAGGCTGCGATTCCCTAGCCGCTCCCCGATAGCAAACATCGTCAGCGATCGAGCACCTCAACCCACCCGCAAGATATATCCTTCCGCGGTGATGCGTGTCGCGATCGTGGGGGGTGGTGCCGCGGGCGTGCTCACCGCGGTACATCTCCGCCGGAACAAACCGGAAGCGCAGATCACGCTGATCGACGCCTCCGGTCGTCCCGGTACCGGGGCGGCGTATGGCACGAATGACCCGACCCACTTGTTGAACGTTCCCGCGCAGCGCATGTCTGCATGGCCAGACGATCCCGATCACTTCTGCCGTTGGCTCGACGAACGCGCTGTCACGCCGGTGGAGAGCTTTGCACCGCGTCTTGCCTACGGCCGCTATCTGCAAGAACAACTCGCGGTAGCCGACGTGCGGATCGAGACAGCCGAGGTTGTCGGGTTGACGCCGGGCGCTCCCGCGCGCCTGGCGCTCGACGATGGACGTTGGTTGTCGGCAGACACCGTTGTGCTTGCGTCCGGGCGTCCCGAGGGGGGCATGCCCGACTCGCTGGAACGCGCGTTCGCTGCGGTGTTGGCGGCAGGCACCGACGGCAGGCTGGTGCTGGATCCATGGGCGCCCGGCGCGCTCGCGGCTCTTGGTGCGCGTCGGCCCGCCAGCGTCTTGGTGATCGGTTCGGGCCTTACCGGCGTTGATGTCGCGCTGCATCTCATGGCGCGCGGCGCCACGGTCACGCTGTTGTCGCGTCACGGCGCACTCCCGCGTCGATTCCGCGCCGCGGGCGCGCCGGCGGAGTTGCCTAACCTCGATGCGCTCGCTGCCGAGGTCTCGCTCGAGCAGTTGCGCACGGCGCTCGCCGCGGATCTCGCGCACGCTCGCGATGCCGGTCTGGACTGGCGCCAAGTGATCGACGCAGTGCGGCCGCGCACAGCCCGGCTGTGGCGGTCGTTGGGATGGGAGGACCAGCGCCGGTTCCTGCGCGAGGACGTGCGGCAGTGGGACGTTCTTCGCCACCGCATGCCACCAACGATTGCCGATGCGATTTACGCCGCGATCGACCGCGGCCAACTGGTCATCGAGGCGGGCGAGGTCGCCGATGTGTCGCTGCGCGGTGGTGGCGTTGAACTGGTGGTGACAACGAGCGACCTATCGGTGCGTCGGCGCGGTGACGCGGTGGTCGTCGCTGCCGGCGCCGCGTGGGATCGGCGCTCGCTGCAACGCTCCGCGCTCTGGGCAAGCCTGTTGGCCGCAGGTGTCGCGTCGCTGCACCCGTGCGGGGTCGGCGTGCGACTCAATGCGGACGGCTACCTCATCGACGGGGCGGGGAGCACGGTCCCGGGCATTGTCTGTCTCGGCTCGATCCGCCAGGGTGAAGAGTGGGAGACCACTGCGATTCCCGAAATCCGTGCGCAAGCGGCCGCTATCGGGGAGCTCCTCGCCGACGACACGCGCGAGCGTCCGGTGCGGGCGCCCCGTCTCATCCCGACTGCGCCGGAATTGAGCGGTGCGCCTGCGTTGTATGCCGAGGGTGTGCGTCGCCTGCTCGCCGTCCAAGACGGCGCATCGGTCGCCTTCGCCGCCGCGGTCGCCGAAGATCCGCACCACGCGCGTGCGCACGTCGCGCTCGCGATGATTGCCACCGAACGGCCCGACCGCGCTGGCGGCCCTGACGCCGTCACCGGCCACCTCGCGCGAGCGCGCGCGGCGTTGTCACATGGGATCGACGAAGACCGCAGCCACGTCGAGGCCATCGCGACGTGGTGCGAAAAGGGGAACGCGGCGGGCACCGATGCGCTCATCGACCATCTCGACCGCGTCCCGGACGACGCAGTCGCATTGCTTGTGCTCGCGCCGTCGATTGCGTTCGCAGGGGCTGGCGAAGCGTTGCCCGACGCGTGGCAGTACGTCGAGCGGTTCACCGGCGTGCACGGCGAGGCGCCATGGTATCTCGGCTTGCGCGCCTACGGCCGAACCGAACAGGGCCTCTGGTACGACGCAGCCGACCTGGCTGACGCCGCACTGGAACTCGATCCGGGCAACGGCAACGCCGCGCATGCGCTGACGCACGTGCACTACGAGACCGACGCGCATGGAGCCGGGCTGAAATGGCTCACGGACTGGATCCCGAGTGACGGCAGCACGCAGCGTTATCTCCCGCACTTTCACTGGCACGCCGCGCTGCACGAGCTCGCGATGGGCGACGCGGCTGCCGCGGCGCGTCGGTACGCCGCGTACCTCGCGCCGCCCCAGTCCAAGGACGTGCGCTGTCTGGTCGATGCCGGTTCACTGGCATGGCGGGCGCGCCTGCATCCGGACTGGGTTTCTCCACCCGATCCGATGCCGGTGCTCGCCGAGGCCGGCTCGCTTGCATATGCGCCGCAAACGCCGTTTATCGCGTTCCACGCGCTGCTTGTGCTGGCCGCTGCGAATGATCCGGCCGCGATCCGCGCGATCAATGTTCCGGGCGCGACCGACGCGCAGGCAACGACCTTGCGTCTCATCGGCGAAGGTCTCATTGCGTTGACGGAGGGTGAGCCGCGTGCCGCGCTCGACTATCTCCTCGAATCGCTCCCCGGACTTACGTCAATAGGCGGTAGTCGCGTGCAACAAGAAGTGGTCCTTGAGACGGCCTTGGCCGCGATGCTCCAACTCGGTGCGCCGGGTCAAGCAGCGCGCCTCTTGTCGCGACATCGCGCTGCGCCTGGACCGCAAGTTACCCGCGGCGCCGTGAACTGACGCGGGATTTTCGTCGATAGTTCGTGCTTTTCTCTCTGTGGCAGATACTTTAAACGTCGCTGGCCGATAAGCCGCCGGTCCGAGAAGGAGTTCTGTCGGTGCAACGTCTGCTGATCGTGCACCACACGCCGTCTCCGTACATGCAGGAGATGTTCGAGGCGGTGCTGTCGGGTGCCACCGCCCCCGAGATCGAGGGAGTGGACGTCGTGCGGCGACCCGCTCTCACCGTCTCGCCGGCCGACATGCTTCAGGCCGACGGCTACCTACTGGGAACTCCGGCCAACCTGGGTTACATGAGCGGCGCTCTCAAGCACGCTTTCGACGTCTGCTACTACCCGTGTCTGGATGCCACACGTGGTCGACCGTTCGGCTTGTTTTTGCATGGCAACGAGGGCACCGAGGGCGCCGAGCGGGGAGTCACGGCCATCACGACCGGGCTGGGATGGACGAAAGCCGCAGGGAACGTGGTGGTTTCAGGTAAGCCAAGCAAGGGTGACCTGGAATCGTGCTGGGAACTCGGCGCCACGGTCGCCGCTGTTTTGATGGGTTAGCTGTTTTGATGGGTTAGCTGTGATGGGTTAGCTGTGTTGATGGCGTGAGCGGTCTACAATGCCGAAAAGTGTTAGCCAGGTCACAGAATTGCGGGGTGTCCAATGAATAGCTACGAGGCACGCTTGAGCAAGGCTGCCGCCTGGTCATGCGTCGGCTACATTGTCATTTTTGTCATCGGCTGGGGCATTCTCGGACGCAATATTCCGCCCTACCCGGCCAGTCTCAGCGCCGACGAGATTGCCCGGATCTACCGCGAGCACAGTACCGCTTTCCGGATCGGCTTCGCCTCGACCACGGCCGGGTGCGCGCTTTATGCCAGCTGGTCCGTGGGGCTCTTCCGGGTACTGCGAGCAATCGATCCGTCGCGCAGTTTGATACCCGCGTATTTGCAGCTCATCGGCGGTGCGCTGACCGTTGTCCCACCGATGCTCGCAGACGTCGTCTGGCTGACTGCGGCTTTTCGTCCAGAGACCGATCCGGCAATCACCCGGACACTCGTCGACCTGGGTTGGATGGTCTTTGACATCACGTGGAGTGTGACCCTTCTGCAATACGTCGGCTTTCTTCTGGCGGTGTTCCTCGACCGGCGCAGCAAGCCTTTGTACCCGCGCTGGCTCGGATGGCTCGGGGTCTGGTTCGGATGCGAATTCGCGCTGATGATCATCATGCCGTTCTTCCGTTCCGGACCGTTTGGATGGGGCGGGATCTTCAACTATTGGATCCCGTACTTGGGTCCCTTCGTCTGGATGATCCTGGTGGTGGTTTACACGCTCAAAGCCACCGATCGGTTGGCCGCTGAGTACACCGAGCAGCACGGGCCAATGCCACAAACCTCAGACGCAGCGCTGATGTGACGAACGATTCGCATCAACTCTGAGGGCGAAAGCCGCAGAGAGCGTGGTGGTTTCGGCGCGACGGTCGCTGCTGAGTTGATGGGTTAGAAATGGGGCGGCTTGAACGCCGCGGCGGGTTGGGCGAGGGCCAGCGCCGAGCTGGTGCCGATCGGCCCGTGCCGATCGAACAGGGTAGCGCTGCCGGTGGCCACACCGGCCGTGCCGTAGTGGCTCTGCGCTGCCAGCCCGAGGTATTCACCGTCGGGCAGTCGGCTCGCGGTGATGGTGTAGTCGGCGTTGATGTAGCGCAATCCGCCAGTGCCCCAATGGGTGAGCGAACTCGTGACATCGCCGGCGAATGCCAGGCGACTGAACGGTGTGAGTGGGTGGCCTTGCACCATCGGGCGGAATACCCTCGTCCACGCGAACTTCTGCGAGTGGGACTGCTCCCACTCAGTCATGCCGCGACTTTCCTGAAGGTTGGTGCCGAACCCCCAGAGGTAGAACGGCACGTCTGCCGGAAAGCCCTCGTCGGTCGGGATCGGTGGCATTTGCACCGGGGCTGACCACACTTCCCCGTCAGGATGCGCGCCGCGTCGCAGGAACAGCGCGCTGGCCCGCGCGACGGTCTTTCCGTTCTGCACCAGCGAGCCGTCGACGAGCTTGATGCGCCGGCCTTCCCGCTGCACCGCGGTCTGGATCTGCACCGGCTCGAGCAGAACTGGACGCAACAGGTCGACCGTGAAGCGGGCGGGCTGAAAGTCAGGATCGATACCGGATCGCTCTATTCCCCAACCCAGCAGGCCTCCGACGATCTGGCCGCCCATTGCCCCGCCCCACGGTCCTTGCGCCAGCAGGCCCGGCAGGTAGGAGTCGCCGTCGACGGTGAAGAACGCCGCGGGCGTCGTGGCGCACTCCTCGATCGTCACCGCTATCACGATAGGACACCCGACAGTAAGGACGAGGCATGCCTGACTTTCGAAGCCGCGGTCAACTCTCGGCGGAACGGCGCTTTGCTCTACCTGCTCCGCCCGCGCTCTTCATCACGACGTCGACCGCCGCCTCGATGACGTCGTCGTCGGGCAGTGTGCCAAACATCAGAGATGGGCACGCGACCACGCCGGCGAGCATGGAAATGACCGCTTCCAGTTCGGCGCCCTCGAAGCCCTCTTCGAGGATCGTCCTGATCGGTCGCTGAGCCTCGGTATTGAGCGTGTCCCTGATTTGCCTCATCGCGTCGACTGTCGCCCACTGGGCCATCGCAGACAGGACTCGGTCGAGCCGCAGGTCGAGCACCGCCTGCCGGAACATCTTGAGCTCTTCCACCAGATCGGTGCGCATGTCGCCGGTGCGTTCGTGGTGCTGTAGTTCACCGAGGCCGGCTAGCGCCGCAGAGAAGAGGTCGACCCTCGAAGGCCAGTGGGTATACAGCGTCGTTTTGGAATAACCGGCAATCTCGGCGACATGAGCATGTGTAAGGGCGTCCAAGCCCTCCGTGGTCAGCACCTCCAAGGCCGTGCGCGCGACGTCGGCCCGGGTGCGGATCACCCGGGCGTCCTCGCCTACCTCGACCGCTTTGTAGGCGTGGCCAGGCGTCATGTGAGCGTCCCTCTCCGCGGCCGGTCCGCTTGCTGTGTTGCGGAATCCTGTTCAAGTTAGCTGATGAACCGGTAGCACAGAAACGTAATTATCGTTCTCTATTGAATTATTAGTTCAGTACTGTACTGTATGTCTTGTCCACACCCATCACGCTCAAAGGTGAGAGATGATTCCTGACACACTGACTCAGTCTCAATTCAACACGGTCTACAACGTGCTCTCTTTCGCGATCGCGGCGCAGTTGTTCACCACGATCTTCCTGTTGGCCAGCCAGGGCAGGGTGTTGGCCCGCTACCGGCAAGCCGTCGTAATCTCCGGGATCGTCACCGGCATCGCCGCCTACCACTACTTCCGCATCTTCGACTCGTTCAAAGCGGCGTACGTCACCCAGGCGCAAGGTGGACACGGGACATACGTCCAGGCCGCGGGACAATCGTTCAACGAGGGCTACCGCTACGTCGACTGGTTGCTCACGGTGCCGCTGCTGCTGACCGAGCTCATCGTCGTCCTGGCGCTGGCCCGCAAGCTGCAGACCTCGCTGCTCTACCGCCTGATTCCCGCGTCTGCCCTGATGATCGCCCTCGGCTACCCCGGTGAGATCAGCGGTGACAACGGTCTGCGCAACATCTTCGGGTTGCTGTCCACGATTCCTTTCCTGTACATCCTGTACGTGCTGTTCGTCGAGCTGACCCGATCGCTCGATCGTCAGCCCGAGGCTGTGCGCACGACCGTCAGCCGGATGAGGATCTTGCTGCTGGCCACTTGGGGCGTCTACCCGCTCGCGTACATCATTCCGCTCTACGCGTCCAATTTGGGAGCCGGCGCGTGGGTGGCCAAGCAGGGCGGCTACTCGATTGCCGACATCCTGGCCAAGTGCCTCTACGGCCTGTTGATTTACAAGATCGCCCGCTTGAAGTCCTACTCCGACGACGCTGCCTTCGCTGCCGAGGAGGGCGAGCACACAAGCGGGCATGCCTGGTCCCAAGCTAACGGCAGCAGCTCGCCCAAAGTTGTTGCCGCTGTGAGCCAGGACGACACGGCAACCGCGTAGACCACTCGACCGTCGTGGTCCACGTGGAAAGGCAGGTCCGCCGCGTGCCGACTAGGCGGGGCCGCCGCAGTCCTCCGGGAGCAATCCCGGAGGACTGCGGGGCTTTTGGGCCGTCGCCCGAGGGGCAGTGCATTCAGCCTCCAGCGCCCCGACCACCTTCAGCTTCTGCAGGCCCTCTGCACATCGCCGCGACCTGGTCGCGATGGCTGATGGTCGGCACGGTGCTCGTCACGGGTGGGCACCTTTCCGGGGTGCCCACCGTCACCGCGACGGTCGTCCTGGTGTTGGCCGGCCTGGGACTGGTTGCCGGGGTCCCCCACGGTGCCGCCGATCATGTGATGGCCGCGCGACTAGCCGGTGGCCGACCCATGGCGCTGGTCGCTGCTGCCTACGCCGCCGTCGCCGTTGCGGCGTGGGCACTGCTGGAGTGGGCTGGTCCGATCGCTCTGATCGCGGTCGTGGCACTCAGCGCGCTGCACTTCGGCCTCGGCGAACTGCAGGTGTGGCGCCAGCTCACCGGGTGGCGGACCCCACGCGTATTGGCAATTCCCATCGTCATCGCCGGCTCCGGCGCGCTGGTGCTGCCTCTGGCTCGTTCTGGCGATCAACTCAGGGGGGTGGCGACTGCCGTCTCGCCGGATCTGGCGTTATTGATCGGCGGGGCACGGGTGCAGATCTGCCTAGTGGCGATTTGGCTCGCAGCGGCGCTGATCGCGGTGATCGCTTCGCTCTGGTCGCGTCATCCCACGGTCGCACTCGACATCGTGCTCGTTGGGGCTCTGGGAATCCTCGTGCCACCGTTGGTCGCCTTCGCCGTGTGGTTCGGCGGATGGCACGCGCTACGTCACTGTGCGCGGATCTTGACCATCGAGCCCGGTTGCGCCGCGCTGGTCAAAACCGGCCG
>Ga0182012_10003118_pt1 | contig 17700 bp, 18 predicted proteins | sample 612S2SmetaG_FD_120486 | JGI IMG/M metagenome (GOLD analysis project Ga0182012, IMG submission 120486) | Permafrost microbial communities from Stordalen Mire, Sweden - 612S2S metaG | ecosystem: Environmental > Terrestrial > Soil > Wetlands > Permafrost | place: Sweden: Stordalen | collected...
AGCGAGGGGATTGGCTTCGCGATACCAAGCAACATTGCGCGGCAAGTTTATGCGCAGTTGAAATCAAAGGGTCACGTGCATAGGGCCCAACTCGGTATTGTGGGGCAAACCATAACTCCAGAAATGGCAGAAGGGCTGTCGCTTGAAACGGACCACGGAGTGGTTGTGTCGGACCTAAAGCCGGACGGACCGGGTGCGCGTGCCGGCCTTCAGCCAGACGATATCATCACTGGCGTCAACAAGCGATCGGTCACAAGCGTTCACCAGCTTGAAGCTTATATCTTCCGGCTTGCCCCTGGCACCCCAGTCACTTTGCGCGTCCAGCGCGGCACGAGTGACCTGGAGTTGGCGGCCGTAACGGAAGAACAATCGGGAGAAGAATTGGACTCGCTAGCCGACTTGGTAGACCCGGCCAAGAATGTAGTGCCTGAGTTAGGAATTGTGGGGCTGGACTTGACTAAGGCCGTGATTGCATTAATGCCCGATCTGCGGCGTCCAGCAGGTGTGGTGGTGGCGGCTCGAACCACCAACGCGCCGTACTCGGGTCCGCTGTTGCAAACCGGCGATGTCATCTACGAACTTAATCGGCATGTGGTTGAAGGAGTTGCTCAGTTGCGTAATTCGCTGAATTCAATGAAAAGCGGCGACGCGGTAGTGCTTCTGCTCGAACGCAACAGCCATCTGATTTACGTTCCTTTGCAGCTCGATTGAAAAAACTATGGCGCTGAGTAAGCTCTTCACGGTAACGTATGGAAGAGATGAGTCAAGGGCCTATATCGAGCTTTATCCGGCATCATTACCGGCACTTTAACGCGGCGACACTGATTGACGCGGCAGATGGTTACATTGCGCACCTGAATAGGGGCGGCAAGATGTTCATGACCCTTGCGGGCGCCATGAGCACCGCAGAGTTGGGCGTCTCCCTCGCCGAAATGATTCGCGCGGGAAAGGTTGATGGCATTTGCTGCACGGGCGCGAATTTAGAAGAAGACGTCTTCAATCTGGTTGCGCACGATTTTTATGAACGGGTGCCGCACTGGCGAGATCTGCGCCCGGAAGACGAGCAAGCGCTGCTTGAACGTCACATGAACCGCGTGACTGACACCTGCATTCCCGAAGAGGAAGCAATGCGGCGGATCGAAGGAGTCATCCTCAATGAGTGGATGGCCGCCGACGCCAAAGGCGAGCGCCTTTTCCCGCATGAATTCTTTTTCCGGATTTTGAATTCGCCGGACTTAGTAAAGAGCTTTCAAATTGACAAGAAAGACAGTTGGCTATACGCGGCGATGGAAAAGAATCTGCCCATGTTCGTACCCGGTTGGGAAGATTCCACGTTGGGCAACATGTATGCCGGCCACTGCATTTCGGGCGAGGTCAAGAATGTTCACACCGTGCGGACCGGCATCGAATATATGATGTCGCTGGCCGATTGGTACACGAAGACAGCGAAGCAGTCATCAATCGGCTTCTTTCAAATTGGCGGCGGCATCGCGGGCGATTTTCCAATCTGCGTCGTGCCTATGTTGCGTCAGGACCTGGAACGTGAAGACACGCCGCTATGGGGCTACTTCTGTCAGATTAGTGACTCCACAACGAGTTACGGCTCCTACTCCGGCGCCATTCCGAACGAGAAGATCACCTGGGAAAAACTGAGCATTGATACCCCGAAGTTCGTGGTTGAGTCGGATGCGTCGATCGTGGCGCCGCTCATTTTTGCGGCGGTTTTGGGCTGGTAGTAACGCGCTTTTTCAAGCCAACCCGAAAAGCTTCATCGCATTCTCTTTACGAATCAAAGGGCGAACTTCGTCGCGGATCGCGATTTTTTCGAAATCGGCGAGCCATCGTTCCGGGGTGATGAGTGGATAATCCGATCCGAAGAGTACCTTCTTCTTGAGCAGTGTATTGGCGTATTGTATGAGCGTGGGTGAGAAGTATTTGGGCGACCAACCAGATAGGTCGATATATACGGTCGGCTTATGCAGGCAAACGGAGATCGCCTCGTCCTGCCAAGGGAACGAAGGGTGAGCCATGATGATCGGCAGGGTCGGGAAATCGACAGCCACATCGTCAATATGCATGGGATTGCCGTACTTCAAGCGAATCCCGCCGCCACCCGGCATGTTGGTTCCAATGCCACTGTGTCCCGTATGAAACAGCACAGGCAGACCCGCCTCCGCGAACACTTCGTACAACGGATAGGCGAGCGGATCGTTTGGGAAGAACTGCTGCAATGGCGGATGCAGCTTGAGCCCTTTAATGATGCCGGTGGCGACAAGGCGTTTTGCTTCGCGCACCGCTTCGGGGCCGCGCGTTGGATCGATGCTGGCGAAAGCCATCGCAATATCTTTATTGGCAACTGCGAATTCAACAACTGTATCGTTCGACACTTGCGGGCGTCCCGTGAGGCGCTCGTCGACGGTAAAGACTACGCAGCCTATCTGGAGCGACCGGTAATAATCGGCAAGCGCATTTGGACTGCGGGCAGCGCGACTATCTCCAAAATACTGGCGCGCGGCTATATCGGCAGCCGTTTCCGCGCCGGTATGTTCGAGATGAACGTGGACGTCGATAGCTTTCAACTCAGCGATGTTCATTGTTTAATTTCCAAAACCCGCGGCGATCCAGCATATAACTCATCTACAAGCGCCGCACGGTTTCGCAATACGGCCTTCTGGTTTATGGTGCCCTTATCGGTCAACTCACCCGCCTCGAGCGAAGGAGGGTCGGTAAGCAGCAAAGCGCGCTCCACGCATGTGGAGCTTCCGGTGGAAGTGCGCGCGAACTCATCGAGCAGACTTTGTACTGCGACGGGATTAGCGCCCACTTGAGGAAATATGAGCGCCCCAACATAATCGCGGTCGGGAGCCGTAAGCACGACGTCGTGGGCCACACCGACCATGCACGTGAGGAGCTTCGCCCGCAGCGGTCCGACACTCACCCATGTACCACTGGACAGCTTAAAATCCTCGGCGATCCGGCCGTCGAACAGGAAGCCTTTCAGCGGATTGGAGGGGTCGGCCCAACGCAAAGCGTCACCCAGTTTGAAAAATCCTTCATCGTCGAACGCGGACTTAGTCAGTTCCGGGTCTCGCCAAAAGCCTGGCGTGATATTGGGACCGCGCAAACGCGCTTCCAGTTTATTCTCCAGCGGAACTACTTTCAATTCGACGCCAGGTACAGGCAATCCCACCCGCCCGGCCGCTCCTTCGGGACCCGTGCACAGGGCCATAGGCGCACTCTCAGTCGCACCCAGACCCGTCACCATCAAGATCTCTTCGCCGCAGGCATCTACCGCTAAATCCTGCAACTCATCCCAGACTTTCGGATTCAATCCTGCTGCGGCATAGAACAAGATCTGCAGACTGGCGAAGAAGTGCCGCCGGAAAGCCGCATCGCGCCTTAGTTCCGGAAGCAACATCTCAAAACCTTTCGGCACATTGAAGTAGGCAGTCATTGCTACGTCGCGCAGGTTTGCCAATGTCGTCGCAAAACCGCCGTTGGTGGGTTTTCCTTCATCGATATAGAGCGTGCCGCCATTGTAGAGCACGAGACCAAGGTTGTGGCTGCCGCCAAAGACATGGTTCCAGGGAAGCCAATCGCAGAGCACTGGCGGCGTTTCAGCCAGAAAGGCGAGCGCTGACCGGAGCATCTCCTGGTTCGAACAAAGCATGCGCTCTGTTGTGATGACGCCTTTCGGCTTACCAGTCGAACCGGAAGTAAATAGAACCTTGGCGATTGTGTCTTGCGTTACTCGAGCATGCGCACGGTCGACAGCGGATGTGGGTGTTACGTCGAGCAATTCTTCGAATGCCGTAGAACGCAGACTCTTTGCTGGAGATAGAGTTACCAACTCCATGCCGGCGTCCAAAACCTGTTTCAGCGGCTGTTCGAACGCCACGCCATCGGCCGCAAATAGCATCGATGGTTGCAATTGTTCTAACAGGGAGCGGAGGGTGGTGAGGTCGGAACATGCCAGTGAATAGGAGGGTGAGACCGAAGTGTGCAAGACACCGACGTGCATAGCACCGAAGGCGAGCAACGCGTGCTCGATGCTGTTGCCTGAAAGGATGGCAATGGGTGTCTGGTTGGAAAAACCGCGATTCAACAGAGCTTGCGAGATAGAGCGAACGCGATTCAAGGCTTCTTTATAGGTAAGATGACGCCAAGTTCCTGCCGCATCGCGCTGCGCTATAAATGTGCGCTCGGGAGAACGTTCGGCCCAATATTCGAGCCGGTCAGTGAGCCGCTCAGGGTAAGGTGCAAGCGGCTTTGGTGAACGCACGTAAATGGTCCCGTTTGCACGCCGGTCAAAGAGCGCTTCAGCGGGCGGCACATTGACTTTTCGAACTTTTCGCGGTGGCGCCACAGACACGGCTAAGTCCCTTGCTCCTTCATGCCACGTCGATGCGCGCCGTGTCGTCGACGATGCGGAAATCAAGACCGCGATGCGTTATGCTCGTAGCAGTAAGGTTGAATCTACAGTAGTTTTAATGCGGTGAGGTGGCAGAGTGGTCGAATGCGGCGGTCTCGAAAACCGTTGATGCTGCAAGGTATCCGTGAGTTCGAATCTCACCCTCACCGCCAGAAAACAAAGGACTTAACTGAATCGGGCTTAACGGCCCGAGTTGCTGTTTTAGGCTTCCGTGCAAATGCCGTGCAAATGCCATAACTATTCTTCTCCCTTCTTCTCTTTCTTCGCAAACTGCTTCTGAAGCAAATCTTCTACTAATTGGGCAGCGTTTTCGTCGTCGCCGCTCATCATGTGCGCGTACACGTTCAGCGTCACAGTAGGGTTGGCGTGTCCCAAGCGTTGGGACACTGTCTTAATTGGCGTGCCTCTGCGAAGTAGTTCAGAGGCGTGCGTGTGGCGCAAGTCATGAAAGCGAATGTCACGCGCAACGACACGGCGCGTGAACGCGATGTAGTCGTCAGTAAAGCGGTCAGGTGGCCAAGGATTGCCGTCCGGCAATGGGCACACGAGGTCAAGATTCGGATAGTCAGACCCGAACAGTTCTTTGTTTTTGTCCTGGCTGATTCGATGCTCTTTGATTGCAGAAATCAGGGTCGGTGGCAAAGCAATCGTACGGCGCGATTTCTTGTTCTTTGTGCTCTTGAAGTGGATTCCAGCGCGCGTTTGCTCCAGAGACTGATTGACAGTCAGGCGAGAGTTGTCCAAGTCGAGATCACTCCAACGTAGCCCTAGAATTTCGCCTCTGCGCATTCCGGTACAGAGTCCGAACAGAATTGGAAGGTAGAGGTCAGTGTTCTCGGCGGCTTCAATCAGCCAGGCAGCGCGATCTTCCTCGACCGCCTTGATCTCCTTATCTCTTGGTCGTGGCGCTTCCACCATCGCAGCTGGATTCGTTGGACGAATTTGCCAGATCATCGCTTGCTGGAGCGCTTTACGAAGCAGACGGTGAATATGCAGAACGGTGCGAGCGCTTAGACCCGAGTTGTTGCGTTTGTTTCCGTGCGTGGCGGACCAGACGTAGAATTCCGCGATCTGAACCGGCTGCAATTTCGCGAGCTGGATTGCGCCCAACCTGGGGACGATGTTCAGGTCTACAATTTCCTTGTAACGTTCGAAGGTCTTTGCTTCCAGGTTTGGCTTTACAGTGTTGAGCCAGCGCTCAAGGTATTCCGACAGCGTTTGTCTCGACGCTTCGGCGTAAGTACCCTCATCAATGGATCGCAAAACTTTGTTCAATTCGTTTTGCGCCGCTTTCTGTGTGTGGAAGCCGCGAATCCATCGATAGGCATCCAGAAGCTTTCCGTCTTTGGCGACGCGCTTGCCACGGTACACGACTGCTGCCCACCGTTTCTCGCCGCTGTTGAGTTGATAGTTCCGAATGTGGCCTCTCATCTTGCCCTCAAGTTAACGCAGTGCGTCGCCTTTTGTTTTGGCAGTGGGGGAGTCAGCAATTGCTCGAATGCGGTTCGGGGGATGAGGATGCGGCGACCGATGCGAATGGATGGGAGATCGCCGCGCTCGATGGCCTGGTAGGCGGAGATTCTCCCAATTCGGAGAATTTTGGCAACTTCCACTACGGTTAGAACGGTTGGGATATTTTTTCTTATTGCCATAGGATACCTCGCAAATTGAATACCAATTTGAGTAAACCATCAGGCTTGCCTCCGCTGAAGATGCACAAATTGGCCGGCTCACTGAGCGACTATGTTGATCGGGTGGAACGGCGGGTTGAAGACCGTTTGAATGGCGGTGGCGAGCCTGCTGCGGTGGATGAAGAGGTGCGGCGCGGGTTCAGAGACTTTGTTCATAACGACTCACGCACGAAGTCTCGGCAACAGGTTCGATTTGATCATTCGAATGGTGCGAGAGCGGAAGCGGTTCCAGACCCGAATAGTTCTGATTTCGCGCTGGCGATAGAGGCAGAGTCGCATCTGGAGTGGCATATGGAGGAGATTCGCCGGCGGGTCGATCCAGAAACGATGGCCATTCTGGAGCAGCTTTACGGATTTCATTCTGAACAGTGGACAATTGACAATTTGGCAAAGAAGATGGGAATCAAGAGGAACACACTTGAGAAGAGGCTTTCACGAACGTTTGCGAAGCTTCGGCGCGAATTGCCTTATCGGGGGATGAACGGGGGCGCCAAATAGCTATAGCCGACCATCTGCCACCGCATGAACTTGCTGATTTCTTGAGCCGCCTTCAGCAGGCCGCGCTCAAGAGCTACCCAAATTCCGAACGGACTGGGTGCCCTGGGCCGCATATCTTGGGGGAAGTGGCAAGGACGTCGGTACCGTCGGCGCATCCGGCGTATGAACACCTTAAGAAGTGCTCGCCGTGCTTGGAAGAGATGCTTGAGCTGCAGGGGAAAGCTATTCGGGACGAGCGGGCAAGGGCGGTGGCGCGGACTAGAATGCAGGGCGTCTTGGCGGGGTGCGTTTCACTGTGCTTGGTTGTGGCGCTGGGTGTGTACTTGGTCGCGCGGCGCGATGTTGACGCAGTAAAACAGCCGACCCAGCAAAGGGTGACTTTGCCGGTGGCGGCCACCGTGGCGCTTGATTTTCGGTCTGCGGCGGTAAGGCGCGGTGTTGGTGACGAGGCCAACACGGGATCGCTCCAACAGCTTCCAAGGAAGGTGGTGGCTCTTGAGATTATGCTGCCGTTTGGAAGTGACGACGGGACGTACTCGATAGAAATCAGAGATCTGCAGAAAGATGCGGTTCTTAAGAGCGCGAGCGGTGCTGCAAAGCTGTTGGACGGGGAGACACGATTGACCATTCCACGGATCGATTTGTCGGGTCTCTCACCGGGCGAATGCAGTTTCTTGTTCCGGCATGCGGACGCCAATTGGCGCAGAGTCAAAGTTGCATTGCAATAGTCTGTCGCGGCTTACGGATAGTCGGTGAATTTATTCTTGAACGCCCACAACAGGCCGCACACGATGACTAGAAGGCCGAACAGGGCGCGTACGAGCCAAACATTGGAGTCACCGTTGTGTGCATTGCCCGCCGCTCCTTGATTGGAAGCGAAGGCGATTAGGCTGTAGACAAAGAATAGAACGACTCGTTTCATGATTTGTTACCTGGAACCTGTCTTGGCATCGAGTTTGCCCGCACCGGACCCTTGCACCACGAACCCGGCCCAGTAAAGCGGCGCGCTCTTTGCGCCATAGGCGGCTAACAGTTCTCGCTTGGCCTTGGCCATGGAATCGGCAGGCGGTTCGCCTTGGCCGAGGTGCTTATAGAAGCCCTTCATCAAAACGAGTGTGGCTTGATCTTCGATTGACCACAGAGTTGATACGACGGTTCTGGCACCGGCCAACATGAACGCGGTGGAAAGAGCGGAGACGCCTTCCTCGCCTTGGATTGGGCCGACCTGCGTTTCACAGGCGGAAAGGACAACCAACTTGGCGGGGATTCGCATCTGAACGATTTCGGAGGCTTGGATGAAGCCGTCCCCGCCGTGTGAAGGGTCGCGCAGAAGCACGAGCGAAGCGTGGTCAGGATTGTCACTCGAGAACGCATGGACGGCTAGGTGGAGATAGCCGAATTGCTGCTGGAGGGCTAGTTTCAAGTTCGTTTCCGTCGCGTCTGGCCCGGTTAGCTGTTTGCTTTCGGGACTTCGGATTGCCGCAGTTGCCGCCATCACTTCTGCTTCAGAGTTGGGTAGATCGCCGAAGTCGCCGCTTGGAGCGGGGCCTCTTTCCACAGAGTCGATCTTGGTTCCACTTTGGCTGTATGGCACACCGCCTACGGCGAGGAGTGCGTTTGCTCGTTTTGCCTCGAACGGCTTCGATCTGAGCAGATGCATTGTGGTTGATGACGGAGCATAGGTGACGACGTGCGACTCAACGACGTAGCGGCCATGGTCATCGACCAGCGCGTCGAACGGAAGTAGATTCAAAGAACCATCCGGCACGATTGCCAGACGGGCGTTGGCGGCAAGCCGGGGAATCGGACCCAGTAGCTCGTCGTAGAGGGCGCGCCCTTGCTTGGTTGCATTCGCCTTGGCGGTGACGGCTTTTCGGTAATCCTCTACAAGGCTGTCAATCGTTTTTCGGCTGACGAGCTTAACGACTCGCTTGGTGGTTGGCGTGACAACCAAGACGTAGGAGTTTGGCTCAGCGACAACGTATTCCAAAAGAATTTCGGATGGGCTGAGAGTTCGCTGAATTGTGCGAAGTGGCACAGGCTTGAACTGGCTGGTGCTGAAGATTGTGAGACCGGAATTGACTGCTCTGCTTTGCTCCGCGAGAAAGATGGCTTGACGGATTCGGTCCAATTCACTCGGGTTCTTCAGAGTGGTCAACTTAAGGCGAAGTTTGGCGATTATCCTCTCGCTCGAAATGGCCTTGGGCGATGCCGATCCACCTGAAAGCAGCAGATCAACGACGGCGCGGCTGCGGCCTTGTTCGAGAACGTTATACGCCGCGTCGGGGTTGTTGAAGTGGTCCGCAATGAGGGCGAAGTGGTGGCTATAGAGTTGGTCGGCGCCGGTAATGACGGCCGTTTTGGTGATGAACGAATCGGCTCTGCCAATCAGTGTGTCTTGCAGGTTTGCGGCGCGGTAGTAGGTTTCATTCGCCTCGGTGTACTTGTGTTCGGCAATCAGGATTTGGGCCAAGGCATCGAGCATGGATGGCATGAGAGGCAATGCGCGGCCATGTTCCAACGTCGAGACGGAGTCCCGCGCAAGTTGTTCGGCCTTGGTTAAATCTCCGGTGGATAGGTAGACTTGCGAAAGGGCGCTTTGCGCGTTTGCAGTTTCGCGGAAGGCACCCACGGACGATCCTTCAGTGATCGCTTACTCAAAGTAGCGAATGTTGTCCCTATCTGAATAGTATCGTGCCCATAAATTTCGCTAACAGCGAAATCAGCAAAAACTACGCGCGCAAGCTTGTGGTCTTTGAATGCCCACCATGTTAAGCCCTTGATTTTATTTGCCTTTGAGGGTGCCGAGCAGTGCCGGAGGTCACTGTAGATCGAGTTTCAAACACTCCGCTTGGTTCGAAAAGACACCTTTGGCCCCACCGCGCTTGGGAATCGGGTTTTCAAATGCAATCAGCCTTCGATGGTTGATGCGAAACCCAATGGCAGCATGCTGTCTTTCGCAGCGTCGACGTGATTCACGTCCGCAAATGTTGGGAAATCTTCGGTTGTGCTTCTAGCGCCTAATATGGAAACTGCCGCGCAGGTGTAATCGATGACTTGGTACCGTTCAAGTTGCAAAACACAAGCGCTAGTGCTTACCGGCAATCCCAGCAGAAAACGTAACACAAAACAAAAACGGGGCAGTCGCGGAAGATTTAACACATTCTGCAACTCGAGCGGCAGCCCGAAAGACCGTTCGCCTTCCTGACTTTGGACGGACCGGTCGCTGGCGTTACAGGTCCTCTGCATCGATAGTGTACTGACACAAATGAACAAAGCGTCTGTACTCAGATCTTCTGCGTCGAGCGATTGGATAGCATCTGCAACCACATTTTCGGCCGTTTCAATGTCTCCAGAAATGAGCAAAGCCACGGAGACAGCTTTGCAAATGATTTTTTGAAGATGAGATTCCGCCATGATTGCTCCCAAATTTCCTGCGTCCTGCTGTTGTCCTGATGCCCTCATGATCCAAAGTACGTTAATTTTGATCGTGTAGCTTGCATATTGGTGCGAGCTTTAATTAATCGTGCGATCAAACTCCAACTGTTCGTTTAGTTGCGCGAACTTTGTTTGCCATTTCGGCGTCCACGTTAGAGTAGCTAGGAGCGCAATTGCTAGCCGCAAACTCTAGGGGGTAAATTATGAAATCAACCCTACAATCCGGGATCGTGGTACAAAAAAGCAACCACTCAGTGGACGTGACTATTCAAAAGCTCAGGGACCTTCTCGAAACTCGCGGAATTAAACTTTTTGCGTTGGTAGATCACAGTGGAGAAGCCGAACAGGTAGGATTGCACATGAATCCAACAAAGCTGTTGATCTTCGGAAATCCGAAGGCGGGCACGCCAATCATGGTCGCCACACCCACAGCCGCAATTGATCTGCCCCTAAAGATCTTAGTTTCCGCGGACAACGAGAGCGTCGTTTGGATCTGCTACAACAGCTCAGAGTACCTTCACCACAGGCATGGCTTCCCGGAAGGACTTCTCGGGAGCCTTGCCGTGGTAGAAAAACTAGCCGAAAGCGCCGGAAAATAATTATCCATGGCGCAGACCTACGCAAACCATCTCCTACTTCAATGCGGCCTCGGGGTGAATCATATCTCGCGCATATGCGAGGCCAATCCCGTACCCACCGCCGTTTGCTTCGACGATTGCGCGAGCGCCAGCATATGTTTCGTGCCGGGTCCAATCGCGCTGAAATTCAAGGAGGATTTGTATCCAACTCGTCATTTTTGCACCGGCCGCTTCCATCCGACGGAGCGCTAAGTCATGACTAATCGAAGTGAGACCACCACAAGCGTCACCAACAACGAATACATCAAATCCATCCCTTAGCGCCGACAGAACTGGAAATGAAACGCAAGCTTCGGTCAGTAGACCAGCCACGATGACCCGCTTGCGACCGCTCGCGATCAATGCCAGGTGAGCAGCCTCATCTTCCCAAACATTCATATTTCGGCGCTCGATTGGCTTCACCGTTGGCATAACTGCTTGCAGCGAAGGTAGCAACGGCCCGCTGTAGACTTTTGACGCAGACGTCGACGCAATGATCGGAACATTAAATGTGACTGCAGTTCGTGCCAAGGCGATGGCATTATTGAGCACAGCCTGGCGACCGATCGATTCGACGCCGAAGGCGAGACCGGCTTGATAGTCGACGAACAGACAGACGCAATCGGCGGGCTGCAATAACAAGTTGGATTCTTTCATTTTGGCAATCCCCTTTCTTAAAAACACTAGATAAAAACAAGATGCCGGACTACTGGTTCGTTCTGAACACAGTTGCGCACCCGGTCCTCGATTTGCTGATCGGCGCACACGGCCCGATCGTGCTGGCGAAGATGCTCAGCCCAGGAACTCACTATGAACGTTTCGAGATAGCGACCCGGCATTTCTGCGTCCCGACATACGCCCCATCGCACGGCTCCGTCGCGACGTCGCAATCGTCCATATTGGCCAATCGCACTAATGAACTCGGATGAAGCACCTGGCTGGAGCTGATATTCAACCGTGACAAGCACCGGTCGGCCCGTATCTGTGTCGACATCGACCACAGACGGCAGACGCCAATGATTCCACGGCGTTAAATCGATGCTTCGGTCCGAAAGGCGGAAAAACAAGCCTAAAACGGTGGAGACGATCGTGCCCACACCAGCGTAGACGAGCGCGTTACTTAAACCTACATGTACGGCAACAGTCCCCCAGGCGGCGCTTCCCAGAGCAACAGCGCCTTGGAACACCAACATTGTGATAGCGAGTGCGCGCGCCCTCACCCAATCGGGGGCTTGGTTCAAGACCTGAACGTTGAAAAGAGAGATAAAGAAGATCCAAGCCGAGCCGCATATCAGCAGGACAATGGTTAAGGGGAAGAGACGATGAAATAATCCGGCGGCAACGGTAGCAACTCCGAAGACTCCTATCCCGACTGAAATGATGACATCTATCGACCAACGAGATCTGACGGCGGGCATCAAGAGAGCACCAAGGACCGCGCCGCATCCAAAAACGCCGAGCAAGGCGCCATAGCCAAGAGCGCCGCCGTTAGCGCGATGAGCGACGGAAGGAAGCAGGGCAAGCAATCCACTGGCAAAGAACATAGTTGCACCGAAACGGAGCAGCACAGCACGAATAACCGGCGAGTAGCGGATAAATCGGACGGCTGCGACGGTGGCACCGGCCACGGTTTCCGGCGGTGTGGAGCGGCTGATGACCGTCCTCCGCCAACGAGCTACAACAACGATGACTCCAAAAAATGAGATGAGGTTGATCAAGAAGCTACTACCCACGCCGACGATGGCGATCAGCACGCCGCCAAGTGCAGGCCCGACGGCGCGGGCAAAATTGAATTCGATTCCGTTGAGCGCGGATGCGGCCGCGAGATCTTCCTTCTGAACCAGTTCCGGCAAGACCGCCCGCCAGGTGGGCGCTTCGAATGCGTCGCCGGCCGACAAGGCAAACGTCAAGACGAGTAACAACGCTGGCGACATCTTACCGGCGAGGGTGATCGCAGTGAGGACGAAAGCGATGGAAACCATCCAAATTTCGGAGTAAAGTATAACTTTGCGGCGATCGAAAATATCATCTATTGCGCCGGCCGGCAACGCGAGAACAAAGAACGGGAGCGCTGCAGCGGTCTGAATGAGCGCAACGAATAAAGGCCCGCCATTCAACGAGACCATTAACCAAGCTGCGCCGACTGATTGCATGAATGTGCCGACGTCAGAAACGACATTAGCTATGAGCAAATTACGGAAAATGGACGACTGCAAGGGGCGCCAGAGTCCGGCTGAACGGATTGGAGCGGCTGTCATTATAGAACCTTAGGTGAAACCCAATCCACGGATGCCAGCCACTTTTGGGTGACGGCAATGTCATCGTCTCCGAGTTCGTGACCTCCCTGATGCCAGTGAACATGCACAGAAGCGCCAGCTGTCTGAAGGATGTCGGACAACCTGATCGTTTCGGCTTGGGGCACTATCGGATCACCCTGCCCGCCCGCGAGCAAAACTTTGACATCGGCTAGGTCGGGCCAGCTACGAGGGACGAACGGCACCATCGCCCGAAATAGGGCAGCCCCGGCGAGCACTTTAGGGTGCAGCAGCATCAGCGCCGCGGCTATATTTGCGCCATTTGAGTAACCAACAGCGACCAGTTCGCCCGTTATGGCGTACTCGCGCCTCGCGTCCTGGATGAATTGTGCAAGCTCGTTGGCGCGGAATTTCAGATCGGCAACGTCGAACACTCCTTCCGCAAATCGCCGAAAAAATCTCGGCATGCCATTTTCTAATACTTTCCCTCTCGGGCTGAGGATACCCGCGCCCGGGAACAAAGTTTGGCCCAATGGGAGGAGGTCCTCTTCGTTACCGCCGGTACCATGGAGCAGCAGAAGAGTGATCTGCGGCAGCGCCCCGCCAGATGATACGAAACGGTGGATGAACCCAAGGTTGGTGTTCATGAGTGCAACTCAATTCCGGCGGGCAAGCGGAGTGGAGGCAAAGCCGCCTGCAACTGCCGGCGCGAAGATTCCAACCAAGGTGGAAGAACGAGATTCGACCCGAGTTCGTCAAGCGTTTCATCGACCGAAAACCCCGGTGGATCAGTAGCGATCTCGAAGAGAATTCCACCGGGTTCGCGGAAGTAGATGGAATGGAAATATTTCCGATCCATGACTGGAGAACTGCTGTATCCGTCCTCTCTGATCCTGTCGAGCCATTCAAGCTGCTCCTGGTCGTTCGATGCGCGCCAGGCGATGTGATGAACGGCGCCGACTAGAACGCTGCCTGGCCTTTGATCCGGCGCGTGAAGCACATCGATCAATGCACCGGCTTCGCCATGTCCTACTGAATACCGGAACCGATCCGCGTGTTCATTGATCAAGTTGAAGCCAAGTGTTTCGGTCAACATCGTGTGTGTTAGCTGGTGATTGTGTTCGGAGAGAGTGGCGCTGTGAAGTCCATGAATGGCGTAGTTCAGCGGGATGGCACCATCTTTGTGGACTCTTGCGCTGTCCAGTTCTGCCGTTGATACCAATTCAATCATCATTCCGTCGGGATCTCTGAACAGAAGAAAGCTGTCATCAAATCGTTGATATGGACCTTGAACGGAAACGCCTCGCAGCGTGAGCCTATCTCTCCAGTAATCAATTGCCGTTAAGGGAATGGCAAACGCCGTGTGAGTAACCTGACCGACGCCATGCCGCCCCTTGGGAGCATGAGGCCACGGGAAGAAAGTAAGAATTGTTCCCGGATGTCCCGCTCCGTCTCCGTAATAAAGGTGATAGGTGCCCGGGTCGTCAAAATTGACCGTCACTTTGATTAAGCGCAACCCTAAAAGCCCCGAGTAGAAATCGATGTTGGACTGAGGATCGCCTGCTATTGCTGTTATGTGATGTATTCCAAGAACTTTCATGCTCATAACCATCCCTCTAGAACTTGTAGCCGACCTGTGCGGCGGCATAATTGAGATTTCGACCCGGCATCGTATCTTTTAAGAAGGTTCCGGCGAAGAAGATTCCATAGTCAGCCTGAAACCACAGATGGCGATCAGCCTGCCACCTGACTTCGATACCCGGCCGATGGCCGACGAACCTCGCGTCACTGTCGCCGGCCTTGCGAATGAGAAACCCTGGCACGGCGTAAACTCCATCGAGAAGACTTTCACGCCACTGCAGAACCCAGTCTGTGGAGATAGTTACTCCATGGGGCATCTGCGTCTGGACGCGAGGGTGGACATCTATGAAGTTCACTGGGCCCGGGCCAGTGCTGGCGATCACACCAAAGTAGTTGCCGATGGGGTAAATAGGATTGAAGGTCCCCAAAGAGTGGCTTTTGGGATTATCGCCGCTAGAGATATCAGCCTTCATGCTGAAACGCGGCTTTAGACGGGCGTTTGCAAGGCTATATCCTGTATCCGATGCAACGGTCCAAGCCCGAATGCTCGCCGCGCCGAAACTGCCGAACTGCCACACAGCCTCGTCATCGAAGTCCCATCCGCGTCGTTGTGGCGAGCTAAGACGCCACAGCCGAACCCCGATGCTCTGCCGCACCTCATGCGCCGTTCCTCGGTCGAAGGTCGCCTGCTTGCGATCCTGCCCCAGATAGTAAAAATCGACTGATATGACCTTCGTCAATGGGCGGGTGGAATAAATGCCCCAAAATGCAGTCTTGTGATCGGGAGCGTTGTCGAAGAAACCAGGTTTGTCGAGATCGGGGCGCACGGCGAAAACGTCAACGGACCAAGCACCGAACTTGCTTCTAATCTTCGCGCCGTCGAAACTCTGGCGAACATTTGGCCCTTCGCGGACGGAAACAAGACGGCCGGAACCGTAATTTAATTCCTGCCTGCCAACCCGGAATTTCAACCAATTTTGATCTCCTGAAGTGCCAAACTCCAGAAAGGCAGCCAAGAAGTCCAGCTTCTTCTCGTCAATTGGCCGCGGGCCGCCCGCTCTGAACAATTCGAGACCGCTCTTGAGCTGAACGAATGTCCTGAAATACCTACCGTAGCGTGTGTCGACATGCAGCATGTAGCGCTGCAGCAGATATCCATTCATGAGTGGCTGTTGGCCCCAGTTATCGTTACCTATACGTTCCCACTCTTCGCGAACTTCTCCGCCGATAGTCAGATACCAGGTATTATTGTCGGGACGAAGCCTGATGTACTTCAGCGAGTCCCATGAATCTAGATGTAAGGCGGGATCTGCGAGGAAACCCCAGTCTTCGTTCTCACGGAGCAGTTTGTAACTACGGTCTTCCTTGGGTAATCCAGGGTCGATAGACTGCCCAGGCGATTGGAGCGCAGCACTCCATAGTATGAAAGCGATCCCGGTTTTAGTCGTCATTCTCATGAGTCTCTAGCCTGGGTGATAGCCCTCGCCTCCAGGGCCAGGATACGAGAATTCGCCTTCGTGCTTCTTACATAAAAGTGTGCAATTTGCGAAATGCTGTTGATACCTCAGAGAAGCCGCAAAAGGATGCGAAGTGCAAATGTTACGGCGGCGAAGGCCACAATCGAGAAACAGTAGATTGCGACAAACCAGAATGCCCGGCAGTGTTTCAGATTCATAACTCCCAACCATTTTCTGGTGTCTTGCCTCGAAATACCCAATAGGCGTACGCTGAATAGGTCAGCACCATTGGTGTTACAACGGCTGCACCGATGAGAAAGAACACTTGGCTGAGACGTGAGGCAGAGGCGTCCCACAGAGATAGCCGAAACGGAATGATGTTTGGAAAGATCAAGATGACTATTCCTACAATTCCGAAGGCGACCATCGCCAACCCTGCCACAAACGGCTGGAGTTCCAAACGCTTAACGATACCGCCGAAAAGAACAACAGCGGCCATCGCCATCAACACCACAATACTGGCTAAACTCGACGAATGCGCTTCCCAGGCCATCCGCACTTCGGATCGTATGCGCGCAGCCGTGAGGCACCCAATTCCGAAGAGGATCAAGAAAGCAGGTAGCGTAAAACGCAAGGTCTGTTCGGCGAAAGAACGAGTGAGTTTGGCGGTCTTCAAGTTCAGCCAGCAAGCCCCCAGCACTACATATGCGGCAAGGACATCAACCGCACAAAGAATTGGGAAAGGTCGCCAGCAGTCGAAAACAGTACCGCTAAAGGAATCGGCGTGGATCGGAACTCCTTGAATTAATCCGCCAAGAATTAAACCTTGCATACAGGCGGCAACAATGGACGCCAAGCTGAAGACCGCGTCCCAGAAGTGGCGATAGCGCTTGATTTGAAAGCGAAACTCGAAGGACACTCCACGCAGGCCTAGAGCCAGGACCATAATGGTAACCGGAACGTAAAAGGCCCGCATAAGAATGCCATAAGCGATGGGAAAGGCGGCAAGCAGGGTGACGCCAGTCATAACCAACCATGTCTCGTTGCCATCCCAGGTTGGCGTAATCGAGTCAACCATCTGGTTGCGCGATGATTCGTTCGGCTCTAACAACAATAGCGCGCCAACGCCCAAGTCAAAACCGTCGAGCAACACGTACAGCGTTATGGAAAATGCCGCGAAGAACGCGGAAAGAAGGGGGAGATCCATGCCTCACTCTCCCGCGCCCACACTGACCTTCGCGCTATCGAGAACCTGCGGACGCAACGCGTTCTTGAGCGAGCCGGAAGCCTCTGCATAATCTGGGACTTTTTCCGGGCCGCGACGGATCATACGAACGGCGAAGACGAGGAAAGCCGTCATGAAGAAGAGATAGATACAAATGAAAGCAATTAGCGTTGAAAGCAAAGTACCTGCCGGTACTGGAGAAACGGCATCGAGAGTGCGGAGTAATCCATAGATGACCCACGGCTGCCGACCAGTTTCCGCAAGATACCATCCCCCTAAAGTGGCAACGATTCCCGATGGTGTCATAACGACAAGCCATCGCAGGAACCAAGGGGCTGTAAAGAGTCGGCCGCGCCATCGAAGCCAGAGCGCGGCGACACTCACCGAGAACATCAGGATTGCGATAACGTACATGACGCGAAAGCTATAGAAGACCATGCCCATCATGGGCTGACGATCACGAGGCGTGTTCCTCAATCCCGCGACGCGGCCATCAACGCTATGTG
>Ga0182012_10003119_pt1 | contig 17693 bp, 12 predicted proteins | sample 612S2SmetaG_FD_120486 | JGI IMG/M metagenome (GOLD analysis project Ga0182012, IMG submission 120486) | Permafrost microbial communities from Stordalen Mire, Sweden - 612S2S metaG | ecosystem: Environmental > Terrestrial > Soil > Wetlands > Permafrost | place: Sweden: Stordalen | collected...
ATCACGCTGCTCCGAACGCTGCGAACTCTAGTGGTTGATGATAACCACACGAACCTGCGGATTGTAACGAAAATGCTCGTGAATTGGGGCATGCAAACGCAAGAAGCGCTATCGGCCCCAATCGGGATGCAACTACTCGAGGAAGCTGGCCGCCAAGGCATACCGTTCGATTTACTGCTGCTGGACAATCAAATGCCGGACGTGGACGGCCTCACTATGGTGGAACAAATCCGCCAGAATCCGGCGCTTCAACGGCTGAAGATCATCATTCTGACTTCGGCCGATCTCCTCAACGGACCCGGCGTCTTAGAGCAATTCAACATTTCCCGCTGCTTGATCAAGCCGGTAGCGGGTCACGATTTGCGCGATGCCATCATCGCCAGTTGCGCCGGCATGGTTTCTTCCTTCTCACGCGCGCGCACCCGGCAAGCGTTTTCACCGGCCCTTAGCAAAACGCAACATTCGCTGAGAATTTTGGTGGCGGAAGACAATCTGGTCAACCAAAAGCTTGCACGAAAAATACTCGAAAAAATCGGCCATACTGTGACCATCGCAGAAAACGGCCTAGAAGCGCTCGATTACCTCGAAAAAGAAAAGTTTGATCTCGTTTTTATGGATTTGCAAATGCCGCAGATGGATGGGCTCACGGCCACCGCGGAAATTCGCAATCGGCCCCATCTGGCACATCATCGCATCTACGCCATGACAGCGCACGCCATGGCCGGCGATCGCCAGCGTTGCCTGGAAGGCGGCATGAATGGCTATCTCACGAAGCCGCTCCAAATCGAAGAGTTGCGGAAAGTCTTGAATGAAATAGAGATTGAAGTTACCAGCGATTACGGCGTTGTGGCATTAAAACCATAATCGACCCGTAGAACGCCAATGCGGCGCCAAAAATCAAGAGTAAGGCAAATTCCAGCCCGCTCAAGCCGTGAAACGAATACGGCGTAAAAAAGAATCCCCACACCAGCAGCACTAACACGGCCAAGCCCCATAGCGGGAAGACAAATTCGAAGATTCTGACCAGCGCCAGGAAAATGCAAATGAATCCGGTCAGGCTCAAGATACTCACGCGCGAGATCATGCGTTCTTGATTGAACGGCAGCATATCTAAATGCAGCGCCTGATGACCGGTCCGCGCCAGCACGGCAATGCCAAACAAAAAAGTGCTCAGCGCCAAGTGAAAACAGTAAGCATAAAACTTCAACAGCCCGTTGACGAACCTCACAGTATCTTCTTTCCCATGGCGGACATGATGAGCTCAATGCCAAGCAGAGCGGTACGATTTGCCTCGTCCAAGACAGGATTCACTTCAACCACTTCCATCGAAAGCATTTTATTCGAGTCGCAAATCATTTCCATCGAAAGATGCGCCTCACGGTAACTCATGCCGCCGCGTACGGGCGTTCCTACACCCGGCGCTTCGTCTGGATCAACAGCATCCATATCGAGTGAGAGATGAAAACCGGCAGTGCCGTCGCACGCGGCCGCGATCGATTGCTCCATAATCTTGCGCAAACCCAGCTCGTCGATATCGCGCATGGTGAACGTCACCACGCCCAACGCGCGCACCATTTCGCGTTCACGCTCGTCCACATCACGCAGGCCGATCAGCACGGTGTTCCGGCCTTCCATTTTGGGCGCATAGCCGAAAATGTCTGTGAGTTCGCGCGGGCCGCTGCCCAGACAACTCGCCAGCGGCATGCCATGCACATTTCCGCTCGGACTGATCTCTGGCGTATTCATGTCGGCGTGCGCATCAATCCAAATCACACCAATTTTCTGCTGGCGTTTCTTGTACGCGTTGGAGATGCCGGCAATCGTGCCCGCAGCCACCGAATGATCACCGCCCAGCACCAATGGGAACTGACCCTTTTCAACAATGCCGCTTACCGTTCGCGCCAATTCAGCGCAGCACTGCGCGATCGGCGCGAGATATTTCGCCGTAGCGGACCCTTCGTCAATCGTCTCTTGTTGCGCCACAGGCACATTGCCCAAGTCACGCACTTCATAGCCCATGGCGTGCAATTTGGCATTCAAGCCTGCCAGACGTAGAGCCGAAGGGCCCATATCGACACCGCGCCGCCCAGCGCCGAAATCCAGGGGTGCGCCCAAAATGGCGATTTGCGAAGAACGAGTCAAGCAGATACTCCGAGGCCGCTAGGGCCGGGTGCGGTATAGCATGCGCGGATACGGAATGGTTTCACGAAGATGCTCCACGCCGCACATCCAGGCCACAAAACGTTCGACGCCCATGCCGAATCCGCCATGCGGCACCGATCCAAAGCGGCGAACATCAAGATACCACTCGAATGCTTCGCGCGGCAGCTTGTGTTCATCTAGACGCTTTTCCAAAAGCGCCAGATCGTGAATGCGCTGGCCGCCGGCAATGATTTCGCCGTAGCCTTCCGGCGCAATCACATCCACGCCCAACGCCACTTCCGGCCGGTGCTCATCCGGTTGAAAGTAGAACGCTTTGATTTCGGTTGGATAACGGTCAACCATGATCGGTTGGTCGCTGCCTTCGGTGAGAAGAGTTTCGTCGGTATTCCCGAAATCACCGCCCCACTTGATCTCGCTGCCTTTCCCTTCCAGAACCTTCACAGCGTCGTCATAGCTCATGCGCGGAAAGGGTGCCTTGATCGCTTCAAGCTTGCGAATGTCGCGCTCCAGCACTTTCAATTCTTCCTGGCGATTTTCCAGCACACGCGCTACCAGCGAAACCACTAAATCTTCCGCTACGCGCTTCACCTCTTCGAGGTCGGCATAGGCCATCTCAGGCTCAACCATCCAGAACTCGGTCAAATGGCGGCGTGTTTTTGATTTCTCAGCGCGAAACGTCGGCCCGAAGCAATACACTTTGCCGAACGCCATGGCGTTCGCTTCGTTATACAGCTGGCCCGATTGCGTGAGATAAACTTTTTCGTCTTCGAAGTAATCCACTTCGAAAAGAGTGCTGGTGCCTTCGCAGGCGGCGGGCGTGAAGATGGGCGTGTCTACCAGCGTGAAGCCGTGCGAATCGAAGTAATCGCGAATGCCCTTCACTACTTCATGGCGGATGCGGATGGCGGCATGCTGGCGGCGGCTGCGCAGCCACAAGTGCCGGTGATCCATCAAGAAATCGACACCGTGGTCCTTCGGTGTAATCGGATACGGATGCTCTTCGGGAACACGCTGCACGACATGAACGTCTTCTACATCCAGTTCAAACCCGCCCTGTGCACGCGCTTCTGCGCGAACGGTGCCGGTGATGGTGAGCGAACTCTCCTGCGTGAGCGCTTTGAGCGCTTCGAACACCGGCTCGGCCACATTCGCTTTCACCGCGACGCACTGCATCATGCCGCTGCCATCGCGCACAACGGGAAACACAATCTTGCCGGACTTGCGCAGATTGTAAAGCCAGCCTTGAATGGTTACGCGTTCGCCGGCGTGGGCGTGTGCGTCCGCAATCTTGATGACCCTCGCTTCACTGCTGCTCATAGTAGCTCTCAAACTTATCCAGATCGTCCGCGGTGCGCTTGGCATCTTCGGCTGGATGCTCTACCGCGGCAACTGCCTTCAATTCGAGCAACATGGGATACTGATCCGGCCGTGAGCGCAATAAGCCCATCGCATGCTTCCAATCAATCGTGCCTTGGCCGGGGAAGAGATGCGAATCGGTTTTGCCATCGTTATCGTGAATATGGGTCGACCGGATGCGCTCTTTCATCAGCTCAAATTCGGCTGCCACGCCTTTCGTCATATGGGCGTGGCCGATATCGAAACAGTAATTTAAATTCAAGTGCGTCGTGGTTAGGAACTCGTTCAGCTTGGCAGCAGAAGACATGCCGTTCGGGATGTTTTCCAGCAACACTTCCACGCCGCGCTGCCCGGCAAAAACCCGGATTTCATCGAGCGACGAAAAGGCCGCATCAATGCGCCGCTCATCGTAATCTTGATCCACCACGCCCAGATGTTGAATCAAATATTTAAAAGGAACGCTTTCCGCAATCTCAATGGCGCGTTTGATTTCGTCCACAATCGCAATCCGCTTAGCTTTTTGACTCTCGGTAATATCCAAAACCGCATGCGGCCCGCTGCGGCCCCAAACGTCATCGTTGTGAATCGGCGAGTGAACGGAGTGCAGCTTCAGTGGTGAATCGCGAAACCAGTGACCCAGTTCGGCAATTTGGGCACCGTCCTGATAATCCACATGCTGGCGCGCGCAGTAGATTTCGACGCTCTCGAAGCCGGCATTGCGGATGCGTTCGAGCCCGGCCGTAGTCAGGCGCTGGCCGACAAATAAGTGAGTAGAAAGGACGTGCTGCATTTTTGTTTTAGTTTCTTGCTGTGAGAGACCGCTCGCCTGCGACGTGCGGTTTGAAGCTAATAGCCAGCGACCTTTCCATTGCGGCGAGACTCCGTGCCGCCTTCCAGAGAACCATTGTTCACAACAATAGCCTCCACAATCGCTACACCGCCTACAGGCCTAATCTCATAGCCCATAGCACGTAACTGCTCAGCCGCTTGCGGGGGAAAACCATTCTGCAAGGTGAGCACATCGGGTTTCCATTGCTCGTGGAATCTCGGCAGATCCACCGCATCCTGCGCATTCATGTGAAAGTCGAGAACGTCAAGAATTACTTCCATAACTCCGGTGGTGATGCGTGAACCGCCGGGCGCACCAGTCACCATAAAGAGTTTACCGCCCCTAGTAATAATCGTAGGCGTCATGGACGAAAGCGGGCGCTTGCCGGGCTCAATCGCATTGGCTTCGCCGCCCACTACGCCGAACATATTCGGCACACCGGGCTTCGCAGCAAAGTCATCCATCTCATCATTCAAAAGAAAGCCAAGCTTGGGCACGGTGATGCCGTTGCCGTACAAGTTATTCAGCGTATACGTCACAGCCACCGCGTTGCCCGCGCTGTCCACTACGTTGTAATGCGTGGTGTCACTGTTTTCGAATTGCGACAAATGGGCAGCCTGTGCTTTGGGAAGACCGGGGCCGATCATCTCACTCGGTGTGGCGTGATTAGGGTCGATGGTCTTGCGCCGCCAGGCAATATACGCATCGTCGAGCAGCGCTTTCACGGGAACGTTATAAAAGGACGGGTCACCCAAGTATTCGCTACGATCGGCATAAAACCGGCGCATGGCTTCCGCTTCATAATGGACAGCTTTGGCGGAGTCAGCGCCATCGCTTTCATAGCCAGTGCCGTTGAGCATCCCCATCATTTGGAGAAGGCCAACGCCGCCGGCACTCGGGGGCGGCGAGGTGATGATGTGAAAGTCTTTATATTCGCCTTCGAGCGGCACTCGCTCCATCACTTTGTAAGCCTTGAGATCGGCTTCGGTAATGAGTCCACCGTGCTCTTTCATGGCAGCGGCGAATTGCTTCGCCGTGGGGCCTTCATAAAAACCCTTCGCGCCCGATTGCGCAATGCGCTGCAGCGTTTCCGCCAGTTCAGGCTGCTTTAACGTCTCACCCGCTTTATAAGGGTCACCGTCACGCAGGAAAATGCGTTTGGATTCAGGATCAGTCTTAATCGCTGCGTTGTCGGACGAAAGAGATTTAACCAGAGTGGGGCTCAATGCAAAACCGTCGGCCGCCAGTTTTACCGCCGGCGCTAACAACTGCTGCCACTTCTGCGTGCCGAATTTCTTGTGAGCGAGTGCAAAGCCCGCCACGGAGCCGGGTACCCCGGAAGAGCGCCAGCCGAAAATGCTGTCTTTGGTGGGATTGCCCTTTTCATCCAGATACATGTCGCGCGTGGCTTTCAGCGGCGCAGCCTCGCGGAAATCGAGGAATGCCGTTTTGCCATTAGCCATGCGGATGAGCATGAAACCGCCGCCGCCAATGTTGCCCGCGAGCGGATGCGTGACAGCCAACGCGAACCCAACGGCCACTGCTGCATCCACGGCGTTGCCGCCGTTCTTCAAAACTTCCAATCCAACGTCGGCGGCCAAAGGCTCTTGGGCCACCACCATACCGTGTTGAGCGCGGACTGGTTCTTTAGCGGAAACCGGGATCAGTGACAGCGAGCACACCAGTGCCGTGGCAAGCCGAAGACGACGCATGAATGCCAGTCTACCAGCTTGCAAGAAGGTTGCTATTTGCAGAAAGCTCAGCGCGCGCTGTGCGCGTTGCAGAATTACTTGACCGTGCTGATGGTACGCAAGCGCAAGGTTAAGCGGCTCTTGTAGCGGGCCGCCGTGTTCTTCTTGATGATGCCCCATTTCGCAGCGCGATCCACGATTGAAAATGTGGCCGGCACTACTTTGGATGCGCCCTCGGCGTCCTTCTTGTCCAACAGACGACGCATCGTGCGTATCTGGTGGCGGAGCTTGGTCTTGCGGAGACGGTTGATCGCGGTGCGGCGTTCTGCAATGCGCACGCGCTTCAACGAAGAGACTGTATTTGCCATTTACCTGATTTGTACCTGAACTGTGTAAATTTACTATTCCAGGATAGCTGATCGGGGAGGCCAGGAGCAAATTGGGGCCAAATTCTGGGCCGAATAAACGGCGAAACAAACCGGGCCTACCGTAGATGGGCACACCCGAGTCGTAAACGATTAAGCCGCCTGAGTCAATTTTGCTGCACTCCCTGCTGGCGATGAATAAGTAAACACGGTTTTGCTGTTCCAATCTGCCTCGAACGTGAGCGATCCTGCCGGTGTTCCCTGCACGGGCCCGGCCAGCGCAGACATCACGCAAATGGGGAACGATTCATCAAACGCGGCATGCGTATTATGGGTCGCGCCGTCCAAGGCCAGAGCCAGCGCCTTACGCTTTTTCATAAACGTTTGGTCTGCTGAAGGATCGCCGGTCACTGACTTCGCATATGCGATCACGTCAGCGAGCAACGGACCGACTTTCGCCAGCGCGCCAGCCCACATAGTGATGTCGTACCAATCCGAATAAAAGGGCGGCAGAATCCCAGCCGGATTTTCATCCATCTCAGCCCAGCTTTGATCGCTGCCCAAGGCCTCAATACGTCGTTGATCCGTGGTGTCCTGCGGATCGAGAAGGGCGGCCAGGATTCGTCGTCCGGTCTGCTTGAGTGAAGCAGCCGTGCGCGGAATCAGATGTTGAACGTCGGAGAAGAAGAAGCGTAAGACGTCGTCATTGGAATAGTTCCGCGCCGCCGTGAACAGCGGGTGCTGAACCGGCGATCCAACGGCAGGCAAATTCGACTTGACACTGGCGGGCATCACGCCTAAAACTAAGCCGGCGTTCAGTTGCTTCAACGCATCTCGATAATCCATCGAGCTCTTGTATACGGAGTACCCTTGCGTCGCGCTAAACACCGGATTCGCGCCCGTGCCCGCCAGCATAGCCTGGTAAGTAGCCGTTGCGAGAAAGCCTTCGTAAAGAGCAGATCGCAGGCGGTCGGCCGCAGCCAGCGGCGTGGATGCGGTACTGATCCAACTGGCGGTCGCGGTATCGGTCAACGTCACCGATCCATCCGCTGCATTTCTTACGATCTTCATGCTCTTGATGAAATCGGCCACGGAGCGGTAGTTGAAGAGGCCGAGTACGTTCAAGGTGAGGGAGAACTCCTTCTCGACAGTATCGACGACGACGTTCCGCAACTGCTTGGCATTCGGGAGTTGCGCAAGCGCAGTCCAGTCTCCGTGCAAAGCATCGCTTAGGGCATTCTTGGTCGCCTGGTTCAGATTTGAAAGATCAACGGAATAGGCAAACGCAGCCTCATCGGATTTGGCTGCCGAACAGGCGGCATTCAGTGAAACAGCCAAGCTGTGATCGATGCCATCGTTCAGCACTTGAGTAATCTCTGCAGCCTGGTCCGCTGGCAAGGCTGTAGTATCGATACCAGGCGCAAACGCTTCGAAGAACTTACTAATGAGTTCGTTGTTGCCTAAGCCGGCACTCAATCCCGCCGCGGCGGTGAAAGAGGCCTCCAGGGTTGAGCCCTTCTTTTTGTAGATGCCGAGGTAGAGAGTATTCGGGCCGGTGCGACGCATGCGGACGCTGAACTCCTTACCAAAGGCAATGTCCCCGGCCACTTGCAGAGTAACGGAAGGCGTCACCGAAACGCTGGCGTTGAACGGCAGGTTGGCATCGGCCAGGCTTAACTGGTTGACCGCGAGTGGCAACGCCCACGATCCGCCGATCTTGACGTTCCCTGAGATATCAGTCGTGTAGATCAGGTCTTGGGGGATAGCTAGCAAATCATCGGATGAGCTGATTATTTTGAAGGCTTCCAGCGTTTGCGCAATGGCTTGCGAGAGATTCGTTGTAGGCGCCTGGGCAGCGGGAATCCGCACATAGGTTGCGAATTCGGGAGCAGTGGATCCTTCGAAACTAACGCCGAATCCCTCGGGCAGCGGCACCGCTACGCTTGCATCAAGCAGAGTATCGAGTTCGAAAGAAACCCAGCAATCGTCGCCATCAATTTCGATTGGGTCGTAATCGTCTGACCCAAACAGAGGCGAATCCGCCGAACGCGCAACGGCCATGGTGGAGTTAATGCTGGCGTTCACATCCAGCAGGTTGCCTGCTGCGGTGATCGACGGTTTGTCGAACGTGGCCGCGAAGGTGGCGTCTTGAAAAGTAGGATCTAGTACTGGTTTCGACAGTGCGGCGAAGAAGCCGGACTCTGACGTAATCAGCTGGCTCAGTTCACTCTGCGCCGCCGATGAATTATTCGAGACGTCGATCTGCACCGAACCGGTGAGATCTCCGATGGAGATTTGTGGCAATGGGTCCTCGCGGGCGGCGTGGTTTACTCCTCCGAGCGGCCGCCTAATGATCTAAGCGAAAAGTTCGGGGAGAGAAAGCCACCGAATTCAAAAAAATATTTTCTTCTTTTTATTGGGCAAGCATTGCAACGAAATACACCGCTTCTCGACTGAGGGAAAATGGCCTGACGTTTCTAAACTTACAAGCTGCCGGATTGGCGCATCATGCCGCCATCGATGAAGTAAGTCGATCCGGTGACATAACCCGCTTCATCGGATGCCAGATAGGTTGCCAAGCCGGCAATCTCCTCCGGTTTGCCCCAACGGCTGAGGGGGATCTCCGCCATCAGCGCTTTTTCCAATTCGGGGTTCGCTTGAATGTCGGCGTCAATGGGTGTATACACAGCGCCGGGCCCGATGTTGTTCACGGTGATTTTGTCTTTCGCCAATTCCACGGCGATGGTACGGGCCAACATGCGCAGTCCGCCCTTGCTGGCACAGTAAGGCGCGTTCGTCGGCATTGGCAGGTCTTCATGCACCGAGGAAATATTGATTAGCCGCCCACCGTCGCCTTGCTTAATCATCTGCCGGGCCGCCGCCTGGCTCACCAGAAAAGGTCCAATCAGATTCACGGCTAAGATCTTCTGCATTTCGTCAAAGGGAAAATCCACGAACGCGTGCTTTGTTTCAATGCCGGCGTTGTTCACCACGATGTCGAGACGTCCGAAGGCCTTTACCGTGCTGTCAATTAAGTTCTGCACCTGATCCGGCTTCGACACATCCGCAGCAAGCGCGATGCTCTTTCCTCCGAAGCTTTTGATCTCATTCATGGTTTGATCGGCGGCGCTGGAATTACCAACATAATCGATCACCACGGAAGCGCCTTCGCGGGCAAAGCGAATCGCAATCGCCTGGCCAATGCCCGTGGCCGCTCCGGTGACAATCGCGACTTTGTTTTGTAGTTTCATCTGGATACCCAATTGGTGATGGGACGCGAGTGGGACGGATTTGTTTCGAGAGAACTGCTGGCGAATCCGCCCATTGAACCGCGCGTGACCCTGGAGGTAAGTCAGGGCTATTGTCTCGACGGGCTGACTCTGCCGGTTATTCCCGCCGAGGGCGATCCGCCACACCGGCATGTTAGGGGCGGGTTCTGCCACGTCAATCAGCCCAGCACGACGAAAGAGAGACGTCTGTATTTATCGTGCCGCCTTAACGTCACTGTACTAATGTAGTTGTATATGCAACTACCACTCTTACGCTCCATCCTCATCAGTGCCCTCGTCGCCACTTCACTACTCGCGCAAGCGCCCGCTCAGCCTAAAGTCACCCGAGTGCTGGCTACGCTCACCGTGAAGCCGGGCATCACCCGTGACCAAATCATGAAAGTGATGCAAGACGAAGTCCGCCAAACAGTAGGACTTTATCTCGATGGCAAAATTCAGGAGTGGTACGCGCGCGGTGATGGCAAAGGCGTCGTGTTCCTCCTCGATTGCAAGTCGGTCGAAGAAGCAAAGGAGACGCTCGAAGCGCTACCGCTGATCAGGGCAAATTTTGCATCGTTCGAATATATGCCGCTGGGACCGCTCACTCCGCTTCGTCTGCTTTTGGCTCCTCCCACGCCGGCTCAATAACAAGCAACATGGCAGATACCACTGAAGTAAACGCGCTTCCGGAATTAGCGTGTGCCTGCGCCACCGTGCGAAGAACCGCCCGGCTCGTGACGCAAATGTACAGTCACGAAATGGCGCCTTTGGAACCCGGGCAATTTGCGTTGCTCTCCGCCTTTGAGAGTCATCCGGGTGTAAGTCAGATGACGATTGGGCGGGCACTGGGCATCGATAAAACTACGCTGTCTAGAAACTTGCGGCTGCTTGAAAGAAGCAGTTGGATCATCGCTGGCCCAACCAGCGACCAGCGCGAACGTGGGTATCGCCTTACCAATGCTGGAAAGAAAGTTCTCGCATCCAGCAGAGCTGGATGGTCGCGCGCACAGAAAAAACTCCGCAGCGCCTTGCAGCCTGGGGAATGGGAAAGCATGATGAACGTCTTCGGCCGCGTTGCACTCGCGGTGCAGCAACAATCTGGATCAGAACGAAAAGGAAGAAACGCATGAAACTATTTACCATCGTACTCTTGTTGAGCATGCTCCTGGCCGCACAGGACACGGCCACACACAATCACGACGCCAAAGGCGGCCCCGTGATCATGTTGTCGCGCGATTTGGAAATGCGACTGGCGGTAGATGCCCTGCCTCCCCATTTGCGAGACGGCGCTGGCATCATGATTCTCACCAGCACCGGCTATGTGAAAGCGAAAGATGCCACCAATGCGTTCACCTGCATCGTAAGCCGGCGCGGCGGCAATTTCTATCCCGTCTGTTTCGACCAGGAAGGGACGCGCACGATTTTGCCTGCATATATGGATGACGCCACTTTGCGATTGAAGGGCGAAAGTTCGGAAAGTGTCGAGCGGCATATGGCCGAAGGTTTCGCGCAAGGCTTGTATCGCCCGCCTGCGCGGCCTGGCATTGCCTATATGTTGTCGCCAGCGACTTATCTCCTGAATAATGGCAAGCTAACACGCACGATTGCGCATGTCATGTTTTACGCGCCTTATCTCACCGATGCCGACATTGGAGGTGCTATGGGCAAGAGTCCGTTCGTTGATCGACCGGGTCCGCACGGCATGATCATCGTGCCAGCTGGGTCGAAGGAACGGGAGACGAACATAACGCAGTCGCACGATTTGATAGTGGAGGTGGAGCGCGCGATTGGGCTGGCGCCCTAAGGGCCTTAGGCGGCTAATCCAATTTCGTCAAATATCGCAAGTCAACATAAGTGACGCCGGAAGTTGAATCTTCTCCAAGCAAATTGGATTGTAAAACGGTAAGCTATTAAGTCAGAGGAATTCTCCAATCCGGAGAATTTTTCAAAAATTCAAAGACTTCGTTAAATAGTTACTTTGTTCGAACAATGACACGACGCCAACTTTTTCCCATCATTTTAAGCAGTTCTCTGATTGCATTTTCTATCGCCGCTGCGTTCGACGCACCGGCACCCGACTGGCACATTGCTGGTCCATATGGCGGCACGGCTACTAGTCTGGCTCTCGATCCCGAAAAACCGAACTTCCTCTTGGCCGGCGGCATGAACTCGCTGCTTTTCCGGAGTGAAGATTCCGGCGAAAGCTGGTCGCTGCTGGATTTCCCGAAGCGCAACCTCACGGAAGTGACTTCGGTGCTGGTTGATCCAAATGACTCAAACCATTTTTTTGCCGGTATCATCTCTGCTGATGGCGGCGCGATGTTTTCCAGCCATGATCAAGGCCATACGTGGACGCCTGTTCCCGACATTAAGGATTTCGGCGTGCGTTCTATCGTGGCAGCGCCGAGCAAACCAACGCGCTTTATCGCAGGAACCTTGCGCGGCGTTTGGATGAGCGACGACTCCGGCACAAGCTGGACGCGCATTTCCGACCCCAAGAACCTGGAGATGGGCGGCATCACGGCGACGGCCATCGATCCGAAAGATCCCGACATTATGTATGCCGGCACCTCACACTTGCCCTGGAAATCGACGGACGGCGGCAAGACCTGGAAGACGATTCATACCGGGATGACAGATGATTCCGACGTTTTCTCGATCTACATCAACCCGGCCGATCCGAACAACATCTTCGCCAGCGCGTGCAGCGGCATCTACACCAGCGGCGACCGTGGCGATCAGTGGCGTAAGGTGATGGGACTGACGTTCAGCCAGCGCCGCACGCACGTGATTCGCAAAGATCCGCAAGCCGCTGGTCTGATTTATGCCGGCACCACCATGGGGCTTTTCAAGAGCCCGAATATGGGCGGATCGTGGAAGCTCCTTTCCAAAGAACAGGTGAACGCCATTGTGTTTGATCCAGCCAACCCGGGCAGCATGTATATGGCCATGGAATACGAAGGCTTGGGACGCGCCAGCGAAACGGGCGAGAAGATCAAGATGTTGAATCATGGCTTTGTGGATCGCACGATTTCTGATGTGACCACTGCCGGCGCTAAACTGATCTCGCTCGAAACTCAACTCGGCGAATCGAGCGGATTGTTTGTCAGCACAGATCAGGGCGGCAATTGGTCGCAAATAATGGGTGTGAAGGGACTGAATGGCGTGCATTTAAAGACCATTACCGCTATGCCGGGCGAAGAGCATGTTCTACTGGCTGCGGCACCGCATGAGATGTACAAATCGATCGACGGCGGCCTGATTTGGAAGCCGCTGCCGGTGAAGCTGGTTGTCCCATCGAGTGTGCCGGAAAAGGCGCCCGTCGTTTCGAAGGCCCGCACCGCAAAAGGCGCGCCGGTCCGGAAAGCGGTGGCGCGGAAGCCGGCTGAGAATGCGCATTTAATCTACCCGCATGAAATCCATGGATTGTACGCGGTGAGAGACGGCACGAAGGACCTCGTTTTTGCCGCCACGGACCTTGGTTTACTGAAGAGTGCAGATGCGGGCGAACGCTGGACCATGTCGGAAGTGGCGGGATCGTCGCAGGTGAGCGGACTCTATTTGGCGCCTTCGGCAGATGGCCGCATGGTGGCACGCGCGGATGCTGGTTTGTTCGTCTCAAAAGACTTTGGCGAGCACTGGACGCCGCTCAATTTCCCTCATCCGTCGGGTGACGTGAAGGATGTGGCACTCCCCAGCGACGCTGCGCAAGCCATCCTGGTGGCAACCCGGCTTGGGCTTTACTCGTCAAACGATGATGGCGCCAAGTGGCTGGCCAATCCTGGTGGTCTGCCGGCATCCACGGTTAATTCTGTCGTTTACGGCTCTGGCACTTTGGCCTATGCTGTGCAATATGGCAAGTTGTGGGAATCGAAAGATGGCGGCAGTTCGTGGTCGCGGCTGGCCACCACTATGCCTTCGGCCCATATTCGCAGGTTATGGATTCCCGATTTGGCCACAAACCGGCTCTACGGCGTGACCAGCGATCTGGGCGTATTGTTTAGAAACTAGTAGTGCCAGGAAGTTGGGCCCCAGATTCGGTAAGATCTAAGATTGGTGCCCGATATATCCTTGACCAGAGGAAGAGGTAAGGCTTTCCGCTATGCGGTAAGGCCGAGCCTCTTCCTTTTTGGTTTATTTGCAATGGCTGGAGCGTGTTTCGGGCAGACTGCCGCCAACACAGATGTGTTGGAGCTAGATCCATTTGGCGGGGCTAGTTTTTTCGGTACCCTCACCCAGACTGGATTTACAGAAAAGCTGGTGAACGGCGGAACGGCCGGCGGACGGGCGGCCTACAATTTCTCCAGGCATTTTTCCCTTGAAGCGAACTACAACTTCTCGGTCAATAATGCCCGATTGGCCATCGCCAATAAACCGGCACTGGTTCTTTCAGACTTCGGCAACCAAATCCAATCTCTCTCTTTCAATCCGCTTTACAACTTCACACCAAGGGGTTCGCGCTTTCGGCCATACGTAACGGCGGGTATTGGACCAAGCTGGTTTTTGCCTACCAAGCAAGCCCGCGCCGCCAATCCGGGATTGAGCAGGAATACTGAGTTCGCCTTCAATTATGGGGGTGGCGTCAAGTATCACCTGACGCCGCATTTGGGTTTGCGGCTAGATGCGCGAGGCACTTTTGAACAGAATCCTTCCTTTGGTTTTACCAACGTTCCGAAGGCGCACATCAACGGATTGCAGGCCACGGCCGGGTTGGTATTTTTCTTCTGGCATGGGCACGCCGCCGTAGCAGCGGCACCGCTTGTTGAAGAGAAGCACACGCTGCAACCGCTCAACCCCGGCGAACTCACAGGCGCAACTGGCCAGCTTTGCCAGGGACGAGTTCTAACTTTACACGCCACCGCAACCGATCCCGCCGGCCACACCTTGGCTTACGCCTGGAAGGCGAACGGCCAGCCAGTGGGAACCAACAATCCGGATCTTTCGTTTACCCCGAACAACGCGGGCGATTTTCAGTTCGAAGTAGAAGTATCGGACGCCGGTGACCCGGCGCGCATTGTGCGGGTGGGTCCTAAGACTTTCTCGATTCAAGACTACATGTTGCCGAAGATCAATGGCTTGACGGCGTCGCCTTCGGAAGTGAACATCACCAGCGATGCAACGGCCAGCCCGACGGTGATTCTGGCAGCCGATGTATCGTCTTCGGCCTGCGGCGGCAATTTGACCTACAAATGGACGGTGAGCGAGGGCAGTCTGAGGAATGACGCCGGGCCCAGCGCCACTTTCGATACGGCGAGTCTGAGCTTCGAGGCGGGCTTGGGGCAGACCAAAACTGTCACCGCGACAGTTACGGCTACCGATGAAGCCGGCCATGCGGCCTCAAAAAGCGGCAGTTTCACCGTGAATTACCCGGCTCAGTTTAAACGCCTGGCGGATGTGATTTTCGCCAAAAACAGTGCCCGGGTCAACAATTGCGGCAAGCGGATTCTGATTGAACAGGCGGCACCCCAGGCTGGAACGGCATTCGACATTGTCCTGGTTGGTCATCGCAGCAGCGACGAGTTGGAAAGTACGTTAGACCGGAAACGCCTGCTGTCGGTGGCGGCGGTTTTGACGGGGGATCACCGGGTATGCGCCAATCTGGATCTTTCCCAGATTCGGATCTTCGCGGCAGGAACCGAACAGATTTCCCCGGCCGATCCGGGGTTGTGCGGTACTTCTAACATTCCGCAAACGGCGGAGCGCAGGGGTGCCGAAGTCACGGAAACGGATAAAGAGCGCCGGGTAGAGGTTTATTTGGTTCCAAAAGGCGGCCAAGTCTTGCCGCCAGCAGCCCGCAATGTGGTAGTTTTGCCCGCCGTCCGGGTGAAAGCATTAGGCTGTCCGAAGTAAGATTAATAGGGTTGTACCGTAAAGCCGCAGTTGTAATGTTTTACGCTAGAGGTTATCTAATGAAGTATGGTTTTAATTTCTCGTTTGGAGGAGAAGCATGATTACTCGGCTCATAGGTAGGCCGATCAGTTCAGCACTCTTGTGCTTGACACTGTGCTACGGTACAGCTGTCTTCGCACAAGATGCAAACACTACGAAAACTACGGTGAAGATGGCCGATGGACAGGACGAATACCCAGATTTGTGGGAAGTGGATCCGTTCGGCGGCATTCAGGTGTACGGCCAGGTCAACCGCGGATTAGACACGAAGATGTCGAACGGCGGGGTGATTGGCGGACGTTTTGCCTACAACCCGTACAAGTATTTGGGATTGGAATTGTGGATGGACTACTCGGTAGCCAACGTCAATTTCGCGCAGTCTAATGGAACCATCCCGGTCGGCTTCGGCGGTGCGGGTGGACCAATATCGCCTTACGCTTTTGGCGCTCGCAACTGGACATGGGGTTTCAACCCAGTTTGGAATTTGCGTCCCCGCGGTTCGAAGTTCCAGCCGTATTTGACCGTTGGTGTAGATGGCATTCAATTCACGCCCACCGGCAAGGCTGAGAATATCGCTGGCCAGCCCAACAACATCGCACTGTATCATGCGCAAGGGTTGAACGACAATTTGCAGGTTGGCATTAACTTTGGCGGCGGCGTCAAGTGGCATTTCACTGAGCACTTCGGCGCACGTTTCGACGTACGCGGTTTGATCAGCCGAGATCCTACATACAACCTGCCGAACGCCTTTAATGGCGGCGGCGTGTACATCCCAGCGAAGGCAAAGGTGGATGGCATCCAGGCGACTTTGGGCTTAGTGATCTTCGGCGGCGAAACCAAGTGCCCCCCCATGCCGGCGGCGCCTCCTGCTCCGGCTCCTCTACCGAGCGCATCGATTAGCGGTGGCGACGGCAGTTCTTCGGGTTCGTTCTGCCCAGGTAAGCCGGTTACCCTCCATGCCAGCATCGCCGCGGCTGATCGCAAACTCGCCTATTCCTGGACTGTGAACGGTCAAACACAGAGCAGCACTTCGACTGACTTGACGTTCACCCCCAGCGTTGGTTCTTCCAACATTCAGGTGACGGTCACCGATACCACCCCGCCTCCTCCTCCCATGGAACGGCCCAAGAAGTTCCCCGTCAAGTGCTGGGTACAACCGCCCGCAGCCGCCCCGGTCGCTCCGGTCACGGCCAGCGCTGTGGTTACCGTAACGCAGGGTGCGCCTTCCATTACCAGTGTTTCGGCTTCGCCCAATACGCTCGTTGCTTGCGGCGGCGAAGGTGCGAAATCGTCTAACCTTTCCGGTGCTGCGCAGTCTTCTGCTTGCGGCGGCAACTTGACCTACAAGTGGACCGTCAGCGAAGGCAGCGTCACCAACGACAGCAGCCCGAACGCGACCTTCGATGCGTCGAGCCTGAACTTCGAACAGAGCGCCCAAGCGCAAAGCAAGTCGATCGTGGCCACCCTCCAGGTGACCGACGAAGCCGGCAAGACGGCCTCGCAAACCACCAATATCACCGTAAACTGCACACCGCAGTGGGTGCGTTTGGATGATGCCATCTACGCCAAAAACAACGCCCGCGTCAACAATTGCGCGAAGCGCTTGCTGATTGACGACGCCGCCCAACGTATGTCGAACGGCGACTACGACATCATTCTGGTTGGCCATCGCGATACCGATGAAGCCGAGCGGATTGGTGCTGTTGGCAAGAAGGGCCGTAAAGCTGCAATGACCGGCCCGACACTCGACGAACAACGCGTCCTGAACGCCGCCGCGATTCTAAGCGGTGGAACGGGTACCTGCGGTAAGATCGACGTCTCCCGTATCAAGATGGACATCGTCGGTACGGACCAAACCTCCGATACCCGAACGGGCCAGTGCGGTACGTCCAACACCCAAGAGCGCAAGGGATCCGAAACGAGCGAAGCTGACAAGAATCGCCGCGTTGAGATCTACTTGGTGCCTCACAACAGCACAGTGCTGCCGCCTGCGGTCAAGAATCCGCGACCGGTGCCCGAAGCCGCCGTCAAGGCGCTCGGTTGCCCTCACTAAGAAGCAAGTAGTCTAAAACGAAAGGGCCAAGCGGTTCGCCGCTTGGCCCTTTTTGTTTTTACCATGCCCCAGTGGCAG
>Ga0182012_10003120_pt1 | contig 17691 bp, 11 predicted proteins | sample 612S2SmetaG_FD_120486 | JGI IMG/M metagenome (GOLD analysis project Ga0182012, IMG submission 120486) | Permafrost microbial communities from Stordalen Mire, Sweden - 612S2S metaG | ecosystem: Environmental > Terrestrial > Soil > Wetlands > Permafrost | place: Sweden: Stordalen | collected...
CCAGTAAAGCCCCGGCGGCTCGTTGGCAGGGAATTGCACGTTGTACTGAAACGTCTGCCCCGAGTTGATGATGGTCTTGATGACTTCGTCTTGCCCGCAGACCGGCGACGTATTCGTGCCGTGGAAGTGCATATTCACCGAGGTCGAGTTCATGAATTTGGCCCCGCAGTTCGGCGAATTCACCTCCATGGGATTCAACCCTGCCGGTGTATTGTTGGTGACGGTGATAATCAGGCGGTCGCCGGGAGATACGTGCAAGGTAGGATTCTCAAGGCCGCTCGGCGTCATAAAACAATAGAGGGTGCGGCCATACGCGTCGGCCCTGGTTTGATAGGAGAGATCGACGTTGAGAACACCGTGTGAGCTGAAAAGAGCAGGCGGATTCACGACCGCGTCGCCGGCGGAAAATCGAGCGCAGGCATTGGCGACGGGCTTGACTGCGGGCGGTGTAAATGTCGTCTGTGCAAGCGAGCAGGTTTGGGTTAGAGAGAAAATGGCAAGGCCCAACATTGCCCTGCCGCATACACGCGGAACTGTCCCCAGATTCATCGTTCCCCCTTTTTGGCGTAAATTTCTTGTATTGCGTGGACGGTGATATGGTTTTTAACCTTCGGGAGAGTCGTCGGAGTCTCCGTGCGGGTTCATAAGTAATAGTGTTAAAAGAGTCTAGCAAAACTTGTGAGCCCAACAATCATCCTTTTGATTGAATTTAATATTGGCAAGAACTTCGGTAACTTGTGAACGCATCCGAAGTGTCATTCGCTTAACTTCAAATGGGGGATTGCTGTACTCGACCAGGCCTTCGGTCGAGCTGATTCTCTCTTAATGGCTGTCTCCCGCTCTCGCTCGACAGGGCAGCCATCGTGAAGATGAACTTGGTGCGCTGCGGTCAGGTATCATCGGGGTATTCAGTTTTCGATTAACTCGAATGAGGGGACGCCGGTGTCTGAAGTGAGTGTTTCCATACCGCCGCAGCAGGTTTCATCGCTGGCCGCGCAAGAGGCCCGTGTGCAACGGCCATTGCGGATTGCGCTTTTTGGATTTGGAACGGTGGGCAGTTCTGTCGCGCGGATCCTGGTCGAGTCGCAGCCGCGGGGGCTGGAACTGACGCATGTGTTCAACAGGGGTGTGGCGCGCAAGCGTGTGGATTGGGTCCCGGCGGGCGTGGTGTGGAGCGAAGACGCGGACGCAGTGCTGCAATCCGATGTGGACGTGATTGTGGAACTGGCTGGGGGCCTTGATCCTGCCGGCGGCTGGGTGCGCAAGGCCCTGGGCGCAGGCAAAAACGTGGTCACGGCCAACAAAAAGCTGATTGCGTTTCACGGCGTGGAACTGGAGCAGCTTGCGGCGGCGAAGGGCGGCCATCTGAAGTACGGCGCGGCGGTGGCAGGTGGGATCCCGGTGATTCCTGGCCTGGAGCAGGGGCTGGCCGGGGATCGCATCGAGCGGATTGAGGGGATTCTGAACGGGACCTGCAACTTCATCCTCAGCCAAATGGAAGATGGCGCCGACTACGCTACCGTGCTCGCGGAGGCGCAAAAAATGGGCTATGCGGAGGCTGATCCGACCGAGGATGTGGGCGGATTCGACGCGCGTGCCAAGCTCTCAATACTGATGCGGTTGGCTCTACGCGTCCAGGTTGATCCGGAAGAGATCGTGCCCCGTCCCATCACGACCATCACCGCGGTTGACTTCAGCTATGCGCGCGATGTGAACTGCACCATTCGCCAAGTCTCCCGTGGGGAACTATCAGGCGGCCAGGTTGCGGCCACGGTCGGTCCCATGCTGGTGGCGCTACGCTCCCCGCTGGCCTGGTCGCGGGGTACGGAAAACATGGTGGTTTTCAGCGGCAAATATGGCGGCGATGTGGTGTTTTCAGGCCACGGAGCAGGCGGGCACCCAACGGCGGTTGCTGTTGTAAGCGACCTGCTGACGCTGGCGCACGGATCGCGGCGGGTAGAGATTCCCGCGCATCCCGCAAAGGTAAGCGGGGAGTTTGAAGTGCCGCATTACATCCGTTTCCTGGTGAAGGACCGGCCAGGGATTGTGGCCGCGATTACGCGCGCTCTGGCTGACGAAAAAATCAATATTCGTGCAATTGTCCAGAAGCCCGGTTTTCCATCGGACGCACTGCCGTTTGTGGTGACAGTGGAGCCGTGCAAATCGTCCGCACTGAAGAGGGCGCTGGAGAGCATTCGCACCATGGACTGCATGATCGTCGAGCCGCTGGATCTGCAGATGCTTGAATAGCAGGGAATAGGGAATAGCGAACTGGGAATAGCGATGGCCTTGTAACAGGGCACGACTTCAGTCGTGCCGCAAATCGCTGGAAGTAAAGTCGGGCTTTAGCCCCTGCGGGTACGGATATATCAATGAGATTGAGATTTGCTGAGGAGGCCCATTGATCGGCACGAATTACAAGTGTGAGATTTGCGGCGAAGAGAGCGAAAATCCGATGCACTGGATCGTGATCCACTGCAGTGATGCGCAATTGACGATTTTCAAATGGACAACGGAAGCTGCGAATGCGCCCCATGCCCGCCACTATTGCGGCGAAGCCCACGCGCAGGTCTACATCAGCCGCTGGCTTGAATCCGCCTGTCGATGACTCGGGTCTTGGTTGCTAGCTCTCTGCCGGCGCTGGCCCTGTCGACTCGCGAACCACCAGCTCGGGAGCCATCACAATCTCCGAAGGGTGTTCGGCGTCGTGGTTGCCTATGCGCTCAAGCAGAACCTGGGCGCCGCGCTGGCCCATTTCGGTAAGAGGCTGGCGAACCGTGGTGAGCGACGGAGTGGAGTAAGCGGCGGACTGAATGTCGTCGAAGCCGACCACCGATACATCTCCCGGCACACTGAGGCCCGCATCTTTAAGAGCGCGAATTGCGCCGATAGCGGCAATATCGTTGAAGCAGAAGATGGCGGTGAAATTGCGCGTTTTTTCGAGCAATCCCTGCATCGGTCTGTATCCGATTTCGGGAGCCATGGGATGGTAATTGTCCTTCATCGACCAGCCGGCCGAGTCGATCCGGATGACCAGCGCCGGGTCGATCTTGAGGCTCATCTCTTGAGCAACCTGTTGAATGCTCTCCCAACGATATTCTGAATCGGGAATGGCGCGCGGGCCGCGCATGAAGGCGATGCGGCGATGTCCCAGCGAATGCAGGTGGGTGAGTGCCTGTTCAATGGCCAGATGATGGTCCAGGACAATGTTGGTCACGTTTTCAGCCGCACTGTGAGCCGAGATGGCGACGACCGGCACCGGAACTTCGATCTGGTCGGCCGGAGTATTAAGCAGCAGAAAACCGTCGACAGCGCGCTCCACCAGCATGCGCGGATACTTTTCGATCAGCTCGCGCTTCCAGTCGTGACAGGCGGTGAAGTAGAAGTAATGAGCCGCGGTCAGCTCACGCACCACGCCGCTCATGACCCGTGTGAAATAGCCTTCGCTCAAATCGGGCGCCAGCACGCCAACGCTCATAGATTTGCTCTGGCGCAGCGACCGCGCAAAATAGTTGGGCCGGTAGTTGAGCCGGTTGGCCGCTTCGGTGACGCGATCGCGGGTTTCCTGCGGGATGGATTTGGCGGAAGGGGAGTTATTCAGGACGAGAGAGACAGTGGTCTGGGATAGCTCCAGGTGCTCGGCGAGCATTCTGAGGTTGACGTGCCCTGGCGGCGTAGAAAGCTTACCCTTTGCCATGTTGGAGTTGTAGCACGTTTTCCATAAGGTGGGAAACGTTGTTTCTCCATTAATATATCGATTTTGCAGTTTTAGTAAACAGTCTGGGTCGTCGGGCCGGAAATCTCGACATTTGAGAGTTGTTCCGGCGGCTATCTCGCGACGTAAGCTGCGTCCCAGGGATGAACCTTGCCGGTTGGGGAGATACTGCTCCGTGCCCCGTCCTTGCGATCTTTTTCTATCGCAAGGGCGGGAAACCTCCGCCCTCCCCAGCCTTGTTCATAGGGGTCGTCTAAGGCGCGACAATCTGGTTCACGCCAGGATGCAGCTGCAAGGACCTGCCGTTGAGGACGAAAGTTCCGGTCAGGCTGCCAGGCAGGGCAATGGTTCCGCTCAGGCCTGAGCCCTTTCGCTGGTACTCAACCCTGATTTCCCCTTGCGGATGCGGGAAGGTCGCCGTCAGAGACGGCAGCGTGCCAAGATGCGGGGCGATTCGAACCGTAGCGAAGCCGGGGCTCGCCGGCTCGATTCCTGCGACCAGGGTGAGGAAATCATAGATGGGATGGGCGCTCCAGGCATGGGAGTCGGAGCGCGTATTGCCGGGGATCTCAGGCCAGGTGCTGAAATGCAGCGGCAGCAGCTTGCGCCATGGACCGACGGAGTCGAGATATTCATCGGCCATACCAGCGTGATCCAGCGCGCGCGCCAGGTAGAAGCGGAAGTAGTAAGAGGCGCTCAGCACGCCGTCGGGAGTAGTGCCGGGCTCGATCGCAAGCATCTTGCGCAACACCTCCTGCTGGCGATCCTTGGGAACAACGTCGTAAAGCACGCCCAGAATATTGGTCTGCTGGCTGAAGGCTTTCTGGTCCGGAGTTTCCGCGAGAAGGCCATGGGATTCAGACCAGCACTTGTCGTGGATGCCTTTGCGAACATGGTCGGCGCGGTTCTTATAGCGGTCGGCAAAGTCTGAGTCGCCCAGAGCGTTTTCAAGATCGGCGGCATCGTTGAGCGCGCCGAGGTATTCGAGAGTCGTGACGCAGGATTCGCCCTTGGCGTCATATGTAGGGATCTCCTGGTGCTCGGAAACCCAGTCGATGAAGCTCCACCACGGCAGCTCGTGCAGCAGTCCGTCAGGCTGCTCATGCGTAGCGAACCAAGCGAGGACGGTGCGCGTTCCCGGCAGCAGCGAGCGGGTGAAGTCGGCATCCGGCCGGTACATCCAGTAGTCGTGCAGCATTCCTACATAGAGCAGAGAAAAAGTCGGGATCGATTGCGGCAGAATACTCGGATAGCGGCTGCGCGTGATCCCCTCCGGTATACGCGAAAGATCGAATGCCCGCAGCGCCTGCCGGCCGAGGCGGTCGTCTCCGCCGACGGTGTAAGAGATGAGCGCCTGAATCCGCGTGTCGCCAATATATTGGAGCTGCTCGTAGTAAGGCGTATCCATGTAGGTTTCGTGCGCGTCGAGCCGCGCCGTGCGCCAACTGATCTCCCAGATCTTCGCGAGATCCGGGTCATCCGTCTTGAACGTGGCGTGTTCCTGAAAAGGATAGGCGGTGAACTGCGCTTTGAGAGATTCGAGCGTGAGCGGCTCGGAACCGGTGGTGATGTCGAGATCGAGATAGCGCCAAGTCCGCCACCACAGCGGCTCGAAGGTGCGGTGTGGGCCGCCGTCCGGGAGAAAGCTGTCAGCAAGCCCGATAGCCTTGCGGTCGGCCACCTCGTCGCGGTCTCCTTTGTGGTGGTCTTTGTCGAAGAGGGCTTCGGCGTAGGTCAGCTTGATATGTGCACCTTTGCCGCCGGAGACGGTGAGTTGAGGATAGCCGGTGGTGAGGGTTTTGCGGTCGAGGAGGAGATGAACGCGGCTGCCGGGCGGAAGGTTAATGGGTGCGGCGGGAAATGCTTTCAGACCGGATTGCTCCGGACTGGCAGAATCAACACGTACAATCTCGCCGGCGCTCGTCGGCGCGTATTCCATGTGCAACAGCTCATCCGGAACCAGCCCCCAAGGATTGTCGCCAGTAGTATCGGCGGAGTGGGCTTCGTTGACGTTCCCGTAAATGCTCTCGCGAATCGGCGACGCTGCCTGAACCCATCCCGATCCGCTGGCCGCAGCGTCATTCCAGTTCCAGTCATAAAGCGCGCCGTTGATCTCTTCGCCCGTCCCCGAAGCCATGTACTCCCAATTGCCATCGACCACCCGCGGCACGGGCCTATGGCCGGGCTCGATCTCGACCATCCAGCCGCCGGACTTGCTCACGCCGGTGCTGATGGAAGCGTCGCCAGTCGCCTCGCTTTCGAGCAGGAAGGCCGTGCGGTCCGTCATCTGCGCAACGGGCGCATACACGCCGAAGTTCCACACCGTCGCGGTGATCAGGTTTTCTCCCGCCTTCAACAGCGGCGCCAGATCGAACCGCTCATAGCGCCAATGAGTCAAGTCGCCGCGCGCCGGCCCGTCCCCCGCGCGATGCCCGTTGACATAAAGGATGAAGCGATTGTCAGCACTCACGCGGACAACATAAGAAGACGGGGCAGCCGCCAGCGTAAGCGTGCGCCGGAAGTGCAGAACGATGGGTTCCCGCAGAGGCGCGGTCGGGTGCGTAACCCATGAAGCCTTCCAGTCGCGGTGAATCGGGTCCGGTTGGTTTGAGTTCTGAGCCTGAACAGTGATAGAGACGAGAGCAAGAGCGAGAACAGGGAAAAATGCGCGCATGAGATTGTGCCTTCTTTTTGCCAGACACAAGGATAATGCAGAGAACAGGGAACAGGAGAATCTACTATTGTTTTCCGCTTTCCAGTTGCTCGAACGTCAGGTTCAGGATCGGGTATAGCTTCCAATCTTTGAAATCGAAGTGCCACCACTCGGATTCGTTGACGGTGAAACCCTCGGCCTCCATCGCATGGCGCAACAGGTCGCGATGCCAGCGCTCGTTTGAAGTTCCTCCAGGATAGAAAGGATAAGACCGCTCTGACATCTCGTCGTAACCGCCTGTCATCCGGATCGGCTCGCCGGTTTTCAGGTTATAAAGTGTGAGGTCCACCGCGCAGCCGCGATTGTGCTTCGAGCCCTTCGCCGGATCGGCAACAAAAATCCGCTTGTCCGGCGGCGTGCCTTCCCAGAACATCTTCGTCACGTACCACGGCCGATACGAATCGTGAATCAGCAGTCCATAGCCCAGCGTGTTCAGGTGCTGCGAAGCGCGCACCACCGCCTCCGCCGCCGGCCGCTGCATGTAGGCACGCGCCTGCAAGTAGAGTGGCGATCCGAGGAAGTTGTGGTCCGTAGCGTAGCGAATATCGAGCTTGATCGTCGGGTCGAGCGTGTTCAGTTGGGCCAGGTCGGGTTTGCGAAAATCGCCTGCCTCAATGGGCGGTTTGCCGGCCAACGCATCCTTGCGCAGATCGGCCACTGGCTTGAGCGGCGTGATCTTGAAGAATTGTCCAGGCGCGTCAAACGGGCGTCGCTGATAGAGAACGCCACCAATTTCGACGCCAGATACCGCATTTGCGGCGTCCCTCTGAAACGCGACCGTCTGAGCGCCATGAGGCCCACTGGACGAAAGCTGAAAGACGTCGCCCGATTTTGGATGCAGCAATTCAAGATCGAACCATCCTGCCAGAATCTTGAGTTGACCCCCGTCCTCGATCACATAAAACCTGGCCATTTCCGGGCCATATTCGCCAATCAAGCCTGCCCACTCCGGCTTGACCGCGGCGGGCACAGCGCCTGGAGTCTGCGGATCGTATTGGCCGCCGAACAGGGTCTTCTTGCTCCCTGCGACGATTGACCCAGCTCCAGTTGAGGGCCCTGCAACAACCTGTGCGCCCGCGAGAGTCGCGGACAGTAGCAGGGCGGCCAATACAGTCATCGAAGTGGCCATCAACGCAACTCGGCAGAGCTTGAAACGAAAGTTGGCCCCCAAACTGGCCCACATACTGGTTTGTTTCATTCAGGACATCCCCTTCCGGTCGCAGTCGCTTGAATTGTAACTGGCCAAAGGACGGTGCGGGGCCAAAGACAGCTATAGAATCAATCGACGAGCGGTTCTGTGCCTTGGCGCATTCTAAAAGTCGATAAAAATGTGCGAATGTCCGCTCGTATGCGCTTGATTTAGCAGTGTTGTAACCTTCTATTCATCTTGCCCCGGTAGCCTGTTTTAGGTGAGCGTTGACGTGCCAGAGATTCGCATCTCCCATTCTCCAATCGAGACCCGACCGAGCCCCCAGCCGAATCCCGGCGAAGGCCGGCCCCCGGCGCAACCGGCCAAGGCGGAGGTATCCGCTATTCGCGCGTTCCTGCTATCGCGCGGCAATTCAGCCATCGCGGACCGGGGCTTTCATTGGCTCATGGTGCTCTGCGCGCTGACCATCTTCGGCATCGTTGTTTTAATTGCGACCGAGCTTATGGTGCGCTCGCACCTTGCGTGGAATGAATTCGGCTTCAAGTTTTTCTTCCAGGCCTTCATCGATCCCGACAGCAAGCAGCCCATGTACTGGGACCCGGTGAATGGCCATTTCAGCGCCGTGCCGTTTATCTTCGGCACGCTGGTCTCCTCGTTCCTGGCACTCCTGCTCGCCGTTCCGCTGGCCGTCGGTCTGGCGGTGTTTTTGACCGAGATGTGTCCGCGCATGCTGCGTGCGCCGCTGGCTTTTGTCACTGAGCTACTGGCTGCCATCCCAAGCGTGATTTACGGCATGTGGGCGGTGTTTGTTCTGGTACCGATTCTCAGGCAGCATGTGAATCCGCTGCTGATCAAGTCGCTGGGCTGGACGGGATTCTTCAATGACGAAAATCCAACCGGGCTGGGATTTGTTGCAGCGGGCGTAATTCTAGCCATCATGATTCTGCCTATCATCTCTTCGTTGACGCGCGAGGTCATGAACGCGGTTCCAGGATCGCAGCGCGAAGCCGTTCTGGCGCTGGGAGCAACGCGCTGGGAGATGATTCGCATGGGCGTGTTGCGCAACGCGCGCATCGGCATCGTCGGGGCCATCATTCTGGGCCTGGGCCGCGCGCTGGGCGAAACCATGGCCGTGACCATGGTGATCGGTAATACGCCGCAGATTCAGAAATCGCTGTTGGCCAATGGAGCGTCGATGGCTTCGGTAATCGCGAATGAATATGCCGAGGCTTCCGGGGATCTTCACTTGAGCGCTCTGACTGAGATTGGCCTCGCGCTGTTCATAGTCACCATTATTGTGAACGCTCTGGCGCGGCTGCTTGTTTGGGCGGTGACGCGAGGAACGCCGGCGCAGGTGAATTGAAAGAACAGGGAACAGGGAATAGGGGCTAGGGAATAAGAGATCAAGGGCTAGAGGGAGAGAGACGCTGCGAACAGGGAATAAATTGCGTGCGGGGATACGGACGGCTACCGACGGCCTGGCAACCGGGCTGGCCGTGCTGTCGACAGTACTGGTAGTGGCTCCCCTCGTCGCGATCTTTGTGTACCTGATCTTCAAAGGCGTCAGTTCGTTGAACCTCGATTTCTTTACGCAGGTTCCCAAGCCGGAAGGCGTGTCCGGCGGGGGAATGGCGAACGCTATAGCGGGTTCGGCGGTCCTGCTGGGGCTTGCCAGTCTGATTGGAGTACCGATCGGCATTTCAGGCGGAATTTTTCTCGCCGAGTTCGGACGCGGAACCAAGCTGGCTAACGCCGTGCGATTCACAGCGGATGTGCTCAACGGCGTACCGTCGATCGTGATGGGCATTGCCGTTTATTCGCTGATTGTTTACCGGCAAAAGCATTTTTCAGCGCTTTCCGGCGGAGTGGCGCTGGGCATCATGATGATTCCCACAGTTACGCGAACCACTGAGGAGATGCTGTTGATGGTCCCTCATGCGGTGCGCGAAGCGGCGCTGGCTCTGGGCGTGCCCAACTGGCGATCTGTCTTGTCTATAACGGTGCGAACCGCATCGCCCGGCATCATTACGGGCTGCATGCTGGCGTTTGCTCGCGTTGCGGGCGAGACGGCTCCGCTGATTTTTACCGCTCTGGGCAATTCCAACTGGAGCGCCAATCTGAACCAGCCGATTTCCGCACTGCCGCTCGAGATTTATCGCTACGCGCTTTCTCCCTATGAGGACCAGCATCGGCTGGCCTGGGCGGGTGCGCTGGTGTTGATTGTGCTGATTGTGGTCGCGGTGTCGCTGGTGCGCTATGTGACCAGCCGTGGCGTTTTGAAGGGAGCAAGCTAAGTGGGCGTTGGCATCGAGGTAGTCAACCTGAATGCGTGGTACGCGGCCAATCACACGCTGCAGGATATCAACCTGAATATCCCGGCCAACCACGCCACGGCTTTGATTGGACCTTCGGGCTGCGGCAAGAGTACATTCGTGCGTTGCCTCAACCGGATGCACGAGACCAACCCGATTGCGCGCGTAACGGGAACGGTTCGCATCGGCGACCTCGACATCTACAACGATGCCAAGCCGGTGGAGATCAGGCGGCGCGTGGGCATGGTGTTTCAGCGGCCCAATCCGTTTCCGACCATGTCGATTTACGACAACGTGGCAGCGGGTTTGAAGCTGAACGGATATTCCAACCGCCGTGTGCTCGACGAGATTGTGGAGCGTTCGCTGAAGGACTCCGCACTTTGGGATGAAGTGAAAGACGATCTCAAAAAGAAATCGGGAGCCAGCTTGTCTGGCGGCCAGCAGCAGAGGCTTTGCATAGCACGCGCGCTTGCGGTAGACCCCGAAGTACTGCTGATGGACGAACCTGCTTCGGCACTTGACCCTGTGTCTACGTCTAAGATTGAGGACTTGATCTTTCAGTTGAAATCGCAATACACAATTGTTATCGTGACCCACAACATGCAGCAGGCCGCACGCGTGGCGGAGAAGACGGGCTTCTTCTTGAACGGTCGCATGGTGGAGTTCGACTCGACCCACAAGATCTTCACTAATCCCAGCGACAAGCGCACAGAGGATTACATCACGGGCAGGTTTGGATGACGCGCTTAAAATTTCAACAAAGTCTGGACGAATTGAAAGAGAACCTGCTGGTGATGGCTGGCCTGGCCGAGCAGTCCATCCAGCGCGCCATTGAGGCGTATCGCGTCCGAGATCTGTCCATCTGCGATCTCGTCAGCCGGAGCGAGATTGCCATCAACAGGCTGGAGCGTGACATCGACCAGGCAGCTCTTGACCTGTTGGCGATGGAGCAGCCCATGGCCATCGATCTGCGCTTCATTCTGAGCGTGATCAAGATCAATGCCGACCTTGAACGCGTGGGGGACGCGGCGAAGAGCATTAGCGATCGCGTGCGCAGCATGGATCAAATGGCCATCGCCGACCTGCCTGTGGATATTCCGCGCATGGCGTCGCTTGCTGCCGATATGGTGCGCAAGAGCCTGCAGTCGTTCATTGAGGCCGACCCCGTGATGGCGCGCACCGTCCTGACCATGGACGACGCCGTGGATGCCATGAATCGGGCTGCCTACAAGGCCCTGACCAAGGTGATGCAAGAGGAGAGCTATCTGGCTCCGCAGGCTCTGAATGCGCTGATGATCAGCCGCGCCCTGGAGCGGGTTGCCGACCACGCGACCAACATCGCAGAGGACGTGATCTTCTGGGTGCAGGGCGCGGACGTGCGCCACCACAAAAGCCTGAAGATGGCGCCCGATCCGCACGCCATGGGGTGAGCGCTAGTGGAGCCCCTAGCTCCAATCACCCCCAAAAATCTGTCATCCTGAGGGAGCGCAGCGAGTCGAGGGACCTGCGGTTCGGGATCTGACGATTCCATCGCCTACCATCAAACGCGGTAGTCTTGAGTAGTGAAAGCGAACCATGGAATGGACTCAAGCGCAGCGGTGAACGAAGAAGCTACACCTGCCCAGGTGTATACCCAACGGTTACACGAGCTGAACCTGGTGCAGGCCGCGGAGCAACGCCGCGAAGCGCGGCTTGGCTACTCCAAACTTGCCGTTGCCGCTGTAACCCTGATCTCCGCGGTCCTGTTTCTCCACTACACCAAAGCACTCGAGTTCTTGCTGTTGCCGGTTTGCGCCTTCATGCTGCTGGCCGTGTTGCACGAAAAGGCAATTCGGAGCCTGCGCTACCGGTCTCGGGCGATTACGTTCTACCAGCGCGGACTCGCAAGGCTTGAAGACCGATGGTCTGGAACCGGCGAAACCGGGGAGCGGTTTCTCGATCCGATGCATCCCTATGCGCGGGACCTCGACCTGTTTGGCGCCGGATCGCTGTTCGAGCTACTCTGCACGGCGCGCACCCGGTCCGGGGAGGAAACGCTGGCCGCCTGGTTGCTGGCTGCGGCGTCGGTGGATGAGATTCTCAGACGTCACGAAGCAGTGCACGATTTGAAGGGTCGAGTGGGGTTCAGAGAAAAACTGTTTTCGCTGGGCGAAACGGTCCGGCTGGGTGTGCGTCCCGAGATGCTTGCCGCGTGGGGCGAGCGCAGCCCGGTCTTCGGAGAGCAAGCCACTCGAGTCGTAACACGGGTCCTCGCCTTGCTGTGGCTACTGAGCCTGGTCGTCTGGATTGTCTGGGGTCTGGGTGACGTTGCCGGAGCCATGACGATTCTGAATGCGGCCTGGGCACACCGGCTCTACAAAAGGACAGAAGCGGCGGCCAGCGCACTGGAGAAAGCCGCCGACGATCTGGAGTTGCTCTCCGGGGTCCTGGCGTTGCAGGAGCGCGAGGAATTTCGCGCGCCGAGACTTGTCGAGCTTCAGGCCGCGCTCCAGCACGATGGCCTTGCCCCATCGGCTGCAATCAAGAAGCTGTCGCGGCTGGTGGAGTATTTGCGGTCGCGCGAAAGCCTGTTTATGCGGCCGCTGGATATCGTCACATTCTGGAGCGCGCAACTCGTGTTCGTGGCGGAGCGGTGGCAGTTGGAGTTTGGTCCGTCCATTCGCGGCTGGTTGAAAGCCGTGGGTGACTTGGAAGCGTTGACCGCGCTGGCCGGCTATGCCTATGAACACCCCAACGACGTTTTTCCTGAGTTTCTTGGATCAGAGACAGCGAGTCGAACAGCCCTTTTTGATGCTGCAGAGCTCGCGCACCCTTTGCTTCCGGTTTCAAAGGCGATCCGCAACGACTTCAAACTCGGCGATGGGCTGCAACTGATGATTCTGAGCGGGCCGAATATGGCCGGGAAGAGTACATTCATCCGCAGCGTCGGGATCAATGCGGTTCTGGCGCAATGTGGCGCGCCGGTGCGTGCAGCGCGGCTGAGGATGTCTCCGCTGACGGTTGCGGCGTCCATCTGTGTTCTCGATTCGCTGTCGGGCGGCATATCGCGCTTCTACGCGGAAATTCACCGCGTCAAGCTCATCTCCGACCTGACCGACGGCCCGGTTCCCGTTCTGTTTCTGCTGGACGAGTTGCTCTCGGGGACTAACAGCCACGACCGCCTCGCGGGAAGCGAATTCATTGTGCGCAGCATGGTGGAACGCAACGCAATCGGCATGATCAGCACGCATGACCTGGCACTCGCTGGGATTCCGGAAACGATGGGTGGGCGCGCCGCGAACTGCCACTTCGAAGACAGTTTTGAAGCGGGCCAGTTGATCTTCGACTACAAGCTGAAGCCCGGCGTAGTGAAAACCAGCAATGCTCTGGAGTTGATGCGTGCCATCGGCTTGGGCGTGAACACCTAGTCTTACAGCCGCAGAGTTGGTAACAAATAGAGCGCTGTCATGCAGAGCGGTAAACCTCAGCCCTCAGCCAGCCACGTTCAACAGGAATGCAGAGTCGGTGCGGTCAAGGAAACGGCTAACTTGCTAACTCGCTATTTCCGCGAAGCGGAAGCTAACTCGCTGAAAGTTTCGAGACCTCAGCGCCTTCCGGGCTACATGTCCATGAAGAGCAGATTTAAAGGATCTGTGAATAACTCAGGAATCAACATCCTATGGTCCCGAGTCCGAAGTTCATATCAAAGATAAACCTGTCATCCTGAGCAGCACGACTTGCGTCGGCAAGTTACGGCGAGGGCGATGAACGCCGCGCCACAAATGCTCCGTGCCCCATCCATTCGACTTTTTTCTGTCAAATGGGTGGGAAACCTCAACTCTCAATTTGCCCGTTCATGAGGAGCGAAGCGCACTTCAGCGGAGTCGAAGGACCTGCTTTTGCGGCGATCCATGGCCTGCGATTCTGTTTCAGAAAAATGCAACGAACTTCAGATTTACCACACTAGATCTCCCACCAATCCAGCAGCGACATGCGCGGATAGTAGAGGCCGGCGCGGATGACCGCGTCTGCGCCGAGAAGATTGCGCAGGATTCTACCGTAGGTGACAAGCTGGGGTGCAAAAAGCGTGCGCAACTGGGGCAGCTCTCCGGCCGGATCTGGCTTGTCTGCATGTGCAGTCTTATAGTCGACGATCCACCAGGCGGCTGTGCCTTCAGCCTGCGGGTTAGGGCCGGCGCGAAAGAGGCGGTCCACACGCACGTTAGTCAGTATGCCGGAGACGACGCCCGACCAGCGGACCTCGCTGGCGGCTTCGGGGTGAGGCGAGAGAACCCATTGGGCGGTCGGGTCCTCGGAGGCATTTAGTGCGATTAGCAGAGCGTTCGCGGCGATTTGTCCGGCTTGGGCTGGCGCGATTCCAGCCGCACGGATGTGGGCGGCAATGCGAGGTTCGTGTCGCAGGAGAGCGGATCGAACATCGGGCCAATCGAATCGGACGCGCAGGCGGGCAAGCTCTTCGAGGAGGGCGTGAACGGCGGTGCCCAAAACGCGCGAAGCCAGGCCGCCTTCATGGCGAGTGTAAAGGCGTGAACCTCCAAGCCCAGAAATTCCCTGTTCGACCGCAGACGGAGCAAATCCCTCCGATCGTTCAACCTCGTAATCAACAGGCAAGCGGCGCAGCAGAGTTGGTTTGATGGGCGCTGGCGAGGCTGGTGCCACGAGGAAAGGAACATTGTCGGCCGATGCTGCGAGCGATACGATCTCGGCCTCTTCTTCAGGCTGGCGGGTCGTCTTCCATTCCTCGAATTGGGCGCGAACTTCATCTGCAAGCGCGGGCCAAGCTGTGGACAGCAGGCCGGCCGAGGGATTCAACAGCGTGAGTTCGCCGTTGGCTTCGACCTTATAACAGGGACGGGCAAAGAGATGCAGCTCTTCGCGGGCCCGTGTGGCCGCGACATAAAGAATCCGGCGCGTCTCCTGCGATTCGCGGTCCCGATAAACGCGATCGACCCAGGCCTTCGATTTTCCGGAATCCTCGCCTTTAGATGGAAGCGGGGCGACCAGGAATTCGGTGATTTCGCCGGATGATTCGGGCGTTTCGAAAGCGGAGTCGGCTCCAGGTTTCAGGCCACGCTCCAGCCACGAAAGAAGCTTGCGGCTGCTGCCCGCAGTTCTGGCTTGCAGGTCGGGCACGATCACGACTTCGAACTCCAGGCCTTTCGATTTGTGAATGGTCATCAACTGCACGCCGCAGTCAGTCGAAGCCTCGGGGTCGGGCAGCGCCGTGAGCTTGTCGAGCGCCGCGTCCAGCGCCGGGCCGAGAAGATCTCGCTCGCCGTCCGGCAGACGATCCAGGCAGCTCCACAAGAGGTCGACGTTTGCGCGGGCGGTGGGAGCGCAGCAATCCGCGCCGCCGAGGCTGAGCCAGATTTGCTGCAGCCAGGTTCCGAGAGATGCGGTTAGTTGGCTGGAGCGAAGCGAGGGAACTGCGGCCAATGCGGAGAGAACGCGCTGGGCTGCACTTTGTCCGTCCAGGCTCAGGAGCGACACGCGTTCGGCGAGAAGATCGGGGACAGGCCGCGCCAGGAATGCGGGATCGTCGGCGCTAGTGAGCAAGTGCAGGTCGTCCAGGGTGAGCGCACACCAGGGAGCGCGGAGCACGCCCAGCCAGGCCACGCGGTCCTGAGGATTGAGCAGCGCGCGGATCAGTGCCAGGGCGTCTAGAACCTCGGGGCGGGCAGCAAGCTTTTCCAGTTCGACAGCGCGGAAGGGAATCTTTTTGCCGGCATCTTCTCGTGCCTGGTCGTTGGCTTCGCGAAGTGCCTGCGCGATGGGGACAAGCGATTTCTTAGCGCGCGCGAGGACGGCAATTCTGTATTTCCTTCCGGCGGCACGTGCTTCTTCCATCTCCGTTTGATGACTGCGAATGAGCTCGACGATTTCCTGGACTTGTTCAGCATGAGGATCATCTTCATGCTTAAGATTCTTAGAGTTAGAAGGCTTTATCGAAGTAGATTGCGGTGCAATGTTGAGGTGTAGCTTGAAGTCTTGGCTTGGCCTCGTTCGGCTCTCTCGCGCGGGTTCGGCGGACGAAAAAGTAACGCCGCTGCCGTCGTCTTCCGCAAAGACCTGGGCGAAGACATCGTTGAGCCGATGGACTAACGAAGGCGTGGTGCGGAAGTTTGCGGACAGCTGAACAAAGTCCAGCGTAAGCGGCTCGGCATTCGGGATTTCGAGCCCAATCACCTTCACGCGCGCAAAGAGTTCGGCGTCGGCGTCGCGGAAAAAGTAGATGGATTGCATCGGGTCCCCGACCGCAAACAGGGTGCGGCCGGTCCGGTCGGGCCACGCGGCAATGAGGCCGGAGAGTAGCTGATGCTGGCGGCGGCTCGTGTCCTGAAACTCGTCGACGAGCAAGTGCCGAATTCCGTCAGCGACGGCCATGGCAGCGTCGGAGGGAAACCCGTCGTCGCTTTTGAGCACAGCCTCGGCGATCTGGGCAACCTCGATAAAGTCGACGGCCGCCGCCTCCGCGAAAACGACCTTGAGTTGGCCAGCGGCGTGGCGCAGCAGCGTGAAACAGGCGCGTACAATCTCCCAGTCGTCGTCGGTGTAACGGGCGGGAGGCAGATTGCGGACCGCGGCCAGGGCGGATTCAAGGCCGGGAACGCCAGCCAGGTCGTTAATGAGGGCAAGAATCCGCGCCTTCTCCGGCTTGCGATCGGCGGGAAATCCTAGCCGCTTGTCCACCTGCTTCCGAAGTGTTCCCTCGCCGATGAGAACCAGGTTCGCAACGCAAGACAAAGCCTGGTGCGCTTCTTCCAGAGCATCGGGAGTAAGGAATCGGGAGCTCGGGAACTCGGCCAATTCGGCAAGCTCGCGGTGGAGCTGTCCGCCGCTCTGTGAACAGGCGAATCGGGCCAGAGCCAGAATCTCATCGCGCGCGCCGGGAATCTGGTCGAGGAGTTCACTAACAGTGGTGAGCCGGTCGCGGACGGCGTTGGCGAAGGGGCGCTCCAGGCCTTCGCGCAGAGCCTCCCAGTCGGGCGTTTGGCTGAGCACAAAGTCGTGCATCCAACGGTCGCGCTTGCCGAGCATGTTGACGAGCAGGCTCTCCAGCTCCTGCCAGTTGTTGTCGTCCCAGTCGAGCAGTTTTGCGACTGCCTCAGCGAGCGGCGAGCCGGTCCGGTTAACCTGCGATAGCGTGTGGCGGGCAGCGCGGCGATAGAGGTCGTCAGGCTGCTCCGCAATGCCAAGGCCGCCGCCAAAGCCGGACAGAAGCGGCTGCTGGAGGGCCAGGTCGCGGCAGAACGAGTCTATGGTGGAGATGCGCAGCTGCGATGGCAGGTCAAGCAGCCTCCAGTCTCCGTCGATGGAGTGCTTATATGCGCGCCTGGCGAGCGAGTCCATCGAGAACTCGTCGGCAATTTCCACGGCGTCGGCAGTGTCCTGACTAGCGCCGGCTTTTTCCAGTTCAGACAGGATGCGGTGCCGCATCTCGGCTGCAGCGGCAATGGTGAAGGTGATGGCAACGATCTGGCCGGGGTCGTCGACCTCGGCAAGCAACCGGAGAAAGCGGCGGGTGAGCAGATCGGTTTTGCCGGAACCAGCCGGAGCCTGAACGAGGATGGAGCGGATAGGATCGAGCGCTCTCTCGCGCTGGTGCTGGTCGGGTGGTGAGGCGGTTTTAGTCATCGGCCGCCTCTTCGTCCTCTGACTCGTCTCCCAGCACAGGCCCTTTTTCCTGAATGCGGCAGAGTGTCTGCAGGCCGCAACTTTCACAGGTCTTTGGTGCGTCACGCGGGTCCACTTCGGCCTTTCCACGGAGAAAATCAATGGCCAGCTGCTCGATGTAATCCCG
>Ga0182012_10003122_pt1 | contig 17686 bp, 11 predicted proteins | sample 612S2SmetaG_FD_120486 | JGI IMG/M metagenome (GOLD analysis project Ga0182012, IMG submission 120486) | Permafrost microbial communities from Stordalen Mire, Sweden - 612S2S metaG | ecosystem: Environmental > Terrestrial > Soil > Wetlands > Permafrost | place: Sweden: Stordalen | collected...
ACGATTGTCCTTACGCCGAATATCCAGCCGATCAGGATCGGGAAAACGCTCAGGATCGCGATTGGCCGCTCCCATCACAGCAATCACCGCGTCGCGACGCCGAATGTTGCGGTCTCCCAGCTGCGTGTCCTCCGGCGCAATGCGAGCCGTATGCTGACTAGGGCTTTCGTAACGCAACATTTCTTCCACTGCCGAAGGAATCAAAGAAAGATCATCGCGAAGTTCTCGCAAGATCACGGGATTGCGCAGCAAACTTAATACGCCGTTGCCGATCAAGTTGGTCGTGGTTTCCTGACCGCCAACCATGGTCACGATGAGATTGGCGATGACTTCGTCGGTGCTGAGGTGGTCGCCGTTCACTTCGGCAGCCAGCAAATCGCCAACCAGACCTTCACGCGGAGAGCTCCTCTGTTGAGCAATCGCGTCATGGAAGTAGGCGGTCATGGCTTCGACGCTTGCAAGTACGCGCTGCGCCCGATTGGGATTGTGCTGAAAATTGCCCAGCATTTCTGCAAAGTCAGCCGACCAGGCTTTAAGCCGCGAATGATCGTTAGTGGGCACACCCAGCATTTCCGCAGTCACGATGGCCGGAAGAGGCGCTGCGAATTCTGCGATCAAGTCGGCCGATCCCGCAGCCATCATCTTGTCAATCAGGCGGTCCGCTATTTCCTGGATGTGGGTCCGCAGGCGCTCGACCTTGGCGGGTGTGAAGGCCTGAGCACAAAGTCCACGCAACCTGCTATGGGCAGCACCGCCCATAAAAAGCATCTGCTTGACCATGACATTTGCGATGGGTCCCAGTTGCGGTAGTCCCATTTGCGTTAGCTGTTCTGGACTCGGTGTGCGTTCCGCCGAAAACTCGAATAGCACCCTCACCACATCTTCGTAACGCGTCACCACCCAAGCGTGCAAGAACGGATCCCAATGCACCGGATCTTCGTCTCGCAGGCGATGGTAAAGAGGATAGGGATTGGCCAAAACTTCAGGATCGAGCAGTTGGTAGAGGCTGAGCACAGACTTCGCCTCAGGAGGGGGCGCCGCAGTCGTTTGAGTCGTTGGCAAAGGCATCGCCATCTTTAGTCCGCGCTTGCTTGAGTTGGCAATGCTGAGTGTTGCAGCAAGCGTTCGATCTCGGTGGAAAGTTGCTCGGCCGTTGGCAAATCGAAGACGCTTCGTAGCGGCAATTCGACCCCGAATGAATCGCGTACGCGAGAGATGAGTTGCGTTCCAAGAAGAGAATGCCCGCCCAGAAAAAAGAAGTTGTCCTGCACGCTGACGTGGGCAAGGCTGAGAAGTTCCGAAAGAATTTCCACAACGCGAAATTCGATCGCACTCTGGGGCAGGGTCCTCGTCTGATCGCCGATCATGTTACCGATGGACGGCTCCGGTAGCGCGGACCGATCGACTTTGCCGGTTTCTCCCAGCGGCAGCGCCTCTAGGCGCACAAACACCGACGGAATCATGTATTCCGGCAGCGTCTTCCGCAAGTGTGTCTGCAAGCCCTGATGGGTCAACTCGGCGCCAGGATCAGCAGCCACGTATGCGATCAGGGAGGAGTGATCGCGTGCCAGAATGATGCTTGAATCGATCTCGGGATGCTGATTCAAGATTGCCGCAATCTCATCCGGCTCAATGCGGAATCCGCGAATCTTGATCTGATCGTCCACTCTGCCAGCGAACGCAATTTGACCGTCGGGCAGATACCGACCCAAATCTCCCGTCCGATACATGCGCTGTCCGGAAACCGGGCTGAAGACGTCCGGGAGAAATTTTTCGGCGTCGAGTTGTGGCTGATTCAGATAACCGCGCGCCACGCCGGCTCCCGCGATGTACAATTCCCCGACCTGGCCCGGCGTAACCGCCCGGCCTTCTTCATCGAGAATATGAACCCTTAAATTGTCGATGGGACGGCCAATCGGCGGCAGGAGGGTTGCGTCGGAACTAGGTAATACTTCCGCCGAAGTGGCGACAACCGTGCATTCCGTGGGCCCGTAGTTGTTTACCAGGACGAAGGGCAAGCCGGCAGGCGGATGCGAATGCAAAGTATCTCCCCCGGTCAGAAGAAGCCGAAGTGAGGCATGATCCGGCCAGTCTAAGCGCAGCAGCGCTTCCGCCAATGGGGTGGGAGCAAACGCAACCGTTATTTTCTGCTCTAGAAACCAATCTCGCAGGAGTTGAGGCGATATGCGCTGCGTTGCAGAGGGGAAATGAACGCTCGCTCCCGCTGCAAGATTCGGCCAAATCTCCCAGACAGCCGCATCGAAACCAAAGCTGGCGATCTGACTGGTACGATCCGCCGGAGATGTCTGAAATGCATGCAGGTGCCAAGCGATCAGATTCGTCAGCCCAGAGTGTGTGATCTGAACACCCTTCGGTCGTCCGGTGGAGCCGGACGTATATACGACATATGCAAGATCGTCCTTGTTAACGGCCACAGGGGTAAATCGATCCCCTGACGGGAGAGTGGCGCCTTCGTCGTCCATGATAAGAAGTTGCCACGACCCCGCTGGAAGACGGCTCACCATCGCAGCCGAAGTCACGATCACTCGAACGCTTGCGTCGGCCAGCATATAACGCAAGCGATCCGTCGGATACTCCGGCTCAAGAGGGAGATAGGCGGCGCCGGCCTTCATCGCTCCGAGTGCCGCAAACACCATGCCGGAACCGGATTCCAGACAAACCCCGACGACAGATCCAACCCCGACTCCGCGCGACTGCAAAGTCGCGGCCAGTCCGTTTGCCTTGGCTTCCAGTTCGGCGTAGGTATAGCTTCGCCCTCTGGACGAGAGCGCCAAAGCGCCGGTATGCGTCGCCGCCTTCTCCGCAATCCGTTGCGTCAAGAAAGTGGCGGCGAGCTCTTGGGTATGCACAGTCCTAGTTGCACTCAGTGACGCTGGAACGCCAGGGATCGCTAACAAATCGTTGGACACAGAATCGTGAGCGTGGATTTTCACAGATTGCCGAGTTGCGAGTGTAACTTTGGGATCGACATCGCCAAGTTAAGAATAGGATTGCGGCTCGGTCTACTTGCTTTGGCTCGTCGCTTCCGACATGGCCAATGGTTGCACCGCAGACGGACTCCACATGCGGAACAGATCGCCGTTAGTGACCGGGGTCAGGCCACTTTGAGCAATTTCGCGAAAGACTGATTCCAAGTCCGCCCATTGACTCTGTTCGTCAATCTCCCAACTGTGCATGTTGAGATGAGCCACGCCGCCGCGGCTCCGGACGATTTCTATGGACCGCGAAAAATGACGCCGCCAATCCGTCTCTCCCCGGTACTCTCGAACAAAATTGCGCAACCCGGCCAGGTTCTTTTCGAGCAGCGCGTGGCGCACTTGAATGGTCCGGCTCAGACGGAAGGCTAAACTGCTGATTCCCCAAAGAAAAGGATCTCGCGGGAAATCGGTGAGGCACATCAAACAAGTCCGAGCCCCAAGGAAACCGGCTTGTTTTACCAGCGTGGGAGTCCGAGAATTGAACTTTCCGCGGGGATAGCAAAAAGCAACCACGTTTCGCCCCAACACATCTTCCAACCAATCTTTTCCTTCCTGGATTTCGCGCGCAGCCGCTCGTTGCGAGAGAAAACGCAAAGGGCTATGGTTTAGGGTGTGGCTGCCAACCTCGAAGTGCGTCGCGATCTCGCGCACCTCCGAAGGGGTGATCACGGGTCGTTCAGGATTGCGAGCTGGAACGTAAAAGGTGGCTTGGAGACCGTGCTTGTGGAGAAGTTCTGCGGTGCGTAAGTCGGGTTTTGAGCCATCGTCTACGCTAATTGCTACGTAGCGCACATTCGGCCGATTTCCAGCATCCGACGAAGAGCCGGGCATCCTATTCCTTCTCTTTCATTGTAAAGCTGAGTAAAGCTGACGCGCTTGTTAGCATTTAATCGTCAACCGACCTGACTGTCAATGCATTACTCACTGCGTTTCTGCGGGCTAGATTAATCTTGTGGCACCGGAACCGCGTGTTCAAACTGCGAGTCATTGAAGCGCAGCGACAGGCTCAATCTCGGCCTCGCCCTGCGGCTGTGCACGCCGATTTGCGATCGCCTCCGCGTATATTCGCTTGAGCGCTCGATAATTCGCCGGGGCGCTGTAGTGGCGCTCAAATTCTCGTCTTGCCTGCTTACCCCAGACTTGCAATTCTTTTCCCAGAGACCAAGTTTTGCCCACGACTCGAGCCAAGTCGTCGGCGTCGTTTGGATCGAAGAATGCTCCGGTGACTTCCTCTTCAACCATCTCCTGCATGGCCCCGAGGCGCGAAGCGACGACCGGAACACCGCAGGCAAAGGCCTCCAAGATGGTGAGCGGCATGTTTTCGTACAGTTGACTGGGAAAAATTACGAAGCGAGCCCCTTTCATAGCCGCGATCACAGCATCGCGGGACTGCCGCTCGATGAAAGAAACATGATCCATTCTGCCTGCGGCCACTTGCGTCTCGAGGCTTCCCAGCGCCGGACCGTCACCCATAATCCGCAGCGGAATTCTCTCTTTAAGTTTCTGCCACGCCCGAATTAGGGTGAGCGCGCCTTTTTCTTCGGACACACGGCCCACAAAGAGCGCATACTCTCCGATGGTCTCGGTTCGCTCTCGTGGGTCGGGATCGACGCAATTCGGTTTAACGACGATCTTATCGGCAGGCAATCCGCCTTGCACAAACTTACTGCGCGCGAATTCCGTCAGGGCGATATACCGGTCTACTGTGCGAGTCCATGTCTGCTTGGATCGATGGACCGATAGCATGAGCGCAACCGCCGCCGTCTGGGGCGCGGAATCCCGGTAGCATCCATGCGGCACCGACTGCCACAGTGTCCCCCGCGTACAGTCTTCGCAAGGCTTGCCATCTCGAATGAAATTAGCTCCGGGACAGAGCAAGCGATAGTTGTGCAGGGTATGCACAACAGGCACATTGCGCTCATGGCACGCCCATAAGATCGACGGCGAGATCAGGGGAAAAGTATTGTGCACATGGACGACATCGGGTCGATGTTGATCAAGCAGCTCCCCGAACTCTCGGTGTGCCTGACGCGACCAGACGGTGCGTCCAATGAGGGTTAGTTTCTGCGCAGTCGAATACTGCTCCATTTCCTGATTGAAGCGCTGGTATTCGATGACCTCGTCACCGGCCTCGCGCAGCAGCCGTCCCTCCTGCCAGAACACGACGTCTTCCCCGCCCTGAATCAGGTACGTGTTGTGCACGAGTACTATTTTCATGAAGGCCGCTTCGAGTAAATCCTTACTGTTGGACGGGAGAGAAATCCAGGGCCCGGAAGGTCGGTTCGTGGCGCCAGTTCTCGCGGTTCGCCAGTGCTGTCTGCAACATGTTGTCGTTTATTCTCCTTACAACATCAGCCATAACAAACACAGCCAGGAACAAAGCATAGGGACTCTTGCAGCGGCCACCAAAATCTGCTCCGAAGATTCCCTGGATAAAAGCATGCACATAGAAACCCAACAATCCGGCCGTGAAGAGATATGCGTGCCAAGCCTCGGAGCTTCCTGGCCGCTGCTCTCGCAGCCTGCGGGAGATGCCAAGCGAGAGGAAAATATTTCGCAAAATCACAAAGTGCAACGCCAGCAGAAGGAACTCCCCCACCAAACCATTGTTATAAGCCACTTCGATGAATCCGTTATGCAAGTGAACCGTTCCAGCATGTAATCCACTGGTATTTTCCCAGGAATAGTACGTGCCTAAATATCCGTATCCGAAAATGGGCTTAGCCGAAATCGCTTGGATTGCTTTGGTCCAAATTACAGTACGGCCAGTAAGGCTTGACCCTCCCGAATAACCTTCCAAATAGCTCCCCACCGGTGTCACTTCAATAAGAAACAGGCCCAGGGCGGAAATTAAGAGAACCCGCCCGAGGCTCTTGATCGCACCTTTTTCCAGCATTACGAACAGCGCCGTTCCGGCAATACCGCCCACAATCCCAGCTTTGCCGAAGGAAAGCAACATGATCAACGCGCCGACGAACGACAAATAGGTCCAATAGCGCTTCTTGGTGACAGCATGAAGGATGATACCGAGCATCATGAACGAAGCCGCGGTTGGCGCCAGCAAATCGGGATTGCCGCTCAAGCGGTGTTCTTCCGGGTCGAACACTCCCAGTGGATCAAAGAAAGCTTGAATAAGAGGCACCACGGTAAGAAAGAAAAAACCCGCAGCGGTCACCTTGAAGAAGAGAGTTACGTCTTCCACCGTGCGCATTAGGGTGCTACACAACTGCAACAGCAAGATGACAAGGACAAGCTTAACACTCCAGACCGCCGCGTAGCCTTTTCCCGGCGCCCAGGCAATCGAAAGGATGCAGAGGCCTGCGAAAAAAACGACCCACTTCGAAGAACTCGAGAACAGATCTTTCAGATAGTGCGGCTGACGTAAACTAATCAGACCCAGCACCAGCAGGGAAAGCACCCACGTCATTCCCTCGCCGTAAGCGAGGATGGAAAATTGCCCTGAGCCTATGTTATAGCTCGTGCTCACACGGCCGAAATACACCTCGGCAACCAGGCTGACCCACCACAAGAACAACGCCAAGTGATAGACCGTCACTCGAAACTCGGTTTTGCGAACTGCCGAGGCCGCCAGGATGGCGCACAGACCGAGCGCAAATAAGGCCACGGCGACCACGACCTGAAGCATGCCTTCGTCGCCAACTCCGGCGGGGATCAAGGGCATCGCCACGAGGCCTACGACCGTCACCGCGAGGAAACCCAGAACTGCTCCGGAGTTCCAGCCTCGCGGCCCTTTTTTACCTGTCGGATTGTTTCCCACTATTGCTTTTGCAGACACTGTAGGCCTCCTCGTCGGCACCAACAAACGGCAATATTACGGTTGGGCGACGGGTTGCAACTCCGCTTCGTCCGCGGTCTGAAGTTCAGCCATTAGAGGATAGCCGAGTCGCTTCAGAGTTTCGCCAGCATATTTCTCAACCATCTCCAACTGGGCCGCGCTCAACTTGGATTGAAAGCCGCGCACGCTCCCGGTGCGCACGAAGCGACCCTTGACGGAAGCTCGTTGCGGAGCAATCTCCTCTTTCTCTTTCATCTTGTCGATAGCGTTATGCGCGATGGCGCGGCGTATCAACTCCGCGTCGCAGTTGAGATCCAGAAACTTCGCAATACGAGTAAAGCCTTCTTCCGGTCGTTGGCGTAAATCTTCAAATCGAACCAAAAGCAGATTGGGAGTGTTCGCGATCGGTGAGTTGATCCAGGTAGAAACATGCTTCTGCCAGGGGCCGAACGCGTTGACTTTCCTGCGCAAGAAAGTGTCGAGAAACTCGTCGAGATCGCCATTGAAAAACTCAAGCGCGGTCGTGTAGGCAAACTCCGAAAGCATTACATCCCGCGCGTCACGTACCAGATAAATGGCTTTGTGATATTGCGGCCAGTATTGCTCGTGGGTCGCAATCAGGCGGCCGCCATTGGGCAAAATCCGTGCGCCAGTCTTGTGCGAGCCGACGCCGTGCAAGAATCCATTGACTTCGTTAAATCCACCCTCTTGGCCAGTTAGCATCTCGAACAGCACAAAACGCGACCAGGTGGTGCCCGAGCGCGGGTAAGAACCCAGGAAAACGTCCTCGGGCCGGAAACCGTGGTGGCGGTACCATATGAGAGGAAACCGCGCGGATGTCACTGACAATTTTCGTCGAATCTTGCGGTAGGCATTGGTGGGCTTGCTCCTCTTCTTAGAGTAGATGCCGCCTTTGGGCAGGCCTTCGCTGTCGGGTCGAATGGGCATTTGTACGTCTCCTGATAAATGAAACGGCCTTGGGTCGAGTCAGCCGTTCTTGAGTATAAAAAATTTCGAATCTACTGCGCTGGCAAATCCTCAACCAACGGACGAGCCGTCGGCTTGCTCCAGGGAAGTCGCTCAATGATGGACGCTCTCCCTGCCACCTTTTGTTGGAGCAACCAGACCAGCAGGATCCAAGAAAGAACGTCGGAGGTATTGATTCCCCAGACGGCCCCGGCAACGCCAAATCTCCAGACTGCCGGAATGCCAATCACCAGGGAAAGTACGGTCGCCATGCTAAAAGCTGCAAACACCGAAGCTGGTGATTCCATAGCACGTAGAGCAATCGAGGAACCAAACGAGCCGCACCATGCGATCGAACCGAAGGCCGCCAAAGGCACGAGAGCCGTTACTTCGGAGTAGCGCCCTGAATAGAGCAGGTGAAACACCGATCCTTTGAAAATCAGAATCACAGCCCAGTATCCAACCGCGACCGAGAGCGAGACGAGCGTCATACGCCGGCTGAGTGACTTTGCGCCCTCTCGTCCTTCGCGTTCGAGAGTGCGCGCCGCATAGGGAATGAACAAGAGGCCCAGAGCCATCTTCACCTGCTCAACCGGCAGGGTCAGGTTCATCAGAGCCTTAAGTTGGCCCGAGTGCGCGAGGCCGCCGAAAGAACTGAGCAGCGGGTAATAAATATTTGCCGGAATCCAGCTTGCCACCGCGCCTCCAAGCGCCCATCGTCCATAACGCCAATGACGCCCCCAAACAGTTTTGGTGGAATGCGCGAACGGCTGGTTAGCCAACTCCATGCGCAACACGATCAACAGATAGAAACTCGTAATCAGCGCCGCGAAGCCCACCAGAACGAAAGCGCTGAATGACGAAAGTACGCCCCAATGATAGAGACCGAACATGCCGCTCAAGCTCAACCCAAAGTAGACCAATGCCCCCAGGGCGGACTTGGCGGGCGACAACTCCAAGTAGAAACTGCGGCGCGCCAGCCAGAATAAGAGCACGCATGGGGATGCGATCGTAACCCCGCCGAGGGCGCCACCAAGGCCGCCTCCTGGAGACATTCTCCACGCGGCAAAGGTGCTGGCTCCGAAAGCAGTCGCGATGGCGGCTGAAAAGGCGACGTGGATCCAAATCAGAGAACCAAGATAACCACGCAGGCTGCCGTGGTAGGAAGATCCGCCAAACACTGCCATCGGTTCCAGGACGAGGCAGTTGTAAACCAGAGACAACAAAACGAAGAATCCAAAAGCGACGGCGTACGCGCCATACTGCTCCGCCGACAGCCAGCGCGCCAGCAAGATGCTCAATAGAAAATTCGAGCCCGAGATCAGGCCCTGATCCAGAATCGCAAAGCCGCCTTTGCTTAGCCACGGAATCAGATTGCGCTTAAAGCTTCCAGCCTCAAGACCCAGCAAATTCCCCATGGATGAAGAAGTCTCGGCCTCGATCGCTGCGACTTCGGAAGCGGCGTTGGGAATCGTAGGCAACTTTTATCTCTGAACTTCCGCGAGGCGGTGCTCGAACGAGTTGCCAGCGCCCGCTTCCGACTCCGCGCGATCGATGCACCGCTTCAAGTAAGACGCCAGATGGTCCACCTCGGGTTCGACCAGCATATCGAAGTGGTCGCTCGCCATGTCTTGAATTTCAAGACTTCCAACCAGACTACGCCAGACGGTCGTCGGATCGCCGCTACCCTTGAGTTTCTCCATAGCACGAACGAAAATTGCTTCACCGGGATAGGGACGGAGAACATATTTCTCTGCGGCGTCTCGGTTTGCGTTGCGAACCTCGCGCAGCAGTTTTGGCGCTTGTACGCCCTTCAGCGTACGGTTGATCTTCTTGCGAATCGCTTTCGGCAGGTCTCGGGTCCAGTGTTGCCACGAGGGCTCAATCAACAACCTGAGGAAAGAAGCACTCGCGCCCGTTCCTTCCTGTTGTCCAGCCTCGGTATCGAAGAGGATGAGCAATTCGACATCTTCGTTCGCCGAGATAAGCTGTTGGGCCATCTCGTAGGCCACCAGTCCGCCGAACGAAAACCCTGCGAGTTGATAAGGCCCTCTGGCTTGTACGCTCCGTACCTCGCGAATATAAAGGCTCGCCATTTCCTCGATGCTGCCGAGGGTTTCGCGCGTGCCATCCAAACCCTGCGATTGCAAGCCATAGAAAGGATAATTCGGCGCCATCCTCTTGCCCAGTTCGCGAAAACCCAAGACGTTTCCACCCACGCCGTGTACACAAAACAGGGGCGACTTTGTTCCCAGAGGTTGAATGGGAACAAGCGACGACCAGTGCTGCGACCAATCGTTGCCGCTCAGCACACTCGCCAACTGCGCGACCGTAGGCGACTGGAAGAGCATCGCAAGCGGCAGAATCTTTCCCATGGCCTGTCCGATGCGATGCATGAGCCGGGCGGCCAAGAAGGAATGCCCTCCGAGATCGAAGAAACTTTCATTCGTTCCGATGGGCTTCCGTCCCAGCACATCTTGCCAAATCTCTACTAACTGAGCCTCAAGGGCATTCTTCGGCTTGACGCTGTCGATGCCGCCCGATTCGGCACTCGGTGCCGGCAAAGCTTTCCGATCCAGCTTGCCGTTTGGGGTCATCGGCATCGCGTCGAGCTTTACCCATAACGAGGGCACCATATAGTCGGGGATGCGCTGCAGCAAAAACTGGCGCAGATCGCCAATTGCCGGAGGCGACGGGGAGACTGGAACAAAATACGCAACCAAACGCTGGTTGCCCGATCCGTCTAAGCAGGCTGTGACCGCACACTCGCGAAGCGCAGAATGAGAACCGAGCAAACTCTCAATCTCGCCCAGTTCGACGCGAAAGCCTCTTATCTTAACTTGATTGTCACTCCGCCCCAGAAACTCGATGTCGCCAGACGGCAGAAAACGGGCCATATCGCCCGTCTTGTACATGCGCTTGTAATCCTCGCCCATGTTCTGGTCAGCGAATGGGTTGGGAATAAATTTGTCTCGAGTGATCTCGGGGCGATTCCAATATCCTTGCGCCAGACCCACTCCGGAAATATGTAGCTCTCCCGCGGCCCCATTGGCCACTGGCTTCAACTCTTTGTCGAGAAGGTAAACCGCCGTATTCGCCAAGGGCTTGCCGATTGGAAGGTTTTCCGGCACCGAAGCATTCGGATCAGGCTCGAACGCAGTCGCGCAGATGCTCGCTTCGGTGGGGCCGTAGGTGTTGATCCAGCGCACCCGCTTGCCGACTGCCTCCGCCCACTTCGCATAAGCCGACGCCGAAGGCTTTTCGCCGCCCACAATCACCAGCCGCAGGTCTTTCGGGGCTGCTTCCTTCAGCTCCCCTAGTTCGTGTACCCACTCGTGCCAGTACGCGGTGGGAAGATCGAGCACTGTAATGCGATGGCGCTCCACCCAGTTCATGAACTCAGGCACGGCCAGCGGCATCTCATCGGAGCGCAACACCAGGGTGGCCCCGCTAAACCAGGCAATAAACATTTCCTCGAGCGCAATGTCGAAGCTCAGGGAACAGAACTGCAAGACCCGATCGCGGCTGTTCATGCCATAAAGCCGCGCCGCGTGATAGTTGTAATTCACCAGTCCAGCATGGGTGAGCAGAACGCCTCGCGGTTTTCCCGTCGAGCCCGAAGTGTAAATGACGTAAGCAATATCGGTCGGCGATGTGTTCGCTGTAAGATTTACTCGCGGACGTTCGACCAACAAAGCTGCGACCTCGTCAAGAAAAAGTACGCGGGACTTATCCCCCGCTAAACCCGGCAGCAGGCCTCGCTCCGAGATAATGAGACTGGGCTGAACATCCCCCAGCATGTACTCCAAGCGTTCTTTCGGGTAGTTGGGATCCAGCGGAACACACGCCGCCCCCGACTTGAGCACGGCAATCACCGAGATCACAAAATTCTGCGAGGGCCAGAGGCAAATGGCCACTCGCTGGCCCGGCCCGATGCCCGCCGCCATTAGGTGGTGGGCCAGTTGGTTGGCGCGGCCGTTGAAATCACGATAAGTGAGCGCGACACCATCCTCTAGAACGGCCACCTGATCCGGCGTAGCGGCGGCCTGCTCTTCGATCATGGAATGCAGAGTTCGATGGGGACTTTTTCGCTGGGCTCCCCAGGAGTAAGCGAATGCCCCCGTCGTTTCGGAATTGCGGGAGGCGGACTCCGTCTCCGACGAGCCTCCGATTGCGAAACTACCGCTCCAATTTTGGGTTGAGGATGTCAAGAAAAAGGCCGGATCAAGAAAGTGCAATCACAAGCGATCTTCCGGCGCGACTGAGCTGGGAGAAGCTCAATATCGCACCGCACGGCCCTAGGCTGCGCCGGCTCCGCGAAGCACAGCTGGGATTGTCTTAGCCAGGATTTGCAGGTCAAGCCACAATGACCAGTGAGTCACATATTCAAGATCGAGTTCCATCCACTCATGGAATGGAAGTGAGCTGCGGCCGTTAACTTGCCACAGGCAAGTGATGCCGGGTCGCACACTGAACCGACGCCGTTGCCAATCCTCGCCGGCGTCGGTGAATAACTCATAATCCCGCAATTGCAGAGGACGTGGACCTACGAGGCTCATGTCGCCACGGAGAACATTGAATAACTGCGGCAACTCATCGATGCTGGTCTTGCGTAGAAATTTCCCCAGCGGAGTGATGCGTGGGTCATTCTTTATCTTGAACACGGGGCCAGATACCTCATTCAGGTGTTCGATCTGCGCAAGCTTCTGCTCGGCATCGATTACCATCGTGCGGAACTTGTAAATGTTGAAGATGCGCTTATTCAATCCAATGCGCTTTTGGCGAAAGAACACCGGTCCGGCAGAAGTGAGCCTGATTGCGATCGCGGTGAGCACCAGCGCTGGTGCGAGCGCGATCAGCAGCAAAAGCGAAACCACGAAATCGAGCGTGCGCTTGATGATCAGCGGCCAACCATCCATCAGCGTGCCGGAGTGGGCGACCATTGTCGCATGATCGAACTCCTCAACCGCGGGAACGCTTTGTTTAAGGTTGAACAGGTCGGAGAGGACACGCAGAATGATGCCCTGCTGCTCGCACATCGTCGCCACCGAGGACGCGAGATCATGGAAAGAACGAAGCGGAATCGTTAGCACCACCTCATCCACCACGCTACGTCGAAGAAAGTCGCGCAACTCTTGGAGGCTGCAAACCAGTTTCCAGCCGTGGTTCTGCATTTCTCCCATACCCGCCCACTCCTGGTCGGCGAAACCGATAATTCGGTAGCCCAGTTCGGGCCGGGATTGAATGCTCTTGGCGAATTCGATGGCGCGCTGGTTTGAGCCCACAATCAACATGTTTCGTGAGTCCCGACCGTGCGTTCGGGCGGCGCGCTGCCAGGTTCTGACCGCCATGCGCGCAGACACGATCAGAATCGTGCTGCATCCCCAGAACCCCAGCACAAAGTTTGCACGCACCCATTGGAAATCGAGCAGTACCGAAGCTACGGCAAGCACAAATGCACACAGCGTGGTTGCCTTCATCACATCGAACGCTTCACTTCTGCGACTGGCCAGGCGCTTGGAGCCGTAGAGGCTCATCGCCGAGAAACAAAGGTTCCAGACTCCCAACAGAGTCGCAAAAATCACCAAGTCGACCAGCCGCACCTTCATTTGCAAGAACTGAGAAAAAGATCCCTGCCCAGCGGCGCGAAGATGAGGAATCGTGGCAAGAGCGAAGGACGCCACCAATAAAAGCAAATCCAGAATCTTCGCGGCGCTGGTGATGGCTTGTCGTTTCATAATCCCCATGGAAAGCACCCTTTAAGACTTCACGAGATATTGCAACTGCGTTACCTAGAGGGAAAGGCCGGAACTTCGACTACTACAAACGCTGGTAGATGTTTTCTGGAATCGGGAAAATGCGCTGATTGAGCACCGTGCCCAAAACTCTCACGCCCGACGCTTGCAAACCCTGAATACTGTCACGGGCGGAATCTCGGCGAGAGGAATTGGCCTTGAGTACCAAAACGACGCCATCCACAAGGCTACCTACTACAGTCGCTTGGTTGGAGGTGTTCAGCGCGGACACGTCGAACAGAAGATAGTCGAAGGTGGCGCTTAGCTCGGCGACCCTCATTCGCATGCGATCCGAAGTGAGCAAGGCCTGTCCCGCTTCGGTGGTCGACCCGCAACTCACCATCCAGAGGTTACGCCGCGACAAGGGGCGAGCATACTCTCGAATGGGCGCGCTCCCGAGCAATGCGTCCGTCAGGCCAAAATGGTTCTCCACTCCGAACTGAACGTGCAAAGACGGAGCCCGGAGATTGCAATCGACCAAACACACTGTGCGTTCTGTCTGCGCTGCTAGGATCTCGGCCGCGTGCGCGCAAATCCAGCTTGCGCCTGTCCCCGACTCGGGTCCGGTCATCACCACACGACGAGGGCCCTCGGCACCCGAAGCCAGAAACAGGCGATGAACCAGCTTTGTCAGTTCTTCTCGCGCGATACCGTCAATCTCCAGTGATTGCGTTGGAGTGAAGGCAAACTCCGCCGGATTGTTTTCGGCGCGCGCGGGTTCGATCTGGGGCTGCATCGTTACGTCGGCCTGACCCATTTGGTTTAGCAGCTCAAAATTTCGGCTCATCTATTGACTCCCTTGGGATCTCTGTGTCGTTCTGAATCGAAACCTTGCCGCAAACGAATATCAGTTACGTGGCGATCCCAGCGTCGATTCTTCGCCACCATAGGCTTCGATCGTTCGTCCGTGATGGCCGTTCCCGTTACCATTGCCATTGCCGTTCAGCCCAACCGGATGGAAACGCTGTGGCACGGCTGCCAGCAAGGGCACGTTAAGTTCTGCCATAACTTCGCTTGGTGTTCGGAATGAGGGATCGAGATACTCCTGAGCGAACACAGCGACCATGCTTACCGTACCTGCAACCAATACGCCGAGGAAAAGGAATAAAAGGGGCGAATTGTAGGGTGCGGTTGGAACCACCGGCTGCTCAGCGATCGAGACGTTAACTATGTTGTTCGCGTCCAACGCTTGGGTCATGCGCGCTTGTTCCATCTTGTGCAGGTACAGCAGGTAGTTGTCCTCGCTGGTCTTCATGTTGCGATAAAGATCCTGCTCCACCAACCCCTTCTGTTGCTGATCTTCAGCCATCGTCTGGTATTGGATAATGCTGGCTTGCGTCGACGCCAGTTTGGCCTGCAATCCGCTACGCTCGGTCTTAGCCTTGGCCAACTCCTCGTTGATCCAGGCGTAAGTAGGGTTGCGATCTGTCGTCTTTTGCGTGATCGGCTTCGAGGACTCTTCATCGATCGATGCCTGCGTCTGGGCAATCTCCTTATCCACTTCCTGCACCAACGGATAGTCGGACTGATACTTGGTAAGGTATTCGGTGCGCTTAAGTTGAAGACTGTTCATGGTGGCCTTCAAGCTCTGCAACACCTGAAAACTGTCTTCCTTCCACTCCGCGGTCGTGAGACGCTCCGGCGTGGTGGTGGCCTGAGTCTGCAAAGACTCGATGCGCCGATCCAATGTGGCGATGTCGGCCTGGGTCAATTGCGCGCTGGATTGAAAATCGCTTAACTTTTGCAGGGTCAGATCGCGAGAGGCTCGTGGCGCAATGCCACCCTTTTGCTCGGAAAACTTATTGATTTGAGCTTCAGCATCGGCCAATTGCTTCTTGTATTGTTCCATCTGTTCTTGATAGAACTCCACCTGCCCAGGAGGCGAAAGCACCGCTTTGTGCAGTTGAATATAGGCTGCCCCCAAAGCCTTCAAAACCTGCGCCGCCTGCTTCGGATCGGAAGACGTGTAGGTCGCCGTGATCACATCGCTCTTATTGACCGGATCGACTTTAAGCGAGCCCTGCAAGTGCGCCACCGCTTTTTCCATCTTCTTGGCCGGATCCGACGGACCAAAGAAGTATTCCGACAGCGATTTCTTGTTGGCCAATCCGCAAGCAATGACCACTTGCCGAGCCACGTCGCCGCTCTTGATTAACTCGATCTCGGAGTTGATCTCTTCTTCCGTAATGTCCGGTTTGGAGGCAGGCAGAGATCCTTGCTCGGTCGTCACCAGAGGATCGACTCGAGCTCGATCCACGAGAAACTTCGTGGTGGCCTTGTATGGGTTGAAAAAAATGACCGCTACAATCGCGCCCAGCATGAGCCCCGCGAATGTGATCGTCGCAATCCGCTTGCGGCGGAAAATGATGGACAGCAGGTCGCGCGCGGTGAAGGAAGAGTTAGGTCCCGCACCTGCCAGAACGATTTCTTGTTGGTTCATAGGTAGAAGCCTCGCTGGGTTGTTTTAGTAGGTTTTCTGATAAGCGGACACGCCCGCGTTGGTCGTCGGCAAGAACGCTTTGTACTTGGAAAATGCATTCTTGGGGACGAAGACCATGTCCCCTGGCTGCAGGAGAGGATCTTCATGCAGATCGTGCGCCAGCTCCATCTTCTTCACGTCGATGAGCTGACCTTTCATCCATTGGTCGTTAATGCGGCGATACAGAATGACTGTGGAATGCTTCGAGGCCTCAGTGAACCCACCCGCCATTGCAATCGCTTCGGTGAGCGTGACGTCGCCACGCAATTCGTAGCGCCCGGGGTGACCTAGTTGTCCATCGGCCACAAAGAACGGTTTTTGGAAGTCGCGTAACGTGATCGAAATGAGTGGATGATTCAGAATCTTGCTGTATGCCTGCGCAATGGTTTGGGTCGCTTCGGGGACTGTTTGGCCAGCTACTTTCACTTCGCCGATTCCACGTAATGTGACAAAACCGTCCGGCTGCACTGACACCAGGGCCTGATTGTATTCCGGCGTCATCTCAAAGTTCACATCGAAAGTGTCACTGCCGCGTAGGGTGTAACGCGCATTACGTTGTTGAAACTCCCCGACAGGAGCCTTCGACGCTGCCGCATCATCGGCCGTTGAGGTCGCCGTCTGCCCGGTCGCAGCAAGCGCTGCCATCAAGCCAGCGGCAAGAACCAGAAGTTTTCGATATGATTTCATGATTTCCTCTCCATCTTGACCCGAAATTTCGCCTGCAAAACTCGTCGCATCGACTTCCCGTCTGTAGCTCCGCCCTCTCAGTCACAAGGCGACTGCGGTTACTATCCCCCAAATCGGGTTACTTACCGATCGCTCACTTAAAAGGGAGCAACTCCCTCACCAAAAGGCTGCTCATCCACACCGTCAAAGACGCGACCGTGATGTCCTTGAAAACAATACTTCTTGAGTGCGTCGAACACGCGTCGCTGAGTATTCACTGACCCGGGGGGAGACAGACTGCGCAAAACTTTTCACTTTGGTTCCGTTAACCCAATTTCCGTCACTTCGCGCTAACGGCAAGGCTTTTGGCTGCAATGCAATGAACACAACCCACAAGGCCAAGACTATAACACGGAGACAGTTACGCCGACTAGAGGGCCGAGGCACTAGGGGAAGAAAGTCTCTATGCCGCAGTTTGCCGTAATCCCAAATTCGCACCCCCTCCTTGAAATATGTCGCCTCTAACCTCGGCTCAGGAATCGCCACTGCTCTTCCGTTAGCGGCACCACACTCAGTCTTCCTTGGCGAACCAGCGCCGATTCGGCGAACAATTTGTTCTCCTTGATCTCGGCCAGGCTGGTTGGCCTCGCAAAAGCCTTCCTCGCCTTAATTCGCACTTGAGGGAACTTCGGGTCGCTCACGTCGACGGAAACAACTTTCGCCGCGCCCACGGCGCGCTTCTCGTCTCCCGTGTGATAAATCACTACTCCGTCGCCGGGCTTCATTTCGCGCAGATGCTTGACCGCGGCAGGGTTGGTCACACCATCCCACAGCGTTTCTCCGTCCCTCGCCAAGTCGGAAAATGAATACACTGTGGGTTCAGTCTTAAGCAAATAGTTCATGAAACTCCCGAACAATCCCTCTAAAGTATAGGGCAGGCTGGGTCTTTCCGGCTTTGCTATTTTTTCGCCGAGGATAACGCATC
>Ga0182012_10003123_pt1 | contig 17685 bp, 14 predicted proteins | sample 612S2SmetaG_FD_120486 | JGI IMG/M metagenome (GOLD analysis project Ga0182012, IMG submission 120486) | Permafrost microbial communities from Stordalen Mire, Sweden - 612S2S metaG | ecosystem: Environmental > Terrestrial > Soil > Wetlands > Permafrost | place: Sweden: Stordalen | collected...
ATCTCGGTCATCGCCGCAGTGTTGTCGTGGCTCACCTCGAAGTTGGGCCGAGCGTGGCGAGCCCGGTCGGTGAACAACTCGATGGCTTCATCAGTCAGCGACAGCGACGGCACCCGCCAGCTCACCTCACCGGCCACCCCGATCGCCTCGCGGCTCGTCGCAAGCACGATCAGCCCCGCCGCCCCACCCAATAGCGCGACAACCAGCTCGGCGCTGGCATCGAGCAGATGCTCGCAGTTATCCAGCACCATCAGCATCTGACGGTCGCGAACGAACCGCACTAGCGTGTCCATCGTCGAGCGGCCCGGCTGATCCGGCAGGCCCAGCGCGCGCGCCACCGTCACCGGCACAAGCTCGGGGTCGGTGAGCGGAGCCAGATCCACATACCAGACACCATCGGTGTATTCGGCGGACAGCTGGCTTGCAACTTGCACCGCCAGACGCGTCTTGCCTACCCCGCCAGCTCCCGTCAGCGTCACCACCCGGTTGCCCGTCAACAGATTCTGCACCTCGGCGATCTGTGCGCCGCGCCCGACGAAGCTGGTGAATTGCGGCGGAAGATTATTTGCTGCAATGCTTTTCGACGTATGCAAGGCTGGGAAGTCGCTGCGCAAATCATGGTGACACAACTGCGCGATCCGCTCTGGACGGGGCACACCCCGCAGCTGGTGAAGGCCGAGGTCAGTGAGCCAGGCCTCAGCCGGAAGCATGTCGGCGACCAGATCCTCGGTCGTGCCGGAGAGCAGGGTCTGGCCTCCGCGGGCCAGATCCCGGATGCGCGCCGCTCGGTTGATGCTGGGACCGGTGTAGTTGCCCTGGTCGTGCACCTGCGCCTCTCCGGTATGCACACCGATGCACAACCTGATCGGCGCCAACGGCGCCTGCTGCAACGCCAGAGCACACGCCACGGCGTCGGAGGCACGCGCGAACGCCGCCACGAAGCTGTTGCCCTCACCCTGCTCGACTGGCCGCACACCATCGTGTGCGGCCACGATGTCCGATACCGCCTGATTAAGACGAGCGACGGCTGCGGTCATTTCCGTGGGGTGGGTTTCCCGTAATTGCGTCGAACCCTCGACGTCAGCCAAAAGCAACGTCACCGTGCCGGTCGGCAAAAGCCCGCTCATGCCACCTTCGCTCCAGTCCACCACCGGCACATTTATGCCTGGGTGATCTGGCTCATGCTAGCCAGCGAATTCGTCGATACCTACGACCCCCGGCGGCGAATATCTACGTCCCCCCAACGCGCAGATTTACGCGCTGGGGCGGATGGTCGCGGCCTCGAGGCGCCGGATAGTCGTGATGTCGTTACCAGCAGGGGTCCGGGAGGCATCAGATGTCCTATGTGATTGCCGCACCGGAATTTGCGACTGTCGCGGCTTCACAATTGGCCACCATCGGTTCGACGATCCGGGAGGCCCACGCGGCGGCGAGGGCGACTACGCAGATCGTGGCTGCGGCTGAGGATGAGGTATCGGCGGCCATCGCGGCGGTGTTCTCCGGCCACGGCCAGGGCTTTCAGGCACTCGGTGCGCAGGCGGCGGCGTTTCATGACCAATTTGTGCGGGCGTTGACCGCGACTGCGGGATCCTATGCGGGCGCGGAGGCCGCCAATGTTGCGGCGTTTACGGCTGGTCCGGCGCAGGCCGTCGAACAGGACGTAATGGGTGCGATCAATGCGCCATTCCTAGCGCTTAATGGGCGCCCGCTAATCGATGCCAGAGCTATCGGGAACGGCTTAGCCTTTGTTGAGCGCGAAATTCAGCAGATCCCCACGACACTGGCCACGGGATTCACCCAGGTGGGAACCACGCTCTTCGACACCCTGTTCGCCTCAGCGGCCATCCCGCCCATTCCGGCCGCACTGAACCCCACCTTTACCGGCGCACCGTCACTGGCAAGCAGGATAGAAACCGCTGTGTTTTATCCGGTCAAAGATCTCCTGAATGTCACCGGTGTTTATAACCAGTGGGGGATTCCGAACTCGCCAGTCCTCGCGGTGCTTGCCAGCAACGCCCCGGGACTATCGCTGATCATCGGCAACAGCCCGCCGAAGATCTTGCCGTTGCTGCTGGGCGAAACGGTCCAGCACACCACCTACGACGGGATGAGCGTCGTCCAGATCACGCCTGCGCATCCAGACGGCAACGACGTGATCGCCATTCATGGCGGCGCGTTCATTTTGCCGCCGACGATCTTCCACTGGATCGACTACTCGCTGATGGCCTACCAGACCGGCGCGACCATCGAGGTGCCGATCTACCCGTTGATGCAGCAGGGCGGCACCGCTGGTGTGGTGGTGCCTAAGATCGCCGGCCTGATCTCCACGGAAATCACCGCGTATGGGGCCTCGCATGTCAGCGTGCTCGGGGACTCGGCTGGGGGCAACCTGGCACTCGCGTCGGTCGAGTACCTGGTCGCCAATAACCAGGCCGTTCCGGCTTCGATGGTTCTGCTGTCTCCCTGGCTGGACGTATCGGATACCAACCCGAACATCGCGTATGTCCACGATCCGTACCTGCCTCCGCTCGGGAGCGGGGCGCAAGATATCGGCAAAGTGTGGGCAGGCAACCTCCCCGAGAACAACTACGAGGTGAGTCCGCTATACGGGTCGCTGAAGGGACTCCCGCAGACCTATGTCTACTCGGGCTCGCTGGATTCAGTCTCGCCTGACGCGCTTGTCCTCCAACAGGAGGCGGTAGCCCAAGCTGCCCCGATCAGCTTCGCGCTGGTCAATGGGGAAATTCACGACTGGATTTTCCTCAGCCCGGACGGGTTGCACTATTGGCCCCAGATCGACCAGGAACTCGGCGCCTAGAGACGCGCTGCTGGAAGAGCGCTCGGCGGCCAATGTCGGTTCAAGATCAGTTCGGGCACTAGGTAACCCATTCCGGCGGTGCCGTCGGTGCCGAAAGGCCTGGCCGTCTCGAACCCGGTCGTTGTCCGGAGTCACTGCCGGCGTCAGATCTGGGGCCGACGCCGAGGTCTAGGTCGTCCGCATTGCTTGATCTTTGTTGTTGTATGTGCAGCCTTCACGTTGTACTGGGCCTCTTGCTATCGGGTGATCATGACGGTTTCGCCTCGACGAAGCTGAAGGGCGAGGCGGTCTGCACCACGCGCGTCATCCGAAATCCGGCTCGGTCGAGGAGGTCCCGGTATTCAGCGGCGGTACGCTCGCGCGACCCGAAACATAGCAGCATCTCCAAATCCACCCACTTGCCCGGGAACTCACGATCGTGCGTCGGGATCACCTGCTCCAGCAGCAACACCGTCCCATCGGGCCCGGCAGCGTCGCGCACGTTGCGGAGGATCGTGACGGCCTGCTCGTCCGGCCAGTCGTGAATGATCAACTTGAGGACGTAGAGTTCACCGCCTGCAGGGACGGTCTCCAAGAACGACCCACTCTCGATGCGCACCCGACCGTCGACCCCGTGCTTCCGCAACAGCGTCGGCGCATCCGCCACGACGGGCGGCTGGTCATACAGAACGCCTCGGGCGGCGGGTGTCGCCGCCAGGATGGCGGCCAACAGTCGACCGTGTCCACCGCCCACGTCCACGATCGTCGAGTAGCCGCTGAAGTCGTAGCCGGCGACGATCGGTCCTACAGCCAGATCTGATACGCCGGTCATCGCCTGATCAAATAGCTGGGCGAGGTCGGGCTCAGTGGCGAGGTAGTCGAAGAACTCCTGGCCGCGCAACGTTGGGACGCTGGGTCTGCCGGTCTTCACTGAGTCCGCCAACATGCTCCAATGCTCTCGGTGCTGCGGCGAACCAAAGAACCGAGCCCCGCCAGCCATCGACGCCGGCGCATCGGAACGCAACGTGTCGGCCAGTGGACTCAGGTCGTAGCGCCCGTCGCGGCGCCGCCGAAAGACGCCTCGTGTGATCAGTGCCCGCAGCAGGCGCTCGAGCGCATCGGGATCCGCCTCGACACGGCGGCTCAACTCCTCGATGGACAACGGGCCGTCTGCCAGGGCATCCGCGATCCCCAGTTCGGCGGCGGCATGCACCGCTTGCGCTACCCAAGCGTTGAGGACCAGCTCTGACAACGCCACCGGCGCCGGTACGAGCCGCTGATGGAGGCGATACAAGTGGTGGCGGACTCGCTCGACAACTCGAGCGAGCTGCGCTGGGGGAACCTTGGCGTTATCGGACACGCTGGATCTAGACCGACAGGTCGCGGCGCAGCTTGGCGACGTGGCCGGTGGCCTTGACGTTGTACTGCGCGACCGCGATCTTGCCTTTTTCGTCCACCACGAACGTGGAGCGGATCACGCCCCGCACGGTCCTGCCGTACATCTGCTTCTCGCCGTAGGCGCCCCAGGCCGCCAGCGCCGTGCGGTCAGGATCGGACAGCAGGGGGAACGTCAGTCCCTCGGCGTCGCGGAACTTGGCCAGCTTCTCGGGCTTGTCGGGGGAGATCCCGAGGACGTCGATGCCGGCCTCGTTGAGTTCGGCCAGGTTGTCGCGGAAATCGCAGGCCTGCTTGGTGCAACCCGGGGTCGAGGCGGCCGGGTAGAAGTAGACGACGACCCGCCGGCCCTTGTAGTCGGTCAGTGATACCTTCTTGCCGTCGGCGTCCGGGAGGCTGAATGCGGGCGCTTTGTCGCCAGGCGCCAGTCGCGTGGTCTCGGTCAACATGATCCCTTTCTGTTCACCGGCGCGTCAGGATCAGCACCGGCTGCTCTAGGGTAGTTCGAGGCGGACTTGCAGCCGGACAGGGCGGACTTGGAGGACAGCGACGTGGCGGAGCGCGACCCCGACACCATCAAGCGGGACATCGACGCGGCCCGCAACCAGCTGGCGTCCACCGTCGACTCGCTCGCCGAGCGCGCCAACCCCCGCCGCCTGGCCGACGATCTCAAGGTCCGGGTGTTGGAGTTCGTCAAGAAGCCAGCCGTGCTGGCTTCGCTGGCCGGGGTCGGTGTCGTCGTTGTCGTGGTCGCGGTACGCCGCGTGAGGAATCGCTAGACCATACCGGCGCCGGCGCCGCTCTGGACATGAACCGGCAGGTCATCGGCCCATGGCTGAGCGTTGGCCATATCGGCGACATTGACGTAGCCGCGCTCGAACTCGCCTGTCGCCGCGTCGACGAGCCGGTATTCCTGGCGCTGTTTGTGGATGGGCTGCGAGTCGAGGATCACCACCCGCACGTCGCCGGGCTCGAACCCACACCGTGCCTGTAGCGCCTCGATGAGGCATTCGTTGTGCATATGGCCGTCGCCGAAGTTCCAGCCGAGCACCATTGCGCAGAGATTCTCGCCTTCGCACAGGTTGTAGTCGTCCTCGTCGTAGCCCGCCAGCGCGCGGTGCACCAGGGTATAGAGCGCGCGACCGTGCGTGTTCATCCCGCGGAATGCGAAGGCGAGGTGAATCGGGACCTGGACTTCCTCTTTGGTCTTGTACAACCGCTCGAGTTGCAGGTGATACATCGGGCCGAGCGCGCGTGAGCCGGTGCGGAACTTCTCGTCGACCGACGGCTTGACGCACCACACGGTGGTATCCCAGTTGCCGGCGTAGTAGCGCATGCCGGGCAGGAAGGAAACCTTGCGCGGGAAAAGATTCCCGATGACGACGATCCCGGCGATGACCGCGAACAACGCGACCAACGGCACCGGGTCGGTGACACTCGACAATCCCAGCCAGGCGTGCGCGACGAACAGCCACAGCACCCCGAAGATCATGAAAACGTTCCATTCCAGCGGCACCCCCATCGGGAAGGCCAGCAGGATGTTCAGGTGGAACACGACCATCACGAACGCGGCGATGGTCGTCGGCCAGCCGCCGTGTGAGAAGAACAGCACCAGCGGCACCAGACCCTCTACGGCGGTGGAGAAGTGGGCGATGAAGCCCGCCAACCCGCTGGGCCGCAGGTCATCCGGATAGTGCTTGAACATCGACCGCTTGAGCGGGCCGGACGGGATGAACGGGTTGTTGGCGAGCATCGTCGAGATCACGAAGGGGAAGTGCCGGTTGAGCTTTGACGTTGCCGCGCCGATCCAGATCACCATGAAGACCACCTTGGCCCCCACGACGGTGTCGGCTCCCGAGAACAGGAACACCAGCGTCAGCGGCGCGTACACCTCGGCGCGGGCGGCCAGGAAGATGACCTTGTCGCGCAGGCCGATCACGGCCAGCACCGACAGGATCGCGGCGGGCTGCCACCGCGGCAGCACGCCGATCGCGGTGTGCAGAGCCGAAATTGGTCCACTGCCGTCGGAAACCAGCGCGATCGCGAGCAACACCAGCAGGGCGCCGTAGAGCAACACATCGAACGGGGTCCTGTTGTTGCCCTTGGTCAGCGGCACCCGGTCCGGCCAGGGTGGCAACCGGATGGTGCCGGGTCGCAGCCAATACAAGATCGAACCCATCGGCGGGAAGTAGCGACCGGCCAGCGGCCCGAAGCAGCAACCGAGGCCGACGACTTCGAACAGCATCGTGTAGAGCACGGCCTTCTGGAACACGATCGGCTCCGTCCACCACGCCGCGACGTCGGTGAATCCGCCGATGCCGTTGGTAGACCACGCGAACAGCCAGCCGCCGAGGATGTACAGCCCGATCTTCACGCCGTACATCACGTGCATGATCAGCGGGGTGCCGAAGCCGTTCTCAGCGATGTGCCGCGTCATCGGAATGATCCGCTCGGCGCGCGGGCGCTCGCTCCATTCCGCGTCGACGACGGGCAGGTTGGGCTGGATGAACCCCATTGCAGCGCTCCTTCCACGAGCGGTGCCAATCGGCGGTCCTGGCACGGCGACAGGAAGAAACTACTCCCAGCAACTGGTGCGATAGAAATTGCGGGGGCTACATATAGATGGTGCTTACAGGAAGGACATCTCGACTGAGCCGAGGCGATGCCATGAACGCGACGGATGCGCCCCAGAAATGGGTTTTGAAGTGCGCCGTCAGGGTTTCGAACCCCGGACCCGCTGATTAAGAGTCAGCTGCTCTACCAACTGAGCTAACGGCGCCTTTGGTCGGCCGAGACCGCGGTTGCGACAATAACAGGCATCCTGCCGCGGAGCGAAATCCCGGACCCTTCCCAGAATAGAGGGCAACGTCACGGCACCGGACCCAACAACACATCTCCCGCTGGCTCACTGAGGGGAAATAAACCTTTAGAATGCCTTGAGCCATTAGGGGGTAGTGGTGATGGGCGTAACCAAGACTAATGTGGAAGGTTGCTTGATGACGCCTTTGCGCAAGCGTCGATTTTCGCTGGCTGTAGCGATAATCTCGGTTGCTGTGTTCAGCATTGGGTGCAGTGGCAGTCACACCGCGGCGGCTCCGAAGCAAATCATCGACAAGGGCACCCCGTTCGCCGATCTGCTGGTCCCCAAGCTCGCGTCCTCCGTGACCGACGGCGCCGTCGGCGTCACCGTCGACGCGCCAGTGACGGTGAGCGTCGCCGACGGTGTGCTGGCATCGGTCACCGTCGTCAACGACAGCGGCCGGACGGTAAGCGGGCAACTCAGCCCGGACGGATTGCGCTGGTCGACCTCTGAGCCGCTCGGCTTCAATCGGCGCTACACGCTCAACGCCAAGGCGAACGGGCTCGGTGGTGCGGCGAACCGCCAGGTGACGTTCCAGACCAGTTCTCCCGCGCACTTGACGATGCCTTATGTCAATGTCGCCGACGGCGAGGTCGTGGGGGTCGGCCAGCCGGTGGCGATCAAGTTCGACGAGAACATCACCAACCGCGCCGCGGCCGAGAAGGCCATCGTCATCACCGCCGACCCGCCCGTCGAGGGCGCGTTCTACTGGCTGAACAACCGGGAAGTGCGTTGGCGTCCAGAGCATTTCTGGAAGCCGGGCACAGGCGTTGATGTGGCCGTCAACACTTACGGTGTCGACTTGGGTGACGGGATGTTCGGCGAGGACAACGTCAGGACGCACTTCACGATCGGTGACGAGATCATCGCGACCGCTGACGACACCACCAAGATACTGACGATCCGCGTCAACGGTGACGTCGTCAAGAGCATGCCGACGTCCATGGGTAAGGACAGCACTCCGACGGGCGCCGGCTTTTATGTCGTGGGTGCCCGCTTCAAGCACATCATCATGGACTCGTCCACGTACGGGGTACCCGTCAACTCGCCCAACGGATACCGCACCGATGTCGATTGGGCCACCCAGATCTCCTATAGCGGTGTTTTCGTGCACTCCGCACCATGGTCGGTCGGCGCCCAAGGGCACACCAACACCAGCCACGGGTGCCTTAACGTGAGCCCCAGCAACGCCGAGTGGTTCTACGACCACATCAAGCGTGGCGACGTCGTCGAGGTCCTCAACACCGTTGGACCGCCGCTGTCGGGCACCGAGGGGTTGGGCGACTGGAACATCCCCTGGACGCAGTGGAAAGCCGGCAACGCCAACGCCTGATCACGGCCTGATCGGCCAAAAGTACTAGATGCGTAGCACGGGACCGAGGGCCGAGAGCGGGATGTGGGCTTGAACGGTTCCTCCGTCCATGTACCACTGCATGGTTCCGGGGGTGAAGTTGATGGGCTCGTCGTGGCCGACCGGGTAGTCGGGCATGTACAGGATCAACTCGTCGGGAGTCAGTGCCCACGCCTTGTACGCGCCGGAGTAGACCTTGTCGGGAGTCCAGCGGTCGACGACGAACGGATAGGTTCCCGGATCATGTTGTGGCGGAGCCTGATTGAGGGCGGTCTCGATGAACGGCCGGGCCAGCGGTGGTATCGCGGTCAGTGGGTCTGACGTTGTCACGTCCGACAGCCGTAGTTGACGCCCGCTGGCCATGTCGAACGTGAAGGTGCGGTAAGCGTTGTTGGGCTTGGGTCCGTCGGCGTGGTAGTCCTCGTGGAACACCGCGCTCAACAAGTTGCCGTGCTGGAAGATTTCGTAGTTTTCCTCGCCATAGCTGTCTGCGATCATGTGTGCGTTAGCGTTTCGCCAGTTGCTGACGAGGGTGCGCAGGTAATCGCGGACCACAGAACCCGCGGTCGAGTTGTCGATGAGCTCGCCGGGCACCGCCACCTTGATGTCGCGGACGGCGTTGCGCTCGGAGGTTACCGAGGCGTGGCAGTATTGCCCGTCCCAGTCGCCGCCGAGTTCCCCGCAGAACGACGGGGCCGACGCCCGCGCGATTGCGGCCCCGGCTGTCCCAGAAATTCCCGTCGCCACGACCAAGAGGGATGTCGCGATGAGTCTGCTGATCATCATGTGCCGGCTCCGAGAAGGCTTAGAGTAACTGGACTTTGGCTGCTCGCCAGCGGCCGTCGATCTTCTCCATCGTCATCTTGATCCTGCTGCGGTCGACACGAGGATCGGGCATCTGGGCATTGGTGACGGTCTGGTCGATGAAGAGCAACACGACGACCTTGCCCATGGATTCGGACGCGATCGCCGAGTCCACCACCACCCCGTGCGCGGTGGCCTTGTTGTCGATCAGCAGCTGGCGCAGCTGCACACTGGACTGGGTGTACATGTCCTTGAACTCGCCGGTTGCGCCGTCGAGCACCTGGCGGAAATTCTGGTCGACGTTGTTGGAGTCGATGCTCGTCAGCACCCCGGCATAGGCGATGGCCGCTTGCCGCGCCTGTTCGCCGGCTTCGTTCAGCTGGTGGGCTTGCCATTGCTTCCAGCCCAGGAAGCCCGAAACCAGCAGCGAGGCTGAGAGTAAAAGCGGCAGGGCGCTGCGACGCAGATACTGCCTCCAGGGGCGGCTGCGCCACGTGGCGTCCTTGGCCTTGTCGCGCTTGCCCTTGAGCGGCCTGCCATCGCCCTCTTCTTCGTCCTCGGCGTCTTCGTCGAGATCCTCGACGCGTGCCTGCGTTCCGCCCTCCACGGCGTCGTCATCAGCTCCCTCGGTCTCGCCGACAGCCTCGTCGGCGGGCTCTTCGTCCTTGGTCTCCGTATCGAGATCCTTCTCGCTTGTCACGACCACAATCATCTCCTTGTGTCGGGCGTGGTTTCGGTCTTAGTGCGGCGGTTCGATCGGCAATGGCGGACCGCCGTAGGGGGTGGGGACCGTAAAGCGGCCCCGCGGTGTGGGATCGGTTTGGCGCCCCAGATCCGCCCCGGGTGGCGGGCCGGCAGTGTCGTCGCCTCCGGGCCGCGGCGCATTCTTGGCTCCGCGAATCAAAACCCCGGGATCGGTGTCGCGGCAGTAGGTGTACATGAACGGCTCGTAATAGTCGGCGGAAGTGGGTGAGTGAGCCGGCGTTCCGTAGTCGCAGCCGTAGCGGGGGTAGATCTCCGCGGTGCCCCAGATACCGTTGTCGTGAAAGATGCTGGCAAACGCGTCCAGCACCGAGCCACGATAATTCGGGAACAGTGCGTTGAGCGCCGGCACCCGCAGGTACAGCAGCTGTGCCATGGTTGCGGTGCTGCCCAGCAGCTGCACCATGGTGTCAGAGTTGTCGGCCAGGAGGTTGTCGGCGCCCGACAGGGCCCGCGGCGACTCCTCGGTCAAACGGCGATAGCCACCCTGCATTCTGGCTACGCCGGCCAGGGTTCGATTGAGGTCCACGGTCGACGCGGCCAGTCCGGCATTCTTATCGGCCGCCAGCGTCAGCACTACCCGGCTGGTTTTGATGATGCTCGTAGTTTGGGGCAGCACCGAATCCAGCGTCGACAGCAGGAACGCGCCGCCGTCGACAATGGCGGCCAGCTTGGCCGGCCCTTCCTTGCTCAGGCTCAATTCTTTTTTGATCATTTCGACCTTGTGCGGATCGACCTGCGCCAGCAGTCCGTCGGCGCCCTCGAGTAAATGCGCCAAGTCGACCGGGACGGTGGTGCGATCCAGGGCGATGAAGCTGCCGTCATGCAGATAAGGCCCGGCGTCCGATGCGGCTTCGAAGTTGATGAACTGCTCACCCGCGGGAGACAGCGCGGACACGTGCGCGACGGCTGACGCGGGGATCCTCACCGTGGACGTGATGTTGGCGACTGCATTGACGCCCCGGTCGGTGATCTGCAGCGACTCGACCCGCCCGATCCGCACGCCGCGCAGCGCAACGTCCTGATTCGGCAGCAGTCCACCGGATTCCGGTAACTGAACCGAGACCCGATACGACGACGCGAACGGTGTCACGCGCAACGCGCCGATCAGCAAATAGGCGGTCGCTACGACAAGAGTGAGGGCTAATCCAGCCACCGACAGCCAGACCTGCCGGCGATGGGCCGCCCGAACCAGGCCGACGAGGACATTGGCGGAGGTGGCGGTCGACGCGATCATCGCTGCGGTCCCGGAGCGGGAGGCGCGATATCGATTTGGCCTGGGACGTCCGGGTCCGGCATCAGCGGCACCTGCGGCGAGTTCGGTCCACGTCCAACCACTCGTTCTTGCAGACGCCACAGGGTGTACTTCAACGAGCCGATGAACTGGTTCCAGTTGTACCGGTGCGGTCCGTGCAGCCCTATGTCGCCGGGGAATCCGATGTCGGGTATCGAACCGAGCACCAGCTTGTCAACACTGCCGCTGAGCGCAACCGCGCTGCCCGCGGTGGCTTTGATCAGTGGCGGAAGCAATCGGTTCACGGCCAGCCAGCTGGTATCCGGGCTCACCGCAATGTCGTTGGCGACCCCGGCGACGGTGTTCAGGTCACGGACGATGCTGCGGCCACTGGTGTCGGTCCCCCCGATCGAGGGAAACCGGGCCAGCAGGCGCGCGGTGTCGCCGGCCTGTACCGCCAGGTCGGAGAATTGGGTTGTGTTGGATCCCAGCGCATCGGTGGCCGGACCGGCCGCCGCCATCAGCTCGGTGATGGTGTGGTCCTTGGCGTCGAGTTCATCAGCGATACGGGACAATTCGGTCATCGCCGCCGACATCTGGCCGGACCGGGCGTCCAGCGTGGCGAGGAGCCGGCTGGACTTGCGAATCAGCTCCCCGAATGCCTGGCCTTGGTCGCCGGCCGCGCTCCCGGCACCGTTGATGAGGTTGCTGAAATTACGCACCGCGCCGCCGTTGACCATTACCGCAGCCGAACTCAGCACCGATTCGACGGTCGAGGCTGCCGCCGTTGACTCCAAACCGATGGTGTCGCCATTGCGCAAAGACGGCGCATTCGGATTGGCTTCGGCGGGTGGCCGCAACGATACGAACACGTCGCCCAGTGGGGTAGCGGTGCGCAATTCGGCGGTGCTGCCCTGCGGTAGTAGTACGTCATCCCTGATCCGGATTGTGGTGACCGCGGTGTAGTTTCGTGCGACCATTGACTCGACCTGTCCGACATCGGCGCCGGCGAGTTTCACTTTGGCATTCATCGGCAGGTTGAGTGCGTTGGCGAACACCGCGGTCAGCGTGTACCCGCCAGAACCCAGCCCGGGAGCCGGCAGGGGAAGGCTGGCAAGGCCGTTCGTGGTGCATCCCGAGCTGAGGATTGCCGTGGCGCTGATCGCGAGGGCGGCCTTCGTGCGTGCGCCCATCACTCTAATCTTTGGAGTCATTATTTCTGTCCCATCGCGGCCAGACCGTCAAGCACGTAGGTCAGTCCGAAATCGGGGCCATAGTCCTGCAAAGTCCCGGTGCTGCAGCCTAATTGCCGCAGGCCCATCATGTTGCAGATCTCCTTGCCGAACTGGTTGTCGAATATCACTCGGTCGGTCAGCACACGCGCCCGTACGCTGCCGTTGGCCCGGTCGATCACGTTGTAGATGTTGTCGCCCAGCATGGGTGCGATGTCAAGGACCTCGGCGAGGTCGCGCTGCTGGGCGACAACGCCGCCCAACGTGGAGTTGCTGTTGACGATCGCCTTCTTGAAGGTGTCGCGGTTGGCGTCGACGAGATCGCTGGCCTGCTGGACCATCTGATCGAATTTCTTCCCCGTGCTGCCGCTGCCGATGTCCTCGTCGGCCATAATCTGGCTGAGCTGGTGGATGGTTGACGCGAACTCTCTGAGCTTACCGTCGTTGGCGGCGGCGGCGTCGAGCAGGGAACTGATGTTCTTGACGATCGTGGTGATCTGCTCACGGCTCATCGCGCCGCCATCGCTGCTCAGCCGCAGCGCCTTTGACAGCTCGTCGAGCGCCTGCTTGGTACGCGCGCCGTTACCGTTGACGATGTCGCTGCCACCGTTGAGGATATCGGCGATGGGGCCACCGCCATGACCGTCGCCTTGGAGGGATTTGGTGACCTTTTCGAGAACGCCCAGCACCCGGCTGAACTCGATCGGTGTCTTGGTCCGGGTCAACCCGATGGTGTCATGATTCTCCAAGACCGGGCCGCCGCGGTAGGGCGGCGTTAGCTCGATCTGGCGGTCGCTGAGGATGGATGTCGATACCGTGACGGCCTGAGCGTCGGCGGGCACCTTGACGTTGCGATCGACGGTGAATTCGACCTCGACGTAGCCACCCCGCGGGGTGATCCTGGAGATCTTGCCCACCGGCATGCCCAATACGGCCACCACATTGCCTTCGTATAACCCTGCTGCGCTGTCGAATTGGGCTGTGACTGTGTTCGGCTCGTCGCCAGGATTCATCACCCACCATCCGATGCCGGCGGCTGTGATCAGTACTGCCACGGCAGCTGTGATTGCCACGACCGGGGACCCGAGTCTTCTCACCTGCAGTCCTTGAAATACTGGATCATCCCAAACTGCTTGGCGCGGCCGCTGATTGCGCACAACCACGAATCGATGATCGCACCGCCAGGGGCGTTACCGACGATTGCGTTGCCGTCGCCGGTGACGTTGGCCGCCTCGCGCATGAAGATCGGGCTGGCCTGCAACATATTGCGCATCAGGTCGTTGTGTTGACCCATCAACCCGGTCAAATCCCTCATATCCGCTATCAGCGCGTCCAGAGCTGGGCGGTCGTTGACGACGATCTTGCTCAAAACGTCCACCAGGCTCTGTATGGATTGCATCATCGCGTGGAATACCGCACGCCGCGCGACGAATACAGCCATCAAGTCTTGGCTTTGGTTGACCAGGTTGCCGATCCTGGCTTGCTGGCTGCGCAATGTATTGGTGACCCGCTCGGAGTTTTTCAATAGCTGGCCCATTTGATCGCGCCGCTGCGCAATGATCGACGACAGCGCATCGATGTTCGACAGCGCCTGGGGCACCAGGTCGGGCAGGCCCTTGATCTGGGTGCCCAACACCGTAAGCGATTGCGCAAACCGGTCGGCGTCCACCTGTTCGAACGTGGTGGTGGCGTCCTTCAACGCGGACTGGAGGTCATAGGGGACTTCGGTGTGCGTTAACTCGAACGTATCGTGTGGCAGGCGCCCAGGCCCGTCGGGCTCGATGGCGATGTAACGCCCACCGAGGATGGTGGCGAGCTTGATCACCGCTTTCGAATCCTTGCCCAGCACGACATCGTCGCGGATCTTCAGGCCTGCCTCGACGTGGTCACCGGCGAGATTCATGCTGGTGACGTCGCCAATCGGAATGCCCGCGAGCATGATCGAGTGGCCGGGTCGCAGCGACGCCGCCTGCACGAACTCCGCAGTGTAGTGCCGATACCCGGCACCGAGCACGTGGACTACGAGCATGCCTCCGATCACCATCGCGACCACCGCGGCGGCGATGAACCCAAGCCAGGTCTTGTTGTAGGTCTCCAGCGGACGTTGCTTCAGCCTTCGAAGCCGCCCAAGCCTCCCAAGGCCAAGCCACCCGGATGAATCAGCCATTGGCCGTGTTCCTGCATCTCGGGGTGTGCATAGCCTTGTTACCCGGGGTTGCGGCGGCGACGATAATCGGCACGACGTCGTTGAGACCCGGGAAGAACCCGAACAGGTTGACGTCGCAGACATAGCCATTGCCGTAGGCACCCTGATTGCCGGCGCGAATGATCCCTTTCATCATTAGCGGGATGTTGTCAGCGAAGAAGGCAACCTGAGGTTCGACACTGAGCAAATGCCGAGTGGCGCCGGGTTGGCGATCCATGAATTCACGGGCTGCCGGGTAAACGTCCACCACGGAGGTCGAGAGCCGGCCCAGCACCCGAGCCAGCGAACCTGCCGAGGACACCAACTCCGGACGTCGGCGGTCGAGCTCGGAGACCATGTCGCCGGTCTGCGTGATGACACCGTCGAGATTGTCGTTCTGCGCGGCGAGGCTGGCGACCACCTTGTTGAGATTGGTGATCGTGTCGCCGAGGGCCTGATCTCGTCCGGCGAATGTGTCGGTGAGCGTTGATGTCTGGCTGACCAGGGTGGCAAGCGAGGAGGTGTCGCCCTGTAGTGATTGGATAACGGCCTTGGTGAGGTTGTCGGCGTCGCGGGGGTTGAACAGGCTAAACAGCGGCTCGTAGCCGTCGAGAAGCGCGGTGACGTCGAAGGACGGTTCGGTGCGTTCCGGCGGGATGACACTTCCGGGCGGCAGCAGATTCCGAGTGCCCTCCTGGCCCAAAGACAATCCGAGGTAACGCTGTCCGACGATGTTCTGGTAGGTCACCGAGGCTACGGTGTTTCCGAACAGCCGTTGCTCCTGCTGCACGATGAACGAGACCTTCGCCAATTTTCCTTCTATATCGATCTTTTCGACCCGGCCCACGCGCACCCCGGCCATCCGAACGTCGTCGCCCTCACGCAGCCCGTACACGTCGGTGAATACCGCCGAATACGATGCCGTCTTGCCGGCCACGTCGCGTCGAAGGCTCCCGTACACCAGCCAGGTGAGCACCGACGCGACGACCATGAAAAGGGCAAGACCGATCAGCGGAGCGCGAAACTTCATTGGGCCCTCCCAGCCGAAGGCGAGGGCTTCAAAGAAACGGTAGTGCCGCGGGCGATCGGACCCAGTAGCAGTTCAGTGGCGGCACTGGCGGGTTGGCCGGTGATCACGGTCAACATGCTTTGTTCGTACTGGCTGCCCACGGGCCCGACGTTGCCGCCGAAAGACGACGGCGTAACCGTTCCCGGCGCCGGCGGTGATGGTGGGGCGTTATCGGGATTTGCGGTACCCGGCACCGGCGGAGACGGTGTCAGCCACGACGGAAGCGGCGGATTGGGATCGGTCAAGTTGGGCGTCGGGTTGATGAGCGGTGGCCCGACGGCGACGAGGTTTCCGTCTGGGCCGATCACTGTTCCCGGCGGCGGTGCCAGACTCTTGGGCGGCTGATAGTTCTGCGGCAGAAGCACTTCCGGTAGATCCGGCCGTACCGGAACCAATGGCGCCGTATAACAGCTGGGCCCCTTGAGCTCACCGTAACGCGGGCAGTCGGCGCGCGTGTAGCTATACGTGGGGGCGAACGACAGGATCCCACGCCCGTTGCCCAAGCCATCGGGGGTGACCATGGTCTCCATGAACTTGTTGGCCAGGACGTTCATTTTGATGGTGGCGGGGAGGAAGTTGCGGGAATTTTGCGCCAGCACACCCAGCACCGGCGTGAAGTCGGTGCTGATCCCGATGAGCTGGTCGATGTGGTTGTTCAGCGATTGGTATGCGGTGCCGGCCGTGTTGCCGGCGCCGGACAGCAGCGAGGTCAATTGTCCGCGCGTCTCGGCGAAGGTCTGCATGGGCTCAACGGCCTGGTGTAGCGCGTCGAGAAGATCGGGCGCGGTGGCCTGCAGTCCCCGGGTGGCATCGATGAGCGCCGACACCGTTGAGGGGCCGGTATCTGTGCTGACAATCGAATTGAGTTGATCAAGAAGGTGATTCAGCTGGCCCGCGCCGTTCAGGAGGATGGTGCGGCGGTGATCGGTGGCGGCCGCGACTGCGGCCAGAACGCCCACCGACTTGTCTTCCCGGCCGCGCCCGGACGCGGAAAGCAGATCGCGCAGCTTGCTGACGGTGGTTTGAAACAGCACGGTCGGCAGTCGGGTGTCTTCGGGAATGTGCTTGCCCGCTTGGATGATCGCCCCGGGACCGTTACCCAGCAACTGGACCGCCGACACCGCGAACACGTTGCTGGGTACCACTCGCGCAGTGACCGCAGCCGGGATCGACTTGGCGTATTCGGGTTTGAGGTCGATGTGGACGTAGTTGGGTTTCCCGTTGCCCGCGGGAACGACGCTATCGACCGTTCCGACGAGTACACCGTGGTATTTGACGTCGGACTTATGTGGGAGTCCGTCGCCGACGTTGACCAAGTCGGCAACCACTTTTACGTAGTCTTCGAGGCCGCCCGTCGACTTGGCCAACAGTCCCGCGGTAAGCGCTGCCACCGCTATGACAACCGTCAGTCCGATGCCGAGCAGCTGTCGGTCGGACGGGCCGCGCCCGTCCAGCTCAAAGGAATTGGGCTGACCCACCGACCTAACCACCAAACCTTGCGCCGTTGTCGACTCCCCACAGCGCCATGGTCATCAGCATGTTCACCATGATCATCACGGTGATGCTGGCCCGCATGCCGTGCCCAGCGGCGATACCCACGCCCTCGGGACCGCCGCTGGCGTAGTAGCCGTAGTAACACTGAATAGTGGCGGCGATCCACACAAAAACGACGGCCTTGAGGAGCGAGTAGACGATGTCCTTACCAGCCAGCATCAGCGAAAAGTAGTGCAGGTAGGAGCCGGTGGAGCCGCCGCCGCTCAGTCCCACCACCAGCTGAGTGCTCAGGTAGCCGATCGCCAGGCACGCGGTGTACAACGGGACGATTGCGGCTACCGAGGCAAGCAGCCTGGTGGTGATCAGATACGGGATCGGCCGGATCGCAATCGATTCCATGGCGTCGATCTCTTCGGAGATGCGCATCGACCCCAGCTGTGCGGTGAACCGGCAGCCGCCCTGTATCGCGAACGCCATGGCGGCCATCAGGGGAGCCAACTCG
>Ga0182012_10003124_pt1 | contig 17685 bp, 17 predicted proteins | sample 612S2SmetaG_FD_120486 | JGI IMG/M metagenome (GOLD analysis project Ga0182012, IMG submission 120486) | Permafrost microbial communities from Stordalen Mire, Sweden - 612S2S metaG | ecosystem: Environmental > Terrestrial > Soil > Wetlands > Permafrost | place: Sweden: Stordalen | collected...
GGCACCGCTTCGGACTCCCCGTTGCGCAGGGCCCGGCGGGTGGCGTTGGCCACCAGGGTCTCGTAGTTGGCGATGGTGAGGCGCACCGACACACCGGAGCGCTGGTTGAGGTGGGGGCTCTCCCGGGCCAGCTGGCTGAGTTCGGCCACCACCTCCGCCATGAACGCCGGCACCTCCACCGCCACGGCACCGGTGGCGTCGGCGCCGGCCGATCCGGGGCGACCCGGGAGGTCGGCCTCCGACTCGGCGATGGCCAGTTCGGTGGCGGCGTCGGGTGGGTAGTGGGTGCGGATCTGGGCGCCGAAGCGGTCCTTGAGCGGCGTGATGATCCGGCCCCGGTTGGTGTAGTCCTCGGGGTTGGCCGTGGCCACCAGCACGATGTCCAGGGGGAGCCGGACCCGGTGGCCGCGGATCTGCACGTCGCGCTCCTCGAGCACGTTCAGCAGTCCGACCTGGATGCGCTCGGCCAGGTCGGGGAGCTCGTTGACGGCGAAGATGCCCCGGTTGAGCCGCGGAACCAGGCCGTAGTGGATGGTCAGCTCGTCCGACAGGTAGCGCCCTTCCGCCACCCGGATGGGGTCCACCTCACCGATGAGATCGGCGATGGAGGTGTCGGGTGTGGCCAGCTTCTCGCCGTAGCGGTCGCTGCGGTGCACCCACGCCACCGGCAGGTCGTCACCGGCCTCGCCCAGGAGGTCCTTGGCGAAGCGGGAGATCGGGTGGTACGGATCGTCGTTGATCTCCGAGTGGGCCACGATGGGCAGCCACTCGTCGAGCAGTCCCACCAGCGACCGGATGATGCGGGTCTTGGCCTGGCCCCGCTCCCCGAGGAGGATCACGTCGTGCCCGGCCAGGACGGCGTTCTCCAGCTGGGGAAGCACGGTGTCCTCGAAGCCCAGGACCCCGGTGACCAGGGGCTGGCCGGCAGCGATGCGGGCCGAGGCGTTGCGCCGGATCTCCTCGGCCACCGGGATCGACGTCCACCCCGACTCGCGCAGCCGGCCGAGAGTGGTGACGTCGGGAGGGGGGGTCGACCTCACCGAGAGATCCAGGCGGGGCTGGGGGGCGTCCGTGGGTTCGGGGAGGTCCGGCGGAGTCATGGGTCGAGCCTACGCGGCGAAATCACGGGGTGATGCGGCGACCGTCCCGACCGGGCGTCCCGACCGGGCGTCCCGCGCGGGCGTCCCGACCGGGGTCCGGGCTCAGCGGAGGAGCCTCATCCCCTCCGGCATCGGGCCGGGCCAGCCGGCAGCCGTGATCCCTTCGGTGAAGGCCGCCGCCAGTGCCTCGGCGGCCCGGGAGGGGCTGCGTTCGGCCCCGCGCACCAGGGCGATCGTCCGGGTGGGCGCCGGTCGGCGGAAGCGGGTGACCCGGAGCCGGGTTTCGCCGGTGGTGACGATCCCCGGCACCACGGCCGCTCCCAGCCCGGCCGCCACCAGGGCCAGGACACTCCCCATTTCACCGCCTTCGACGGCCACCGTCGGCTCGACGCCGTGCTCGGCGAAGGAGGCCAGTGTCGACGTGCGCAGGTCGTAGCCGGGTTGGAACATCACCATCGGGTACTCGGCCAACTGCGGGACCGTGACCGAGCGCCGTCGGACCAGCGGGTGGTCGGGTGTGGTGACCACCACCAACTCCTCTTCGGCGAGGGCGATGCTGACCAGTCCGCGCCGCTGGACCGGGGCGATGGCCAGGGCCAGGTCGAGGGTGCCCGCGTGCAGCTCGTCGACGAGCTGGGGGGACCCCTGTTCGGACACCCGGATGGCCACGCCCGGGTACAGCCGGTGGAAACGACCGAGCACGCTCGGCAGCAGCGTGGCGCTCAGGCTCGGTGTGGCGCCCACGGCCACATGCCCCCGGAGCAGCTTGTCCAGTCCGGAGATCTCGTCCTCGATCGACGCCAGCTCGGCGATCACCCTCCTGGCGATGGGCAGCAGGGTGGCGCCGGCATCGGTCAGTGTGACCGGGCCGGGGCCCCGGTGGAAGAGCGGTGTCCCGAGCATGTTCTCGAGCCGGCGGATCTGGGCGCTCACCGAGGGCTGGGCCACCTCCAACCGTTCGGCCGCCCGGGTGAACTGGCCGTCCTCGGCCACAGCCAGGAAGTACCGGAGCTGGTGGACGGCCGGGAACATAGTCAAAGCCTATGACAACAAGACGAAACATGTCTTCGACTTCTGCTATCAGACTCTGTACCCTGTGCGGGTGGTGCGGCCCCGGTCGCGCCCCACCGGCACCTTGCCTGCAGCCACCAGAGAAGGACGGGGACACGGCGTGACGACGTTGGACGATGCCTCACTAGCCCCACCGGCCCCACCGGCCCCGCCGGCAGCGGTCACCCCGGTCGTCCTGGGGGGAGCCCGGGGTGGACCCGACGTTCCCACCCTGCGCCGGGACCGGTGGTGGATCCAGCCCCTGGTGACGGTGACGGTGCTCACCGCGTTCGTCGGGTACTCGGCGTGGGCGGCCTTCGTCAACAAGAACTACTACGCCGGCGAGTCCCTCCACCGGAACCTGCTGTCGCCGTTCTACTCACCCTGCCTGGTGGAGAGTTGCGTCCCGGGCAGCCACCCGCACACGGTGATCACCTGGTGGGAGATCTCCCCGGCCCTCCTGATCCTGATCTTCCCGCTGGGTTTCCGGCTCACCTGCTACTACTACCGCAAGGCCTACTACCGCTCCTTCTGGCTGGCCCCGGCGGCGTGCGCCGTCTCGGACGCCCACGGCTCCTACAGCGGTGAGACCCGTTTCCCGCTGCTGCTCCAGAACGTCCACCGCTACTTCTTCTACTTCGGCCTGGTCTTCAATGTGATCCTGACCGTCGATGCCGTCGAGGCCTTCCGCCAGCCCGGCATCGGCCTCGGGTTCAGCGTCGGCACCGCCGTCCTGTGTCTGAACGCCACACTTCTGTGGCTCTACACGCTCAGCTGCCATGCCTGCCGGCACCTCTGCGGCGGGGGGGTGACGCTGTTCTCCCAGGCCCCCATCCGGCACCGGATCTGGAAGACCCTGACCCCCCTCAACGCCAAGCACATGGTGTTCGCCTGGATGAGCCTGGTCTTCGTGGCGCTGACCGATCTGTACGTGCGCCTGGTGGCCAGCGGGACCATCCACGACTACGGCTTCCACTTCTAGGAGGTTCAGCGCCGATGACCGAGTATGAGACCCACGACTTCGACGTCATCATCGTCGGCGCCGGCGGAGCCGGCCTCCGGGCCGCCATCGAGGCCAGGGCCCGGGGCCTGCGCACCGCCCTGGTCTGCAAATCCCTGCTGGGCAAGGCCCACACCGTCATGGCCGAGGGCGGTGTGGCCGCCGCCCTCGGGAACGTCTACGACGAGGACAACTGGAAGGTCCACTTCCGCGACACCATGCGCGGCGGCAAGATGCTCAACAACTGGCGCATGGCCCAGCTGCACGCGCAGGAGTCGCCGGACCGGGTCCGTGAGCTGGAGGACTGGGGGGCCCTGTTCGACCGCACCAGGGACGGGCTGATCCTGCAGCGGGACTTCGGTGGCCACCGGTTCGCCCGCCTGGCCCACATCGGGGACCGTACCGGCCTCGAGCTCATCCGCACCCTCCAGCAGAAGGCCGTGGCCGACGGGATCGAGGTGTTCATGGAGGTCAAGGTGCTCCGGCTCCTCCATGACGCCGACGGGACGGTGTCGGGCCTGGTCGGCTACCGGCGTCCGTCCGGGGAGTTCGTGGTGTTCACCGCCCGGGCTGTGGTCATGGCCACCGGAGGGGTCGGCAAGAGCTGGATGTACACCTCCAACTCCTGGGAGTCGACCGGTGACGGACACGCCATGTCACTGTGGGCCGGCGCCGACCTGATCGACATGGAAGCTGTGCAGTTCCACCCGACCGGCATGGTCTGGCCCCTGTCGGTGCGGGGGATTCTGGTGACCGAGGGGGTCCGCGGCGACGGCGGCGTCCTGCGCAACTCGGACGGCAACCGGTTCATGTTCGACTACATCCCGCCCATGTTCGCCGCCGAGACGGCCGACTCCGAGGACGAGGCCGACAAGTGGTACGACGACCACGCGGCGGGGCGACGGCCGCCCGAACTGCTGCCCCGTGACGAGGTGGCCCGGTCGATCAACAGCGAGGTGAAGGCCGGCCGCGGTAGCCCCCACGGCGGCGTCTTCCTCGACATCGCCTCCCGGCGGACCGCCGAGGACATCCGCCGGCGCCTCCCGTCGATGTACCACCAGTTCAAGGAGCTGGCCGGCGTGGACATCACCGCCGAGGCCATGGAGGTCGGCCCGACCTGCCACTACATCATGGGCGGGGTGCGGGTCGACGCCGACTCCGCCGCCACCACGGTGGCCGGACTGTTCGCCGCCGGCGAGGTGGCCGGGGGGATGCACGGGGCCAACCGGCTGGGCGGCAACTCGCTCTCCGACCTGTTGGTGTTCGGACGACGGGCGGGGATCGGGGCGGCGGAGTTCGCGGCCGGACGGTCGGGCGCACCCCACGTCGACGAGGGCCAGATCGCCGACGTGGTCGGTGCCGCCGTGGCGCCCTTCGACATCGACGGCGGCGAGAACCCCTACGACATCCACCACGAACTGCAGGCCACCATGCAGAGCCTGGTGGGCATCATCCGGACCGGGTCCGAACTCGACGAGGCCCTGGTCAAGCTGGACCAGCTCGAGGAGCGGGCCAAAAAGGTCGGGGTCACCGGGGGGCGCCGCTACAACCCGGGGTGGAACCTCACCACCGACCTCCCGGCCATGCTCACGGTGTCACGGTGCACCGCCCTGGGCGCCATCAACCGCAAGGAGAGCAGGGGCGGGCACACCCGGGACGACTTCCCCAAGCCGGACCCGGAGATGGGCCGGGTCAACTTCGTGGAACGCATCCCGGGTGACGGGCAGGGCCAGACCGGCGTGGGGGGCACGCCGTCGATCGGGTGCATCACGGTCACGCCGGAGCCGATCCCGGTGATGCCGGACGATCTCAAAGAGCTCCTCGAGGAGGCGCACTGATGGCCGAGGACCAAGCGGCAACGAGCGGCAACGGCGACGTCACCATGCGCCTGTGGCGCGGCGACGACACCGGGGGTGAGTTCTTCGACTACCAGATGCCGGCCCAGGAAGGTGAGGTGGTCCTGGACGTGATCCACCGGGTCCAGGCCACCCAGGCTCCCGACCTGGCCTGCCGGTGGAACTGCAAGGCCGGCAAGTGCGGGTCCTGCTCCGCCGAGATCAACGGCCGCCCGGCGCTGATGTGCATGACCCGGATGGACACCCTCCCGCCGGGCGAACCGGTGACGGTGGCCCCCATGCGGGCGTTCCCCATCCTGCGGGACCTGGTCACCGACGTGTCCTACAACTACGAGGTGGCCAAGCGCATCCCGCCGTTCAGCCCCCGGGAGAAGACCGCCGATGAGGTGGAGGCGGGCGGGTACCGCATGCAGCAGATCGACGTGGAGCGCAGCCAGGAGTTCCGCAAGTGCATCGAGTGCTACCTGTGCCAGGACGTCTGCCACGTCATCCGTGACCACGAGGAGAACAAGACGGCCTACGCCGGCCCGCGCTTTTTCGCCCGCTCCGCCGAGCTGGAGATGCACCCCCTCGACGTGAACGACCGCCGGGAGCTGCTCCAGGTCGAACAGGGTCTGGGCAAGTGCAACATCACCAAGTGCTGCACCGAGGTGTGCCCCGAACACATCAAGATCACCGACAACGCCATCATCCCCCTGAAGGAGCGGGTGGTCGACGCCTCCTACGACCCGGTGGCCTGGCTCGGTCGCAAGATCCGCAACCGCACGAAGAAGACCCCGGCCGAAGCGTCGGCCACGGCTCCGGCCACCGGCCCGGCCGCCGTGCAGCCCGGTGACGCCGTGCGGGGTATCCCCGCTCCGAGCCGGAACGGCGCGGCCGTGGCCGAGCCGGTGTCGGTGTCAGCGGCGGATCCGGTGTCGGTGTCGGATCCGGTGTCAGTGTCGGACCACGGTGCGGCCCAGGAGGGTCCGGCGGCCACTCCCGGCGGGGATCCGCCGGCCGAGTGAGTCCCATCCGGCCGGCCGGGGCCGGATCGGGTATCCGGACCCCGGTGCGGGGAGGCTGAGATGTCCCGGTTCCTGAGTGCGTCATGGGCGGCGGAGTTCAACGCCGCCCTGGAGGGGGTCGAACTACCCGGGCCCGACCCCGACGGCGGGCTGGCCGCCGCCGACGGGCGCTTCACCGTGGTGCAGGAGGTCGAGGGCAGCCCGGACGGGGATACCCGGTTGATCCTGCGGGTCGAGGACCGCAGTCTGGTGCTGGCGGTGGAGCCGTCCGGGCCGTCCGATCCCTCCGCCGGAGGGGGCGCCGAGGTCCCCGCCGACGTGACCATCCGTCTCTCCTACCAGGATGCCGCCGCCCTGTCGCGGGGCGAGCTGGTCCCCGCCGACGCCCTCAACCGGGGGCGGATCCGGGTCCGGGGCGATCTGTCGGTGCTGGTGGCCGCCCAGAGGATGCTGGCGGCGGCGCGGGCCGCGACCGGGGACCTGACGGCGTCGACCACCTACTGATCCACCCGGAGCCCCGGCCCATCCCGGTCCTGGCAGCGGGGCCGTCGACGTGGCAGCGTAGGGCCGGCCGACCGGCACCGCGGGAGGGAGACGGCCATGGACGTACTGACCAGCAGGACCATCATCCACCCCACGGATCTGGAGGCGACGCTGGGCTTCTACGGACAGGACCTGAATCTGCCGGTGGCCCGGGAGTTCGGCACCGGGCCCGGACGCGGGGTGGTGTTCTTCGCAGGCGGCGGACTGATCGAGGTGGTCGGCGCCCCCCGGCGACCGGACCCGGACCCGGACCCGGACCACCGGAGCGGGCCGCCGTCCGAAAGCCCGGTGGTGACCCTGTGGCTGCAGGTGCGGTCGATGGAGGGGGCGGTGGCCGAACTGGCCGGCCGCGGCGTCACGCTGGCGCGGGCCCCGGCCCTCGAACCGTGGGGGCTCCTCGAGGCCTGGGTCGATGATCCCGACGGTATCCGGATCCACCTGGTGGAGGTACCGGCCGACCATCCCCTGCGCCGGGACCAGCGGGAGCTCGACGCCGGCGTCGGTACCGACCGGCCATGACCGGCCCCGCACCCCGGATCGTCGGTTTCGATCACGTCCAGTTGGCCATGCCCCCGGGGCCGGAAGCCGAGGGGCGGGCCGAGGATTTCTTCAGCGGGCTGCTGGGCCTCCCCCGGGTCCCCAAACCACCTGAGCTGGCCGCCCGGGGCGGCTGTTGGTTCGAGCGGGGGCCGGTGAAGCTGCACCTCGGTGTGGAAGAGGACTTCCGGCCGGCCCGCAAGGCCCATCCGGCCCTTCTGGTGGCGGATCTGGACGGCCTGTGCCGGGCCCTCGACGACAGCGGCCACCCGACCCGGCGCACCGAGGACGTCCCGGGCATGCCGCAGTGGTACGTGGACGACCCGTTCGGAAACCGGATCGAACTGATCCCCATCCCCGGAGGAGAGGAGCACCATGCCTGACTACATCGGTGACGAGGCCACCATCGCCTATACGGTCTTCGGCGACGGGGAGCCGGTCCTGCTGGTCTGCGGATGCTCCCAGCCCGCGGTGGCCTGGGAGCTGAACCTGGTGCCGGCGCTCACCGGCGCCGGATACCAGGTCATCACCTTCGACAACCGGGGGGTGGAACCTTCGTCCTCCCCCCCGGCGCCGTACTCGGTCGCCGACCTGACCGGCGACGCCCTCGGACTCCTCGACCATCTGGGCATGGCTTCGGTCCGGGTGGCCGGACACTCCATGGGTGGCTGGGTCGCCGAGACGCTGGCCATCCGGCACCCCGACCGGGTGCGGGGTGCCGCGCTGATGGGCAGCTGCAACGTGGCGACGTCCTGGGAGAAGGCCATCACCACCGTCGAGCGGGACCTGGCCCGGATGGACGTCGAGCTGCCCCCGCTGTTCTCGGCCACCGAGACCCTGCGGTACCTGCCCAACCACGAGCTCCAGGATGACGCCGTGGTCGACGCCTGGCTGTCCATGATCGGCGACCTCCCGCCCTGGCCCAATCCGGGCCGGCTGGGCCAGTACGAAGCCTGCCTGGCCTGGTCACTGGATCACGAACGGACCGGTGCCTGGCCCACCATCTCGGTGCCGTGCCTGGTCCTGGCCTTCGAGCACGACATCGACTCACCGCCGGCCCGGGCCCGCGACGCCGCCGCCGTCATCCCCGGGGCCCGCTACGAGGAGATCCCGGGCGCCAGCCACCTCGGGGTGTTCACCCACGGGGCCGAGGTGGGCGCCGTCCTGGCCGACTTCTTCGCCTCGGTCTGAACTCAGGTGCCCGACGCCAGGAGGAACTGGGCCAGGCCTTCCACCTTCGCCCACTGCTCCCGGTAGAGGGGGCCGGTGGTCAGACCGCCGTCGACCGCCAGGGCCTGACCGCTGACGAAGCTCGACGAACCGCTGGCCAGCCACAGGGCCGCTTCGGCGATGTCGATGGGCTGGCCGGACCGGCGGATCGGGGCCATGTCGGCCAGGGCCACCGACACGGTGTCCACGGTGGCCTGGGCCCGGTCACCCTCGAGTCCGGCCCCCCGGGCGAAGATGGAGGTGGCCACGCCGCCCGGGCAGATGGCGTTGACCCGGATCCCGCTCTCCCCCAGTTCGCTGGCCGCGGTGCGGGTCAGGTGGGCGATGGCGGCCTTGCAGGCGCTGTAGTCGTGCCCTCCGTAGTTGGCGGCCAGTCCGGCCACGCTGGAGGTGTTGATGATGCTGCCGTGGCCCTGGGGCCGCATGACCCGGGCGGCGGCCCGGATGCCCAGGAACACCCCGCGCAGGTGGATGGCCACGGTGCGGTCGAACACGGCCATCTCGATGTCGGTGATGCCGCCGATCGACCCCGGGTTGCCGGCGTTGTTGAACATGCAGTCGAGGCCGCCGAACTCCTCGACGGCCAGGGCCACCGCCCCGTCGACGTCGGCCTCCTCGGAGACGTCGGTGCGGATGAACCGGGCCCTGTCACCGCACTCGGCGGCGATACGGGGTCCCCGCTCCCCGTCGATATCGGCCAGCACCACCGACGCACCTTCGGCGACGAACAGCCGGGCCGTCTCCTCCCCGATCCCACTGGCGGCGCCGGTGATGACGGCACGGGTTCCCTCGAGTCGGCCCATGACGGCTCCAATCGGTTGGCGGCTCCGGCGCATGGTGTCACCCCGGGCCGGGTCAGTCAACGACCGGCCGTCCCGGAGGCCGGCCGCCGACGTGTCCGGGCCGGCGGTGGCCGGTAGTGTTGGGACCAGGCACGGTCCGCTGATACAGCCGGTACGACTCTGTCACCTGCGCCACGGCGCGACCGGAGGTCACGTGTCCTGTCTGTCCGCCCCGATCGGGCCCATGGCGGCACTGGACCCCGCCCTGGGACCGGCCTCGGAACCACCGGTGGTGCACCCGGCCCAGAAGCTGGTCACCGTGGCCATCGTGGTCGGCCCGGCCGTGGCCCTGGCCGTCATCATCCCGTGGCTGTGGGGCCACGCCATCGACCTCACCGACGTCCTCATCGCCCTGGTCCTCTACACCCTGACCGGTTTCGGGATCACCATCGGCTTCCACCGGCTGTTCACCCACCGCAGCTTCACCCCCCGCCGGCCCCTCAAGATCGCCCTGGCCGTGCTGGGATCGATGGCCGTGGAGGGATCGGTGACCAGCTGGGTGGCCACCCACCGGCGTCACCACATCTACAGCGACCACCCCGGCGATCCCCACTCCCCGCACCGGTACGGCGACCACGGGGCGGCCCTCCTGCGGGGACTGGCCTTCTCCCACGTCGGCTGGCTCTTCATCTCCGACGCCTCCGACGCCTCCCGGTACGCACCCGACATGCTGCGGGACCCCGACATGCGACGGATCGACCGGCTGTTCCCGGTGCTGGCCGTCGGCTCCCTGGCCATCCCCTTCGGGATCGGCCTGGTGATCTCCGGCACCGTGGTCGGCGCCGTTAGCGCCCTGGTGTGGGCCGGACTGGTCAGGATGGCCCTGCTCCACCACATCACCTGGTCGGTCAACTCGCTGTGCCACACCTTCGGCCGTCGGCCGGAAGCGACCGCCGACCGGAGCGCCAACCTCTGGCCTCTGGCCATCGTGTCCCTGGGCGACAACTGGCACAACACCCACCATGCCCACCCGACGTGGGCCCGCCACGGAGCCGGGCCGGGCATGCTGGATCCCTCCGCGTGGCTGATCCGCCGGTTCGAGAGGCTGGGCTGGGCCACCCGGGTGCGGTGGCCCACACCCCGCCTCCAGGATGCCCGGCCATCCCCTGTGGGTGCAGCCGCCGGCTGAGCCGGCGGGGCCGGCCGGGCTGAGCTGAGCCGGCCGGGCTGAGCTGAGCTGAGCTGAGCTGAGCCGGCCGGGCTCAGGGCAGAAGGTCGGTCACGTCGGCCCGCTCGGCCTCGAGCTCCTCGGTCGTGATGCGGATCCGCTCGGTGGCGAAGGTGTCGTGGACCAGACCCTCGACCACCGACCACCCCCCGTCACCGTCACTGCGGACCGGAAAGCCGAACTGCAGGCCGGGGGCGATCCCGTACTCGCCGTTGGACACCACGGCCAGGGAGGTGAAGTCGCCGTCAGGGGTGGCGGTCCTGATGCTCACCACCGAGTCGATGGCGGCGTTGGCCGCCGACGCCGCCGACGACAGGCCACGGGCGTCGATGATGGCCGCGCCCCGCTTCTGGACGGTGGTCAGGAACTCCCCCTGGAGCCATCCGGTGTCATCGACGGCCTTCACCGCCGGCTCGCCGTCGATGAGGGCGTTGGCGTAGTCGGGGAACTGGGTCGCCGAGTGGTTCCCCCAGATGGCCAGATTGGAGACCGTGGACACCGGTACACCGGCCTTGTGGGCCAGTTGGGCCTTGGCCCGGTTCTCATCCAGCCTGGTCATGGCGAACCAGCGGTCGGCGGGGACCTCGGGGGCGTTGGACCGGGCGATCAGGCAGTTGGTGTTACACGGGTTCCCCACCACCAGGACGCGCACATCGGCGGCGGCGTTGGCGGCGATGGCCCGACCCTGGGGCCCGAAGATTCCCCCGTTGACGGTGAGCAGGTCGCCCCGCTCCATCCCGGCCTTGCGGGGGATGGAACCGACCAGCAGGGCCCAGGACGTGCCGTCGAAGGCGGTGCCGAGGTCGGTGGTGGTGACGATGTCACTGACCAGGGGGAAGGCGCAGTCATCGAGCTCCATGACCACCCCCTCCAGGGCCTTCATGCCGGGCTCGATCTCGAGCAGGCGGAGCACGACGGGCTGGTCGGGACCGAGCATCTGGCCGGAGGCGATCCGGAACAGGAGGGCGTAGCCGATCTGTCCCGCGGCCCCGGTGACTGTGACGTGGATGGGAGTTTTGGCTGCCATGGTGCCGAGGCTAATCGGCGGCATCGGAGCCGGTCGAACCAGGCCGTCCGGTGGTCAGGGTGCGGCCAGACCCAGGGAGGCGTAGATCTCCCGGGTGGCGCTGGACCGGTTGAGTGTGTAGAAGTGGAGCCCGGGCACCCCACCCTCCAGCAGCTGTTGGCACAGCTCGGTGGCGATCGAGACCCCCTCGTCCCGGACCGCCGTGGCGCCGCCACGGCGGTCGGCCTGCTGGAGGCGGTCCACCATCCACCCGGGGACGGCCGCCCCCATGACCGCCATCCGGGGCACCGAGGACAGGCTGGTCACCGGCATGATGCCCGGAAGCACCGGCTTGTCCACCCCCCTCTCCGCCAGGTCGGCCACCAGGCCGGTGTACTCGGACGCCTCGAAGAAGAACTGGGTGACGGCGAAGTCGGCCCGCGCCAGCTTGGCGGCCAGATGATCGCGGTCGGTGGCCCGGTCGGCGGACAGGGGGTGGCCGTTGGGTTGGGCCGCCACACCCACCGAGAAGCCCCCGATGGCCGAGGCCAGCTCGACCAGCTCGGAGGCGTGGCGCAGTTCGCCGGCTCCCTCCCCGGGGTCGGCGGGAGGGTCCCCGCCCAGTGCCATCAGGTTTTCGACGCCGGCGGCCCGGTAGGCCACCAGGATCTCCGCCAGCTCCAGACGGGTGTGGGCCACACAGATCAGATGGGCCATGGGGACCAGGGTGGTGGTGCGCAGCATGCCGGTGACTAGGTCGAAGGTGCGCTTGCGGGACTCGGCACCCCCCCGGTAGGTGACCGAGACGAACGACGGCGCCAGGGGCTCGAGATCGCGCAGGGTCTTCACCAGGGTGGCCTGTTCGGCGTCGGTCTTCGGGGGGAAGAACTCGAATGAGTAGGTTCGCCCCTTGGCCAGAAGATCGGAAATCCTGGTCATCGGGCGACCAGCCTACCGCCGGGGGCGCACGGCGGCCCGGGGGAGGAGCCGGTGGCGGCCCGGTCTCAGCGCCCGGAGCGGGAGTGGGGAGCCGACCCGATCCGGGTGGAAAGTGCGCCCAGGGCGGCGTCGAGCTCGGTGGTCCGGGCCCGGCGGGCCTCGTCGGCCTGGGCCAGCTGGACGCCGGTCGGGGCCGCCACCCCGTGGCGCAGCAGCCGGTCGGCCTCGATGGCGAACGCCAGTCCCCGCAGGGCCGTGGCGGCGTTGGTGGCCAGGGCCCCGGCGTGGGGGTCGGGAGCGGTCGGCACGGCACGCTCCAGGGCCACGGCGGCTTTCTCCACCTGGACCTCGACCGCGGTACGCAGGGCCGGGTCGTCCGACTGGGCATTACCCGACAGGAGCGACTCCCGGGCCAGGCCGGCGTCACTGACCGCCGGGACCACCGTGCGGCGCCATCCGGACTCGACCCCCCTCTTCTTCCGGGAGGCCAGGATCACCGCCACCACCCCGATGGCCAGCACCAGCACCACGATGAGGACGATCAGGCCCCAGGGCGTGGACGAGGTACTCGTCCGGGTGGTCGGTGTGGCGGTGGTCGTGGTGGTGACGGGCACCGTGGTCGAGGTGGTGGCCGTCGTGCTGGTGGTGGCCGGCACCGTCGTGGTGGTGACCGGTGGAAGGGTGGTGGTGGACGGCGGGGCCGTGGTGGTGGTCACCGGCAGTGTGGTGGTGACCAGCGTTTCGGAAGAGGACGGGGCCGCCCCGGCCGGGAGGGCCGCCGCTGTCCCGCCCACCGCCGCCACCAGAGCCACGGCCAGAGCCGCCGCCCACCGCCGGGGACTCCTCACACGTCGCTCCGGCCGAAGTCGTCCTCGATCCGGACGATGTCGTCCTCCCCGAAATACTCGCCGTGCTGCACCTCGACGAAGACCACGTCGGAGTCGGTGGCGTTCTCCATCCGGTGGTCAGAACCGGCCGGGATGTCCACGGATCCGCCGGACGGCACCTCGGTCTGGACGCCGTCCACGGTGACCAGACCGGTCCCCTCGATGATGAACCAGTGCTCCGACCGGCGGGCGTGGCGCTGATAGCTGAGCCGTTTACGGGGACGCACCAGGATGCGCTTGACCTTGTGATCGGGTTCATCGGCCAGGACGGTGTACATGCCCCACGGGCGGTGATCGGTCTCGAGGCCGGCCGGGCTGTCGGGGCCGGCGTCCGGGGTCACGGCGTCCGGGGTCACGGCGTCCGGGGTCACGGCGTCCGGGGTCACGGCGTCCTCTCGGCGGCCCGCACGGCGTTGCGCAACAGCATGGCCCGGGTCATCGGCCCCACCCCGCCGATGCGGGGGGTCATCCATCCGGCCACGTCGGACACGGCCTCGTCCACATCGGAGAGGAGTTTCCTTCCGGCCCAGGAGGTGCCGGCGCCGACCACCGCGGCACCCGGCCTGATCATGTCGGGGGTCACCAGACCGGCCCGGCCGGCGGCCGCCACCACCACGTCACCCTGGCGGACCAGACCGGCGAGATCGTCGACCCCGGTGTGCACCACCGTGACCGCGGCGTTGCAGCCGGGCCGCTTCATGGCCATCAGCAGGGCCAACGGGCGCCCGATGGTCAGGCCCCTCCCGATGATCACCACATGGCGTCCCTCCACCGGCACCTGGTTCGCCGCCAGGAGCTCCACGATGCCGGCCGGTGTGCACGGGAGCGGCCCGTCGGCTCCCATCACCAGGCGACCGAGATTGACCGGGTGCAGGCCGTCCACGTCCTTGTCCGGGTCCACCGCCAGCAGGACCCGCTCCTCATCCAGGCCGGGCGGCAGGGGCAGCTGGACCAGATAGGCGTGGATGGCGGGATCGGCGTTGAACCGCGCCACCACGGCCTCCAGGTCGGCCTGGGACACGTCGGCCGGGAGGTGCTCGTGGGCGGAGTTGATCCCCACCTCGGCGCAGTCGGCGTGCTTCATGGCCACATAACGGGCACTCGGACCGTCGTCCCCCACCAGGATGGTCCCGAGGCCGACCACCACCCCGGCACCCCGCAGCCGGGCCACCCGGTCGGTGACCTCGGCCCGGATCCTCGAGGCCAGCAGTTCCCCGTCCAACAGGGTCGCCGTCATCGCCGCCCCCCGGTCAATGCCGGAAGTGGCGTTCGCCACCGGCCATCACCACGGCGATCCCCGCCTCATCGGCCGCGGCGATCACCTCGGGGTCCCGGATGGAGCCCCCGGGTTGGACCACCGCCGCCACCCCGGCCGCCGCCAGCACCAAGAGACCGTCCGGGAAGGGGAAGAAGGCGTCGCTGGCCGCGGCCCCTCCGCGGGCCCGGTCTCCGGCCTTGGCCACCGCTATCTCCGCCGCCACCACCCGCGACTGCTGGCCGGCCCCGACGCCGACCGCCTGGCCGTCCGTCACCACGGCGATGGCGTTGGACGTGGTGCGGGCACAGACCTTCCAGGCCAGGGCCAGGTCCCGCCACTGGGCTTCGTTGGGCTGCACCTTGGTCGCCACCTCCCACTGGGATGGGGGCACCAGGAAGCGGTCGGGATCCTGGACCAGCACGCTGGCCCCCAGGCTCCGGAACTGCCGGACCAGGGGCTCCGGCGCCGGGGCCGACAGCAGCCGGGTGGCCTTGCGCTTCGAGGCCAGCTGGGCCAGGGCGTCGTCATCGTAGGAGGGGGCGATGATCACGTCGGCCTGGGGTCCGGCGGCGATGGCCTCGGCCACCAGCGGGGTGACCGGGCCCCCGATGGCCACGATGCCCCCGAAGGCCGACTGGGGGTCGCACTCCAGCGCCCGCCGGTACGCCGCCACCAGATCGGGATGGAGGGCCACACCACAGGGATTGGCGTGTTTGATGATGGCCACAGCCTGGTCGGTTCCGTCGGGGTCGGGGAGTTCGTGCACCAGGCGCCAGGCCGCGTCGGCGTCGAAGATGTTCAGGTAGGAGAGCTCCTTGCCCCCGTGCTGGACCACCTCGTCCCACCACGAGTGCCCACCGGCCACCCGGTACCGGGCCCCGTGCTGGTGGGGGTTCTCCCCGTACCGCATGGAGCCGGCCCGCTCGAGGGTCAGGTGGAGGCTCGGGGGGAGGAGGGCGGCCGTCTCGAAGGCGTCGTCCCCACCTCCGTCCGACGGCGGTAGCTGCCGGTCGTCGAGCCAGGCCACGATGGCGGCGTCGTACCCGGCGGTGTGGGCGAAGGCGTCGCGGGCCAGCCGGCGGCGGGTGGGCTCGGAGAGGGTGCCGTGGCGGCGCAGCTCGGCCAGGACCGCCGGGTAGTCCGACGGGGAGACCACCACGCCGACGTGGTCGTGGTTCTTCGCGGCGGCCCGCACCATGGTCGGACCCCCCACGTCGATGAGCTCCACCGAGGGATCGGACGGGAAGGGGTAGAGATTGCAGACCACCAGATCGATCAGGCCGATCCCGTGGCGCTCCGCCTCGGCCAGGTGGTCGGGCTCCGACCGGTTGGCGAGGATGCCCCCGTGGATGGCCGGGTGGAGCGTCTTGACCCGACCTCCGAGCATTTCGGGGGCCCCGGTGACCTCGGAGACCTCCGTGTGGGCGATACCCGCCCCGGCCAGCGCGGCCGACGTCCCACCGCTCGAGACCAGCTCCCAGCCGAGCTCGGTGAGCCCGGTGGCCAGCTCGATCAGCCCGGTCTTGTCGTAGACGGACAGCAGTGCCCTCATGGTGCAACCTCCGCCGGTGATCCTGGCCCATCCGCCGGTACCGTCGCCAGCCCGTCGACGAACCGGCGGATGGTGTCGGGGTACAGGGTGCGCTCCACCGCCTTGATGCGCTCGTGCAGGGTGGCCTCGGTGTCGTCGGCCAGGACCGGGACGACCTCCTGGGCCAGCACCGGTCCGGCGTCCATCTCGAGGGTGGCGATGTGCACCGTGGTGCCCGTCTCCGTCACCCCGGCGGCCAGCGCGTCGGCCACGGCGTGCCACCCGGGGAAGGCCGGCAGCAGAGCCGGATGGGTGTTGAGGATCCGACCGGGGTAGGCGTCGTGCACCGCCTGACCCAGCACCGTCCCGAAGCCCGCCATGACCACCACATCGGTCCCACCGGCCCGGAGGGTGTCGGTGACCGCCCGGGTGAAGGCCTCACGGTCGAAGGCCGGTCCGAACCCGCCGAAATCCGACCGGTCGACCAGCAGGGCCGGGACCGATCCCCGCCGGGCCACGTCCAGGGCGGGGCACGGCCGGTCCACCACCACCAGCCGGACCGGCAGTCCGGCGGCCAGGATGGCGTCCAGGATGGTGCCGGTCCCCGAGGCCAGGACCCCGATGCTCACCTCGGAGGCGGCCCGTCCGCCGGGTGTGGGTGCGGTCACGGCCGAACGCTAGCAGCGCGCGCCGATCGGGCCCGCCCCCCGGGGGCGGGCCGTCGGGCACGAGTTCTCTCCCCGGGCGGCGAGGACCGGAGCGACGTGGCCCGACCGGCCTGCCTCCGGTGCTGGGCCAACGTCGCTCGGTCTCCCCTGCCCAGGGAATGCCCCTCGTGTTGGACTTATCGGCGGGTGGGAGCGGTATCCGAAGGACTTTTTCCGGCCAGGCACGGAAAGTGCCTCAGCCGGCCGGAGCCGACAGGCGGCGGAGGAGCGGTTCGTCGAAGCCGGCCAGCGAGGTCAGGCGGGCGTCACAGAATCCCCAGCGGGGCGAGTCGAAGGCCGCCGGTTCGGGCACCACCACCACCCGCATCCGGGCCGCCTTGGCCGAGATGGCGCCGTTGAACGAATCCTCGACGGCCAGGCATCCCGTGGGATCCATCCCCAGCATGGCCGCCGTGGACAGGTATCCGCCGGGGTGCGGTTTGCCCAGGGGTTCGAACTCGCAGGAGTGGCGGACCGAGACGTCGGCATCCACTCCCAGCCGGGTCAGGGCGGCGTCGATCACGACGGCCCACGAGCCCGAACACACCCCGACCGGAAGGCCCAGGTGCCGGCAGAGGGCCAGAGCCTCGACGGCTCCGGGCATGGGCGCCCCCTCCGCGGCCACCAGTTCGGCCACCCGGGCGGTGATGGCCCGCTCGACCTCCACCGGGGGCATGCCGGCCCACGGGAACCGGTCCCACCAGTGCCGCACGGCGTCGTCGATCCGCAGACCCATGGTCTGGCGGACGTCCGACTCGTCCAGGTCGAGGCCGAGCGATCCGAAGATCTCGATCTCGGCCCGGCGCCAGAAGGGCTCCGAGTCGATGAGCAGGCCGTCCAGATCGAAGATCACCGCCCGGACCGGCCGGTCGGCCAGGGCGTCAGCCGACGGGAGTCCGGTGCTGGCCGGCTCGGTGCTGGCCGGCTCGGTGCTGGCCGGCTCGGTGCTGGCCGGCTCGGTGCTCAGCCGAGTTTCCGGACGACGTCGACCATGGCCTCGCCGGCTTCGGTCGGGTTGAGGGCC
>Ga0182012_10003128_pt1 | contig 17671 bp, 8 predicted proteins | sample 612S2SmetaG_FD_120486 | JGI IMG/M metagenome (GOLD analysis project Ga0182012, IMG submission 120486) | Permafrost microbial communities from Stordalen Mire, Sweden - 612S2S metaG | ecosystem: Environmental > Terrestrial > Soil > Wetlands > Permafrost | place: Sweden: Stordalen | collected...
AAACAGCTCCGCCGCGCCATCGCCAAAGCCGGCCAGGGTGCGCACCTCACGGTCGGTTTCATCCCGAAGGCTGAGAACCTCGCCAAGGGTCTTGCCCAAAGCCTCGCTCAGCGTCTTGCCGGTCCGCGATTCCATTGCCGCGTTCATGTAGCGAATGTCGCCTTCGAGCGAGGTCAGTATCAGCCCGTCCCGCGTCGCATCCAGGGCGGCGATCATCTCCGACCGCACCGCCCGCTCGCGAGCCTCTGCGTGCGCTTTATGCAGCGCCACCTGCACGGTGGCAAGCAACTCGCGCTCGCGGATGGGTTTGGTCAGGTAACCCAAGGCCATTTGGCTTGCCGCTCTGAGCACCGTATCCTGGTCGCTGAAGGCAGTCACAAATACCACTGGAATGTTGAACCATTGCCGCAAGACTTTGGCCGTTTGAATGCCGTCCATGGTGCCTTCGATCGAGACATCAACAAGCGCCAGATCGGGGCTTTGTCCCTCGGCGGCCACCAGCGCTTCGTCCGCGCTCTCTGCTATACCCACCACGTTATGCCCAGCCTGTTCCAAAACCTGGCGCAGGTCAATCGCCACGACTGGCTCATCCTCAACGATCAAAATCTTTCCCTGCTTCATTCCGCCCCCTCGGCCGCGGCATAGCCGCATCTTCCCTGCTGCTTCTGTTATCTCTCTTTACGGACTGCCTTGAGGAGAAATTTCCATTGTGGCAAGAGGAAAGTATCAATTTGGAATCTTTGGGGAAGATCGATGACCTATCCGGGAAAGCGCACGGAACCGACGCATCTAAATCCTATCTCTCCCTTGACCAGGATATTCAGTGCTGAACTGAGGATATGCAGCGCAGGATGCTGGATTTCTGCGCTTTGTAACACGGGCACGGCTTTAGACGGGCCGCAGAATGGCTGAGAAGACCGATGGGCTTTACAGGCTGCGCAAAACTCAATTTAGCCGCCGTCTTGAAAAGGCACGACTTCAGTGGGAACTATATACCTAACTCCCCAAAGTGCATTTGCCATGTACTCCCCGCACCTTAAATAGATTGAAGCATCTGCTTGTTCTGCTTTTAGCGAGTCAGCCGCGTTATGCACGATAGCAAGTCAGCCCCGATATCGACTTCGTGGGTGATAAGTATTTAGTTCCCAAAATATTTGTGCCGCAATGACTGAGAACATGCCTGGATGATAGGCTTGGTGACACAGAATTTTGCAAGAATTCTGACTTCTAGATAAAGAACCGCGGAGAACCATCCATGAATCAAGTTTCGGCCGAATCCGGTCTCATGCATCGTGTCAATTCTGTATCGAGCTTCACGCAACGGCTATCTAGAGTACCCCTGACGGCCCTGGGCTTTGCAGTTCTGGCGCTTTCGTGCCCGGCGCAGCAACATGCCTTGCGGGCCGGCGCTGCCAAGGCAGACATTACGCCGGCAACGCCGGCGGGGATGCAGGGGCCAACGGGCAAATATGAAAATGAGCATATCTATGCCAGAGCAATCGTTCTAGACAACGGCGCAGCGCGGGCTGCGCTGATTGGATTGGACCAGTCCAATATCCCGGAAGAAACGTGGAAGGATGCGTCCGCGCGCATTGCGAAGGATCTCGATTGCCCGGTGGCCAACATCATCATGTCTGCCACGCACACGCATAGTCCGGGCGAGGCGGATATCACCGCTCCTACACCTGCCGGGGCAACGCTGAACCCGAGCGAGCAGCGCGTGGCGGATGGCATGGTAAATGCCGTTCATCAGGCCAAGGGCAAGCTGCAGCCGGCACAGATGGTTTTTGGCCGGGGCGAGATTGATCTGAATTCAAATCGCGACGCGATCGACCCGGTTACGCATCTGTGGACACAGGCGCCGAACACCAGCGCGCCGTCCGATAAGACGGTCGCCGTGCTGGCGTTTGAAACGCTGGAAGGCATTCCGATTGGCGTTTACGCCAACTATCCGATGCATGCGATCAACGGATATTTGACCAATTTTACGAGCGGCGATTTTCCGGGCGCGATGAGCCGCTGGGTGGAAGGCGCGTACGGCGACAAGGCGGTTGCGATCTTTACGCAGGGGGCTTCGGGTGATCAAAATCCGCTCTACTTGCGGCCTTCGACCAACGGCATGGCCTCGCGCACGGGCGTTGCAATCACTGGCAACGAGATGGTTCGCGAGAATGTTGAGGAGCCGCTGCGCGACGGCAAAGTGAAGCCGCAGCCGATCTCCGACGAGGCCCGAGACAGGCTGCAGCAGTGGATGCAGGCTGAAGGGCTCGTGCTTGGAGAGGTTGTCATTCGTGCCATTACGCATGGGACGAAGCCGGAGCGGGATGTTCGCATTGAAGGCAAGCAGGAGGAGATCACCTGCCCGGGCCGCGTGAGAACCGATCCAGGGGCCCATGTCAGTTCCGGGCCAACGCCGTATGTGATCGGAGTGGCGGGAACGTATGCGGACGGTCCGGCGATTCCGATTCGGATTGGAGTGCTTGGCATTGGCGATGTGGCGCTGGCGTCAGTGAATGCCGAAATCTATACGTTGATTGGGCAGCGCATCAGGATGCAATCGCCAATGGCCAATACGATGGTGGTGACGATTGCGAATGGAAGGGCTCCATCAGGCTACATTCCGGATGACACATCGTTTTCGCACAATACGTTTCAGGTGCTGGCATCGCACTTGAAAGTTGGGTGCGCGGAGAGCTCGATTGCGGATGGGCTGACGGATTTGATCATCCAGTACGAGTCGAAGAAATAGAAGTTAGGAACGATTGTTCCGGTGGAATCCCCGGTCCCCAACTGCGACGGACCGGGGGCACCCATTCCTTTGTGATGAGTTTGCCGGGTACTCTCTAATAGAAATTAATTTATTTAATAGCGCCGGGTGCCCCTGGTCTCGATTTTGAGACCAGGGAAAGCGCAAATCTGTGCGCTTCTCCTATACTTCCACTTCAAGCGGCCGCTCCGGATGCACCGTGAGCCAGGCCAACGCGCCCATAACACCTAGGATTGCAGCTACGGTGAAGGGCATCTTCCAGTTGTAGTGCAGGGCGAGCCAGGGCGTGAGCGAGGCAGTAAGCGCGCCGCCAAGCTGGTTGACCATGTTGACCAGAGCGGAAAAGACTCCGGAGTTTTTTCCTGCAATATCGGTCGATGCCGACCAGAACGAGGTCTGAGAGAGATAGAGGCTGCCCGCGCCAAGGGCTAAAATCCCGGCGGCGGCAAACGGGTTTGGCACCCGCGAGCCGAGTATCAGGAACAGAGCCGCAAGCAACTGAGCCACAGAAGCCAGTCCGCAACGTCCGGCGCGGAGGCCGATGGATTTGGTGAGCCGATCGGAGATAGCTCCGCCGCCGAGGCAGCAGATTGTCATCAGGATGAATGGCAGCATGGAGACCTTGGCGCTGGTGCGCAGGTTCAGTCCACGGGCCGTGGCCATGTAAATGAAGAACCAACTGAAGTAGATGTAGGCCGTATAACCAAAGGCGAAGTAGCTGACCATCATGGCGTAGAGGTCGCGGCGCTTCAACATGGCTGCCCAGGCGATCTTGTGGGCGGTCGCGCTATTCTGACCAGGCTTTGCGGCTGCAAGCGAAGCCAGGCCGGCGCGAATCTCCGCGCGTTCTTCTTCTGAAACCCAGGGGTGTTCTTCGGGCGTGTCGCGGGAGATGATCCACCACACGGTTGCGCCCATGGTCATGAGCGCGGCGGTAAACCAGAAGGCTCCGCGCCAGCCATAGTTCTGAATAATCCAGGTAATGAGCGGCGGCGTAAGGCCGCTGCCCACGCCGACGCCGGCGAAGATGACGCCGTTGACTGTGCCGCGCTCCCGTTGCGGAATCCAGCGGGCGACCCATTGGTTTGCGGCGGGAAAGATGACCGACTCGCCCATGCCGAGCAAAAAGCGGATGGAAAGTAGCACGGCAAGCACATGAGGAAGGCCGGAGGGCAGCAATGCGGTGCAGGCAGTGGCAACGGCCCACAGCAGGATGCCGAAGGTGAGAACCTTCCGCGGCCCGAAGCGGACGGCGAGCACACCGGCCGGTATCTGGAAGCCGGCGTAGCCCAGCAGGAAGGCAGAGAATATCCAGCCCAGCCGTTGATTGCCGAGGCCGAACTCACGGCTCAACTGAAGCCCGGCGAGCGAGATGTTGGTGCGGTCGAGGAAGGTGATGGCGCTGAGGACGAAGAGCCAGAAGCAGAGATAGTATCGGACGGGTATTCGGCGATTCAACGGTGCAATATTTGGCAAAAGCGACTCCGGTGCCTTGGTCTTCAAGACGTGCTGGGGTGTGGATTTGGGCTCGCTAGAACTCTAAATGATTAGGCGCAGGAAGGGGCAAGCGTGCGTGCTTTCCCACCATAGGCGCAAAGAGCGCGCAGAAGATGGGGCACCCAATTTTGTGGTTGATTGGCAGACACGCGGCTTCGCGACGTGGATTGAATTTTAAAAAAAGAGGGCATGGGGTTTCAGGGGCCTGGAGGTGACTGCTGCGCCTTTGTTCAATAGCGAAAAGGTGTGGCATCCGGCTCAGGGCGTTTATGATTGCACCGAAGGTTTGTAACTAGTTTCTCATTTATCTATTGATTGAAGTTGGAACCACACCGCAAACACTTGCTTTGAACATGGCGGAGATCGCACCGGATCAACTCATGCCGGTGTGACCTATCCGGGGAGACATCGAATGCAAAAGTTCAGAACAATCCATAGAACGGTCATGGTGGTGATCGTGCTTGTGACTCTTTACCTGGGAGCCACCGGAACGATGATTCAGTTGGTCGATCTGCGGTCGATTTTCACGCACGCTCCGGCGGACGACCCCAACGTGGAGGCGATGCGCGAGGCCGCCGACGGGCCGGGCAACTACGCCGTGATCGCCCCAAAGGACTATACGGCGTCAGCCCTGCCGCAGGGCGTCGATCTCGAGGGATTGTTGTCGCGGGTGATGCAGTCCGCGCGGATGACTGTGGGCGACGTTCCATTGCGCTATGTGGAGTTGCGCATGGCCGACGGCAAGCCGGTGGGCATCGTGGAATCGGCGGGAAGGATGGCGCGGTTTGATGCGGTGAGCGGGCAGATTATCAGCGCCGGACCGCCTCCGCGACCAACCGCGCCCCCGGTCTCGCAGTTTCACCAGTCGCCGCGCAACATGTTCAAAGTGCTTCATCGCATGACGCTGTTCGGCAACTACGCATTGTTCATCAATGTCATCGTCGGAGTTGGGCTGGTCACGATGATCGTGACCGGGCTGGCGATGTATTTCAAGATGCTGGCAGCGCGCAGGAAAAGCGGTTCCTCGGGGCTATTCTGGGTCGGCGAGGGCACGAATGAAGATTGGAAGCGGGCTGTGCATCGCGGGTTGGGCCTGGTTTCCGCCGCGTTCCTGATGGTGGTCGCGCTGAGCGGCCTTTGGCTGGCGTACGAGAGCCTCTACCTTGGTTTTTATATGGGCGGCGCAACGCAGCGCGCGGAATCGCAGGAATTTGCGGCGGCCCAGAGGCAGCGTTTGGCTGCACTGCCCAAGCCGTCTCCGCGCCCCGATCCCATGTCTTCCGAAGCGCAGCCGGGCCGGCTAGCCTCGATGCAGCAGGATATCGGACTCACGCCGGATGAGATGGTGAAGATCAAGGCCATCACCGATGAGATGGTGAAAAAGAGCCTGGTGCTTCACACGGCTGGGGCTGATAAGCCGGGTGCTGTCCCTGAGGAGGCGCGAGGAAAGGTTATCGCTTTGCACCAGATCGAAGCTGACGAGATCAGCGCGGTATTGGCCGACGATCAAAAGCCAAGATTCCAGGCTTGGCGCGATGCGCAATTGCTTGGCACGCCAGTTGGTGGTCGCGTTCTGTTGATCCAGGGAGGACAGCAGAACGGCGGCGGTAAGCAACGCCCGGCTGGCCAAGGCAATCAGGGTGCGGCTGGCCAGGGACAGGGTGCAGGCAACGGCGGCGGAAATGGCGGCGGCGCAGACCCAGCCGTGCCGCTCCAGGATGCCGATCTTGCTTCCATGCTCAGCATTACGCTTGCCGCACAGCAGTCCGCCTTGCCGAATACGCCTCTCAAAGTAGTGCGCCTCCGCAACTATGCGGGCATGCCGCAGGGCGTGGTAATAACCGGCGGAGCGGATACAAAACAGATCGTATTCAATGCGCAGTCTGGAAAAGCCGTGAGCGAAACCGAGGCGGGCTATCCGCCAACGGGCTTCCCGTTCGGGTGGCAGGCTCATCAGAACGCGAAAAATATTCACCGTGGCGGCATCATCGGGGTTCCGGGCCGCTTGATGGATTTGTTCGCAGGGCTTTCTTTGTTCTATCTTTCCATCAACGGCATTGCTCTCTATTTCGATTACCGAAAGCTGAAAAGAAAGACGAAGCTACTTTCCGGGCAACGCGGCCAGCTAGACCCTGCATGAACGGGCCAAATGCCGACGGGAAACAAACAAACTAATTATGAGCCGCGAAAGATCAAATGAGAACTTATGCGATTCCTGAATACGTTCTATCGCATGCTGTCTTCCAGTTCGCGCCTATTTCAGTACGCGCGTTAATAAATAAATTGATTTGAAGGAGATCGTATGAAGAAGATGCTTCTATCCGCAACATCGTTGTTGTGCATGATGGCAGTGGCGCCATGTCTCGTCGCCGGGCAGCAGCCAAGCCCGGGACCAGGCTCAGGACCAGGCCCGGGGCCAGACCGCAGCGCCGACCACCCGCCCGACACCGGGCACGTCAAAGACCTGGCCATAAAAGGCCTCGTACCCGCAAGCGGCGCAACGCTTACCGTCACCAGCCCGGCCTTCAAAGACGGGGCAGACATCCCGTATGAGAATACGCAGTACCGCGGCAACATCTTCCCCGGCCTCTCCTGGACGCCCGGCCCAACCGGCACAAAATCCTATGCAGTCTTCGTGCAAGGCCAACCCGAGGCCGGCGCACGCGGCGGCACCAGCATTCACCTCATCCTCTACAACATTCCCGCTAGCGTCAACACTCTCAAGCCGGGCATGACCGATCCGCCGGAGGGCTCGATCTACGGCCCCAACGTGCACGGGGCAAATCTGGCCTACGCCGGACCGCACACCCACACCACCGCCAAGAACGATTATCACTACCAGGTCTTCGCTTTCGACACGACATTCCCGGCAGACAAAGGCGTCTTAGCGGCGCCATTAATGGCCTCCATGTCCGGCCATGTACTGGCCAGCGGCGATCTTATCGGCGTGTCATCGAGAGACCCCAACGCAACCGACGCGCAACCGCAGCCCGGCCCGAATCCGATCAAAATCTCAACCGGTCAGCTTGCCGGCATTCGGGGGCGCGATCCATCGGTTACCGTCTATCGCGGCATCCCGTACGCTGCTCCGCCGGTCGGCCCGCTGCGCTTCAAGCCGCCGCAAGCACCCCTCGCATGGCAGGGAGTGCGGACCGCCGATCAGTTCGGCGCCACTTGCCCTGGCGGTATGGGCGGCGGCAACAGAACCGCTCCTACCACCGAAGACTGTCTGTTCGCCAACGTATGGACAAAAGGCCCGCCCACGCCGGCGCGCCCGGTGATGGTGTGGTATCACGGCGCGGGGTTTGCCGGTTCGTCGATCGATTTCGACGGCGAGGCTCTGGCAAAGAAGGGCATCGTTGTCGTCACGTTCAACCGGCGCGACGGTATCCTCGGCAGTCTCGCTACTCCGGAACTTAGCAAAGAGAGCCCGCACGGAGTATCCGGCAACTACACTCTTCAGGACAGCATCGCAATTCTGCAATGGGTTCACAACAACATCGCCGCATTTGGCGGCGACCCGGCCAACGTCACGATTTGCGGAGAGTCCGCGGGGGCGGGCTTAGTCAACTTCCTCACCCTCTCGCCGCTCGCCAAGGGCCTCTTCGTTCGAGCCATAGCACAGAGCCACGTCCGTTACCAACAGGATCCCATGCTCGGCCGCCTGCCCACCGCCTATCGGACACTTGCCGAAGCGGAAGCCTCAGGAACCAAATTCATGCAATCTCGCGGGATTGCAACGCTCGCCGATCTCCGCGCCATGCCCTTGCAGCAGATTCTCACCGGCTCTGCCATCGATGCCGGCATGAGCACCATCCTCGACGGCTACGTTGTCCCCAAGGGCTACCATGATGCCTTCATAGCTCACACAGAAAACGGCGGCCCGGTCATTGCCGGCAATGATCGCGACGAAACGGGCGCGATTCCGGAGAACAGTATCGCTGCCCGTCGCAGGCCGGGCGGCGGACAAGGCGGACCTGGGGGAGGCGCTGGCGGACCGGGTGGGGCAGGTCCGAGTGGCGCAGGTCCGGGCGGTGCAGGTCCGGGCGGTGCAGGTCCGGGTGGCGGAGGTCCGGGCGGCGCAGGTCGTGGGCCGGGCGGCGCTGGAGCGGGTCAGAATCAGGGCTTCAACCAGAGCAACCTCACGCTGGATTCATTCACCGGCAACCTCAACCGCAACTACGCGCCATTTGCCGCCGACTTTCTCAAGCTCTATCCCGCAACCACAGACGACGAAGCCGCCCTCGAGAACAACGAAATGGTTCGCGACAACTCGCGCATTTCGACGTATCTCTGGGCCAACACCTGGCAGGCAGCCTCCGGCCAGCCCGTCTACAACTACTTCTGGACCTGGCGCGCCGCATCGAGCCCCAGCGGCGCATCGCATATGTCGGAGATCATTTACATCTTCAACAACCTCGACCTGATCACCAACAGGAGCTTCACCGAAGCCGACCACAAGGTTGCCGACACGATGTCCTCCTACTGGGCAAATTTTATGAAAACCGGCAACCCCAACGCCCCCGGCCTGCCCAACTGGCCCGCGGCCGATCCTAAAAACCCGTCGGTGATGGAGCTAGGCGAACACTTCGCACCGATGCCAATTGCAACAGCAGAGCACCTGGCACTGTGGAAGAAGTTCTTCGCGACGCAGAAAGTCTGGTAGCTAGAGCCTGTCATAAACACGCAAGCCCGCTCGATGGCCGTGGCGCGAATCCAATCCGCAGCCACGGCCTTCGAGCAGGTTTGCTATCCCATGCCGCTGGATGATTTGCAACGCCTCAGGTCTTGCGCCTTTGACGACTCAAAGTGCCGCATGTCTTATGGCGATGTGCATTGCGGTATCGTGGGCCGATGAACAAGCACAAACGCGGGCGGAACAATCAACGCGAAGTGCGTACCCGCCGCTGCGGTTGCCGTCAAGGTTCTCCGCTTCGCTCCGACCGCTTACGCGGCGCTGACGGCGCCTGGAGACAGGCTACGATGAGGAACTGAGGAGGGAAGATCTCACTGTGCTGGAATCCTGCGTTGGGCTTCGATCGGCGGTGAAATAACGCATGAAAATCCAAAACAACAGGAAAGCCACGGCGAAGATAGCTACCGTGACGAGACGGCGCTTCAAGCGTTTATTGGTGCCAAGAGCTATGAGCGACTTTGACCGGCGCGCACCGCTGGATTGAACTCCCATTTGCTTTGACCGGCCGGTGTTGAACGAGGAATAAAAACGAAGCCGGCATTTGCGACAGCGAAACGCCATGCGCCCGATAACGCGCTGGAGAGCATCGCTCCAACTGGAGCTGTGCGAGACACGAATATCCAAACTGCCGCATTTGGGACAAGTCATGAACTAAGGAAAACCTCGGGGGGCATTGTATCAATCCCGAGCCTACCAAAGTCGCAAGTGATTCCAAGCGCGCAACTCCACGCGACGCGTAACGGTAGTACCGAAAAGCCCGGTGTTACCAAAGAGCTGAACGGCAAATCTTTAGTTCCCGCGCGGTTATGCATTGACTGGCAAAAGCAAAGAAGGCCCGATCGGCTCGGGCCTTCTTTGCGATGTTACTGCCTTTTCTCTTCACGCCTTCAGGTTGAAGAGCTTGATGGCATTGCCTCGCAGGATGAGGTCCCGGTCTCCTTCGGTGAGATCCAACTGATCGAGTACGGAGTTTGGGCCGGCAGCGCCGGCGCCCTGCGGAAACCCGCCGACCTCCGGGCCCATGGGCGGATTCTGCCCGCCGGCTGCAATCTGGCCGCCACCGCGTCCCTGGCCGCCACCGCCGTTTTGGCCACCGCCGCCATTCTGCCCGCCGCCAGCGTTTTGGCCGCCGCCGCGTCCCTGGCCGCCACCGCCGCCAGCAGGTGTGCCTCCCATGTTGTCGGTTCCCACCACAACACGATCGGAACCGACCAGGTCGATGAGGTACTTGAGCGAGAGCGGATACCAGGCCAGATCGTCATAGTAGAAACGGCGCAGGTAGCCGTGTACGGGCTGCTTGAGGCGGCCCGCGCCGCCGCGATCAAGACGGCCGACAACGTATGGAAATGCGCCGCCGGCATGGCACACGATGATGTTCAGGTCCGGATACTTGTCCATCGTTCCGCTCACGATGAATTTTGCCATGGTTGTGGCTTGCTCAAAGGTTTCGCCGATGGAATTTGTCAGGCCGGGAAAAGGTGATTGCGGCCCGTTCGGGTTGTTGCCGGAGTATTCGTCGTTGAGTCGAGTGCCCGCAAACCAGTTACCTACCCCGTCGAGTGGATGCAGAATGATGGGTAGGCCCAGCTCCTGAATCCGCGCCAGGACAGGTGCGAACCTTTCTTCAAAGAGATATTCGCGGCTGGCGAGCGAGTTCGGCAGGTGCACGGCAACCAGGCCCGGCTTGCCGGCTACGCGGTTCAATTCCTTTAGAGAGCCCTCCGCATATCCCACTGGCAACTCGATTCCGAAGTTAAACCGGTCTGGATATTTGAGATGCGCTTCTTGAGCATCGTCGTTTGCGGACTGGGCCAGGGCAACACCCTGTTCCGGAGTGACCCACTGCCAGGGCATGAAGCCGCCGAGCGTTACCACCTGCATCTTTTCGCCGTGATCGTCCATCCACTTGATGCGGGCGGGCAGGTCGTGGCTGTTGGCGCTATCGGTATCCGGCCGGCCGAGGTCGGCCTTCACTTTCATATACGTTGCGGGAGCCCAATGGCAGTGGGCGTCGATCGCAATCGGGGGGCCGGGGCGCTGCGGCATGTTTGACGGATTCACCTTGGACGCAGTGAGTTTTGCCGCGTAACTTGCGTCCCCGGCGAGAATGGGGCCTTTGGCCGTGCTCTGCGCAACAACTGCCTGCGGCAGAAGCATACCGGCCGCTGTGGCGGCTACGCCGCCCTTAAGAAAATCTCGCCGTTGGATTCCATTGGTCAATTCGGCATCCTTTATATTGCTCATATATCTTTCTCCTCGGGTTTTATTCCTTGCTCATGTTTCTAGAGCGGTTTCGGTGTGAGCGCTTACTGAAAAATTGAGATCGGTGCTCTCCCACCCTTGAATCAAAGTGCGATTCAAGGATGGGGCACCCAGGCCGCAGTTGTGAGTTCTGCCGAAGCGAAACTACTTCGCCTCAGGAAACTTGATGTCGAGGTAAACGATCGGCTCGTCGACCTTGGTCCAGTGATGGGGAACGCCCGCGGGAATCAGGATGATGTCGCCAGCCTTCAAATGCTGCGTCTTTCCGCCGGCAACCGCGGAGCCCGATCCGTTGTGAGGGCCTCCGACGGACATATCGACTCCTCCGGCTGAGACGCGCGCACCACCGCCATTGCCGCCAGCCGCTGGGCTGGCTCCCGCACCGCCGCCTGCCGCCGCTCCGCCCGCTGGTCCGGTAAATCCGGGAGGAGTGCCGCCGCCGGGTCCCGTACCTGCCGGGCGACGCGTTCCATCGGCGTTGGTGAACATGTCCTGGTGGACCGCGCTAGTGGCGCTGAAAGGCCCAACCATCTCGCCACCGGTTTCAAAGTCCGCCGAGCCGGATTGAATTACAAGGATCTCGCTCGTGTCTCCATGCGCGTGCGGCGAGTCCGGCGCCGTGATGCGAATGAAGGCGCAGTTGGCGACTCTGCCGAAGAGCTGCGTGCTCAGGCCGGCGGGCTTGCCGGTATCTTTGTCCGTCGGTCCGTTCTTGAGCATGGTCTGAAATTGATCGGTGGTGACGAGTGTGGCTGCATCGGCGGGAATCGCAGGGCGAGCCTGACCACCCTGCCTTTGGCCTTGGCTAAGAGCGACCGAGGCAAACCCTACCGCGCTGAGAAGAACTGCTGTAACCAAGATAGAGTGACGCATAAAAGCCTCCAGTTTTATCTATTGAGGCTCGCCTTCAACGAGCCTGTTCATTTGAATGGACGGCTCTAGACCTTGAAAAGCCGCTTAAGATTGCCTCGCAGGATCAAATCCCGGTCTTCGGCAGAGATGTTGAGTTGATCGATTACGGAATGCGGACCTGCGGCGCCGTTCCCTTGGCCTGCGTTTGCTCCCTGCCCGCCGGCGCGCGGTGCGCCACCTGCGTTCCCTACTTGCGCTCCAGGCGGCTGTCCGGGCGGCGGACCTGCTGGTCCCATGCTGTCTGTTCCCACTACCACGCGATCGGAACCGACAAGATTGATGAGATATTGCAGCGTAGGTGGGTAGAAGGTAAGCGAGTCATAGTAGAAGCGGCGGATGTAGTCCTTCACCGGGTGTTGGAGCTTCAGCAATCCCGCGCCGCGAAAGTCAATGCGGCCGACTATATATGGAAACGCACCGCCCGCGTGAGTAAGAACGATGTCCAGGTTGGGATACTTGTCCAGGGTTCCGTTCACAATCAACTTGGCCGCGGTAGTTCCCTGTTCGTATGGATCGCCCACCTGATTGGTGAGCCCCGGAAAGCGCCCCGCTGCTCCGCCGCCCGTCGGGCCGGAGTATTCATCGGCAAGCCGCTGTCCGGCGAACCAGTTCGCCTTTCCGTCCATAGGATGAATCACGAGCGGAAGCCTCAGTTCCTCGATTCGTGCCAGGACCGGAGCAAAGGCTGGCTCAAAGAGGTATTCGCGCTGGTCAAGCGTGTTCGGCATGTAGACGGCGACCAGGCCGGGCTTGCCGGCAACGCGGTTCAACTCCTTCAATGAGCCAATCGGATCGCCAACAGGCAACTCGATGCCGAACACAAACCGGTCGGGCATGGACTTGTGCGCCTCGATTGCCGCGTCATTTGTCACCTGTGCCAGTTTTGCGCCCTGCTCCGGGCTCGCCCAGTCCCAGGGCATGAAGCCGCCAAGCGTGAGTACCTGCATCTGAACGCCCTGCGCATCCATCTGCCTTGCGCGAGCCGCAAGGTCGTAGTTGGCCGGGTTCGATTGGTCCGGTTGACCGTACTCGGCCTTCAACTTCATGTACTCGGCAGGGGCCCAATGGGTGTGCACGTCAATCGAGATTGGCGCGGTCGGGCGCTGGGGAACGGTCCACGGCCTGTCCGCCGTCTTGGGATTTCCGGCCCAACTGTTCGCTCCGGCAAGGCTTTGGGCGCCGGCCTGTTTCGGGGCTGCGATCACGCTGGCCGCGGTAGCAGCGGCACCGGCCTTCAGGAAATCCCGCCTGCGAATTCCAACGGACTTTTCGATTGTATTCATATATTCATCCTTGATCGGATACCTTGGCATGATCGGGTGGAAATGAATCCATTAGCATAAATAAGCGGTATTGCTGTCTCCTGAATCCAGACAACCCAAGGACGCAATCCCATATACAGCCGCTTTAGGCGGCGCGCGCAACTGCTACGTTATATCTGGTTGGCGGCACAGTTGACAATCGAAGCGCGGAAATTAGATCTATGACCCAATTCGTTCTGTGGATGTTCATCCTTGAAGATTCGGTGATTGGCAGTTGTCTATGATGGCTTCTCCGGCGCCTGAATTGGATTCTCCGGGGATGAGATTCCTGTCGCCCAGGCACTGCCTGCCGCCGCTTGAAGAAGAAAATCAATGAATTCACTTGCTAGAAGCCGGCGAATTTGTGAGAATGAACTTTCGGCGCAAGCATTTCCCGTTCTTACATCCTCATCATTCGCGCCCAGATCATTCCCGAAGTTGATTACGCACGCCCTTCGGGACCAGCATTCCTGCTCATGGCACGCTATTATCTGTTCGCTTTTTTACATGTTGCAATTGACGGCAGCCCAAGGCACTCAAGGCACGCGTACGCGTAGAGGTTTATCCGGATGGTTACGGTTGCCCTGCATGCGCGAATTGGGGAATCTGTGATCGAGTAGTACCACGGATGAAACAGAGGGATGAAACAGGGGGTGTCGCGATGAAGTTCTTTCGTCGCTTTCTCGCTGTAGTTGCGGCCAGCTTCTTGAGCGCCGGGGTGTGCGCCGCAACTGCTCAACTTAATGAAACTCTCTCCTCCGCTGCCAACACAGCGCCGGATTCGTCTTCTGGCCAGACGGCTCCCGGTCCACCTGCCATCCTCGCGGAGCCTCGCAATACGATCGACATTCCCGGCCCTCTGCGTTCCTTCCTGCGCATGGCTGGAATCAGCCAGGAAGCCACTCCACGCGAAGTGCTTCCCCTGCTGGCGCGCAGTGTATTCCTTCACGGCCACAATGGCAGCAAGGAAACTGAATATCTTCTTCTGATCGATCGATATGTGAGCCTGAGTCGAGAGCTTGAAGCACTGGCCGGCTCGGACGGCGCGATCCGAGTCGCCGACTGCGCACAGGCCGCAAAGCTGATCGCGGTGCTTGGATTCAAGTTTGAACGAGGCTGCGGTCGCAAGGGCGCCGACTTGATCACCGAAAATTCCGAGCGCGCATTCCTCACGGTCGACTCCGGTTTCCCTCTCACGGCTCTTGAAGAGGCTCTCCAAAAGGGAACTCCCTTTTCCTACCCATTTCCTGCCACGCCTGTTCCCGTGCTCTTCACGGAAAAGGATTGGGTTGCAGCCAGCCCCAAAAAGATGCAGCCAGGTGAGAGTCTGCTCGACGTCCTTCTTCACGACGTCGATGTGGATAGGCTCTACTCCGCGATGGCCAGAAGCGACCTGCAAACGCGGCTTGCTCTGTATCGCTCTCCGGGCTTGAGAAAATTGCTCCCTGTCGCAGCGGCGTTCGACTTCTACGGCAGCAACATTCGCATTCGCTCCGGAGCGGTCGTTTTGCCAACAGCAGCGGCCGCAGCAAAAGACTGGGAGGATCTCGCGGGAGCGAGCCCGCAAGCATCCGGAGAGTTTGTCGTGCGCCTGATGGGAAGAGATCACGGCGCGCTGGCTGCCTATTTCGATGCCTTCACCCGCGTCAGCCGGGCGCAGCAGAGTCATTGGATGGAGGGAGACCGCCTCAAGCGGCTTTACGACGCCTTTCGATCTTCTTCCCTCTCATCCGGGCCTGCGATAGGCGTGTTTGCAAGAAACGCATCCGTGCTGCAGCTGCTTTCCAGCCTGCGTTGGGATGAAAGCGGCAACCCTATGGTGCCGGGCGACCTCGGCGTCTGGCAAGAGTTGCTGAATCGAGGAGCAAAGTCCTCAAAGGAGTTTGGGTGGGGGAGGCGTGTTCTCAATTTGCAAACGCCGAATCAGCTGCTGGAAGAGCTGGTGACCGTATCCAACGACGCAACCGACAACGCCCCCGACCAGGCGTACCTTGCCCTGTGCGCCATCGATGGGGCAAGGGCGCCTGCCGCGCGCATGTCGGCTGCAACAGCTGGCCTGCTTGTTGCCAATTTTCATCAGATGAGCCAGTGGTACCTGATCTTCAGCGAATTTCCCGCACTGGACGATGCCGCCATCACGGCGTTTGTGAATACCGCCAATCAGCTCAGCGCGATCTCCGATCCGGGCCTGCGCCCCAATGCGCTGGGAGCCTTTCAAGCGGAGATCGGCATTTGGCAGATTTTGGCCCGGCAAAATGAGATTCCTCCGGACAGGCTCAATGCAGCCTGGCAGGACGCCATCAAGCCGTATGCGGGGATATCTTCCTCGCTGCAACTGTTCGACGCCGCGCGAAACAGCCTGAAGTCGATTGTGTCCGCAGCGGCGCAGAGCGAAGATATTTCCCAGGATCGAAGCCAAGACCGAATCCAGGATCGAATAGTGGATCTGCTCGCCGGTCCCTCCTCCAGTCAGCTCGCCGATCAGCGCGTGCATCATGCCTTGTCCGACAGGATGCGCACGGTCATGGAAGATCAGCGGCTGGTATCGCTCGACACGCTTTTTGGACTCGACGACGGGCTTGCTTCGTTGGCCAAAGGAAATCATGTGGGCGATGCGCTGCTCCCGCTTGCCGGTGAGTTGCGAGAGTTTGAACTGCCACGGCCTATCTTTACAGGGGGGGAAAAAGCGTCCTGGTCTCCCATCATCTACACCAGCCGCCACGCGGAGTTGCAGGTCAAAACAGACCTCACCAAGATGATTCGCACTCCCGGAACGGCGGCGCAGATGGAAGCGGCACGGGGCCGGCTCACACCGTTTCTGAGAGACACGCTGGTCGGGTTGAACTACGCCTACTATGAACCGCCAGGGGCCGAGGTGCTTCACAATAATCCGCTCTTTGTTCGTTCCCACGATTTCACGATTGCATCCGTCGAGGGCGTCCAGCCAATCTGGGGCCCTCCGACTTCGATCGGAGTCGGGGTCACAGCCGGCGGCGGAGCCTATCTCATGGGATCTCTTGCGGGCCTGCCATACGCACTGGCGGAAACGGAAGAGGACTTCATCGCACCCGAGAAGGTTCAGGCATTGATATGGAAAGAGGCGGTGCCCGAATTGCTCGTGGGCGCAATCCTGCCCCGCTGGTGGGGTATCAGCCGGAACGAATTGCATGCCGCGGGACTTTATCAGCGGGCGGGCGAGGAACTCCTGCTTGCCTCAACTCACGATGCACCGCTGCGCGGCCGCGCGCTGAACATCTTGTCCGCGTGCATTCCGCAGGCAAAGCTGGACGAGATCGATGCCGCACTCCAGTCTCCTCAATCCGCGACTGCCGCGGTTGCGCAAATTGAGCCCGCGGCAACATTCTATCTGGAGTCGGAGTTCCGCAGAAACTTCCCTCAACAGGCTCCGCTCCTTGGCCCAGATAATCGGGAACTCGATGATCTGGCGCGAAACGATCCCGCGGCAACCTCTCCGGCACGCCTGTCCAGAGACTTTGGCGCGCCGCATCCAACCCTGGCCAATACCAATTCCCTCTCCATCGGGAACATGGAACCGTATCCCGCCGCATCCGGCAACTCCAGCCGTCTGTTTGCCGAGTCATGGGACTCGAGCAATCTCTATTGGGCGCGCCTGGCCGATGAGTTGGGCTATTCGCCCGCAGCTCTCAATCTGCTGGCGCCCGGTTTGACCAACCACATGATTGCAAACTTATTTGCCACCAGCCTCGACGACTGGCCCGCACTGGTGCGGGCCATGGAAGAAACCGGAACCGAGTTCCGCCAGGGTAAATTTTCAATACCGGCTGCTGCATCCATCGCCGAAGGCGAAAGGCCGGCCAATGGGAGCGTGCGGGGCAATGAATAATTTCAGCATGTCGTTCACCAGCATTTCGTTCACCAGGTTGCTCACAGCCTTGCTGCTTTTCTCTCTTATGGCCTCCGGGCCGCGGCCAGCGGCACAGGACGAACCATCGCGCCTGAAGGTCAACGTGGACTTGGTGCAGCTCAGCATTGCTGTCACCGACCGTAAAGGAAACTACGTCACAGGCCTCAAACCCGATGACTTTGTCATTACTGAAGACAAGATTCCGGAAAAGATTGCCAACTTTGAGGAAAACAGCAGGGCCATAAAACACGCCGAGGTCTCGCCATCCCCGCAAGCCGAGCCTGCGCAAGCCATGCCCCCGCAAATTGCGCCGGCCGGGAATGCGCAGGCTGCCGCGGAGCCGGATTCAA
>Ga0182012_10003129_pt1 | contig 17668 bp, 14 predicted proteins | sample 612S2SmetaG_FD_120486 | JGI IMG/M metagenome (GOLD analysis project Ga0182012, IMG submission 120486) | Permafrost microbial communities from Stordalen Mire, Sweden - 612S2S metaG | ecosystem: Environmental > Terrestrial > Soil > Wetlands > Permafrost | place: Sweden: Stordalen | collected...
ACCAGCAGGTCGTACGCCTTCATCGTCGCATAGTCGCCGGTATCGCCGTACCCCGAGATATCCACGGTAATCAGCTGCTCATGCTGTTCTCGCAACGAATCCGGCCCGAACCCGGACCGCGCCGCCGCACCCGGCGCCAGGTTCTGGATGAACACGTCCGCCCGAGCCAGCAGACGGTGCAGCAGGGCCGCGTCCTCGGGCTGCTTGATATCGGCGACCAGGCTTTGCTTGCCGCGGTTCAACCAGACGAAATAACTCGACAGGCCCGCCACCGCGCTGTCGTATCCGCGGGCGAAATCGCCCTCCGCGCGCTCGATCTTGATCACCCGCGCGCCGGCATCCGCAAGCCTGGCGGAACAATACGGTGCAGCAACGGCCTGTTCGAGGGAAACGACGAGCAGGCCAGAAAGCGGCAGGGTCATGATCCGGTTTCCTTGTCAGCCGGCGGAAGGGATCATGCCCGTCCGCCCGGTGCAAGGTTGCCCCCGCCTCCCAACCGCGTAAACTCGCCGCAACAACACGAACAGGGGAAACGGCATGGGCCGTCCGATCAGCATCGCCGGCGTCAGCCTGGAGATCGAGGAGAAAGGGCAGGGGCGTCCGATCCTCTTCCTCCATCCCGGGGAGGGCCTCCAGGCGAACCGCCCCTGGCTCGACGCGTTGGCACGCAACCACCGCGTCATCGCCCCGCACCATCCCGGATTCGGCGGTTCCGCGCTGCCCGACTGGATCGGCACAGTGGACGACCTGGCCTACCTGTATCTCGACCTCGCCGCCCAGCTGAACCTCGAAAACGCCGTGCTCGCCGGCAACTGCTTCGGCGGCTGGATCGCCGCCGAAATCGCCGTCCGCAACACCGCCCGCTTCGCCGGCCTGTTGCTCGCCGCCCCGCTCGGTATCAAGGTCGGCGGCGTGCTGGATCGCGACATCACCGACATGCACGGCATCCCGCGCGCCGAGTTCCTCCGCCGCGCCTGGGCCGACCCGGCCAAAGCCGAGATCGATTACACGAAACTGCCCGACACTGAACTGGGTGCCATCGCCCGCGGCCGCGAGGCCCTCGCGGTGTTCGGCTGGAAACCCTATATGCACAATCCGAGGCTGAAACGCTGGCTGCACCGTATCGACATCCCGACGCACCTGATCTGGGGCGAGCAGGACGGCATCGTCTCCACCGCCTATGGCGAGGCGTGGAAAGCCGAAATTCCCGGCGCCACCATGGAAACGATGCCCGACACCGGCCACTTCCCGCACTGGGAATTTCCCGAACAATTTGCCGCCCTAACCAGCGCCTTCACCCGCCGTCTCGTCTAGGAGCACCCGCCATGCGCACCTGGTATTTCTCCGAAATGGCCTACCACCCGGCCTGGGAAAAGGGCCTCGCCCGCGGCTCGCTGCGGGTCAATTTTCCCAGTGAAAACCTGGACCCGCAGGAAGCCGGCACCCTGCTGAACCGCTACCTCGACGAGTTCGCCCTGTGCGACGAGGTCGGCCTCGACATCATGGTGAACGAGCACCACAGCACCGCGACCTGCATGACCGTTTCGGTGCCGATGGCGCTGGCGATCATTGCACGCGAAACCAATAAAGCGCGTCTGCTCAGCCTCGGCAACCCGATCGCCAACCGGCCCGACCCGGTCCGTGTCGCTGAAGAAATGGCCTGGCTGGACTGCCTTTCCGGCGGCCGCATCGAAATGGGCCTGGTCAAGGGCGCACCGTACGAGATCGCGCCGGCCAATTCCAACCCCGGCCGCCTGATGCGCCGCTACTGGGAGGCGCACGATCTGATCATCAAGGCGCTGTCCACCACCACCGGCCCGTTCTCCTGGGAAGGCGAGTTCTACCAGTACCGCGCCGTCAACATCTGGCCGCGCCCGATCCAGCAGCCGACGCCGCCGATCTGGATGACAGGCATGAGCGTCGATACCGGTAAAGCCGCCGCCGAGAAAGGCCATGTCGTCGGCACCCTGCTGTCCGGCGGCCTCGCCAAGCCGATGTACGAAGCCTACCGCAAGCGCGCCCGCGAACTGGGCTGGGAGGCCGGTCCCGACCGCATGGCCTACGCCGCCATCATCGGCGTCGGCACCACCCGTGAGGAAGGCCTGCGCCGCGCCGACATCATTGCGGATTACGTCCGCACTGCACCAGTTGTTGCCGAACCGTTCACCAATCCGCCGGGCTACAACTCGATCGGCGCGAACGTTGCGATGCTGAAGGCCGGCCCCCGGGCCCACCGCATGGTCACCGACCGCAACGGCGTGCCGATCGACCACCGCACCGCCACTGTCGAGCAGTTCATGGACACCGAAACCGTCTTCGCCGGCACTCCCGACGACGTGTTCAACCAGTTGAAAGCGTTCAACCAGCGCATGGGCGGCGTCGGCCACCTGCTGTTCTTCGGCCAGGGCGGCCTGCTCAACCACCAGGACGCCAAATCCAATATTTCGTTGTTTGGCAAGGAGGTCGCGCCCCGCCTGCTTGAACTCGGCGCCCCCGAACACGCCGCCGCGGCGGAGTAGCAACGATGTCCGGAGGCCGCTTTGCTGGCGCCATCGACCAGGCCTGGCTCGATCGCGTCATCGAACCCGTACTCGAACCCGACCTGAAGATCATCGACCCGCACCATCACCTCTGGCTGCGCGACGGCAACCACTATCTGCTGCCCGAACTGCTGACCGACCTGAACAGCGGCCATAACATCATCGCAACGGTGTTCGAGGAATGTCACGCGATGTACCGCGCCGACGGCCCCGCGGAGGAAAAATCGCTGGGCGAAACGGAATTCGTTACTGGTGTGGCGGCGATGGGCGCCAGCGGTGCGTTCGGGCCGTCGCGGCCCTGCGCCCGCATGGTCGGCGCCGTCGATCTGATGACCGGCCGTAAAGCACGAGACCTCCTCGAGCGCCACCTGATCGCCAGCGGCGGCCGTTTCGCCGGCATCCGCCAGTCCACCGCCTGGGACTCCTCCGAGCGCATCCACAAGGTTGTGCCGCAGCCGCAGATGCTCGCCGACCCCACCTTCCGCGCCGGTTTCGCCGCCCTCGCCGCGCTGGACCTGACCTTCGACGCCTGGGTCTATCATCCGCAACTGTCCGAGGTCGCCGCCCTCGCCGACGCCTTCCCGCACACCCAGATCGTGCTGAACCACGTCGGCAGCCCGATCCTCGGCGGGCCATATGCGGCTGACCGGGGGCAGGTGTTCACCGACTGGAAAACCGGCATGACCGATCTCGCCCGCCGCGCCAACGTCACCGTCAAATTGGGTGCGTTACCGATCCGATTGCCCGGATCCCCCGCCAACCGCGACCTGCCGCCCACGTCGGAGGAAGTCGCCGCCGCCTGGCGCCCCTGGATGGAAACCAGCATCGAGTTGTTCGGCGCCGGTCGCTGCATGTTCGAAAGCAACTTCCCGGTGCACAAGCGCTGGAGTTCGTACCAGGTGACCGGAACGCCTTCAAACGCCTCGCCGCCGATGCCACCCCGACCGAGAAGGCCGACCTCTTCGCCAACACCGCCGTTCGGGTTTACGGCGTCCCGCACGCGATTGTTTGAAGGCATCAGAAACAATCGGGACACAGATTCGTCACAGTGCTGCGCTATATCCGATGTCATCGAGACCTCCATGCAGGAGCATCAAATGGCGATTTTGAAGCGTCTTGGCACTGTGGCCGCCATCGCCGGCCTGGCCGCAATCGGCGTGGCCGCCACGCCGCATGAGGCGAAAGCCTGGTGGCGCGGCGGCTGGGGGGTCGGGGTCTGGATCCCGCCCGTCGTCGTGGCCCCGCCGCCGGTCTATTACGCGCCGCCGCCAGTCTACTACACGCCGCCGCCCGTCGCTTACTACCCGGCGCCGCGCCGGGTGTGGATTCCGCCGCACTGGGAAGGCCCGTACTGGATCCGCGGCCACTGGTCCTGATCCGAACACAGGCGCCGGCATCGGGCGGTTGGGGCGAGCGACCGGGCCGCCAGTTGCCGGCGAGACAGTGACGTTCCGGCGATCCGCGATTGACGAAGCGGCCAACAGGGTCCACCGCTTCACCCCATGTTGCGTCGCTTTGAAGCTCTGCTCGATCCCACCGCCGGCACACCGGCCCCGCCGCCGAATGCCGGACTGGTCGGTTTCTACTGGTTCTACATCCGCCAGGTCCGCGGCCTGACCGCGTCTCTGTTCGTCTTCGGCGGACTGGCCGCCGTGCTCGACACCATGATTCCGGCCTTCATCGGTCGCGTCGTCAGCCTGGTCTCCGCCAGCACCCCCGCCAGCCTGTTCCGCGACCACACCCCCATCCTGCTCGGCATGGGAGCGGTGATCCTGCTGCTGCGGCCCCTGGCGATGCTCGCCCACAACGTGCTGGTGAACCAGATCGTCAATCCCGGCTTCTCCAATATGATCCGCTGGCAGAACCACTGGCACGTCGTCCGGCAAAGCTGGACCTTCTTCCAGAACGATTTCGCCGGCCGCATCGCCAACCGGGTGCTGCAGACCGGCCCGGCCCTGCGCGAAAGCCTGGTCATGGCGTTCGACGCCGCCTGGTATATCCTCGTTTATGGCTCCAGCGCCCTGGTGCTGCTCGGCCGGCTGGACTGGCGCCTGACCCTGCCGCTGCTGCTGTGGTTTGCCTGTTACGCCGTCATGCTGCGCTATTTCGTCCCCCGCCTGCGCGACCGCTCCCGGCACGTCTCGGAAATGCGCTCGAATCTGACCGGGCGCGTCGTGGACAGCTACACCAACATCCTGACGGTGAAGCTGTTCGCCCGAGCGGCGGATGAGGACCAGTTCGTGCGCGATGCGATCGACGATCATACCGATGCGTTCCGCGACCAGACCCGGATGACCACCGCCTACACCGTCACCCTGGCGCTGATGAACGCGGCACTGATCGTCTCCATGGCGACGGTCGCGCTGTGGCAGTGGACCGCCGGCGTCATCGCCATCGGTGCCGTCGCCACCGCCATCCCGCTCGCCTGGCAGCTCAATAACATCGCCGGCTGGGTCGCCCGCAGCGTCACCTCGATCTTCGAGAATATCGGCACCGTGCAGGACGGCATGCGCTCGATCGACGTGAAGCGGCAGATGCCGGACCCGCCGGGCGCCGGCGAACTGCACGTGACCGGCGGCGAGATCCGCATTGAGAACCTGCATTTCGACTACGGGCGGGTGCGCGACACCATCGGCATCCGATACCCGGCGGTGCTGCACGGCATCAACCTGACGATCGCGCCCGGGGAACGGGTCGGGCTGATCGGCCCATCGGGTGCCGGCAAATCCACCCTGGTGAACCTGCTGCTGCATTTCTACGACCCCGCCGCCGGCCGCATCCTGATCGACGGCCAGGACATCGCCGGCGTCACCCAGGAAAGCCTGCGCCGCCATATCGCGATGGTGACGCAGGATACTTCGCTGCTGCACCGCTCGATCGCGGAAAACATCCGCTACGGCCAGCCGCAGGCGACCGACGCGCAGGTCATCGCCGCCGCCAAACAGGCCCACGCGCACGACTTCATCCTGGGCCTGGAGGACTGGCATGGCCGCCGCGGCTACGACGCCCATGTGGGGGAGCGCGGCGTGAAATTGTCGGGTGGCCAGCGCCAGCGGGTGGCGCTGGCGCGGGTGATCCTGAAGGACGCGCCGATTCTGGTGCTGGACGAGGCCACCTCGGCGCTCGATTCCGAAGTCGAGGCCGCAATCCAGGAGCAACTCGATGGCCTGATGGACGGCCGCACCGTGATCGCCATCGCCCACCGGCTGTCCACCATCGCGCGGATGGACCGGCTGATCGTGCTGAATGAGGGCCGCATCGTCGAGTCCGGCTCCCACACCGAACTGCTGCTGCGCAACGGCGTGTATGCCCGGCTGTGGCGCCGCCAATCCGGCGGGTTCGACGCCGTCACCCTGCGCGACGACGTCCCCGCCAAGTAGATATGCCATCGTTCGCTTGAAACGGCGCAACAACAACAGTCTTCCGGCAAATTCACTCGTCACCAATTCATCGCAAAGCTCGGCACATACCCGTCCAGCACATTGCCAGTCGGCCGTATCACGCGAAACAGTGCCGCCCTGAGTTTGTATCACCGACCGGCCTCGTCCTTGTTCGGCTTAAGCGCCCCGGTCATGCGCTCTCAACCCCGTCCCCGCCGAACAGCGTTTGCAGCGCTTCCGGACCGTCGGTCCCCACCGGAATGACATGGATCACGCCGGGACGCGTCGCATTCAGGGCCGTCACGCCTCGCTTCGGGCACAGGCCGAAACACCCCGCCTCGATCACCCGCACCTCCCGCCGCCGCCCGCCCGCCCGCAATGCCGCACGCAACTCGGCTTTCAGACTCTCCTTCCGTTTCGCCCCAAACCCGCCGTCGCGCTTCTTGCCGCATTTACGGCACAGCACGATGACAGTGCGCCAGGGCGTCGGACGGGACAGGGGGGCAGCTTTTCCGGACATCAGCGGCATATGGGATGCGCGCGCCGCACTGCCATCGGGCAACCATCACGTGATCCGGTGACGCGATCGACACCCCGGCGCGCTGGAGCATTGGTCTAACGGCCTGACCCGAAGCGCGCAGCGATCCTCAGGCTGACCCGCGTCTGGGTGAGCCTGGCTCACGCCAACCAGACGCGAGGGATGACATTGCGCGTGAAAGGAAGCCGGAGCGTTTCCGGTCTTCGTGGAAACGGGGTGGACTCCGCGTTCGGCTGGGCTTCAGTATGCGCCGCACCCGGTTCCCGCCGGAAAACCACGATCGAGGCATCTGACGATGGACCACTCGGCTTGGTTCGGAGCAACGTGCGCCGCAGCGTTGGCAGTTCTGCTGCTGGCGGTTCCTCCCGATCCGGCCCGCGCCCAGCAGGACGGTGTCTGGACGCTGAAACAACCGCTTCCGGCGGTTCGCGCCGAGGTCGCGGCGGTCGCCCTCGATGGCCGGCTGCATGCGGTCGGTGGCGATGCGGCCGGTGCGGCCGGCGCCTGGCACGATGAATACGACCCCAAAACAAATAGCTGGCACGCCGACGCGCCGTTGCCGAAACCGCGCGATCACGTTGCCGTTGCCGTTGCCGCTGCCAACGGGCAAATCTATGCGTTCGGCGGCTTCGCCACGCCGGTCCACAGGAACGCCAGCGCGGATGCCTTCGCATTCGATCCCGCAACCGGCGCCTGGCGCGTGCTGCCGCCGATGAAGGTGCCGCGCGGGTCCGCCGGCGCCGCGACGGTGGACGGCAGAATTCATGTCATCGGTGGCCGCGGCCCGGACGGCATCGTGGTGGCAGCGCATGAAGTGTTCGACCCGCGGGCCGACCGCTGGACCGAGGCAGCGCCCCTGCCGAAAGCGCGCGACCATATGGTCGTTATTGTCGCGGACGGAAAAATTCACGTGATCGGTGGCCGCTTCACAGGTCCGCTCGACTGCACCGGCGAGCACGATGTGTACGATCCGGCGACCGACACCTGGACCACCGAAGCGCCGCTTCCGACGCCGCGCAGCGGCCTCGCCGGCGCCACCTACCGCGGCATGATCCTCGTGCTCGGTGGCGAACTGCCAGGCGGCACGTTGGCCGAAAACGAGGCCTATGACGTCAAGGCAAAACGCTGGGCGACGCTGACGCCAATGCCGCACGGCCGGCATGGTTTCGGCGGCGACACCATCGGCAACAGCGCCTGGTTCGTCGGCGGTTCGCTCACGCCGGGTGACGGCGGTGCCACCGATCAGCTTCTGATGTTCCAGGCGCCGTAAATACCTTCGGGCACCTCACACCAGCACCGTTCGGCCGACGGTCGATCGGCTGGCGTTTCATTGCTTTCAGGCGCAGCCGCCTGCTGGCTCGCTCGGGCAACCCTGGGCTCCCGAACCGACCGCGCGCAGGTCCGGCACCGTCACCCGGTTCCAGGACGGGCCGTGACGCGTTGCGGATCAGGGCGCGAGAATTTCGTCCGCATCCCCTTCATGCGCCGGACGAACAGCCCCACCGGTTGATCATCCGCCCGCACTGCGGGATGCTGCCGCCACAACCAACAAAAGGAAACGGACATGCCCGGTATTCTCGACGGAAAAGTCGCCCTGGTCACCGGCGGCGGCAACGGCATCGGACGCGAGGCCTCGCTGGCCTTCGCCCGCGAAGGGGCCAGGGTCGCGGTCGCCGACTACGAAGCCACCGCTGCCCGCGAAACCGTCGGGCTGATCAACGAAGCCGGCGGCCAGGCGATTTCGCTGTCCGGTGACGTCACCGACGCGGCGCAGGTGCAGGCCATGCTGGACGGGGCGATCGCCGCCTACGGCCGGTTGGACTGCGCCTTCAATAATGCCGGGATCGCCGGCCACCAGGTTGATGCGACCGGCCAACTGACCCACGAATGGTCGGAAAAGTCGTTCGACCGGATGATCGAGGTCAACCTGAAGGGCGTCTGGCTGTGCATGAAGCACGAGATTCCGCTGCTGCGCGCGGCGGGCGGGGGTGCGATCGTTAACACCGCCTCGGTCGCCGGGCTGATTGGCCTGCGCAGCTCATCGGCCTATGTCGCGGCCAAGCACGGCGTGATCGGCCTGACCAAGACCGCCGCGGTGGAATACGCCGAGGAAAACATAAGGGTGAACGCTGTCTGCCCCGGCTACATCAGCACCCGCATGACCGCGCCATCCCGCTCGACCCGCGGCGAGGCCATCATCGCCCGCACCCCGATGCGCCGTTACGGCGAACCGCGGGAGATCGCCGAGATGGTGGTCTGGCTGTGCTCCAGCCGCGCCAGCTACGTCACCGGCGCCGCGTATGAGGTCGATGGTGGCCTGACGGCGTCCTGATCCTATTTCGGGGGCGCCGGATCGCCGGCCCAGAACGGGTCCGCCTGGCCGCTCAGCGGCTGGACGGTCCCGTCGAGGATGCCGGCAACGGTCGGCCGCACTTTGTCGTAATCCGGCGGCTCCAGGTAGAAGGCGTACGGCCGCACCGTCGCCTGGCCGTTGTCGCGCTGCTCGACCGTGTCCAGATGGTACACCACGGTGCCGTAGGAGACGGTGCCGTCCTCGCGCCAGCGCTCGTTTGTCTCGGGGTCGGATCGCACCAGGATCAGGTGCCGGCCGGTGCTGCCTTCCTCGACCGGGTGAAACAGGAAGCGCAGGATTTCGTCGCCGCCGGGGTCCAGCGTCTCCTGCGCGATCAGCGTGTGCTTGGGGCCGATGATGCGGTCGCGGGTGAACGCCACCATCGAGCGGGTGTGCGGGTCGAGCGCGCTGCGCCAGGTCTCGTAAAGCGCTTCGATCGCCGCGTCGCGGTCATCCAGCGCGCCGGCGGCCTGATCGACCTCGATCATCATCTCCCAGGCCGGAAACGAGGACGGGCGCAGCTTGACCAGTTGCTCCATATAGGGTTTGGCGGCTTTGCCGTTGCCGTCTTCGAGTTCGATGGTGCTGGCGGTGAACAGCGCGACGGTCGGGTCGGACGGCTTGGCGGCGATGATGGCTTGCAGCGCGTGCAGCGCTTCCGTGCGCTTGCCGGCCTTCAGCAGCATCAGGGCCTGATCCTGGGTCACCGGCGGATCGGCGGCGAGGCAAGCGCCGGCCAGCGACAGCAGGACCGGCAGCCATGTCCAGAGACGCGGTTTCATCTCAGGTCTCCTTCAGGCCGTTTGCCCGGTTGCTGCACCCGCGTCATACGCGAGGAACCGGCAAGCAGGCCAGAGGAAACCGGTTACCAGCGAAACCGCCGGCCAGACGGACGATGCCGCAAAATAATAATTGTAAAGTCGCCAGCATTGTCGCTACGGTGACCGCAACGTTTCAAATGAACATTTGGTCGGTCTGCCATTCCGAAGCCGGTTCGGCGCGGCCTGTGGGGAGGTTAGCATGGCGCGTGCAATCCGCTCGCTGCTGGTGGCAGTTCCGTTGCTGTTCGCGCTCGCCACCGAATGCACCTCCGCCCCCGATAGCAGCGGCCAGGCAACCTGGCAGGGCTGGTCGGAGGCGCAACGGATCGCCTGGTACGAATCCTCGCAAGGCTCCCGGCTGATCCCGCAAGCCTGGCTGCACGCGCTGGAACAGCCCGACACCACGGCGGCGTTCCTCGATCCGGTCTATATCGCGTCTTTCCGCTATTTGCCCAATCCGGTCGGCAAATGGATCGGCCCGGATGCCGCCTGCCCCTATGACACGGCGCTGCCGCTGGGCTTTCCCGTCGACTGCCAGTCGGACAGCGGCTTTGCCAACACCAAACTGCGCTGGAAGACCAATCAGTCGGACCGTGAACCCTGGGTCGGGATGAACTGTTCGGCCTGCCACACTGCCGAAATGACCTACAAGGGTGCGGTGATCAGAGCCGAGGGCGGGCCGACGCTGGCGGATTTCCAGTCGTTTACCGAGGCGTTGAACAAGGCGCTGGCGAACACCGCGTCCGATCCGGCGAAGTTCAACCGGTTCGCCAACAAGGTGTTGGGGACGAACGCCTCGGCCGCCGATACCGGGTTGCTGGTGACTGCGCTGGCCAGCCTGAACGCGTGGAACAGCAAGCTGGACAGCCTGAATGATCCCGGCGGGCTGCGCTACGGCTACGGAAGGCTGGATGCCATCGGCCACATTTTCAATAAGGTGGCGCTGATCGCCACACCCGCCGATATCACGCATCAGACCGCCAATCCGTCGGATGCGCCGGTCAGCTATCCGTTCCTGTGGAACGTTCCGCAACTGGACAAGGTGGAATGGAACGGCAGCGCGCCGAACCTGAACCTGAACGATTTCCGCGCCGGCGCCGTGGTGCGCAACACCGGGGAGGTGGTGGGCGTGTTCGCCGATATCGCGGTCCGGCCGAACAGCGGGCTGATTCCGCAAGGCTATGTCTCCAGCATCAATCTGCCGAACCTGGTCGGGATGGAGACGCAGTTGACGCAGTTGCAGTCGCCGGTCTGGCCGGCGGCCTTTCCGCCGATCAATCCGGCCCTGGCGGCGACCGGTAAGGCGTTGTTTGTCAAGGAATGTGCCGGCTGTCATACGGTGCCGTCCTCGCCCGGCAATCTGACCGAGAAATACACCGTGACGATGCAGCCGGCGTTCTCCAGCGGCGTGCAGACCAAGATGCCGCCGTCCGACACCGATATCTGGATGGCCTGCAATGCGGTGATGGATGCGGCCAGCAGCGGACTGTTCAAAGGCAACAAGACCGAGTTCTTCGGTTCCAGCGTGATCGGCGCCTCGGCGCCCAGCTTCACCCTGACGCAGAATGCCGCGATCGGTGCGCTGCTGGCAAAGAAGGGCGATCTGGTGGTGACGGGGCTGGAGGGTCTGTTCGGCTTTGCAAACGGTCTGCCGCTGCCCAGGAGGCCGTTTTTCCAGGCCAATATCAGCCCGAAGCAGGCGCGGGCGATTGCCTGCAAAGCGTACAAGGACGATCCGACGGACCCAAAAATCGCTTATAAGGGCCGGCCGTTGCAGGGCATCTGGGCGACCGCGCCGTATCTGCATAACGGTTCGGTGCCGAACCTGTATGAGATCCTGCTGCCGCCAGCGCAGCGCAGCCCCAGCTTCAATGTCGGCACAAGGGAGTTCGATCCAGTGCGGGTCGGATACAGACCCGAACCGTCAGCCGATAACAGTTTTGTCTATCAGACCAGCCTGGATGGCAACTCCAACGCCGGGCATGATTACGACAACGCAGCGATGAGCGACGCCGACCGCATGGCACTGGTCGAGTTCATGAAGTCACTGTAACGGGTTCTTCCAGGCTTTCGGCGAAGCTGATCACGTTGTTGCCGGAGGTCGCGGTGCGGTCGAACACCACGAAATGGTTGCTGAACAGCGGCAGTCCCAGATTGGACTGGCCGCCCAACATGCCGTTGTCGCCGCACAGTGTGGTGCTGGCGATGCCGCGGCTGATACTGTCGAACTGCCAGTAATCCTCCGGCGCGACCGTCACAATCGCCTCGGCGCCGTCGCTGCCCTGGAACACGAAGCGCAACGGTGGCCAGCGCGTCAGGTCGAGCTGCGTCTGGTCGCAGCCGTTGCTGGTCGGGCCGTTGTTTTCCAGAGCCGTGGCGAAGGCTGCGTTCTCGGCCGCGAACAGCGCAATGACCTTGGTGTACAGATCCTGATCCAGGGTGATGGCGCTGGCGCCGCTGTCGATGATGGAATTGGAGGCGACACGGCCGCCGGGCGGTGCGGGCGGCACAGGCGTGGACCGTGTGCCGACCTGGATCGCCAGCAGATTGGTGTTGTAGAACTGTTCGTGCACGACGGCGACCGAGGCGACGGGACCGCGGTAGAGATCGGTGCATTCGGTGCCGCCGCCCAGCACGAACAAGCCGGCGTTCAGCGGGTCGGCCGACGGATCATCCAGCGCCTGTCTGGTGATGGCTCGCCGCACCGCGTAGGCGAATTTCTCCTCGATCAGGCCGGCCGCCGCGGCCTGGGCGATGGCAGGATCGAGATCGGCCTGCTGTCCCAGGCCCAGTTGATCGGCCGTATACTTGTTGTGCCAGGTATCTGCCGGCATGCGGTAAGCGGTATCGAGTGCGGCATAAGCCAGGCCGAGGATTCCGTCGGCCTGACCGAAGGTGCCCGGCCGGTTGTCATAGGTCACCGCGAGGTTGGCGTTCGGCAAAGTCACCGTCGTGCCGCCGGGCCCGCTGGACAGCGCGACCGAAGCGTGCACGACCGAGGCCATGAAGGTTCCGGACATAAAGTTGGCGGTTTGCAGCAACTGTGTGGTGGAGGCGTGCGGATCGGAAGCCGGATTGTACAGCGCGCCATTCACCACCAGCATGCTGCTGCCGGTATCCAGCAGCAGATTGAGCGGTGCCGCCCCGCCGATGGCAAGTGCAATGGTGAAATCGCCTCCCATCAAGGTATTGTTGATGGGGATTCGAAGAACAGAGGCCATAGGCACAAGCCTAGCACCAAGACGGAAGAAAAAGTCGAGAAAGTTTTTTGGTTCTTTTTTTCAAAAAAGAACTTCTTTTTGAAAAAAAGAAGCAAAAACTCTTATCCAATTTGTCGTGCCAGCTTCCTCGCCAGGAACCATCCCGGCACTGCCGCGACCGGCGCCGCCGGCAGCAGCAGCAGCCAGCCCCAGACCTGCCCGTTGACGATCAGGTCCATCCCGATGCCCAGCATCATGCCGCCGATCAGGCTGCCGGTTACGCCGGCAGCAACGCCCAGCCAGATGATGTCGCTTCGTGTGACCATGAGGAGTTTGCTACCGGGGCGGCGAATGTTTGACAACCCGGCGGCGCGGTGCTGACAGGGTCGATATTGTCTTTACCGGTGGCGCGGATTGGGGCAGTCTTTGCGGGTGGGCGTGCTCACGATATGTCCCACCAAAATTCACTGATGGCAAATTAGGTCCAACGGCTCGCATTGGGAGGCCAAGATGGCAATCGTCCGCAATATCGACGTCACGGCACAATCAGAGGTGAGCTTTGACGATGCCTGCCGCACGGCCGTCTCGGAAGCCGCCAAGACCTTGCGTGGGATCATGTCGTTCCGCATCAGTGACCTCGAGTGCGCCGTCGAGCACGACAGGATCATCGCGTACCGTGTGACCGGGAAGGTCGTGTTCCAGGTCGAGCGGTAATCGTCGGCGCCGACAGCGTTATCATCCTGGGCGGCCGGCGTTTCGGTCGGCCGTGGCCGAAGCGTACGAGACGCGGGAAGGACGCCGCCAAGCGGTCGGCACCACCGAACCCGGATCGCAGCGCCGTTATCTCCGGCTGGTGAGCAGGGGAATACGAAACGGCGGGGTTACGGTAAGTGCGCCCCCACAATGAGGCCTTGCATGACCCTCGGTTCAGAGGGAAAGACCTTGTTCAAGAGTGAGCCGCTTTTGTTCCGTGCGCCCCATGCTTGCTCCGTTAGCCATGCCGCCGCCTCCTGCGTTTCAGACGCCGTGACGATCGCGAACCCGCCTGACTCAAGCGCCACACAGCCGTAACGTATGACGCCTGGGCTGGCCTTGAGAATAGGCTCGGCCTCCTGTTCGAGTGCCTGGGTAACGCTGAGCGGCGATGCACCTGTATCATAGACCCGTATGGCCGCGCCGTTGCCTCGGCTGACCCTGTTGCTGGCGTCTCCGTAGGCGTAAACGATCTGGCCGCACAGCAATTCGGTCTGTTTGAAATGCTGCATTATGGCGGACTTGCTACGCCACTCAGCGGCAATTTTCTCACTACGACCGGCGATTTCTCTGTGATCGCAGACAGCATAGGAGCCTGCCAGGCCGTCATTCAAACTGAATGTCGAAAAGCGGCTGATGCCAACGACCGAGCGGAGCAGCGGCACCAGTTCTTTGCTGATTGCGTCATCGACCTCTTCCGCCGTCGCTGTGCTTGAACCGACGAAAATATGACCAATCCCATAGGCCATTCCTCCCTCCTCGTTTTGTTCATGTTTTGCTTTTGAGTCTCGTCACACGAAGGCACGCCGTCTCGTCGCAGGCCTCGCCGAGCGGTTAACAGCCTTAAGCCGCCATGCGGCACCGGGACGCCGCCCCTGCCAATCCGCGGTTGTATGCGTTGAAAAGTTCTCATACTGATGCGGATAAATCAAGCGATCCGAAGGGTAACGAGCATGCCAGGATGTTTGACAAGCAAGGCGATGGGCGCCTATAGGCGCGGCTCTTCACGGCCGGGAACGTGGACGGATCTTCAGGGTCCGCGCCCGCCTATTGGTATGCGACCGATGGGACTACCGGCACAACAACAGGACGAAAGGGCCAAACGCGCCCATGACTAAACGCGCCGAAAGCAAGTACAAGATCAACCGCCGCCTCGGGATCAACCTCTGGGGCCGGCCCAAATCGCCGATCAACAAGCGGGAATACGGCCCCGGCCAGCACGGCCAGCGCCGCAAGAAGCCGACCGATTTCGGCACCCAGTTGATGGCGAAGCAGAAGCTGAAGGGCTACTACGGCAACATCAGCGAGAAGCAATTTCGAAAGTATTACGAGGAAGCCGTGCGCCGGAAGGGCGACACCTCGGAAAACCTGATCGAAATTCTGGAGCGCCGGCTGGACGCGGTCACCTACCGGTTGAAGTTCGCGGTGACGCCGTTTGCGGCGCGGCAGTTCGTCTCGCACGGGCACCTGCTGGTCAACGGCAAGCGCGTCAACATCCCGTCCTATCTGGTCAAGGACAACGACACGATCGAGGTGAAGGAGAAATCCAAGCAGCTTGCCGTGGTGCTGGACGCGACCCAGAGCAGCGAACGCGACGTGCCAGAGTATCTGGAAGTCGATCACCGCGCGATGAAGGGCCGCTTCGCCCGCGCGCCCAAGCTGTCCGACGTGCCATATCCGGTGCAGATGGAACCCAACCTGGTGGTCGAGTTCTACTCGCGCTGACACCCTGATCCGTCGCCGGCTGCCGCATCGCGGCCGGCGACACCGCCACTGGCCCGCATTAACCGTATCTTCAGAGTTTTGCCGCAGCATCTTCCTGTTGCGGTGCCGGCCCCGGCTGACCGCGCCCGGTCCCGAGGCCCCATGTCGCTCAGTGCCCGCATTCTCTCTGCCATCAGCCTGCTTGGCCTGCTGCTCGCCGCGGTCCTGACCGCCGATTTCGTCCCGGCCTGGCGCCAGGCCGGCGCGGCCCAGCAACATCAGACCCTCAATACCGTCAGCGCCGACCTCGTCGAAGCGGCCGGCGCCCTGGCGGTGGAACGCGGCCTGACCAACGGGATTCTTGCTGCCCCGGCCTCCGCCACCGCCGAAATCGAGGCCCGAATCAGCGCCGCCCGCTCACGCGCGACCGAGGCGCTGAACAGAGCTCTGGCGCTGCTTCCCGGCGGCGCCGATCCGCGGCTGACGCAGGCGCTGACCGCGCTCGACGCGTTGCGCAGCGCGGTTGCCCCAAGGCCGACCCCAGCCGCCTGGTTCGCCGGTGCCACCGCCGCGATCGATGCCGTGCTGGCGCAGCGCCGGCGCGTCGATGTCGTCGCCGGCACCGAACCGCTGGCCACTCGGCTGATCGCCCTGCGCGACCAACTGGCGGAAATCAGCGAATTCGCCGGCCGGCTCCGCGGTTCCGTCAACGGGCTGATCGCCCGCGGCGGCCATGCCAGCGGTCCGGAAGCCCAGGCGATCGGCATCCTCAAAGGCCGGATCGACGGTTCCTGGACGGCCATCGAGGCGCGTCTGGACAGCGATCCCGACGCCATCCGCCAGGACATCGAGGCCGCCAACCGGACTTGGAGCAGCGATTTCGGGCCACTGTTGGGCAAGGTCATGCAGGCCGCCGCGGACGGCAGGGACTGGCCGGTGCAAGCCGGGGCCTGGTTCGGGCAGGCGAGCGCGGCGATCGACGCGTTGCTGGCGACCCAGGCACGCACCGGCCTCGCGGTGGATGCGGCGCTGCGGGCCGAACGCGACGCGGGCGACCGAGCGGTGGTGCTGGCCGGGGTTTGCCTGGGCACGGCGCTGGCGGTGATCCTGGCGATGGTCTGGTTCGTCCGCCGCCGCGTCGTGGCACCGCTGCGCCGGGTGATCGCCGTGATCAACCGCCTTGCCGCCAACGATCTGGACGTCGAACCGCCGGCGGCGACCAGCGCCAACGAGATCGGCCAGTTGTGCGTCGCCACGCTGCGCTTCCGCGACACCGCGCGCGAGGCCAAGGTGCTGGGCGAGCGGCAGATCGTGCTGGCCGAACAGGCGATGCGCGCGCGCACCGAAGCGATCCGCGAAATCGGCGCGATGATCGAGGATGTCAGCGAGCAGGCCATCGGTTCGGTTCGCGCCAGCACCGGCCAGGTCGTCGCGCTGTCCCGCAAGGTGCACGAAACCACCGCGGTGATCCTGACTGATGCCCGCACCGCCGCCGGCGAATCCAGCCGGGTGCGGGAAAGCTCCCAGGAGGCGGCGGACGGCGCCCGCGAACTCGAAGCCGCGATCCGCGAGATCGCCATGCAGATGGGCCGTGCGGCACTGACGACGCGGGGCGCCGTCGATCAGGCCGAATCCGCCCGCGGCACGTTCGACGCGCTGGCCACCAATGTTGGCGAAATCGGCGAGGTCGCCGCGCTGATCAGCCAGATCGCCAGCCAGACCAACCTGCTGGCGCTGAATGCGACGATCGAGGCCGCGCGCGCCGGGGAAGCCGGCAAAGGCTTTGCCGTGGTCGCCGGGGAGGTGAAGCAACTCGCCCAGCAGACCGCGCAAAGCAGCCAGCGGATCAGCCAACGCATCGGCGCCATCGAGCCGGCGACCCGCGCCGCCGTCCAGGCGATGGATGCGATCCGTCGTTCGGTCAGCGAAATCGACCTGATCGCCACCGCCGTCGCCTCGGCGGTTGAGGAGCAATCCGCCGGGGTGGCCGCGGTTGCGCGCGGCGTCGGCGTGTCGAGCCAGGCCGCCGGGGAGGTCAACGACCGGATGGATGCGGTCGCCGCCGATACCGGCCGCTGCGAAGCCGCCGCGGCCGACATGCAGACGGTTGCCGGCCGTATCGAAACCGCCGTCGGCGGGCTGAAGGGAACCCTGGTGCAACTAATGCGCAGCCGGGTGGCGGAACTGGACCGCCGCGGCGAAGCGCGTTTCCCGGTCTCATTGCCTGCGAGCCTGGAGGTGAACGGCGCCCGCCATGCCGGCACGCTCAACGACATTTCCCGCGGCGGTGCCAGGTTCGTCAGTGGCGACGCCGTCGCGCTGGCCGCCGGAGACATCGCCTATCTGTCCGCCCAGGGCCTGTCCCGCGCCTGCGTCAAG
>Ga0182012_10003132_pt1 | contig 17659 bp, 18 predicted proteins | sample 612S2SmetaG_FD_120486 | JGI IMG/M metagenome (GOLD analysis project Ga0182012, IMG submission 120486) | Permafrost microbial communities from Stordalen Mire, Sweden - 612S2S metaG | ecosystem: Environmental > Terrestrial > Soil > Wetlands > Permafrost | place: Sweden: Stordalen | collected...
CGCCAGATCATATGCCCGTTCGCCCGCAATCTTGATTGCCGAGAACTGGGGCGGCGTTTGCAATATGTCCCCTAGAAAGCGCGGCAGCAGCGCGTTTATGGCGCTCGCGTCGGGACGCGCCTCGCTGGTCCGCACAATCTTGCCGTCCGAGTCGTCCGTGTCGGTCTCGGCGCCCCAGCGGACTGTGAAGAGATAAGCCTTTTCACCGTCCTGCACGAAGGGAACCGTCTTCGTGGCCTCGCCGAAGGCCACTGGTAAAATGCCTGAAGCGAGGGGGTCGAGCGTGCCGGCGTGTCCGGCTTTCTTGGCGTTATAGATCCGCTTCAGGCGGGTGACAGCCTGCGTAGACGTCATGCCGACAGGCTTGTCGAGCACGATCCAGCCGTCGACGACGGTGCGATTCGATTTGCGTTGATTCATCAGGCGGCGCCGTCTTCCTGCTGTTCGTCGTCCGGGGCGCCGGACGATTCCAGATCGCGCCGCACCTTCTCCGAATTGAGCAAGGCGTCGATTCGCGAGACATTGTCGAAGCTATCGTCGATGCGAAAGCGCACCTCCGGCGCGAATTTCAGATTGATCCTTTGCGCCAGTTCGCCGCGAAGGAATTTCTTGTGGCGATCGAGCGCCTTCAACACTTCAGGTTCGTCGGCGCCGCCGAGCGGCATCACATAGATCGTCGCGAGCTTAAGGTCCGGGCTCATCGTGACGCGCGACACCGTGACAACGTGCTTTTCCAGCAGGGGGTCATTTATTTCGCCGCGCGCGAGAAGCTGAGCCGAGGCGTGACGAATGAGTTCCGCGACGCGCAACATGCGCTGCGACGGCTCGGCGCCGCTTTGGTGGTGTGCTCTGGACATGATGACGCCAAGGATTTCAGGGGTTAGCGCTTCGCCCGCGTTGCTTGGGGCTTGGCGCCGCTACCGGCGGCGAATTTTCCGCCGCCTTCGACTGCTGTTGCTGCAAAGGCGCAAAGCGCCTTTGCAGATCAATAGGCGACAAACCGCTCTATGCTCCCGAGGATCAACCGCTTGTCGCTATAGCGAGCGCTTGATCTCCTCAATGCGATAACACTCGATCACGTCGCCAGCGCGCATGTCCTGGTAGTTCTCGAAGGCCATACCGCATTCCTGGCCAGCCAGAACTTCCTTGACCTCATCCTTGAAGCGCTTGAGCGTCGAGAGCTTGCCCTCGTGCACAACCACATTGTCGCGGATGAGGCGCACATTGGCTCCGCGTTCGACCGTGCCGTCGGTGACGCGGCAGCCCGCGACCTTGCCGACCTTCGAAATGTCGAAGACTTCGAGAATCTGCGCATTGCCAAGCATGGTTTCGCGCAATGTCGGAGCCAACAGGCCAGACATCGCCGCTTTCACGTCATCCACGAGATTATAGATGATATTGTAATAGCGGATTTCGATGCCAGCGCGTTCGGACGCCTCGCGCGCTTCCTTATGCGCTCGGACGTTGAAGCCGATCACAGCAGCTCCGGATGCTTCCGCGAGCGAGATATCGGACTCCGAAATGCCGCCAACGCCCGCGTGAACGACGCGCGCCGCAACTTCGTCGGTGTTAAGCTTCTCCAGCGCCGCGAGGATGGCTTCGACCGAGCCCTGTACGTCGCCCTTGACGACGAGCGGGAACTCTTGGCGGCCGGCGGTCTTGAGCTGGCTCATCATGTCGGTCAGCGAGGAGCGGGCCGAGCCGCCGCGCGCCGCAAGCTTGTCGCGCTTTTGGCGTTCGCGGTACTCGGTGATCTCGCGCGCACGGGCTTCATTCTCGACGACGGCCACGCGGTCGCCGGCTTCCGGGGTTCCTGAGAAGCCGAGAATCTCCACCGGGAAGGACGGACCAGCCTCCTGACGCACCGCCCCCTTGTCGTCGAGCAGAGCGCGTACCCGGCCCCATTGCGACCCAGCGACGACGAGATCGCCGACATGAAGCGTTCCGCGCTGAACAAGCACGGTAGCAACAGGACCGCGACCCTTGTCGAGCCGGGCCTCAATGACCGTGCCCTCTGCGGATCGAACCGGATTGGCCTTAAGATCGAGCACTTCGGACTGCAGCGCGATCAGCTCGAGCAACTTGTCCAGATTGAGCTTCTGCTTGGCGGAAACCTCAATTTCGAGCGTGTCGCCGCCAAGGCTTTCGACCTGAACTTCATGCTGCAACAATTCCGTGCGCACGCGTTCCGGCTTGGCGTCGGGCTTGTCGATCTTGTTGATGGCGACGATCAACGGCACATGCGCCGCGCGCGCGTGATGGACCGCCTCGATCGTTTGCGGCATGACGCCATCGTCGGCCGCGACGACGAGCACGACGATATCCGTCACCTTGGCGCCGCGCGCGCGCATCGCCGTAAAGGCCGCATGGCCAGGCGTGTCGATGAAGGTGATCGCGGCGCCGTTCGGCGCCGTCACCTGATAGGCGCCGATATGCTGAGTGATGCCCCCGGCCTCGCCCGAAACGACATTCGCGTGACGAATCGCATCAAGCAACGACGTCTTGCCATGGTCGACATGGCCCATGATGGTGACGACAGGCGGACGCGGAGCGAGATCCTCGCCGGCGTCCGGGGTGTCGAACAGCCCCTCCTCGACGTCGGACTCCGCGACGCGCTTCACCGTATGGCCCATTTCCTCGGCCACCAGCTGCGCGGTGTCCGCGTCGATCACATCAGTGATCTTGTGCATGTCGCCCTGCTTCATCAACAGGCGAATGACGTCGACCCCACGCTCCGACATGCGGTTCGCAAGTTCCTGAATAGTGATCGTTTCCGGGAGGATTACCTCTCGAGTGATCTTTTCCTTGGGCTCGGCGACCCGGCCCTTCATCAGTCGCTGATTGCGACGGACATAGGACGCATGGGAGCGCATGCGCTCCTCGTCGCCGCCAGCGGTGGCGGTCGTGACTGTGAGACGGCCTCTGTCCTTGAACCCGCCGCGCGACGGCGCCGGACGCGGCGGCACAGGAGCGGCGGCGGGAACCGCAGGCCGTCGAGGAGCCGGCGTCAAGGCGCGCTTTGTATCCGCCGCAGCGGCCGGAGTTGTCTCCGCGGCGCGGACGGGCGCGGCCCGAGACGTCACGGCGGCGGGGGCGGGCGACGGCCCCTCGCCGGCCAGGCGGCGCCTCGCCTCCTCTTCGGATCTTCTTTTGGAATCCGCCTCGCGCGCCAGACGATCTTCCTCGTCCCGGCGGCGCGCATCAGCAGCCGAGCGTTCTTCCTTCTCGCGCGCTTCGCGTTCGCCCCGGGCCTTCGCCTCTATTTCGGCGCGGCGACGGTCTTCTTCTTCTCTGCCACGTGCATCGACCAAAGCGCGGGCGCGAGCCTCGCGCTCATCTTCGGTAAGCGCACGAAGCACAACGCCAACCGCGTTACGCGGCGCGCGCGCCTCCGGTTTCGGCGCCTGCGGCGGCTTCGCTTGCGGCGGCGCGGCGACGGGCGCTGGCGCGGCGACGACCGGCGCCGAGGGCTTCGTTTCGACCTTTCCCGGCGCGCGCCGCTTCACTGTCTCAACCACGACCACTTTGGAGCGGCCATGGGAGAAGCTCTGGCGCACCATGCCGCCCTGCTCCGTCGGGCGCTGCTTCAGATGCAGCGTCTTCGACGGAGTCACGGTCAGGGTTTTTTCGCCGCTGTTCTCGGTTTCGCTCATTCAGTTTCCGATCCCGGGCCTGTCTGACCCATTCGCATTAAATTCTCTGCGGCGCCTTCACACGAAGACAGCTGCGTTCCGAGCCCCACGCCAGTCGCCAAATCCGCCGCGCAGTCACCCCGATAAAGAGCCAGCCGCATATACCGCGAAAGAAACGCCTCGGTGGGCCCCCCCGCCGCAAGCCCTGCATGTATCACATTTGTGCGGCCCAACGCCAAATCCAATTGGCTCGAAGTAAAAATTGCGACGATTTTCGGGTTCCGTCCGGTTAACCCTTCTCCGCGCCTCGCGCTCTGCAAGAGCTTTCGCCGCCCATCCTCGCTGCCGTCAACGGCTTCGATGAGGACATTGATCTCCCCTTGCTCCAGCGCGCCCGCGACTTTGCCAAAGCCGGAGACCACCAGCCCGGCCTTGTTCGCCAGCGCCAGCATCTGCAGGCAATCCATTTCGAGCAGCCTGTCGACATCCTGCGCCAACGTGGGCGCCGCCTCGGACTTGACCTTAAGCGTGCGCGAGAATGCCTGCTTCCGCGCCGCTTCGGCGACAAGGTCCGAGCTGGCCGTCACCCAGACGCCCCGACCCGGTAAACGAGCCCTGATGTCGGGCGTCACGATCCCATCCGGCGCGCGCACAAAACGGATCATCCGCTCCGGCGGCTGTTGCCGGCGGGTGATGATGCAAGTGCGCTCATGGGCATGGGGTTCTGTCACTTAGCAGTCGCTTTCCCTTATGCCGCGTTCTCGCCGGCGGCCCCGCCTTCATCCGGGCTGGGCGCGGGAGCCTCGATCCAGCCCACGCGCACCCGCGCCGCCATGATCATCGACTCCGCGTCTTCTCGCGAGAGATCAATTCCCGTTAGAAAGCCGTCGTACTTGGTTGTTTCGCCGTCCTTTTTCTCGCTCCACCCGACGAGGTCGTCAGGCACGCAACCAGCGAAATCCTCGATCGTCTTCACGTCGTTCTGGCCAAGCCTGACAAGCATCTCGGAAGTGATTCCTTCGATCTCCTTGAGCTCGTCGGCGACGCCAAGCTCCTTGCGACGCGCCTCGTTCTCGGCCTCAACGCGTTCTAGATAGAGTTTCGCGCGGGTTTGGATTTCCGTCGCGGTGTCTTCATCGAAACCTTCGATCGTCGCGAGCTCGCCAAGGTCCACGAACGCCAGATCCTCCACCGATCGGAATCCCTCCGAAGCCAGCAGGCGCCCCACCACTTCGTCGACGTCGATCGCATTCATGAACACGCGGGTGCGCTCGTCGAACTCTTTCTGGCGCCGCTCGGATTCTTCGGCTTCGGTCAGGATGTCGATATCCCAGCCCGTCAATTGTGAAGCGAGGCGGACATTCTGACCGCGGCGTCCAATGGCGAGAGAAAGCTGGTCATCGGGAACCACGACTTCAATCCGGTTGGAGTCTTCATCCAGAACCACCTTGACGACTTCGGCAGGCTGCAGCGCATTGACGATGAAAGTAGCCGCGTCCGCCGACCAGGGAATGATGTCGATGCGCTCGCCCTGAAGCTCGCCGACCACCGCCTGCACGCGCGAACCACGCATGCCCACGCACGCGCCCACCGGATCGATCGACGAGTCCCTCGACACGACCGCGATTTTCGCACGGGAGCCTGGATCACGGGCGACCGATTTCACCTCGATCACGCCATCGTAAATTTCAGGCACTTCCTGCTTAAACAGCTTGGCCATGAATTGTGGATGGGTTCGCGAGAGAAAAATCTGTGGCCCCCGCTGCTCTCGGCGCACGTCGTAAACGTAAGCGCGCACACGGTCGCCGGGGCGAAAAGTCTCGCGCGGAATCATTTCATCGCGCCGCACGATGCCCTCGCCGCGCCCCAGATCAATGATCACATTGCCATATTCAACGCGCTTGACGACCCCGTTGACGATTTCGCCAATACGGTCCTTGAATTCCTCATATTGCCGGTCGCGCTCCGCCTCGCGCACTTTCTGCACGATGATTTGCTTCGCGGATTGTGCGGCGATGCGGCCGAAGTCGAAAGGCGGCAGGGTTTCCGAGATCCAGTCGCCGGACTGCGCCGCGGGATTGCGCTTGCGCGCGTCCTCGATAGATATCTGCGTGGCGTCATTGTCGATCTCATCCACGACGAGCATCAAACGGGAAAAACGCACTTCGCCGGTGCGCGGATTGATCTCGGCGCGCACCTCGGTCTCCTGACCATAACGCGAACGAGCCGCCTTCTGCAGCGCATCCTCCATCGAGGCGATGACGATCGATCGATCGATCGATTTCTCGCGTGCGACGGCGTCCGCGATTTGCAAAATCTCCAGTCGGTTGGCGCTGACGGCCATTGTCTCGTCTCCTTATGGCGAATGAGCGAACTCGCTGGCGTCAGCCTCGCGAAGCTCCCCCTCCGCCTCCCTTCTTGAAATGGGTCTGCACACCGGCGGGGACCAGCGGCTTGGGCTTTTGATTTGGGCTATTCTTCGGCTTGATCGCGAAACGCCCCGGACCGCGCCGCGGACGCTCGTTTTCGGGCGTTTCCTCTTGCGGAACTTCGCCTTCAATATCCGTTTCGCCGGCCTTCGCCGCACGCAGGGAGGCGCGGATCAGAGCCTCGGTGAGCATGAGCTTGCCTTCGTCAAGGTCACGCAAGGGCAATCTGACGGTGCGCTCCTCTTCCGCCTGGGCGTCGCTTCGCGCCAGTGTCAGTATCGCGTCGCGCCCCTCGCCTTCGAGCGCCATGATCTCGCCGCGAAACCGCTTGCGTCCGCCCTCAAGAGCATGAGCGAGCTCAATCTTGGCCTCATGGCCGATGGCGCGGCGGAAATCCGAGACGCGAACCAGAGGACGGTCGATCCCTGGAGATGAAATTTCCAGGCGATATTCGCCGGGGATAAGGTCCGCCACGTCGAGTTCTGGAGAGAGAGCCTGACTCGCGGCCTCGCAATCCGCGACTGTCATCGTTCCATCCGGCCGCTCGGCCATGATTTGCAAGGTCTGGCCATTTTGCGCCAGAAGACGCGCCCGCACGAGCCGGTAGCCAAGTTGCTCCAACACCGGAATCGTCAGGGCCGCGACGCGCGCGGCCACGCCCGTCTCGACCACGAGCCGGGGCTCGTCGAGCGGGGCTATGACGGGTTCGGGGTTTTGCATCAAGTCTTGGACCCTTTGCAGCAAGGTTCGATGAGCTTCGGACCTAACCAAACAAAAAAGAGCGGGTCCTCGCTGGACCCACTCTCAATTCGCGATCACCCGAGGATGACCGTTATGAGGTGGAATTTATCGTTCTATACACCGGCATCGGCCTCCGGCGCAAGCGCGCCGCCCTCACGAAGCCTCCGCAAAGCCTTTTTTAAAGGCTAGAGCTGTCTTATCCCATTGAATCGAAGATTCGCCATTCCGCCAGGGAAGTCTCGCGCAATCATGACACGCGCTCCAAAGATTCTTGTGTTTGACTCAGGCCTTGGCGGCCTCACGGTTTTCACCGAGGTCGCCAAAATCCGCCCTCACGCTGATTTCGTCTATTGTGCTGACGACGCCGGGTTTCCCTACGGTTCCTGGAGCGAAGGCGAACTCGTCGAGCGCGTTCTCGCCGTCATGGAGTCGCTCATCTCCACGGAGTCTCCGGACATTGTCGCGATCGCCTGCAACACCGCATCCACGCTCGTGTTGTCGCAACTGCGCGCACGGTGGACGAAACTGCCCTTCGTCGGCACCGTGCCGGCGATCAAGCCGGCGGCGCAAATCTCTGAAACAAAGCTCATTTCCGTGCTCGCGACCCCTGGGACGGTGGCTCGCGACTACACGCAAAGGCTTATCCAGGAATTCGCTGGCGATTGCGGCGTGACGCTGGTTGGCTCAGGGAATCTCGCAAGGTTTGCGGAGAGGGCCATGCATGGCGAAAAAGTCTCGGACGCTGAAATTCTTGCGGAAATCTCGCCCTGTTTTCAGCAAGAATTGGGCGCGCGCACCGATGCGGTTGTTCTCGCCTGCACTCATTATCCCCTCCTGGCGGAGGAGTTCGCGCGACTAGCGCCCTGGCCGGTCCATTGGATCAATCCCGCCCCGGCCATAGCCCGCCGTGTCGATCAGGTGCTTTTCGGAAGCTTTGGACCGGATGCGCCTATAAAATCCGAGCCAGCGGTCGGAGTGCGGGGACGCCGCGCGCTCTTCACGAGCGGCGAAGCGCCGACGGCGACTCTGGCCAAGGTTCTTGCGCGCTATGGCCTGTCGCCGTCTGAATCCTCCGCGTTGGCGGAGACGCCTTAGTTCGTCGAAGCCGCCGGCTGATTGCCGGCTTCTGCCGCCTTTTGCTGGTAAAGCCCAACGAAATCAATCGGGTCAATGAACAGCGGCGGGAAGCCCCCATCGCGGGTGGCGTCGGCGACTATTTGCCGAACGAAAGGAAACAGCAGACGCGGGCATTCGATCATGACGATCGGGTGAATCTGCTCTTCGGGGATGTTGGTAAGGCGAAACACGCCCGCATACTCGACATCAAGCTTGAAAAGCACATCGGCGCCCTCGCCGGCTTTGGCGTCCAGCGTGATCGCAACCTCGAAATCGGTCGGGGCCAATTGCTTGGCGTTGACATTGACCTGAATGGCGATGTTCGGCGCCTTTTCCTGCGGTCCAAGCGAACGGGGAGCATTGGGATTTTCGAAGGAGAGATCCTTCAGATATTGACCCAATGCGTTTAGCGACGGCGCGCCGGAAGCCTCCTGCGCCGAGCCGCCATTGCCATTTCCTTCCGCCATTTTGAAACTCCCAGCCCAGATCGCTCAACGCTCGCGCTTCGCCTTTCGAAGCGGGGCGGCGCACCTTTTTTGCTGCGCTCGCCTAACACACCTCCCCCGGCGCCACAAGGCGCTCAGGCCATTGGTGGCGCTCCGGTTGGTTTCGGCTGCGAGCTGCGCCTTCTGGGCTTGCGCGTTCCGATGCTTTTCCATTCGTTCGGGGCGAGATCTATCGTGCGCGGTCCCTTGTGGCCCTCTCCCTTCAGGCGCCGGGAAATATCCGATCGAATAGAGGGCGCTTTCAGCGCCAAGCCGACAAGGTCCGAGGCGAAACCCGGCAGTATAAGCAGGAGCGCGCCCAAGGCCTGCAATCCGCCATCGACCATATTATTCGTCGCACGCGATTTGCTGTCTCTGCCCCCTCCGATGCGCCCGCGCACGTAGGTTAGAAGACGCTTGATATCCAGCAGCCCAAGCGCCGTGGTGCCGACGCCGAGAACGACGGCGGCCGTCAGACCGAGAAAGCTTACCACCAGCACGAAAGCAATGATCTCGACGCCGAGCCACGCCCCGATTGCATAAGCGACGATTTTCGACTTGTTCACCGCGTCTGCCCTTTCAGGACGGCGCTCCCCCTGACCCTGCGAGACGGAGACTGGGGATTGATTCGTGACTTGCTTCGGCCGACATGTTACCGCAGAAACCCAGCATTAGGGAGAGACCCCGTTGTCCATCGACCAAGCCTTTGACCCCTCCTTGTTGATTTTCGCGGCCCTGGCGTTGTTCGTCCTGTGGAAGCTGAGGTCCGTGCTCGGAGAACGGACCGAGCGCGATCAATCGGCGCCGAGCAGGGTCCAGCCGGTCAGTGCGGCGTCGGGGTCGGAGAATGCTCCGGGAAACGTGATCGCGCCCGCCGCATTCCAGCCGCCGCCCGCAGAGCGCTGGACAGGTATCGCGGAAAAGGACAGCAAGGCTTGGGCCGGCCTTGACGCCGTCGCAGCCGCAGATGCTGGCTTCTCTGGTCCCGCCTTCATTGAGGGAGCCCGCAAGGCATACGAAATGATCATCGCCGCTTTCGCCAAGGGCGATCGGGAAACGCTCGGCCGCCTTTTGTCGCCGCATGTCTTCGAGAATTTCGCAGCAGAGATTTCCGCGCGGGAATCGCGTGGAGAAACCTTGGAGAGCGCCCTGGTTTCGATAGATTCGGCGATGGTCGAAGACGCCTCGGCGTCAGCGGATTTGAACAGCGTGACGGTCCGCTTCGCCAGCAAGCTGATTTCCGCGCGACGCGACAAGGACGGCCAGCTTATCGAGGGAAGCCCGGAGCACACCATTCCGACCGTCGATTTGTGGACCTTCGCGCGCAATCCAAAAGCTCAAGATCCCAATTGGAAGCTGGTTGCGACCGAAACCGCCAGTTGAGCAATGCCCCCGCCACTTTCGGTCGACCCAAATGCGCTATCCTTCGGCGAGCTTGAGGGGCTCCTGAGCGACGACCTCGGGACGGCGCTTCAGGTCTTTCGCCGTTCGGCGAAACACATTCTGACGCAGGCCGCTCAACAACGGCCAGCTCTCACGCCTTCGAAGCTTCTGGTCAACTCCTGCGATGCGGCGCTTTCTCATACTGGCGGCGGCGCGGAGTTTTTCCTGCGCTGGTTTTCGCCCCATCGTGTTTGCGGCAAGGGCTTTCTGACAGGCTATTACGAGGTCGAAGTGGAAGCGCGGCGCTGCGAGGCGCCAGGCTTCCGGACGCCGGTTCTGTCGCGCCCGGTGGATCTCGTGACATTGAACGATACGCCAATGATCGCGGCGGACGGAGCGGCGCTGACCAGCGCCCGCCGCCGTCCGGACGGCGGCCTGGAGCCATTCAGCGAGAGGCGCGAGATCGAAGACGAGGCTTCGGGTCGTTACGGCCCCCCGCTCGCCTATGTGCGCGACAGGGTCGAACTGTTTCTGATGCAGGTTCAAGGCTCGGCGCGCCTTCGTTTCGGAGATGGAAGCACCGCCGCGCTCACCTATGACGGGCGCAACGGCCATCCCTATACGTCGATAGGCCGGCTGCTGATCGCTCGCGGGCTGGTTCCTCAAGCGGAAATGACGCTGGAAACGCTGAAGCAGACGCTGAGAGAACTTGGGCAGGAACCGGGCGAGGCGGGCCGTCTCCTGATGCAGGAGAACAAATCATACGTCTTCTTCCGCATTGATGATTCTCCCGAGCGCGGCGGCGGTCCGATCGGCGGCCAAGGCTGCGCCCTGACCCCATTGCGATCAATCGCCGTCGATCGAGGGCTTTGGTGTTATGGCCTACCTTTCTTTATTTCGGGGACGATTCCCTGGGAAAGCGGAGCGCCAAGCAGATTCGCACGGCTCATGATTGCTCAGGACACAGGCTCGGCGATCCTTGGCGCGGCCCGCGCGGATCTCTATTTTGGCTCCGGCGCGACCGCTGGCCGTTTGGCGGGCGGCGTGCGACACGAAGCGGATTTCGTTGTCCTGCTTCCTAGAGGCGCGGAGGGGTCATGAGCGAAAAGCACCGATCCGCCTCACGGTCGAAACCGCTTTCGAAACTGGACCTAGAATTGTGGTCAGCCGTCACCGCCGATGTGCGCCCCTTCCGCTCCCGCCCCATTCAACCAGCCCCGCCGGAAGCCGCCCCCGCCAATATCGAAGCCCGTCCGGCTTCGACCCTCGTGGCGCATCGAGATGCGCCGCCGGCGGCGCGCGCCTCCGCGCCTCCAATTTCGGACATTGATCAACGCACGCGCAAGAAATTGCGGCGTGGTCGGCTCGACGTAGACGCCAAGCTTGACCTGCATGGCATGCGTCAATCGGAAGCGCATCATGCGCTGATACAGTTCCTGCGCCATGCGCAGGCCGACGGCGCGAAGGTGGCTATTGTCGTGACCGGCAAAGGACAGTCGAGCGACACGGGCGGGGTGCTGCGACGCATGGCGCCTCTCTGGCTGCAATCCCCGACGCTGCGCGATGTCGTCGTCGGGTTCGGCGAAGCGTCCCGGAATCATGGCGGCGAAGGCGCGCTCTATGTACGCATACGCAGAGCGGACAGAGTCACGAAAGGGTAATGGCGCACCGGCGCCACGAGGTGATTATCCGCAGCCCGCTAATTCGCCGCGTCGGCAGCCGGCGGCGCAACGGCCGCGATTGGGGCTGGATTCACGAAGGCGGCCGGAATGTTGAGTCTCCCATCGGTGGTCAGCCCTGTCGGCGCATCGGGCGGAGGCGCCCATTCGAATGCGTCGAGTCGACCTGTCTTTGGCGAGATCGGCGCCCAGCTTTTCGAAATGACGCCATCGGCTATCCAAACCGGATCGCGCGGGGCGCGCGATCCTCGCGCAAGCCACTCGCGCACCGGCCCGCTCGGGCCAAGCTCGGCGTCCTCGATTTCCGCCATCAAAAGGCATGTGTGGGCCGACGGCTGCGCGCCGTCGGCGATGAGCGGCGCCAGGGCCTCCCGCGCCTTGCTGAAATTACGCGCCGACAGCGCCGCCTGCGCGACAAGTTGACGGCTCTCCGTGGCGTTCGGCGCCAGCTGGGCGAGCTTTTCGACATAGGTCAGTATCTGCGCATTGGAATCTGCTGGAACGGCCTCGATATAGGCGGCGCCGAGTTCTGGATGCGGGGCCTTGGGCCAAACGCTCTCGACCAATTTCATCGCCTGCTTCCGGTCGCCGTGTCCAATCAGCACCCGTGCCGCAACCAGTGCGGCTGGAGTGAAATTCGGGCGGCGTTTGAGCGCAATACGAGCGAGATGCAACGCGTCATGCGGATGCTCGACCTGTTTCGACATGGCCAGCGCTGTTTCGATCACGGCGCGCAACCGCTGCGCCGTCGGCAGGTCGATGGCTTTCGCTTTAAGACTTTCTTCTATCGTTGCGCGGGCCTTCTCCCACTCGCCCTGGGCCGTGTAATGCTCCAGCACGGCGGAACCCGCCCAAGGCAGCGGCGCGATGTCATGCGCAGCCTGCGCAAAATGATGCGCGGCCTCGACGTCATCGCGGCGGCGCGCCTCGATGTGCAGGCCACGCAAGCCGAGCAGCTTAGTTTCCGGCGTCAGGGTCATTTCGTGATAGGCGGCTTCCGCCTTGCTTCGGTCGCCTTCGAGCTGGGCGGCCTGCGCCTTCAGATATTGCGCCAGCGGCTCGGCGGGCAGATGTTTTTCGGCTTCCTGAGCGGCCTTGCGAGCGGCGGCGGAATCCCCGGCGCCGACCGCGATAATGCCGCGCGACAACGCCCGAAAGCCCTTTTCGCGCCGGCGGCCGATCGTTCCTTCCCGCAGCCGGCCGGGCAGGCCGATCACCGCCGAAACGAGAGCCCACAATAGAATCAAGGCCGCGACCGTCAGAAGGACGGCGCCGACCGCGACCGGTATGGAGGTGTCGATATGGTAACCCGCCCAATCCAGCGTCAGGGACCCGGGCTGATCGATGACCCATTCCAGTGCGTAGGCGAGCGCGGCGAGCGCGACGATAAAGAGGAGCATGAACCACATGATCGAGCGTTTCCCGAATTAATTCTTGTTGTGTCCGAGTCCGGCGAGGGCTGCGTTCAGCAGTTCGGCGGCGGCTTGTTCGGCCTCGCGTCGTTGGTCCAGCAGCTCGACAAAACCTTTGGCTTCGACGCGCGCCTTTTCCGGGAGCTTGGCAATCGCCTCGCTCGCTATGTCAAGATCGTCGTGAGCCAGCGCGGTCTCGATGTGCGCAACAAGGTCGCCTATCGACGCCGCTGGCGTTTCGCCGACCGGGCGAACCCGCACGAGCTTCCCTGCGTCATGCAACAGCTGATCCGTTAGCGAAGCAGCGGGAGCGGATTGCTCCTCCATTGCGTGCAGGCGCTTCGCGATCGATTTGAAGTCGGCCTGCAGCTGCGCCCTGGTGGGCGCGCCTTGCTGGGCAGTGGATGCGAGGGGCTCCAGAAGCCTCGGGTCGACGCCGCGCTCGCGCAAAGCGGCCAGTTCCGTAACGAATGGGCGGCCGTGATCCAGCGCATGCTGAAGTGATTGCGCCAGCGCCAGTATCTCTATGCTGGCCGATCCTTTCGCAGCGGCCGAGGGGATCGCCTCGGCGGCCTCGGGAGCGACCCGCGATTCGCTCTTCGGCTGATCCAGCCGATCGCGCAACTGACGAATTTCGTCCGCAAGCTCGTCGATCCGACCCTCAAGAGCGCTTGCATAACCACTCTCTTCGGACGTTGACGCGGCAGGCTTTTCGGCGGCCTCGCCCGGCTTGGCTGTTCTCTGCGCCTCGCGGGCGGTTTCGATCGCCTCGTGGGTCGTCGCCTCCAGTTGCTCGATTCTTCTGACGAGCGCCAGCACCTCCGCGCGATCATCGGCGCGCTGGGCGGTCGTGACCTCTGGCGGCGGCGCCTGCTCCGGCTTGGAGGCTTGCGTCTGCTTGGCGTCCTGCGGAGAAGTCCAGGCGGGCGTTGTCGCGGGGCGGGGGGCTTCAATCACGGGAAGCGACTCAGGCACAGGCTTCTCATGAGCCGGCGCTCTCTCGGCGGTCGCGCGTCGCTCGGCCTTTGGTTTTGAGCCGTCGGAGGTTTCCGCTTCGACGAGCGCCAAAGTGTCCTTCCACCATTCCGCGATTTTTGCCTCTAGCCCGGCGGCGAAGGCCGCTGGGTCTTTCCCCGCCTCGTCGATCATGTCGCTGATCGCGCGCAGGCGCTCGTCCTTGTCCTTGAAAACGATCGCCGTCACCCCGCCGCCCATCAGCAACAGACCTATAACCGCGAGAAAAAGCGTGAACTTCCGCCAGAAGCCGCGGCGGCAGGCTGTTCGGCAATCGCGGCGTCATGGTCCACCGCCTCGGGGGCGAACAGCTCATGATCCTGCGATTGCTCGCCAAGATCGCCCCCGACCGAAGCGACGGGTTCACGGGGCGTCGACTCAGTCCCGTCATGGGGAGAGTCCGGCGTGTCGTGCACGTTATCAACCATTTTTGATTCCTCGCCTGCGGTCCTTATAGACGAGCCCATTCTTTGGCGAAACAGGCGCACGTCCCGCCGCGCGACCCATGCCGCGATACTTCGGGAGCAAGACGCGATTTATCCAGTCGCCTCGACAAGAGCCAATGTGCGCCGGGCTCCGTCCAGATGCAGGCGCTCGACCATCTGGCCATCGATCTGTACGACGCCCTTGTTAGAATTCTCGGGCGCATCGAACGCCGCGAGAATTTTTCGCGCGAAATCGACCTCCGCCGGGCTCGGCGCGAAAATCTCGTTCACCGGTCCGATTTGCGAGGGATGAATCAGCATCTTGCCATCCATGCCGAGATCGCGGCCCTGCTCCGCCTCGCGGCGCAACCCCGTTTCATCATTGAAATCGTTATAAATTCCATCAATGATCTCAATGCCGTGGACCCGCACCGCGAGCACGCCGGCGGACAGCCATGACAGCAATGCCGGGCGGCCAGGCGTAAGACGCGCGCGGGTCGACTTGGCAATGTCATTGGGCCCAAGCACGAGGACATCAAGGCGGGAGGCCGGGTCGTCGGCCGCGCTCGCGATTTTCTCGATGTCGAATATGGCGCGGGGCGTCTCGATCATAGCCCAGAGCCGGGTGCGGGACGGCGCGCCGGCCGCGGCTATATCGGCGGCGGCTTGCAGGATGTCCTCGCGCGAATTGACCTTCGGAATCACGATCGCGTGCGGCGCAGCGGGAGCGACCGCCGCGATATCCGCCGCGTACCACTCCGAACCCGGCGCATTGACCCGCACAACGATCTGGCGGTCGCCATAGCCTCCGCCCGTCACGGCGGCGGCGACCTGCGCCCGGGCCATTGCCTTGGCGGACTCCGCAACCCCATCCTCAAGCTCGAACATGAGCACGTCGGCCTTCAGCGTCTTGCCCTTTTCCAGCGCCCGCGCATTGGAGCCCGGCATCGCCAGCACGCTGCGTTTCAAGGTCGAAATCATATCCATTCCCTCTTATTTTTCGGTCACGCCCCGAATTGCCGCTCGGCGGCATTGTCACGGAGATTCTTTTGCTTGCCTGACGGCCTCCGCTCCACAATAAGGGACCAGCCGTCGCTGCGCCAACACTCGGAGCTTGCGAGCGGCGCCTTTCATGATCGCCAGGGCCGCGCGGCGCCGGACTGGACCAGTGCTCTTTAAAAGGACAACAAATGAATGACGCCCACGACGCCGCTCCGTCGTCCGCGCTTCTGCCCAGCCATCTCGTCGCTGGTTACGAAACATTTCTGACCGGCCGCTTTTCCGGCGAGCATGATAGATTCCGCGAGCTCGCTGAACGAGGCCAGCGCCCCGCCACAATGATCATAGGCTGCTGCGACTCGCGCGTTTCACCAGAGGCGATTTTCGACGCTGGGCCCGGCGAATTGTTCGTGCTGCGCAATGTCGCCAATTTGATCCCACCTTACGAGCCTGATGACCATTATCACGGGGCCTCGGCGGCGCTGGAATACGCGGTCATGTCCCTGAAAGTGCAGCATATCGTCGTGCTGGGCCACGCCCAGTGCGGCGGCGTCGCGGCCTTCGCGGCTAGTCTGGCCAATCCGGATACGCCGCCTTTATCCGAGGGCGACTTCATCGGGCGGTGGATCAAAATGCTGGGACCTGCCGCCGAGCGGGCAGGCGCGCGCCCCAAGACATTGGACCGGAATTATCTGGAGCGCCTTGAGTTTGAGGCGATCAAGCAGGGCCTGCGCAATTTGCGCAGCTTTCCATGGATTCGCACGTTGGAGACTCGTCATTATCTGCATTTGCATGGCGCCTATTTCGGCGTGATGGACGGACGTCTGCTGGCGCTCGACGAAGAGAGGGGCTTGTTCAAGCCCGTCGCAAGCGCCGCTCACGACGCGGCAATCGAAAGCGCCAGATTTTGACCTCCCTCAACTCCACGCCCGCCAAATGCGCTGGCGAAATTGTGACGGTGGACGGCCTCGCATCGCTGGCCAACCGCTACGACGCCATTCTCTGTGACGTCTGGGGCGTGCTGATAGACGGCGCCGCGCATTTCCCTCGCGCGGCGGCGGCTCTGAAGACCTTCCGCGCCCAGGGAGGCAGCGTCGCGCTGATCACCAACGCTTCAAGACCGAGCGAGGAAGTGCGCGGGCAACTCAGTCGGCTCGGCGTCCCGGATGATTGTTACGACGATCTCGTTTCGGCGGGCGAGCTGACCTTGCGTGAAATCGTCGCTCGCAAGGGCCAGGCCTGCTGCCATCTGGGACCGCCGCGCGACAGAGGGTTATTCGAGACCGCCGGTCGCCTGCTCGGCGCGCCATTGCGGCTTGTCGAGCCAGAGGCGGCGGATTACGTCGTCTGCACCGGTCTTGTCGACGAAGATCATGAGACGCCGGAAGATTACGACGCCCGGCTGCATCTGTTGAGGGATCGCGCCCTGCCGATGCTTTGCGCGAATCCCGACATCGTTGTTGGCGTCGGCGACCGCCTTTACTGGTGCGCCGGGGCGCTCGCGCAACGCTACGAGGCGATGGGCGGCGAAACCCATATGTTCGGCAAGCCCCACCCGCCGATTTACCGCGCGGCGCTTCAACGGCTGACCGAATTGCACGGCCCGATACCGCGGGAACGCGTTCTGGCGATCGGCGACGGCGCCGACACGGATCTGGCCGGCGCGGGCCGCGTTGGCCTTGATTGCCTGTTCATTACGCAGGGCGTGCATCGGGATGAACTTTACGGAGCGAAAGAAACGCTCGACCTCGGCGCGCTGGATATCCTGCTTGTGCGCGCAAAAACTACGCCCGTGGCTTTGGCGCGGGAAGTTGTGTGGTAATAAGGAAACTAGAGACTCGCCATTCCCGATCAAACCCGCCGGTGAAGCCAATGTCCACGCCCTTCAAGATCTATTATTTCGAGGACCTGAGCATCGGTATGCGCGAGACATTGATGAAGGCCGTGATGGACGACGACGTGATCGCCTTCGCCGATCTTTCGGGCGACCGCAACCCGATCCATCTTTCGGACCATTTCGCCAGCAAGACGCGCTTTGGCGAGCGCATCGTGCATGGCCTCTACACGGCGGCGCTGATCTCCACGGTGATCGGCATGTATCTTCCTGGACCGGGGGCAGTTTATCTCTCCCAGACGCTGAATTTTCGCGCGCCGGTCAAGATCGGCGACGTCATCAATGTAGTTGTCGAAGTGATCGAACTTGTCGAGAAAGGTCGCCGCGCCAGACTGAAATGCGAATGTCTCGTCGACGGCAAGGTTGTGCTCGACGGCGAGGCCATCGTCATGGTTCCCAGCCGCGAACAAGCCAATCGCGCCCCTGCGGCAGCCTCCGCTTGAAGCCAAA